>QFCS01001084.1_pt1 | contig 39762 bp, 31 predicted proteins | sample 3576561 | NCBI WGS metagenome assembly QFCS01 | reverse complement strand
GTGCTGCGGGCGCTCCCGCTGTGGATCAACGACTACAACGAGCATCACCCGCATCGGGCTTTAAAAATGAAGTCGCCGCGCGAGTACCGCAAAGCGACTTCAGGGAACACCTGATGTCCGGTTTCTTGGGGGCAACAACACTGATCGCGTCGCCGCCGCGGTAGACCGCGGTGTCGATGAAGTTCTTGGCCTTGTACTTCTGCTCGTCGTCGACGGCGGTGTAGAGCAGCTCGCGGCCCGGGCGCACGAGCGCGTATTCGCCGGCGCGGCGGGCGACCATCACGATGGCGAACGCAGCGAAGGTCGGTGCGAGCGCGAGCCACAGAAAGCCTGCCGTGACGACCACCGGCACCGCGACGAGCAGGGCACTCACGCCGAGCCTCGTTGCGATGCGTCCGGTCAAAAACAGCTGCGTGAGGATGGCGAGCGCCTGCACGAGCGTGTCGAGCAGGCCGAACACCTGGGTTTGCCGGGTCCGGTCGGTGAAGGTTTCGGCGACGATGCGCGCCTGCTCGAAGTACAGGAAAGTGCTCACGCTCGCGAGCAGGATCACGAACAGCGCGGTGCCGAGCAGATACGGTGAACGCAACACGGCGGTGGCGCCGGCGAACGGATTGCCTCCGAGCGGTTTCACACGCGGACGTTCGGCCTCGTCCGGCAAGGGCGCACGGTCGCGCCAGGCCTGCAGGGCGATCGCCGCGCCGAGGCTGCCGCAGAGCAGCAGGGCCGACAGCAGCACCAGGCCGGCGTGGCCGATCGGCCCGACGAGCAAGGCGCCGAGCAGCGGTCCGACGAGTCCGCCCGCGCTTGCGCCGCTCGCCACGAGCCCGAACAGGCGCTTGGCCTGTTCGGCCGCGAGCACGTCGGCGAGTACGCTCCAGGCCAGCGAGATCGTCAGCAGGTTGAAGACCGACAGCCAGATGTAGAACGCGCGCGCGATCCAGGCGCTGTCCGGCTCGACCGCGAACGCGGCGGCGAACAGCAGCAGTTTCAGCGCGAAGAACGCATAGGTCCACGGCAGGATGCGCCGGCGCCGAACCTTGGATGCGAGCCAGCCGAACAGGGGCAGGGCGACCAGCGTGGCGACGAAAGTGCCCGTGAACAGCCATTGCAGATTGTCGACGCCGCCCGCCACGCCCATGGTTTCGCGCACCGGCCGCAGCATGAAGTAGCCCGCGAACAGCAGGAAGAACAGCGCGAATCCCGCGATCGCGGCGGGCGCTTCGTCGTCGCGCAGATTGAACAGGCGCGCGATGAAAGCGGATGCGCGCGGCGCGTCGCCCGGAGCAGGTCGCACGCGTATGGGCTCAGGCGAACTGGCGAATCAGCGCCTGCTGCTGCGCGTCGCTCAGCAGCGGCCCGATGCCGGCCTTGAGCTGGTCGGCCTGGCGCTCGGGCTTGCCGGTCGCCGGAATCACCGCGGTGACGGCCGGATGGCTGATCGCGAATTTCAGGAACAGCTGCGCCCACGAACTCGCGCCGGCTTCGGCCGCCCAGGCGGGCAGCGCCGTGTCCTTCACCTTGGCGAACAGGCGGCCATCGTCGAAGGCGCGGTTGATCAGCACGCCCACACCCTTGTCCTGCGCGAGCGGCAGCACCGTGCGCGCGGCGCCCGGCGAGTTCACCGAGTAGTGGATCTGGATGAAATCGAGCTTCTGCGTGCGCAGCACTTGTTCGAGTTCGGCGAGCCCGGAATCGACGTAATGCGTGACTCCGACGTAGCGCGTCTTGCCCTGCTGCTTGAGCTCCTGCGCATAGGGCAACTGGCGCTTCCAGTCGCGCAGATTGTGAATCTGCAGCAGCTCGACCTTGTCGGTACGCAGGCTGCGCAGCGACTCGGCCCATTGCGCCTCGGCGGCCTCGCGCGAATCGGCCGCGATCTTGGTCGCCAGGAAGGTCTTGCCGCGCCAGCCGCCTTCGGCGAGCAGCTGGCCGAGCACCGCGTCGGCGCCGCCGTAATTCGGCGAGGTGTCGAACACGCGACCGCCGCCGTCGAAGAAGACTTCGAGCACCTGCTTGAGTTGCTCGTAGGGCCCGGAGCCCACTTCGACTTCGAAGCTGCCCGAAGTGCCGGCGCCGATCACGGGCAGTTTTTCACCGGTCGATGGAATGGCGCGCTGAAGCAAGGGCGCTGGGTTTGCGGTGAAGGCTGCGCCGAGAGGCAAACACACCATGCCGCCGGCGATAGCCGCCGCGCTCGAAATGAACTGGCGTCGTGTGTGCATGAAGTGCTCCCCGAACGGGCTTTGGAAAGAAGACATTATAAAAACCATATTGATCGCAGACCGCCACGAAGCCGACAGGGGCGAACGTGAAAAGCCTGGCTTACGCATCGACAACGAACAATGGAGAGGTGTCGCAGTCCAAAAGAAGCAAGCGCCAAATTCAAAGAGCTGCACCTCGGTGAGTGACAACCGACTATCCGTTGGGAGTCGATCAGTTCTTTTCTTGCCGCGAATCGTTTGGCACGCCAGAGGACAGAACTGATGGCTCGTTCGCGTTCAGAGCTTCATGCGCTGAGGCAAAGCGGCATCATCGACGCGATAACACCATACTTCTGATCGTGGGCCAGATCCGCACCGATCCGCTCGCGCTCGCACTGCAAAGGCGACGCTCAGGCTTGACTGCGATCCTGCTCCGCGAAGACTTCCTCGGCCAGGTGATAAGCGTGGTTCGCCGCCGGCAGGCCGCAGTAGACACCGGCCTGCAGCAGCACTTCCTTGATCTCGTCGCGCGTGACGCCGTTGTTGCGCGCCGCGTTCACATGCAGGCGCAGTTCGCAGTCGCGGCCGAGCGCCGCCATCATCGCGATCGTCAGCAGCGAGCGCGTATGGCGCGGCAGGCCTTCGCGCGTCCAGGCCGTGCCCCATGCGGTGGGCGTGATGTAGTCCTGGAAATCGGCGGTGAACTCATTGAGCTGATGCGGCGAGCGATCGACGCGCCCATCGCTGGGTACTTCTCGACGTAACGTCAACCCGGCTGCATGGCGACCCTTCTCGTCCATCTCAGCGCTCCATGAAGGCGATCACGGCCGCATCGAAGGCCGCGCGCGCGCCGATGTTGGAAAGATGCGCAGTGTCGAGTACGACGAGTTGCGCATGGGGCACGTGGTCGACGATGAACTCCGCGTCTGCGATCGTCGTCACCGGATCACGGCTGCCCGCGATCAACAGCAGCGGATGGCGAATCTCGCCGAGGCGTGCGCGAAAATCCGCATCGCGAACCACCGCGCAATTGGCTGCGTAGCCGAGCGGATCGCAAGCGAGCAGTTGCTGGCGAACGGCATCGACGATCGCGGGTTCGGCGGCCGCGAACTCTGGTGTGAACCAGCGGCTGATCGCGCCGCTCGCGGTTTCTGCCATGCCGTCTTTGGTCACGGCGGCGATGCGCGCGTTCCAGCCTTCATCGTTTCCGATCCTGGCGCCGGAGTTGCAGAGGATGAGCTTCCGCAAACGCGAGCCCGCGTTGAGGCCGAGCCACTGGCCGATCACCCCGCCCATCGAGAGCCCGCAGTAGGAAAACTGGATCAGACCAAGGGCTTCGGTCAGCGCCAGCACGTCCGTGCCGAGCAACTCGGCGCTGTACGGTCCGGGCGTGACCTGCGATTCGCCCTGTCCGCGCGTGTCGTAGCGCAACAGGCGAAAGCGCTCGGCGAAGGCCGGCCGCTGCGCGTCCCACATCTCGAGCGTGGTGCCGAGCGAATTCGACAGCACGAGGACGGGCGCGCCTTCGGGACCGTCGAGCCGATAGCGGCAACGGTGCCCGTTGACGTCGATGAAAGCCATTCGATCTTCCCTTTTGCGTCTTATCGGTTCTTTCCCGGTCGCCGCATCGGCTTTGCTGCCTGCGCGGCCGATGAAAGCCCGCTTCGCATTCCACGCATCGGCACGACCGGATCCGGCGTCGAGGCGCCTTGCGGACGATCGCGAGGCGAGGTTGGCATCGTCGCAGATGCGCTCGGCAAATGGCGGCATCCGGCGATCGTGCGCTTGGACAAGCGTTCGATGGCCTGAAGATCGACCGGGCGGGAAGGGCGCGCGCGAAAGTGCGGCCCCCGGGACTCGCCGGCAACCGGCATGCCGGGCCCCGTAGCCCTTCGGGCCTTTCCGGAACCACCAACCCGGCGCCGGGCCATTGCTGCGCCTTTCGGACGGGTCGGGCCGAAGCCGGGCGAGCCAGGAGGGACCGCGGCTCAGCGTCGCATGAGGCGCCGCAGCAGCTGCGTGCGCGTATGCACTTCGAACTTGCGGTAGATGGAGCCGAGCTGCGTTTCGATGGTCCGCCGCGAGCGCTCCAGCCGCTCGGCGATGGCCTGGTTGCTGAGCCCTTCGGCGATCAGCAGCGCCACCTGGCGCTCGCGCGGAGTGAGCCGGTCGAGGCTCGCGTTGACCGAGCCGGCTTCGGGCAAGGAAGCCAGCTGCTGCTCGGCGAAGCTCACCACGAAGCTCGGGCAGCGCGGCTGCGGCTCGGCCCCGAGGCCGTCGCGCAGCAGATTCACCCGCAGCGCGGCGTCGCGGGGGTGGGTGAACTGCCAGAGGCCGTTGCGCAGGCTCGCGCGATCGAGCAGTTCGGCGATTCCGCCCGGAAGCTGCAGATGCTGGTGGCTTTCGCCGAGATTGTGATTCCAGCGCTCGCAGAGCCGCTGCGCCTGCGCGGTCGCGAACAGGCAGCGGCCGTCGGCATCGATGCCCATCGCCGCGATCGGTAGCCGCGCCAGGCAGGCGTCGAGCGAAGCCAGCCGGCGACGCTCGCCTTCGAGTGCACGCATGCGGTGCAGGCTCGCGTCGATGTCCGGATACAGCTCTTCGAGAAAGCGCAGCTCGTCAGCGGTGAAACAGGCGTCGTTGCCGCCTCGGCGAATGCTCAGCACGGTGTCGAGCCGTGCCTCGTTCCAGAACGCCAGGTGCACGAATTCGGACCACTCGTCGTGATGGCGCTCCTGTGCGATGCGCCGCTGTCGCGCATCGGGGTCTTCCGAGACGATCTGCGAATAGGTGTAGACGCGTACGCGCGGATGCGCAGCCAGAAACGGGCGCGAGATGGCGATGCTGTTGGCCGGCAGATAATCCGGTTGCAGCGCGTCGAGCACCGTGTGATGGCTGCGCGCAGGCTCGCCGTCACCGATATCGAGCATCAGGCTGCAGGAGCGATGCGGCAGATGATGCCGGATCAGCCCCTGCGTGGCCTGCCACAGATGATCGAGCGATAGCGAGCGATGCAGGTCGCTGCGCAATTCGGTCACGATCGACGTCACCGACGGAGAAATCCCGGCCCACATGGTGATGCTTCCTCAATGATCCATTGCGCTGCAGATCGAGCAATCGCCATGCCGGTCGGTGCCGATTCAGTGGAATTACGCGATGAAGCTTTTGCATCGCTTATGCGTTTTCATATGGCGATGCCGGCGCTGCATGGATGAGGCGTGGTCATGCGGGCGGTGCATGAGCAGCGGGCGGCGCACGGCTCAGGTCCGGTTCGCGTCGCGTCGCTTGAATGCCTCCTCGAGCAGCTGGACGAGCTTGCCGATGTCGAGCGGCTTGGTGAGATGTTCCTGAAAGCCGGCGGCGATGCTTGCCTCGCGATCGCTCTGCTGCCCGTAACCGCTGACCGCGAACATCAGCGGCGGCCTCGCCATCTCGAGCGTGACGCGCTCCGCGACTTGCAGGCCGTCCAGGCCGGGCAGACCGATGTCGAGCAGTATCGCATCGGGCTCGCTGTCCTTGGCGATCTGTAGCGCGGACGGCCCGTCGTGCGCGACCGCGGTGCGGTAGCCCATGCTTTGCAGCAGCAACTGCAGGGTCAGCGAAGCGTCGAGGTTGTCGTCCACGACGAGAACGTAGCGATGCCCGGCGCTCCGCGGGGCGGTGGACCGCAGCACGTTGGTCGCAGGCGACGCGATCAGCGGAAGCTGCACGACGAACTCGGTGCCGGGCGAGATCGGCGGATCGCTGCGGACTTCGACATCGCCGCCGTGCATGATCACGAGCTGCTGCACCAGGCTCAGGCCCAGCCCGAGCCCGCCGAGCGAGCGCGAAGCCTCCTGCTCACCCTGCACGAACAGTCCGAAAACGTGCGGCAGCACCTTGGCCCTGATGCCGGGGCCGTTGTCCCGCACGACGATACGCGCGTTGCTTCCCAGGCGCTTGAGGATCAGCTCGAGACGTCCGCCGGGCTGCGTGAACTTGGCGGCGTTGTTGAGCAGGTTGCTGACGATCTGGATCAGCCGCGCGCGGTCGCCGCGCACCCAGACTTCGCTGTCGTCGAACTCCAGATGCATGACGTGGCGCTTGGCCGTGATCATCGGTTCGACGGCTTCGTGCGCTTCCATCAGCACGCCGCGCAGATCGACGGCTTCGAACTCGAGATGCACCTTGCCGCTGGTGATGCGGCCGACGTCGAGCAGGTCGTCGACCAGCCGCGTCATCTGCCTGACCTGTCGTTCGATGATCTCGCTCGCGAGCCGGATCGAATCCGCTTGCACATTCGGCAACTGCAGGATCGTCATCGCATTGGCGATCGGTGCGAGCGGATTGCGCAGCTCGTGGCCGAGCATTGCGAGGAAGGAAGTGATGCGACGGCTCTCGTCTTCGAGCGCACTGATGCGCTTGCGCTCGGTCAGGTCCCGCGTGACCTTGGCGTAGCCGCGATGCTGGCCTTGCTGGTTGTACAGCGCGGTGATGATCACGCTGGCCCAGAAGCGCGTGCCGTCCTTGCGCAGCCGCCAGCCTTCGTCCTCGAAGCGACCGTCGCGCAGGGCGAAGCGCAACTCGTCTTCCGGCCAGCCCGAGGCGATCACGTCGGGCGGATAGAAGATCGAGAAATGATGGCCGATGATCTCGGCCGCGGTGTAGCCGGTGTTCTTCTCGGCGCCGGCGTTCCAGCTGACGATAGTGCCGTGCGTGTTGAGCATGAAGATGGCGTAGTCGCTGACGCCGTCGACCAGCAACCGGAATCGCTCCTCGCTTTGACGCAGCGCCTCCTCCTGCTGGCGGCGCTCGGTGAGATCGCGCGTGATCTTGCTGAAGCCGATGTGCCGGCCGTTCTCGTCGACGAGCTTGGTGATGATGATGTTGGCCCAGAAGCGGCTGCCGTTCTTGCGCACGCGCCAGCCTTCGTCCTCGAAGCGCCCGAGCTTGATCGCGTAGCGGAGCTCCTGGGCGGGCCAGTTACGGGCGATGTCGTCTTCGGTGTAGAAGGTCGAGAAATGCCGGCCGATGATGTCCTCCGGCGCGAACAGCTTGAGCCGCCGGGCCCCGGCGTTCCAGGATCGCACGTAGCCTTCGGCGTCGAGCATGAACATGGCGTAGTCGCCGAGCGTATCGACCATGTGCCGATAGTCCGCGTCTTGCGGCGGTTCGATGGCGACGGTCCTGGCGCGCATCGATCGGGTATCGCCGAGATCTTGCGTTGCTTGCGGCTCCGTGCCCTCGCGCCCTGCCTTCATCCCAAGTCTGTCTCCAGGCCCGTTTGCGCCGGACCCCTGCATCCGGTCGAGGGCTGCGTTGTAGCACAGCGGCTTTTGCGGCGGCCAGCGCTTGGCGCGCTCCGTGCCCGGGTTCGCCGGTCACCTCAGTTCCGCGCGGCGGGAACGTGTTTTGCTGAGCGACGGGGCCTGCGGCAACGCGCGTACGCCGCTGCGCTTGCGAGGCCGCGCGACGCTTCGATGGATGGAGACGGGCGCCGCAGCGAGCGAGACTGTCACGGTCTGGTCATGGCGCCGTCGGAAACGTTTCCGGCGCGGTCGGGGCTCCCGGGCGAGTCCGCGGTACCCGGCCTGTTCAGGCGCGGAGGCAGCAGCAGGTACATCACCGGCGTGACGAGGCGTCCGACCAGGGTCGAGCTGACGAGGCCGCCGATGATGACCCAGGCCAGCGGCGAGTACAGGCCCGAGCCCTGCGTGGCCAGCGGCAGCAGGCCGCCGACCGCGGTGGCCGAGGTCAGCAGAATCGGCAGGAAGCGCAGCTCGCCGGCCCGGGTGACCGCCTCACGCACCGCCAGGCCCTGGCGGCGCAGCTGGTCGGTGAAGTCGACGAGCAGGATCGAGTTCTTGATCTCGATGCCGATCAGCGCGATGAAGCCGATCATCGCGGTGAACGACAGCGAGTAGCCGCTCGCGAACAGCGCGACGAGCCCGCCCATCGCGCCCAGGGGTACCACGGCGGCGACGATCAGCGTGCTGCGCAGACTGCCGAACTCCAGGACCAGTACGGCCAGGATGCCGAACGCGGCTGCGAGCAAGGCGGTGTCGAAGCCGGCGAAGCTGTTCTGGCTGCTTTCCACTTCGCCGCCGACATGCAGGCGGTAGCCGTCGGGCATCCAGTCCGAGCGCTCGATCTCGCCGACCAGCGCGCGCGTGAGTTCTTGCACGTTGTAGCCGTCGTCCACCTGCGCGCTCACGGTGACCGAACGCTCGCGCCGGTAGCGATCGATGCTGGCCACGGACGACACCAGCACCGGTTCGGCCAGTTGCGACAGCGGCACCTGGCCGCCGCTGCGGCTCATCACGTGCAGGCCGTCGAGCGCGTCGAGGCCGGTGCGGTGTTCCATCGGCGCTCTCAACACCACCGGGTAGCTTTCGCCATCGGCGCGCCGGTAATCGCCCGCCACCAGCCCGCCGACCGCGATGCGGGCCACTCGATCGAGCGCGGCCGGCGAGACGCCGAGCAGCGCGGCGCGCTGCGCATCGACCTTGAGCTGCAAGTCCATGCGATTGCGCCGCATCGGATTGTCGACATCGCGCAGGCCCGGGGTGTTGCGCATGAGCGCTTCGACCCGGGCCGCCAGTTCGCCGAGCTTGCGCAAGTCCGCGCCGACGATGCGCAGCTCCACGGGCGCCTCGATGCCGGGGCCGTTCTCGAATTCCTTGACCACGATGTCGGCGCCCGGAATCGGGTCGTAGCGCTCGCGCAGGCGCCGGTAGAAATCCGGCGTGGCGACCGGGTCGAACGCCTTGAGCTGGACGAACAGCTCGGCGTAGCGGGCCGAAGTCTCGCGCTGCATGAGGTTGTAGTAGATGCGCGGATTGCCGCGCCCGACATTGCTCATCACGTGCAGCACTTCGGGCCGCGAGCTCAGGTCGGCCTCGATCTCGTTCATGACCGCTTCGGTGCGCGCCAGGCTGCTGCCTTCGGGCAGTTCGATCCGCACCAGGAACTGCGCCGAATCGGCCTTGGGGAACACGGTCAGGCCGATCGCCGGTATCAGCGCCAGGCTGGCGAGCACCAGCGCGCAGGAGATCGCCAGCGTGGCCCTGGGCCTGGCCAGCGCGCGGCTCAGCAGCGGCGCGTAGATGTGGTGGATGAAACGCATCACCGCCTGCAACAGCCGGTTGCCCTGGGGGTCGGCTTCGAGCTCCAGCACCCGGCTGGCGATGAAGGGCACCACCAGCAAGGCCACGAACAGGGACGCCAGCACGGTCAGCATCACCGCCATCGGCAAGGAGCGAATGAAGCGCCCGGCGTTGTCGGGCAGCGCGGCCAGCGGCGCGAAAGCCAGCAGCAGGACCGCCGTGCAGCCGAGCACGGCGAGCGCGATCTGCCGCGTGGCGAGGATCGAGGCCTGCATGCGCCCATGGCCTTCGCGCAGGTAGCGCGCGATGTTCTCGACAACGACGATCGCATCGTCGACCAGCAGCCCCAGCGCGATCACGAAGCCGGCGATCGACAGCTGGTTGAGAGAGAAGCCCAGCGCGTGCAGCGCCGCCAGGCCCATCGCGAGCGAGAGCGGAATCGAGATCATCACGATGCCGGCCGCGCGCAGCCCCAGCGGCAGCAGCGTGATCGACACCAGGGCGGCCGCGATCGCGAAATCCAGGCCGAGGTGTGAAAGCCGCTTGGCGACGTTGTCGGACTGGCGGAACGCGAGATCGAGTTCGATGCCGGGCGGCAGCTGTCCGCGAAACGCCTCGACCTCGGTTTCGATCGCGGCCTGCACGTCGAAGATGTTGTGCTCGGGCTGCTGCCGCGCCGTGATCCACACGGCACGCTGGCCGTCGTAGCGCGCCAGATGGTCTTCGGGCTGGTATCGCCAGCCGACGTCGGCCACGTCACGCAAGCGCAGCACGCGACCGTCGCCGGTGGAGACGACGGTGTCGGCCAGCTCTTCGACCGAGCCGTAGGCTCCGCTGGTCTTCAGATTGAAGCGCCGGTCGCCACTCTCGACCGCGCCGGCCGGAAGCTCGCGGTTCTCGGCGTCCACCGCATCGAACACCGCGTCGGCCGACAAGCCGGCGCGTGCGAGCCGGTCCAGGTCCAGGGCGACGCGCAGCTCGCGGCGCGGATAAGCCCAGGTGTCGGCTTCGCGCACGCCGGGCAGGGTGTCGAGGCGATCCCGCAGGTCTTCGGCGAGATCGGCCAGCCGGCCCCAGCTGGCCGGGTCCGGCCCGGCTTTCGCCACCAGCGCGAGCTGCACGATGTTCACGCCGCTCGGATCGACCTGCTCCACGTCGACGCGCTGCAGGCCCGACGGCAGCCGCGAGCGCAGCGCATCGATCTCGCGCACCACTTCGTCGTGCTTGCGATCGGTGTCGACGCCATCGTCGAACTCGATGGTCAGCCGCATGAGGCCGTCGCTCGATGTCGAGCGCAGCTCGTGCACGTCGTCGAGCCCGTTGAGCGCGTCTTCGATCGGCTTGGCGACGCGGCGTTCGACATCCAGTGCGTCGGCACCCGGATACAGCGCGATCACGCTGAAAGTCGTGGACTCGAAGGCGGGGTCTTCGGCGCGCGGAATCTGCCGCCAGGCGTTGTAGCCCAGCGCGACGAGCAACAGCAGCAGCACCGCCATGAAGGCCGGGTTGCGCAGAAAGAACTCATGGAGGCGCATGTCGTGTTCCCGGCGAACGCTCGGTTCGGTCGACCACGCGCACGGGGTCACCATCGCGCAGCTCGGTCGCGCCATCGGTGATCACGCGGCTGTTGGCCGGCAACTCGGTCGCCAGGGCGACGCGCTCGCCGTCGATGAAGGCCACCGCCAGTTCGCGCTCACGCACCCGTTCGCCGTCGAGCAGGAACACGCGCACGGCCGCCTGATCGCCATCCACGAGCGCGGTGAGCGGCAGGTAGCTGCGTCGTTGCGCATCCTGATCACGGGCGGCGATGCGCGCGCTGCCGATCATGCCGCTGCTCATGCCGGGCGCCGCGTCGGCCAGCGTGATCTGCACCGCATAGCTGCCGAGCAGCGCATCGGTCGACGCGGCGATCTCGCTGACATGGCCGGTGAAGCGGCGGTCTCCGTAGGCCGCGAAGCGCAGCTGCGCCGGATCGCCCAGCCGCAGCGAAACGACGTCCCGGTCCGACAACCCCACGCGCAGCGCCAGACCGCTGTCACCGCTCTGGCGGCCGATCACCAGCACCGTGCCGCCGGCCGACACGTTGGCGCCCGGCTCGACCAGCCTGCGCAGAACCACGCCATCGCCCGGCGCCCGAATCTGCAGCTGGCTGCGGAACCGCGCGGCTTGCAGGTCGGCGCTGGCCAGCGCCTCGGCGGTGTGCGCGTTGTCGCGCTCCTCGCGCGAGAGCGCCTCGTCGGCGAACAGGCGATCCGCGCGTTCGCGATCGCGCTGGCGTTGCGCGAGCCGCTCGCGCGCCTGGCGCAAGCCGGCATCGAGTTCGGGCGTCTCCAGCGTGGCCAGCAGCTGTCCGGCTTTGACGCTGGCACCGGCCCGAACCTCGACGCTGCGCACGGTGCCGGCGCTGCGAAACGACAGGCTGCTTTCGTTCACCGCCGTGAGCAGGCCGCTGGCGCGTATCGCCGGTCGTGCCGGGCCGGTCTCGACCTGGGCCGCGCGCACGGTCCTGGCCTGCGTCGCGGGAGCCGGCGCGCTGCTGGCCTGTCCGCCCGAGCAGGCCGAAACACCCAGCAGGGCGATGCCCGATACCAGGTTCAGCAGGGCCAGGCTCGGCAGGGAGCCGGCCCGTGACATCGAAGTGCAAGGCGAAGCGTGGTTCATGGCAGCCCGCTCCCGGCGGCATCGGCCAGCAGATTCGAAGGCAGCGGATAAGCGGTGGCCGCGAATTCGAGCTCCGCCAGGCTGGCCAGATGGCGATAGCGCGCGAGCGCTTCCGCGGATTGCGCATCGGTGAGCGCGCGTCGCGCATCGAAGTATTCGAGCTGCGTCAGCGAGCCGGCCTCGCGCCGCTTGCCGGCGATGCGCAAGGCTTCGTCGGCCGCCGCGCTGCGTGCCTGCGCGGAACGCAAGGCCTGCGCCTGGGTGCTGGCCTCGTCTCGTGCGCGCCGTTGCTCGAGTTCCACCTGCTGGCGCAACTGCTCGCGCTGCTGGCGCAGTTGCTGGCCGGACAACATCGCCTGCGCTTGCCTGGCCTTGCGCGCTCCGCCATCGAACAAGGTCCACGACAGCGTCAGCGAGACCGTGGCCAGATCATCGTCGCGGCCCACGTCGTAGCTGCTGCCTTGCACGCCATAGCGCGCATCGAGGCTCAGCGTGGGCCAGTTTTCGGCGCGCGCGCCTGCGAGGCGTGCGTCGGCCGCCACGATCGACTGCTCGGCCTGGCGCAGCTCGGCGCGCTGGGCCTTTGCGGTTGGGTCGGAATCGAAGCGGGCGCTGTGCGCGAGCAGCTGGTCCGCCTCGGATATTTCGACGCTCACCGGCGAGTCGAGAGTGCGATTGACCAGGAAATTGAGATAGCGCTGCGCCTGCCTGAGCGTATTGCGCGCTTCGATCAGGCGCTGCTCGGTTTCGAGGCGTTCGGCTTCGGCGCGCAACACCGGCTCTCGCGTGCTGCGCCCGGCCTCGAGCAGCAGGCGGGTGGCGCGCAGGTTCTCGGCGAGGCTGATCTCGGCGGCGCTGAGGTTGTCGATGTCGACTTGTGCGCGCAGCACCGAATAGCAGGCCTGGCGCGTATCGCGCACCAGCGTTCTGGCCAGCACTTCGCGACGTGAATCTGCGGCGCCGGCGTTCGCTGTGCTGGCGCGCAACTGGGCGCGCAGCGCCGGAGCCCACAAAGGCAGGCTCATGCTGAGCGCCGTGTCCTGCTCGCGCTCTCGTTGCAGCATGAAGCGCTGGTTTTCGACAGCAGGGAACGTGGTCGGATCGCCGCTCGCCGCGGTCAGCTCGTTGAGCGTCTCGTAGGCCGGGTTGATCAGATCGCCGATCGGAAGCTCGATCACGCGGCCGCCTTCGGTGCGCGAGTAGCGCGCCTGCAAGGCCAGGTTGGGCCGCAGCGCCGAGCGCGCCAGATCGATCGCAGCCAGCGCGCTTTCGACCGATGCCGATTCCGCCTGCAGCGACAGATTCGACGCCAGCGAGGCGATCACCCAACTCTCGACGGATTCGGCTCGCGCCGCCGGCATCGCGCACAGCAACCACAGCGACAGCCCCCACCGCAGCGAGGCCCGGAACACCTCAGAAAGTCCGCTGCACGGCAAGGATCAGCGAATACGCGTTGCCGGATTCGAGCAGCGGGCTGTCGGCGAGGTCGCCGGTGTAGCGGCTGTAGCTGGCCATGCCCAGAAAGGTCCAGCGCTCGGCGAACCCGTATCGCAGCTCGACGCCGACCTGAGGCACGAAGCTATCGCCCGGACGATAGAGCGGAGCGCCGCGGTCGACCTCCTTGTCCATCGTGCCGTAGTAGTAGTCGGCCAGGTTCGACGACATCCAGCTGAGGTTGACCGACGGGATGATCATCAAGCGGCGGTTGATCTTGAATGGGTACGCATAGCCGAGTTCCACTTCCATGCCATCGCTCGCGCCGGTCACGTCGCCCGAGGCTTCCAGCGTGAAGCGACCGTAGGCGCGTGTGAGGCTCGCCGACAGGCCGAGGTCGACACCGTCCTTTCGATTGGACAGATCGTCGCGATCGACGCCGTTGTCGGCCAGCTCGGAGCGGCCGAAATCCTTGGCGTCGATGCCGTCGAGGCGCGCGGCGGCGAAGGCATCGAGCGACAACACGCCGTCGTCGTACAGATGCGCGCCGCCGCGAATGCCGAAGAAGTAGAAGCGATCGCTTTGATAGGTGATGGCGGGGAACGGAATCAGGCGCATGCCGCGCCCGGCATATGGATTCACCGACATGACGGTGGCCGCGCCGAGCCCCCAGCGGCTTGGCTGCTCGGCTTGGGCGATCGATGGGGACGAAGCCAGTATCGTGAGCAGACAGGCCGGCGAGAGCAGGCGCAGGGCTCGGCGCGGCGAAAGGCGAAAGACGACAGCGGGCTCGAGCATGAAGATCCCTTTCGATGTGGGCCAAATCGGAACTCGATGCGAGTGCGCTCGCATCGGGCCGAGTCAGCTTGAGCGTCGGGACTTAGATCAAACTTAGGCGGGCGCGCCGCGAAACACACCGTTACGCAGCGATGCGCTCAGACGGCTTGCGGATCGAATCGCAGGCGCGCGACCAGGCCGCGACCGGGACGGTTGTGCAGCTCGATTTGCGCGCCCTGGCGCAGTGCCGCGCCTTGTGCGATGGCCAGGCCCAGGCCGCTGCCTTCGACCCCGGTGCCGAGCACGCGGAAGAAGCGATCGAACACGCGCGGCAGATGCTCGCCCGAGATGCCCGGGCCCTCGTCGAGGATTTCGATGCAGGCCGCGCCGTCCTCGTCGCGCGACAGGCGCAGGTCCACGGTTCCGTTCTGCGGCGAATAGCGCAGCGCGTTGTCGATGAGGTTGTCGATCACGCTGCGTAGCTCGTCGGCCTGGCCCTGCACCACGACGTCGCGTTCGATCTCGCAACCCAGATCGATCTTGCGCGCATCGGCCAGCGGCATCAGCGCGGCGATCGATTCGCGCAACAGGTTCTCGAGCGAAACGGGCTGCGAGGCCCGGCGGGTCTCCGCATCGCCGCGGGCCAGCCGCAGCATTTGCTCGACCAGCCGATGTGCGCGCTGCACGCCGCTTTCCATCGCATCGATCCGGGCTTGCCCGGCTTCGGGAATCTCCGCGCGCAGGTTCTGCAATTGCAGCTTGAGCGCGGCCATCGGCGTTCGCAGTTCGTGCGCGGCATCGTGGACGAAGCGCTGCTGCGCCGAAAACGATTGGCGCAGGCGCGCGAGCAAGGAATTGATGGATTGCACGAGCGGACGGATCTCGTCGGGCACGCCGGTCAGCGGCAAGGCGGACAGGTTGCGCTCGTCCTGCGCGGCGGCGGCTTCCGACACGCGTTCGAGCGGCCTCAGGCTGGCGCGAATCACCAGCCAGATCAGGTAACTCGACAGCGGAATCAGCAGCAAGGGATAGATCAGCGTCTTGTTCGAGAACTCGAAGATCACGTGGCGGCGGAAGCTCATGCGCTGCAAGCACTGCAGCACGCCCGAATCGGAGCGCAGCGTGTAGACCAGCCATTGGTCCTTGCCATGCTTGACCGTGGCGTGGCCGGTGGGCAGGTCGGCAAACAGAGGCAGGCCGGGTTCGGATGCGTCGAGCAGGCGACCGTCGGGGCTCCACAGCAACATCGAATAGCCGGATTCCTTCTCGTCGACGGCTTTGAGCGAGCTCGCGTGATCGGCGCCTTCGTTGAGGCGGGCGAACGATTCCATCTGCCCGTCCATGAAGCTGTGCACCATGTCGGCCGCGTTGAGCCAGCTCAGCGCCGTGATCAGCACCCCCACGAGCACGTAGGCCGGCAGCAGCCAGCGCAGCAGGTGCTGGCGCAGGGAGGTGGGCCGGCCCAGGTATCGGCGGAATCGGCGGTATCGGCGCAAGGATTCGGTCATGTGAGCGTTCTCAGCCCGGAGCCACGCGCCAGCCCAGGCCGCGCACGTTGAGGATCAGCGCATTGCCGAAGCGTCGGCGCAACCCATGAATGAGCACTTCGACGGCATTGCTGTTGACCTCGTCTTTCCAGCCATAGATGCGCTCTTCGAGCTGGTTGCGCGACAGGATGGCGCCGGGCCTTTCGAGCAGCGCATGCAACAGGGCGAACTCGCGTGCGGTCAGTGCATGGGCGCCGGTGTCGTCGATCAGCTCGCGGCTCGCGAGGTCGAGCTTGAGTGCCGCGGTGCCGATGCGCGATTGCGCGTGGCCTCCGCGGCGGCGCAGGATCGCGCGCAGGCGCGCCTGCAGCTCGCGCAGATCGAAGGGTTTGGTCAGATAGTCATCCGCTCCCACATCGAGCCCGGCGACGCGATCGTCTATGCCGTCTCTCGCGGTCAGCACGAGCACGGGCAGGGTGCTGCCGTCCCTGCGCGCCTGGCGCAGTATCTCCAGACCATCTCGTCCGGGCAGCCCGAGGTCGAGCACTACGAGGTCGTAGCCTTGTCTCAGCGCTTCCTGCGCCTGCAGGCCATCGGTCATCCAATCGACCGTCATGCCATCGCGCGTCAAGGCTTGGCGTAGGCCTTCGCCGATCATGTAATCGTCTTCGATCAGCAGGATGCGCATGAGGGGATGATCGCGGTCTGGGTTTTGGCGTGTCCAGAGGCCAGGCTGGCCAGGGCGCCAAACCTTGTCAGCCCAGACTTAGGGCACGCTTAGAAGTGCGAGGCCCGCGCCCGCAAGCAATCGGCTCGGGACGCAGTGTCGGCCGATCTCCGACTTCGCCCACCATGGGCACAAGCGGTTCAGCCGCATGCAAGCGGCGCACAAGAAACTAGCCCCGTCCGCTGACCCGTGCGGACATCTCTCAAGCCCCCACGAGAGTTAAGGCCCGTCTCTCCCCCGAGCGGGCCTTTCTTTTTGCCGCAACCTAGCCGCGTCTCGGCGCGCTGTCCGAGGTGGACCGATCGGTCAACGGAGCTGCTTTCGAAGACCCGTCGCAAGCGGGGATCACACCCGCCCGGTGCGATGGAAGAACTGCGAGCACGCCTGCGGCGGGAAGCGAATCGTGGTGGATCGGATCGAAGTGAATCAGATCGAACGATTCGGGCCGAAGCCCATGCGAATCACGTTGACCGGCTTGCGAGGCGTCAGCAGGAAATGTTCGCGTTGCTGGCGCAGCCGGACGAAGCGGCCGACGGCCAGGCCGGCGACGACGAGGAAGGAGGCGAGTACCAGGGTGGTCATTCGGCCTTTCTCAGGCGGCCAGCGGCATCATCGAGCGCATCGGCGCCCGGCACCAGACCCGGTCCAAGCGTCTCCACTCCTGGCCGCAGGCCGCGCAGGCGTAGAGCGGGGACTCGGATTCGAGATCGGCGTCGAGCCTCTCGAGCAGGATGGGAACGTGCACAAGACCCTTGCTCAGAGCGTTGCAGCTGGCGCAGTGAGTGCTCATTCCTAGGCTCCGCGATCTTCGGTTCCGATGACCGGCCGAGATTACGGGCAGAAAAATGAATGCGCGATTGACTGATTGGACTATGCCCAAGCTGACGACTGCGCCAACAAAAAGGCGCCGCGCCCTTTGCAAGGCGCGGCGCCCGGTACTGCAAAACGCGGCGGCCTACTCGAAGACGAAGCTGTCGATCGGCAGCTTGGTCAGCGAGCGGCTCGGCTTGATCATCGAGGTCGCATGGCCCTTGGCGCGCGGCAGCAGGTGATCGAAGTAGAAGCGCGCGGTGGCGATCTTGGCCTTGTAGAACTCCTTGGATTCGCTGCCGCCGTGCACGAGCTTGGTGCCCGCGATCTGCGCCTGCAGCGCCCAGAAGTAGGCCATCATCACGTAGCCCGAATACATCAAAAAGTGATGGCTCGCGGCCGAGACCGCATCGCGGTCCTTGCGCGCCGTGAGCATGATGCGCATGGTCAGCACGTTCCACTCGGCCGCGTACCTGGCGAGCGCCGTCGCATAGCTGCGCAGCTTGGCGTTGCGCATGTTGTCGACCGCGAACTTGGCGATCAGCGCGGTGAACTCACGCACTGCACCTCCGCGCGTCATGATCAGCACCTTGCGGCCGAGCAGGTCGAGCGCCTGGATGCCGGTGGTGCCTTCGTATAGCGTGGCGATGCGCGCATCGCGCGCGATCTGCTCCATGCCGTGCTCCTTGATGTAGCCGTGGCCGCCGAACACCTGGATGCCCTGGTTCGCGGCTTCGAGGCCCATTTCGGTCAAAAAGCCCTTCATGATCGGCGTGAAGAAGCCGAGCTTGTCGTCCCACTTCTTGTACTTCTTCTGGTCGCCTTCGATGATCCCGTTGGTCATGTGATCGGCGAACTGGGCCGCGTAGTAGATCATCGCGCGGCCGCCTTCGGCGAAGGCCTTCTGCGTGAGCAGCATGCGGCGCACGTCGGCGTGGTGGATGATCGCGTCGGCGACCTTGTCGGGCTCCTTCTTGCCCGACAGCGCCCGCATCGAGCGGCGCTCCTTGGCGTAGCGCAGCGCACCCTGGAACGACAGCTCGGCGTGGCAGACGCCCTGGATCGCGGTGCCGATGCGCGCGGTGTTCATGAACGTGAACATGGCTTCGAGGCCCTTGTTCGGCTCGGCGATCATCCAGGCCTTCGAGTCTTCGAAGTTGATGACGGCGGTGGCCGAGGCCTTGATGCCCATCTTGTGTTCGAGGGCGCTGCAGACCACGTGGTTGAACTCGCCGGCCGAGCCGTCCGCCGCCGGCAAGAACTTCGGAATGATGAACAGCGAAATGCCGCGCGTGCCGGCCGGCGCGTCGGGCAGGCGGGCCAGCACCACGTGGACGATGTTCTCGGCCATGTCGTGCTCACCGGCCGAGATGAAGATCTTGGTGCCGGTGACCTTGTAGCTGCCGTCGGACTGCGGTTCGGCGCGCGTCTTCACCTGGCCCAGGTCGGTGCCGCACTGCGGCTCGGTGAGGCACATGGTGCCGGTCCAGCGGCCTTCGGTGAGCGCCGGCATGTAAGCGGTCTTCAGCTCGTCGGACGCGTGCTGCAGGATCGTGTTCATGGCGCCGAGCGAGAGGCCCGGATACATGCCGAACGACCAGTTGGCGGTGCCGACCATCTCGGTCTTCATGAGGCCCAGCGACATCGGCATGCCCTGGCCGCCGTATTCGGTGGGGTGCGACAGGCCCTGCCAGCCACCGGCGACCCACTGCTCGTAAGCCTCCTTGAAGCCCTTGGGCGTGGTGACCTTGCCGGCTTCGAAGCGGCAGCCTTCCTCGTCGCCCGAGAGGTTCAGCGGAGACAGCACTTCCTCGGCGTACTTGGCGCACTCGTCGAGGATGGCGTTGACGGTATCCGGGTCCGCGTCCTTGCCGTTCGGCAGCCCGGCGTAGTGCGCCGGATAGTCGAAGACCTCGTTGAGCAGGAAACGGATGTCGCGAAGCGGGGCTTTGTAGGCGGGCATGTGGGCGACCTTGAATCTAGGAAAACGAAGAGGCGGCGATTGTCATGAGCGAGCCGGCCGCTGAAATTGGCCGTGGCGCAGCGGCATATGGTCGCTGCGTGGTCGCTCGGGATACAGCAGCGTATGGAGCACCGGCCGGCTGGCGATGAGGGCGAATCTCGGGTGGCGCAAGCCGGAAGATGACGAAAGTTTCATCTGTCGGAGCAGGTCGTCACGATGCTCCATGGCCTGGTTCGATGCCGCCGGTCGGTACAAAAAAAGTAGTACGGAGCCCTTTCGCCATCGACAGAAAGGATCAACGCAGTCCTCCACTGGGACGGACGTCCCGAAGACGGTGACGCGTGGTGTGCGCGCGCGATCCGGGGTGGTGTCAGGCGCGGCAGACAAGGTTATTTCCGGAGAATGCCCATCACGCCGCCCGCCATCAGGGCCGTTACGTCCAGGATGATGGCCGGCAGCGCGACGCCGCCGGGAGATGCCAGGTACAGGGGGACCCACGACGGCCTGAACTTGGCCTTGTATTGGCGCAGCCCCTGAAAGTTGTAGAAGTGCTCGCCATGGCGGTAGAGGAAGGCTCCGACTTTCGACCACACGGTGGCGTCATGGCCGAATCCCGATAGCGGCGCCATGCCGAAGTTGAACCATTGATAGCTCTCGCGCTGACCCCAGAGCATCAGCTCGGTAAAAAGGAGATCCATCGTCCGTGGCGGAGCATCGGCTGCGTGGCGCATGAGGTCGACCGACAGCTCGTACTTGCCCTTGCCGCACCAGAGGTTCGCGAAGCCGACGATCGTGCCTCGGTGTCGCACCACCGCAAGCGGAAACTGCGCGAGGTAGGCCGCATCGAACGAGGCGTTGGAAAACCCTTTCTCGCGGGTGTTCTTGGTCGAGAGCCAAGACTCCGAAACGCGCGCGAGTTCGGGTATCAGCGCCGGCACCGCAGCTGCGGGCAGAATGTCGAAGCAACAGCCTTGCGCGGGCAGGCTCGCGTGAGCCTGTCGCAGCGTCTTGAACGTCGCCCCGTTCAGCGAGAACGAGCGCAGGTCGACGCGCGCTTCCTCGCCGAGCGGTGTCGCCACGAGGCCCAGCTCCCGATAGACCGGTAGCCAGAAGGCGCGCGCCTCGAAGATCACCGGCCAGCCGTCGTAGCGGTCGACCAGATCGCGGAAGCGCCAGAGCAGTTCGCGGCCCTTCGAGCGCGGGCCCACGGGATCGCCCATCGCAATCCAGCTGCGTCCCTGCCGGCCGTACATCAGGAAGGCGCGGCCGTCGTCGCTGAACAGCAGCGCCTTGTCGCCACCCAGTGCCAGATAGCCATGGGTGCTCACCGCAAGCTGCGCGATGCGCCCGGCCCGTGCGACGACCTCTGGCCCCGGCAGTGGCGCGACTTCCGGCATCGGCCGCAGCAGGCGGGCGACGGCGACGGCGACCGCGACCACTGCGGCGCCGACCGTCGCCCGCAACGCTCGCGGCGCCTCGGCGCGCAATGCAAATTCCCACCAGCTCTGCTGCGCGTAGTGACCTTGCCGGAAAGCGAAGTACCAGAGGGCCAGCGAGCCGATCAGGACAGAGGCGATCGAAATCACCCAGCTGCGCGATAGCGGCGTGTCGAATATCGAGGCGCGCCGGTTGAAGCGCTTGCGGGCCGCCAGCAGCGCGATCAGCACCCCCGCCAGCACCAGCGCCTCCTCATAGTCCAGGCCCTTGGCCAGCGACATCACGATGCCGACGCCAAGCAGTAGTGCAACCAGGACATAGGCGGCATCCACGCGTCGCTGGAGGCCGCGCGCCAGCAGCAGCAGAACGACGCCGACCAGGCTGGCGAGGAAATCGGAGAGCTCGATCAGGGGATGCGGCAGGAAGCGATGGAGCATGGCCAGCCGCCCCAGAGCGGCCGGCGTAGCGCCCGAGAACAGCAGCACGGTGCCTGCCGCGAACGTCGCCAGTGCCAGGAGCTGCGGAACCAGGTTGCGGGTCCGGCCGGTCAACGTCGCAGACGCGTTCCAGCCAGCCGAGCCGTTGCGAAGCACACGCACCGCCAGCCAGGTGGCCGCCAGCGCCAGCGGAAGCACGTAGTAGAGGAGACGGAACGCCACGAGCGCAGCGACCACGGACGATACCGGCAGCCGGTCACGCAGCTGCATCAGCAGGACTGTTTCGAACACGCCCAGCCCGCCGGGCACCTGGCTCACGACACCCGCCGCGAGGGCGAGCATGAACATCGACAGGAACTCGTCAAACGGCAGTGGTGACGGCAACAGGATCCACAGCGTGGCCGACATCGTCAGCAGGTCCAGCGTAGCCACGCCCAGCTGCCCGAGCGTCAGCTGCAGCGACGGCAACGCCAGCTGTACGCCGCGCACGCGTACGCGCACTTTGCCGCTCGCCGCCAGGGTGACGTAGCAGGCAAGCAGGGCCAGCAGTGCAAAACCCAACGGCCGCGTCGTGCTCCAGGGCAGAGGCAACCAGCCGGGCAGCGGCAGGGGCCATAGCGTGAACGCTGCACCGCCGACCCAGACGCAGCCCAGCACGAAGCCCAGGCTGCAGAAGGTCGCAATGGCTGCGACCAGACCCGCACCGAAGCCGTAGGATCGGTAGACCCAGTAGCGAACCGAAGCGCCGGCGATCAGGGTGTAGCCGATGTTGTTGCCCAGCGCATAGCCGAGCAATGAAGCCGGTACGACCTGGCTCAGCCGAAGGCGGCGGCCGACGAAAGCGAGTGCGAGCACGTCGTACAGAATCAGCACCGCGTACGCGACTGCGGCAACCAGCACAGCGAGCAGGATCGTACTGATCGGCAGCAGGCGAATCGCGCTTCCGATCTGCACGTAGCCCTCACGCCCGAGCCCATCGTCGAGCAGCCAGACCGCAATGCCCAGGAACACCAAAGCCATCAGCGGGCCGGCGATCGCCGCGATCCGTCGAAGCGGACTTTTCTCAGAAACCGGCGACATCGCGGCACCGCCAGCGGCGCAGGCAAGCGGATCCGGTTGTGATTGGCGGCATGGCGTTCAGCGGGCAAGGCCCGGATACAGGTGGGCCGCCAGTGCGAGCAGCAGACCGAAGGTGACCACGGTCACGCCGAGACTCGTGCCGTAGGCGTACGTGCTGATGCCGCCGACGACCATGGTGCCGCGCAGCGCGTCCACGAGATAGGTCAGCGGGTTGACCTGCGCGACCGCCCGGAGCCAGCCCGGCATCACTTCCAGCGGATAAATCGCGTTGGACGTGAAGAACAGCGGCATGGTGAGCAACTGCCCGACGCCCATGAAGCGCTCGCGCGTCTTGACGATGCACGCGATCACCAGCGAGAACGTCGCGAACAGGCATGAGCCGAACAGCACGCCGGCGCCCACCGCCAGCATCGGCAGGAGTTCCCAGCGGATGTCGACGTGCAAGGCGATGGCGACGGCGTAAACCATGGCGGCCTGTACCAGCCCGCGGCAGCCGGCGGCCATCGCCTTGCCGAGCACCAGAGCGCTGCGACGCGCAGGCGTGACCAGCAGCTTGTGGACGATACCGAGGTCGCGCTCCCAGACGACGGCGATGCCGTAGAAGACGCTGCTGAACAGGATGCTCTGCGCAAGAATCCCGGGTGCCAGGTAGTCGAGATAACGCATGTCGCCGATGGGCATGCCGCGCACCTGGCTGAAGGCGTGGCCGAAGATCACCAGCCACAGGATCGGCTGTACCGCGCGCGACACCAGCTCGGCCGGTTCTCGCGCCAGCTTGCGCAGCTCGGCGTCCGCGACCGCTGCGCTGTCGGATATCCAGCCGATCAAGGCCGACTTCATCCGAGCCCCCGTGCGCGGCGGCTGTCGCGGACATCGCGATAGCGGCCACCCGGTTCCAGCGCCGCGCCGCTGAAGTGCGCGAATACATCGTCCAGCGTGGCCCCGGAGCCGGCTGCGGCTTTCAGCGCGGCCGGAGCGCCGATGGCGGCGAGGCGGCCACGATGCAGGATCGCCAGCTCGTCGCACAGCGCCCCGGCTTCTTCCATGTCGTGCGTCGTGATCAGGATCGTCACGCCATGCTCGCGTTGGAGCTGCTCCAAGCGGGCCCAAACGGTGTGGCGCGCCACCGGATCGAGTCCGAGCGTCGGCTCATCCAGGAACAGCAGTTCCGGGGAATGCAGTGTGGCCTGCGCGATCTCCAGGCGCCGGATCATGCCGCCGGAGTAGGTGCGCACGAGCTGCCTTGCCACCGCCTCGAGATTGGCGAATGCCAGTGCCTCCTTCACGCGCGCATCGAGCAACGCACCGTGCAAGCCGTGCAGCCTTGCTGACAGCTTGAGATTCTCGATCGCGGTCAGCGCACCGTCCGCGGACAGCAGTTGCGGCACGTACCCGATGCGCCGACGCACCTCGACGGGCGCCGCTGCGACGTCGAAGCCGGCGACGGTTGCCGAGCCGGCCGACGGCTCCAGCAAGGTGGTCAGGATTTTGATCGTGGTGGTCTTGCCCGCGCCGTTGGGGCCGAGCAGGCCGAAGATGCGCCCACGTGCGATCTTGAGATCGAGCCGGTCGAGCGCGCGAATGCCGGCGAATTGCCGCGTCAGCGCCCGCGTTACGATCGCGGCGTTCGAATCGGGATTTGCGGGGCGCTCGTGCATTCAGACCATCTCACGGAAGTTGAATCAGATCCGGCCGGACCACGCGCAGCAGCGTCAGCTCGGGTTCGGTTCCGAACCGCACCGGCGGACCCCAGGTACCCGTGCCCGAGCTCACGTACACCCACATCCGCCCCTGCCGCGAAAGCCCGGCGACGTGCGGCGCGTGCACCCAGCGGACTGCCAGTGTCCATGGGAAGAACTGGCCGGCGTGCGTGTGGCCGGACAGCTGGAGATCGAACCCGACCTGCTCGGCCTGCGGTGCCAGCTTCGGGTTATGGGCCAGCAGCAGGCGAAAGGCCGCTCCCGCCCCAGGCACGGCCGCAAGTTCCGGCCGCGGGCCTTGCTCGCGGTCGAAGAGCGAGGCCGCAGGATCGAGCACTCCGCCCACCACCAGGGTCGCGTTGCCGCGAGCGACGATCTCGGCTTCGTTGAGCAGCACGCACAGGCCCAGGCTCCGGAAATGCTCGGTCCATGCCTGCGCGCCGGCGTAATAGTCGTGATTGCCCAGCACCGCGAACACGCGCCCGGCCGGCGCGAGCTGCGCCAGCGGTGCGATCGCCGACCTCAGCCGGGCGACGGGTCCGTCCACCAGATCGCCGGTCAATGCCACCAGATCCGCATTCAGCGCGTTGCTCATGTGGACGACGCGTCGCACATAAGCGCGACCCACCGTGGGGCCCACGTGAAGATCCGAGATCAGCGCGATCTTGAGGCCGTGCAAATCCGGAGGAAGACCGGCTACGGGAACGTCGATGTGGCGCAGCTTCGGTCCGCGCAGCGCAGCGAGCATCCCGCCGCCCAGCGCGAGCATCGAGCCGGCCAGTACCGCATCGGCGCCCCAGGATGAGAGCGCCTGCCGCAGGGCCGGCAGATGGAACCCGGCGGCCGCAAGCAGTGCGCCGTCACGCAACAGGCTGAGCAACACCGCGAAGTTGAGCCAGCCCATGGAGAGATAGCTCAGGACATGCAGCGCTTCGTCCATCGCGGTCACCGGCTCGCGCTCGCAAATCCAGTAGATCACCGGCACCGCCCAGATCGCCGCCAACGGCACGATCAGCGCCAGACGTCCGAGCAGGCCGGTCGTCAGGCGCCACGCAAGATAGGCGTACAGCACGGCGACGATCGCGCTCAGCGCCAGCACGAAGGGACTCAGCAGCGGCCGGGGGTTTTTCAATGGAGGTCCAATCGCCCGGCCCACCGACTGCGCGGCCGTCAATTCAGAAGGGCCATCAATCGGATTTCGGCCTGTGGATTTGCGACTCGAGATTGGCCTTGACCTGGCGCGCGTCGAAAGCCTGCGGATTGGTCGCCGGTCTTTCGCCCCTGAACATCACGATATCGGCCTGGGCATCGAACTCGGTGACCGGGTACGAAGTCGTGCCGATGTCGAACGCCGATTGAGGCAGCCAGTAGTAGCCGAAACCGGTGGAAAAGGTTTGGTAATAGCGTGTGTCGGCGGTGGTCGATCGCTCGTCCGTCACGAAGTAATCGTAGCCGTTGGCAAGCGTCAGCTCCGCCGCGTGGTAGAGCAGGTAGGTTTCCACCGTGCTGCGCGAAGTGGACGAGTTGCCGGCGAAGTGGATGCTGAAACGATTGGACTCGATTCGCTGATCGCCATAGCCCTCGCCGTGACGAAACGGCTGATAGGGCGTCGCCGTGGAGCAGCCGACGATGCTCACCGCACCAAGGACGGTTGCCATCCAGCACATGCGCGCACGATGACGAGTATTCAAGAGCCGAGGCATGCAGAATCTCCAGGGTTGAGCGGAACGCCGGTGCCTTGGGCGACCGCGCTCCGCATCTTCGATTCACTTGGGTGTTTGTCCGACGTCCTCGAGCGCGTGCTCGAGCGACTTGATGCCCCTGGCCGGATGTGATTTGCACAGCTTTTCGCCGTGCCCGGCCTTCTTCTTTGTGGCCGGGAGTCAGTCGGCCGCAACATGGGACACATCGGCGGCGTGAAACTGCCTTGCGAGACGCTCGCAGCGCTGTGGTTCCGTTTCGGCGGCGAACGGCGCCGCGGCGGTGAAAAGTGCAACCAGGGACAGCGAACCGACCGTGATGCGTTTCATCTGCGAATTCTCCCAAGAAGAATGCAGCTCCATTTGTTTTTCAATTTGTCTTCGTCGGGGTGCCGCTGCATTGATCTGGATCAACCGTGTCGGATATGGCTGCACAGGTCGAGCGAAGTCATTGCAGCGTCGCGGCTTGCCGTCGTCCGCCCCGGCCCCACCGTACGACCTCTCCAGCCTGCCGGTCGGCAGTAGAGGGTTTGGGTTCCATGCGGTTCGACGGCAAACTCGCGCGCCTGAGACCGCCGCGATCGGAGCGATGCAGAACAGACACCGAAGCCATCGGTCGGGCCGCTACGGGGCCCGGCCATCACCACGCAGCAGCATGCGGCGGATGCTGGCCTCCTGCCTGGGCCTGCTGGTCTCGCTGACGGCGTTGCCGCAATCGATGGCGGCGGATGCGCAGGCGAGCCCGGCGCCCATGCCGGCGCCCTATCTGTTCGAGACCTACGGTCGCGCGCAGGGTCTCGCGAACCCGAACGTGTTCTCGCTGTTGCAGGACCGCGAAGGCTTTCTCTGGGTCGGTACCCAGCGCGGGCTCTACCGTTTCGAGGGCACCCGCTTTCGCCATTTCGCCGATGCCCAGGGGCGTTCGGAGCAGGGCGGTGACGGCAACCTCATGGGCGCGCTGCTGCAGGACCGGGCGGGGCGCATCTGGGTCGGCACGCAATCCGGGCTCTACGTCGTCGAGGGCGATGGCTTGGCAGCGGTCGACGGCGAGGATGGTCGTCCGCTGTCGCTCAACGCCACCACGTCGACGCTCGCCGAATCACCCGACGGCCGCCTGCTCGTGGTCGCGGTCAGCAAGCTCCTGCAAGTGCACAGCGGCCCCGGCGGCTGGCGCGCGGAAGCTTACGCACCGGACGATCCCGCTCATCGGCTCGAAACCGGCACGCAGATTCGCAGCGTCGGCACCGATGCGGACGGAACCGTCTGGATCGGCTGCGCGGCGCAGTTGTGCGAACTCGCCGAGGGCAGCCTGCGCGTCTGGGACGAGAGCGCGGGTGTCCCGAACACCGAGTGGTATCGCTACGCCGTCGATGGCGACGGTACGTTCTGGGCGATGAGTCTCGAGCACATCATCGCCCTGCCCAAGGGCGCGACGCGCTTCGAAGACCGCACGCCCGGCGTGCCGATGCTCGCGGGTGCGCACATCTTCGTGCTGGCGCCCGATGCCCAGGGACGCATGCGCACGAGTCTCGGCAGCGGCATCGCCGTCTGGCGCGACGGAAAGTGGAACGAGCAGACGGCCAGCGACGGCTTGCCGGAGCCACCCGTGATCGCGATGCTCGCCGCGGCCGACGACTCGAGCTGGTACGGCGTCGCCGGTTCCGGGCTCCTGCGCAGGCTCGGCGACGATCGCTGGCGTCATCTGCGGCCGGCCGACGGCCTGCAGAACGGCATGGTCTGGTCGATGGCGGACGACTTGCTCGGCCGCACCTGGATCGCCACGCATCTGGGCGTCGATCTCTACGATCCGCGTGCGGGGCAGGGCGAAAGAGCGCTGGCGCCTTGGGTCGAAGGCGCCAGGCTCGGCGTCGGCAGCGTGCAATACGTACGCCGCGATCGGCAGGGCCGCATGTGGCTGGCGGGCAACGATGGCCAGATCCTCGTGCACGATCCGCGCAGCGGTGCGACGCAGCGCGGCAAAGTCACCGACAGCATCAACGATCTGCTCGTCGATGCGGCCGATCGCGTCTGGATCGCGACGTACGAAGGCGTCAGCCGCGTATCGATGGGCGATGGCGAGCTGCGCATCGAGCGCGTGCATGCGAAAGATCGCGGCTATCGCCAGCTCATGAGCGATGGGCGCAGTGTCGTCGCGGTGGCCGATCGCGAACTCCTGCGCGTCGGCGAGCAAGGCGCGAGCCGGCTGCCCTATGCGCCGGCGCAGGAAGCGCCCGCGTTCGGCTACGGCGACATGACGCGCGACGGGGCGCTGTGGTTCGTCGACTCGGCGCGCGGCGGGCTCGTACGCTTGAGCGACATCCAGAGCACGAAGCCCGAGTTCATCGCGTTTCCGGCACTTGCGAAAGACACCGCCGCGTTTCTGAGCAGCGACCGGCAGGATCGCATCTGGATCGGCACCGACAGCGGCGTGATCGTCTACGACCATGGCCGCTGGCACCGGCTCGCACACGGTGACGGATTGGTCTGGGACGATTGCGACTCGGGCGCGTTCTACGTCGGCGACGACGGCAGCATCACCATCGGCACGAGCAACGGACTCACGCGGCTGTACGACGTCGGCCCCTTGCTCGCCGAATTGAAGGCTCCACGAGCGAGCATCATCGAGAAGCATTGGAACGGCGGCCCGATGACGATCGACCGGGACGGTCGCGGCCTCGCCACGAGCGGTCGCCGCAACGAGCTCACGATGCAGTTCGCTGCCTGGCCGCTCGGATCCGCGCGGCAGATGCTGTTCCGCTACCGCCTGCTCGGCGTCGATGAAGACTGGATCGAATCGCAGCACGCCGACGTGCGCTATCCCAAGCTGCCGTGGGGCGATTACCGCTTCGAGCTGCAGGCTTTCGACCCGCAGCGCCAGCTGAGCTCCGAGACGGTCGAGTTCGATTTCAGCGTGCCGCCGAGCTGGTGGCAGCGCAGGCCGGTGATCGCGCTGCTGCTGTTGCTCGTCGCGGGCTCGATCGCCATTGCCATGCGCGCACTCATGAACTGGCGCGAGCGGCGCCTGATCGCGCAGCACCAGCACCTCGAAAAGATCGTCGAAGAGCGCACGCGCGAGCTCGAACGCGACAAGCAGGCGCTCATCGAGGCGCGCGAAGACCTGCGCATCCTCGCCGCGCGCGATGGCCTGACGGGCTTGCTCAACCGCACCGCCATCTTCAACCGCCTGCAATCCGAACTCGATGCGGGCGCGCGCAACGGCAGGCGCACCGCGGCGGTGCTGATCGACATCGATCACTTCAAATCGATCAACGACAACCACGGACATCCGGTCGGCGACGAAGTGCTGCGCGAAGTCGCGGCGAGGCTGGCGGGCGCGGTGCGCTCGGATGATGGAGTCGGCCGTTACGGCGGCGAGGAATTCCTCGTCGTATTGAGCAACTTCGGTTCCGGCGCGGACGAGCGCATCAAGCGGCTCATGAACGCCCTGCGCAGCCGCCCGATCACGTTCAGCGGCGGCTCGCTGTCGATCACGAGCAGCGCCGGCGTGGCCTGGGCAGAGGGCGAAGGCGTGGACATCGCGGCGCTGATCAATCGGGCCGACCAGGCCTTGTATGCGGCCAAGCGAGGCGGGCGAGATCGGGTGGAGATGGCGGAAAGCGGGGAGACGGGGAACGAGAGACGGGAGACGTAGAAGCGGCAGCCGGAGTGAAATCGCTTGCGCGGCGCGCCGGCCGTGTTTTTCCCGTTTGCGTCTCCCGTCTCCCGTCTCCCGTCTCCCGTCTCCCGTCTCCCGTCTCCCGGCAGTTGTCAGACCAATCGCCCGAGTCGATGCGCCGCTGGCACGATGCGGCGCATCGTGGCCGCATAAAACTCCAAGACGCGGCCGGCCTGGGGAGACAGCATGGTTTGGCAGCAGATTTACGACCCTTTCGGCAGCATGTGGATGTCCAGCCTGCTCGCCGCGCTGCCGGTGGTGGTCATGCTCGCCGGGCTCGGCCTGTTTCACCTGAAGGCGCACATCGCGGCGGCAGCGGGTCTGGTTACGGCGCTACTGGTGGCCGTGTTCGTCTACGGCATGCCAGCCGGAATGGCGGCGAACGCGGCGTTTCTCGGTGCATTGATGGGCATGCTGCCGATCGGCTGGATCGTGCTCAACATCATCTTCCTGCATCAGCTCACCGATCAGAACGGCAGCTTCAAGGTGTTGCAGGATTCGATCGCGGGCATCACCGAAGACCGGCGCTTGCAGCTGCTGCTGATCGCGTTCGCGTTCGGCGCCTTCTTCGAGGGCGCGGCCGGTTTCGGAACGCCGGTCGCGGTGACGGCCTCGATCCTGATCGGCCTGGGTTTCTCGCCGCTCGCCGCGTCCGGCCTGAGCCTGATCGCGAACACCGCGCCGGTGGCCTTCGGCGCGCTCGGCTCGCCGATCATCACGCTGTCGAAAGTGCACGGCTACGACCTCATGGAGGTCTCGTCGATGATCGGACGCCAGCTGCCGTTCTTCTCGCTGCTGGTTCCGTTCTGGTTGATCTGGGCTTTCGCCGGACGCAAGGCGATGCTCGAAATCTGGCCGGCGCTGCTCGTCACCGGCGGCAGCTTCGCGATCATGCAGTTCCTCGTTTCGAACTACATCGGCCCCGAACTCGTCGACGTGATCGCCGCGGTGGTATCGATGTTCAGCCTCGTCGCGTTTCTGCGCGTCTGGCAACCGCGGCGGATCTACCGATCGGTTTCGCTCAAGGGCCGGCCGCACGATGAAACAGCCGTCGTGCCGAATGCCGCACCGACGCTGCACTCGCGCTCGGCGGTGATCCGCGCCTGGACGCCGTGGGCGATTCTCACGGTGTTCGTCTTCATTTGGGGTTTGCCGCCCGTGAAGGCCTTCTTCGACGGCTGGTACGCGCCCAAGCTCGTCATCGCCGGGCTGCACGAACTTGTCGAGAAGATGCCGCCCGTGGTGACGACGCCGCACAAGGAGTCGGCTATCTACACATTGAGCCTGCTGTCCGCGACCGGCACCGGCATCCTGCTCGCGGCGATCGTCGGTGGGCTGGTCATGCGCTATCGGCCTGCCGCGCTGGTGACCACGTTCGCGCAGACCTTCTGGCGCGTGCGCTATTCGCTGCTGACCATCGTGCTGATGCTCGCGCTCGGCTCGCTCACGCGCTTTTCGGGCACCGACACCACGCTCGGTCTCGCGTTCGCCAACACCGGCTGGCTGTATCCGTTCTTCGGCACGCTGATGGGCTGGCTCGGCGTGGCGCTGACGGGCTCGGACACCGCGTCGAACGTGCTGTTCGGCGGCATGCAGAAAGTGGCGGCCGAGCAGCTCGGCCTGTCACCGAACCTGATGGGCGCGGCGAACAGCTCGGGCGGCGTGATGGGCAAGATGATCGACGCGCAGTCGATCGTCGTCGCCTCCACCGCCACGCGCTGGTTCAACCACGAAGGCGAGATCCTGCGCTATGTGTTCTTCCACTCGATCGCGCTGGCCTGCCTCGTCGGCCTGTTCGTGACGCTGCAGGCTTATGTGTTCCCGTTTACGGAGATGGTGGTGCGGTGAGGCTGGGAGACGGTGAACGGGAGACGCAGAATCAAAGCCTCGCCGAAGCTGCGCGCAAGTGAGTAGGTAGCAACGTTCGCTGCTACGTCTCCCGTTCACCGTCTCCCGGCTTCTAACGCACCACCAGCTGCGTATCCCCGCGATCCGGCACTTCCTCGCGCCAGCGCACCGAGCCCGAGGGGCGATCGAGCCAGCGGCGGATGCGGATCGGCTCGATGCCGATGTGCATCTGGTTGGCACGTTGCTGGATGGCGGTTTCTTCGAGCGTGCGGCGGCCGCGCAGGCGCAGGTAATCGTCCCAGGTGGGGCAGCGGTAGCGCTCCGACCAGGTCCACGGGTCGGCGATCTCGCGCGAGAGCGACCAGTCGTAGGCCCCGTTGCGGTTGCGGATGCGCTGGATCTCGCGCATGAGGTTGTAGAAGTCGCGTGCCTTGTCGGGATCGATGCGGTACTGCACCTCGATGCTGATCGGTCCGCTGCGGCCGCTGATGCCGAGTTTGACGTCGGGCTCGGCGAGCTGGCTGTCGTCCGCTTCGGGCGAAGCGTTGCGATCGGCGATGCGCAGCACCACGCCGAGGAAAGGAGACAGCACCAGCAGCACGGCGGCGATCTGCATCGCAGTAGCGACGCCGAAGTCGAGCGTGAACAGGCCCCAGAGATAAGAGCCCAGGGCCACGCCGAGCGCGACCGAGGCATGCAGCGTGGCGACCGCCCGGCCGACGACCCAGCGCGGAACGAACAGCTGCAAGGCGATGCCGATGACGGTGACGAGCACCATCCAGCTGATGCCGGCCACGAACAGGATCATGCAGCTCAGCAGCATGTGGCCGCTCAGCGAGAGCAGCGCCAGGCAAATCCCGAGCGCGCAGCAGCCACCGCGCACCACGAGCTCGTTGCCGAAGCGCGAGCGCAGCGGTTGCAGCACGAAGATGCCCGATACCGCGCCGATGCCGAAGCAGCCGAGCAGGATGCCGTAGGTCTGCGCGCCGCCGCCGAGCAGATCGCGCGCCATCAGCGGCATCAGTGCCTGCAGGGCGGAGCCGATGAAGCAGACCAGAAAGCCGCGCAGCACGGCCTGTCGCACCGGCTGCATGTGAACGATGTAGCGCAGACCCGAATGCACCGAGCGCAACAAGCCTTCGGGTGGCAGGCGCGACACTTCGACGACACGCTTCCAGCGGCTCAGCGCGAACAGGATCGGCAGGAAGCACAGCGCGTTGACGCCGAACGCGAAGGTGGCCCCGAGCGCGGCGACCAGAATCCCGCCCATGGCCGGGCCGAGGCTGCGCGCGACGTTGTAGCTGACACCATTGAGTCCGACCGCCTGCGGCAGCAGATGGCGTGGCACCTGCTCGCCGACCGACGATTGCCAGGCCGGACCGAAGAAGGCCGCGCCGGTGCCGATCAGAAAGCAGAAGCCGAGCAGCGCCGCGGGCGTCATCCAGCCGAGCATCGAAGCCAGCGTCATCAGCGTGGCCCCGGCCAGCGAGACGGTGAGCGAGGCGATCTGCACCTTGCGGCGGTCGTACATGTCCGAGATCGCGCCGGCCAGGATCGCGAACAGGGCCATCGGCAGGAAGGTGGCGGTCTGGACGAGGGCGACGCGATCGGGCGTGGACATTTCGGCCATCAGCCAGGCCGAGCCGACGATCTGGATCAGGCTACCGGTGTTGGCCACCATGCTCGCGAGCCAGATGTTGCGGTAGGTCGGAACGCTCAGCGGTGCGAAGGTACCGTGGGCAGCCGTCATCGATACGGCCTCTTGGTCGGGAGCCCAGGACCGACTCGCAGTCGGGCTGCGCGCCTGGGGCGCATGGGCGTCATCTGGATGCGGGTGTTCACTGCCGGTCATTCTACCCGGTAGTGCACGGTTTAAAGCCCGTCCCTATGGCGGGGGTGGATGCCTGCCAAACGGTGGGCCGCAGGTGCCTGGGCGTGGATCGCGGCCGTATTCGCGGATGAACGCCCGAGCCCGGAACTGGTCTTGCGGCGAAGCCGGCCAGCCCGGAGTCTTCACGTTCGCGCTGGTCCCGGCGCTGATCGGCACGGGGTTGGGCCAGGCGCTGCGCAACCGAATCGGACCCCCAGCATTTCCAGCGCTACTTTTTGCTGTTCCTCATGCCGTGCGGGATGGAGCGGGCCTGGTGGTCGCCTAGCTGAGCTCGCCGAGGCCCATTTCGATCAGCGGGCGTTTGTCGGCGTCGCATTGCGCGAGATGTGCGAGCTCGCGCTGCAGGCGCTCGGCCCGATCCGCATTGGCAAGCTCGAGCAATTCGAGGCGGGCAAGCCATTCTTCGGGGAAGAGCTGCAGCGCATTTTCGATCGGCTGCAAATCGGACGAAGCCGGGGCGCCGCGCTCCCGCAAAGCGCGCAGCTCGGCGTAGATCGCGTCGAGCTGGCGATCGGTTGGGCTGGGCTGGGCCGGCTCGCGCGTCGTCGTGTCGAAGGCTTCGGTATCCGCCAGGCTTTCGCGATCGGCCGGTCCGCCGCAAACCGAGACGATGGCTTCGCCGACACCGAGGTCGTAGCGCCCCCAATGAGGTTCGAACAAGCGCTCGCCGGCCAGGCCCGTCACCGTGCAGTCGCTGAAGCTGAAGATCAGGTTGCGACCGCTCTCGCGGCGCAGGCTGTCGAGCCGGCCTTGCACGCGGATGCCCGACAGATAGTCGAGCCGCACGTTCCGTCCGACCGCGATGCCGAGCGACTTGAGTTCGTCGACCGAATAGTCCGACAGGCAGCGCGGCAGGCCCTGCAGTCGCCCGACCGGCGAGCCGTAGCCCTCGGCATGCGTTTCGACGCCGTGGCCGACGAGCTCGCGACCTTGAAAGGCGAGCTGCGTGGGGCCGCGCGTGCCGAGGTAGATCGCGTTGCCGATCGCGTCGGTGAGCACGCGATCGAACACGCCGCCGACTTCCAGCCCCGAGTTGTAGCGAGCCGTGCAGACGGAGCCGCTGTCGATCGCAACGCGTAGCGACTCGGCTCCGCCTTTGCGAAAGCACATGCCTTGCGCGAACACTTCGAGCACCTGCGTCAGGTGCTGGCAGCTGCGCGCGACGAACAGCTGCGGCTGCGGACGCGTGATGTCGTACGGCGTGTTCACGGCCTCGACGGTCAGCGGGAGCTTGCGCACGGCGCCGTCGTCGAGACAGCTGCGGCTTTCGCCGAGCGAAGACAGCAGGCCGGCACCGAACAGCTTGTAATCGGCCACATCGCCGACCAGCCCGTATTCGATCGTCCACCATTGCAGGCGCGCGAGCCTGGCGGCTTCGGACGAATGATCGTTGGCCGCGAGCGCCGCATCGAGCCCGGCCTGGGCGTTCGCGAGCTCGGCATCGCTCGCGTTGCGCGCTTCCTTGAGCGCGGACAGCGCGCGTATCGCGAGAAACACGGCGTGATCGGCCTGCGTCGAGATCGCCTTCATGCTGATCTCGCCGAAGCGCTGCAGATACTCGGCGTAGTCGACGTCGACGATGAAAGGCGCATGCCCGGCGGACTCGTGGACGATGTCGGGCGCCGGCGTGTAGAGAATGTTGTCGATGCTGCGCATGTCCATCGCGATGGCGAGGATGCGCCGCATCTGGAACTCCGAGAACACGCTGATCGGAATGTAGCCGTCGACGACGAGCGCCGACCAGCCCAGCGGTTCGAGGCAGCGATTCATCTCGTCGATCGACGGGATGCGATCGAGACGGATGCCGGTTTTCTTCAGGCCTTCGAAATACACCGGGTGCGCCGAGTGCTCGAGCGAGCGCGTGAGCTGGCGCATGATGAAACGCCAGACCGCGTGATCGCGCGCGGTGTAGCGTGCGTAATCCTGCACGCAGGCGTAAGGCCTCAGGTGACGCGGCAGGCGGGCGATGATCTGGGCTTGCGTGGACATGGCGTCAGGGCCGCGCCGGGAACCGAGAAGGATGCGTATCGGCGAAGGCCGGCAGGGCCATGCAGCGGTCGTCGATCTCGCGCAGGATCGGGTAGGGCTTCATGTCGACGTCGAAGCGTCGTGCGTTGACGATTTGCGGAACCAGGAAGATGTCGGCCACGGTCGGCTGGTCGCCGAAGCAGAACGCGCCGCGCCGCGATGAAGCCGACAGGCGCTGCTCGAGCGCGTCGAATCCCCGCGCGATCCAGTGTGCCGACCAGTCCTTGCGCTGTGCTTCGTCCAGGCCGAGACCGTCGCGCAGCTGGTTCAGCACGCCGAGATTCTGCAGCGGATGGATTTCGCAGCCGATCGACAGCGCGATCTGGCGAACCCAGGCGCGATCGGCCGCGTTCGTGCGCGGCAGCAGCGGAGCCTGCGGGTGCGTCTCGTCGAGGTACTCGATGATCGCGAGCGACTGCGTGATCAGCGTTCCGTCGTCGTCCAGTACGGGCACGAGCCTGGCCGGGTTCTTTTCGGCGAAGCCCGGCGCGAGCTGATCGTGGCGACTCAGGTCGATCAGGTGGCTGCGGTAGTCCAGCCCCTTGAGCGCGAGCGCGATGCGCACGCGATACGAGGCCGAGCTGCGGATGTGGTGGTAGAGCGTCAGCGTGTGGGCCAATCTCGGGCTCCTTCGCAAATCTTGGCCGTCATTGCCGCGAAGGCGGGAACGACGGCTAGGTGGGGCGGTTCACGGATCGTACCCGCTGGTCGATGGCCCCGAAGATAGTGCGGGATTGTGCATCGAGCATCTCGATGCGGATGCGATCGCCGTCGCGCATGAAGCCGGTGCTCGGCTTGCCGTCGCGGATCGTCTCGATCATGCGCAGCTCGGCGATGCACGAATAGCCGCGACCGCCGTCGGCGATCGAAGAGCCGTGCGCAGTTCCCTGCTTGTTCGAGACCGTGCCCGAGCCGATGATGGTTCCGGCCTCGAGCCTGCGCGTGCGCGCCGCATGCGCGACGAGCTGGCCGAAATCGAAAGTCATGTCTTCGCCAGCCTCGGGCTTGCCGAACAGCCTGCCGTTCAAGTGGCTCAGCAAAGGACGATGCAGCTTGCCGTCGCGCCAGCAGTCGCCGAGTTCGTCGGGCGTGACGGCGACCGGCGAGAACGCCGAAGCCGGCTTGGACTGGTAGAAGCCGAAGCCCTTGGCGAGTTCGCCCGGGATCAGGTTGCGCAGCGAGACGTCGTTGACGAGCATCAGCAGCCGCAGCTGCGACAAGGCTTGCTCGGAGGTCACGCCGCGATCGACATCGCCCGTGATGACCGCGACTTCGGCCTCGAAATCGATGCCCCAATCCGGGTCGGCGACGATGTCGTCGGTGGGCGCGAGAAAGCGATCGGAGCCGCCTTGATACATCAGCGGATCGTGCCAGAAGCTTTCGGGCAGCTCGGCTCCGCGCGCACGGCGCACGAGCTCCACATGGTTGACGTAGGCGCTGCCGTCCGCCCATTGATAGGCGCGTGGCAAGGGTGAGTCGCAGGCGCTCGCATCGAACGCGAACGCGCCGATCAGCTCGCCGCGGTTGAGCGGCCCGTACAGGGCCTGCAACGTCGGCTCGATACGGGGCCAGTCGTCGAGCGCGCTTTGCAGGGTCGGCGCGATGTGATCGACGCGCAGGGCACTGCGCAGATCGCGCGATACCAGAATCAATGCGCCGTCGCGCCCCGAACGCAGGCTCGCGAGTTTCATGACGCGGTCTTCTTGGCGTGTTTCTCATGCAGCCACGCCGCGTGGCGCGGGGCCTTCTTCGTGCGGCTCCATTCTTCGAGCATGGCCGGTGCGACTTCGTGCAGTTGCGCCATCTGCCCGGGCGTGCAGGTGTTGGTCGTCAGCTCGATGCGGTGGCCGTTCGGGTCGAAGAAATAGATCGAGGTGAAGATGCCGTGATCGGTTGGTCCGACGACGGACAGGCCTTCGCGCTGCAGGCGAGCCTGCGCCTCGCGCAACTCGTCGAGACTGCCGAGTTCGAAGGCGATGTGCTGCACCCAGTCGGGCGTGTTGGCGTCGCGGCCCATCTCGGGCGCGTTCGGCAGCTCGAAGAAGGCGAGCACGTTGCCCATGCCGGCGTCGAGGAACACGTGCATGTACGGATCGGGCGCGCCGGTCGAGGGCACGGTGTCCTCGGCGATGGCGAGCACGAAGTCCATGCCGAGCACGCGCTGGTAGAACTCGACGGTCTGCTTCGCGTCGCGGCAGCGATACGCGACGTGGTGGATGCGTCGCAGGTTCATGGCCTTCATGCGCGCTCCTTCGGCTTCAGCACGCCGCGTTCGATCTGGTCGCGCTCGATCGATTCGAACAGCGCCTTGAAGTTGCCTTCGCCGAAGCCGGTGTCGCGCTTGCGCTGGATGAACTCGAAGAAGATCGGGCCGACCATCGCCTCCGAGAAGATCTGCAGCAGCAGGCGCGGTTCGCCACCTTCGGTGGTCCCGTCGAGCAGAATGCCGCGCCGCTGCAGCTCATCGACGGGTTCGCCATGACCCGGCAGGCGCTGGCCGAGCATCTGGTAGTAGGTCGCCGGCGGCGGCGTCATGAAGCGCAGGCCGCGCGCCTTGAGCCGGTCCCAGGCTTGAAGCAGATCGTCGCAGGCGAACGCGATGTGCTGGATGCCTTCGCCGTTGTAGGCCATCAGGAACTCTTCGATCTGGCCCTTGCCGCCTTGCGATTCCTCGTTGAGCGGAATGCGGATGCGGCCGTCGGGCGCCGTCATCGCCTTGGAGGTCAGGCCGGTGTATTCGCCCTTGATGTCGAAGTAGCGAATCTCGCGAAAGTTGAACAGGCGCTCGTAGTAACGGCTCCAGAACGCCATGCGGCCGCGATAGACGTTGTGCGTCAGGTGATCGATCACCGAAAAGCCGCAGCCCTCGGGCTGGCGCTCCACGCCCTCGATAAAGCGGAAATCGATGTCGTAGATCGAGCTGCCTTCGTCGTAGCGATCGATCAGGTACAGGGTGGCGCCGCCGATGCCGCGGATCGCGGGCAGTCGCAATTCCATCGGCCCGGTCGGAACGTCGATCGGCTGCGCTCCGAGTTCGAGAGCGCGCTGGTAGGCCTTGGCCGCGTCCTTGACGCGAAACGCCATGCCGCAGGCCGAGGGGCCGTGCTCTTCGGCGTAGAACGCGGCCGGGCAGTTGGGCTCGTAGTTGGCGATGAAGTTGATGCCGCCCTGGCGCCAGAGGTCGACTTGTTTGGATCGATGCGTGGCCACGCGCGTGAAACCCAAGGTCTCGAACACGGGTTCGAGCTGGCTTCGGTCCTGCGCCGCGAACTCGACGAACTCGAAGCCGTCGAGGCCCATGGGGTTTTCGAACAAATCCGACATCGCCGTCCTCCGCGGTGGTCACCGGCCTCGGCCGCGCGACTCGTTGATCGTCTCTCGAGGAAATGCTACTGCTGCAAGGGCGGTGGATTTCTTCTATTTCATGCGAAAAGACGGAGTAGAGTGGCTGAATCCTCCTCTCGGGAAGCATCCAGTGACGGATTCCACCTCAAAGCTCGACCGCGGCCAAACTCGCATCCTCTACGAGCTCCAGCGCAACGGCCGGCTGTCCAACGTCGAGCTTGCCCAACTGCTCGGCATGTCGGAGTCGCCGTGCCTGCGGCGCGTCAAGCAGCTCGAGCAGGACGGCGTCATCGCCGGCTACCTCGCCCGGCTCGACCAGCGCAAGCTCGGGCTGCCCGTGACGGCCTACGTGCAGGTGTCGATCGACAAGCAGGACGACCGGCTGCGCGAAGGCTTCATTGCGCGCGTGCAGGCCGAGGAGCACATCATCGAATGCCATGCGATGACCGGTACTTCGGACTTCATGCTCAAGGTCGTCGCGCGCAGCATCGACCATTTCTCCGACATCGCCATGCGCGGCATCCTGCGCTGGCCCGGCGTGCGGGGCATCGAGTCGCAGTTCAGCCTCGAAGTCGTCAAGGCCAACGGACCGCTGCCGGTTTCGACGCGCGAGGTCGATTAAACGTAACGGGTGACGTCAATCGGAACCGGGGCTCGATGGGGCGGAGATCTTTCGCTCGTCCCTGTGGCGGATGCGGCTTCATGACGGTAGTGTCATCTTCATGACACCAAGAGCGCCTCGACGGCGCCCGCCGGGGGGAGCGCATGGGTATCGACATTTCCAGCAGCCGCAGGAAGCCATCTTCGTTTCGTCGAGCCGGCCTGCTCGCGCTGGCGGTTGCCTCGACCTTGCCAGCCTGTGCGATGACCCCCGATTCGGCCAGGCAGAAAGTGCTCGAAGCCGAGCTCGCCGAGCGCGGCTGGCGGGCGGGCGAGGAGGTGCGCTCGGTCAACGGCTACAACGTGCAGGGTTTCCAACCGATCGATGACCGGCACGTGATCCTCGATGCCGGGATCACGCGCCAGTACCTGATCACCACCGCCAGTCCGTGCCGCGACCTGCAATACAACGAGCGCCTGCGCGTTTCGACCAACGTGGCGAACGAACTCACCACGCTCGACACGGTGTATGCGCTCGACCCCACCGGCCGCCAGGCTTGCCCGATCGCCCGGCTGCAAAGGCTGGAGAGGATCAGCTCGGCTCAATAGGCGGCGCTGGGCCGCGCGGGCCGTGTCTGCTGCGGCGGATGATCAGTGCGCGGTTCCGGCAGCCGCCTTGGACGTCGCCGATGTGTTCGTTTCCCGCGCCGCCGCGTTCGGGACCGGCTGCGGATGGAACAGCCTGTCGAGCGCCAGGTAGACCACCGGCGTCGTGAACAGCGTGAGCAGCTGGCTCAGCAGCAGGCCGCCGACGATCGCGAAGCCGAGCGGCTGGCGCAGCTCCGAGCCCATGCCGAGGCTGAACATCAGCG
>QFCS01000715.1_pt1 | contig 39789 bp, 38 predicted proteins | sample 3576561 | NCBI WGS metagenome assembly QFCS01 | reverse complement strand
CGGCGGCGGCGGGCGAGCAGAGCGAGGGGATAGGGCAGGTGAACGTGGCGGTGAACCAGCTGGACCAGATGACGCAGCAGAACGCGGCGCTGGTGGAGCAGAGCGCGGCCGCCGCCCAGAGCCTGAAGGAGCAGGCCGAGCGCCTCAGCCACGCGGTGGCGGTGTTCCGGCTGGCGCCTCGGGCGGCCTGAGCCGGGCCGCGCGCGGGCTCAGGCGAGCGCGAGCGTCAGCGCCGCCAGGGCCGCGGTCTCGGCGCGCAGCACGCGCGCGCCCAGGTGCGTGGGGGCGAAGCCCGCCGCACGGGCCTGCGCATCCTCGGCGGCGCTCAAGCCGCCTTCGGGGCCGATCAGCACCGTGAGCGGCGCCTCGCCGCGCAGCGCCTGGGGCGCGGGCGCGCCGCCCTCGGCCAGCGAGAGCACCACGCGCGCGCCAGCGGCCTCGCGCAGGAACGCCGCGAAGTCGCGCACCGGTTCGATGGTGGGCACGCGGTTGCGGCCGCACTGCTCGCAGGCGGCCTGCGCGATGGCCCGCCAGTGCGCCTGCTTTTTCAGTGCGCGCTCGCCCGACAGGCGCAGCACGCCGTGCTGCGTGTGCAGCGGCGCGAGCCGCGCCACGCCCAGCTCGGTGGCCTTCTCCACCAGCCAGTCCATGCGCTCGTTGGCGGGCATGCCGATGGCCAGCGTGACCTCGCGCGCCGCCTCGCGCTCGGTGGCCTCGTGCGCCTCCACGCGCACCGCGACCTCGCTGCGACCCATGCGCGCGATGCGCGCCGACCACTGGCCGCCCTCGCCGTTGAACAGGGTGATTTCCTCGCCCGGCTGCAGGCGCAGCACCTGCACATGGCGCGCGGCGCCCGGGGGCAGCGCGAGCTCGGCCCCGGGGGCGAGCGCCGCGTCGCAGAAAAAGCGTGGCATGTGAACCCTTCGCGGTGCGAGAAGCGGACTCACCCAGCGGCGCCGCGCGGCAATGGCCTCATGCCCTGCCGAAGGACCAGCCGCTGGCCGCCTGCAGGCCTTCCACCCCGTCGATCAGGCGCAGCAGCGGCGCCAGTTCGCGGTAGCGGTGGGCGGTGGCGCGGATGTAGGCGATGAAGCGCGGCGCATCGGCCAGGTACTTGGGCTTGCCGTCGCGCAGCGTGAGGCGCGCGAAGATGCCCGCGACCTTGAGGTGGCGCTGCAGGCCCATCCACTCCACCGCGCGGTAGAAGGCGCCGAAGTCGGCGTGCCAGTCCTCGAAATCCATGAGACCGAGCTTGCGCGCCTGTTCCCAGTAACGCACGGTGACATCGATGACGAAGTCTTCCTCCCAGCTGAGGAAGGCGTCGCGCATGAGGCTGGCGATGTCGTAGGCGATGGGGCCGTGCAGCGCGTCCTGGAAATCGAGCACGCCGAGCTGCGTGGCCGGCGTGTCGCCGCGTTCGCGCAGCACCATGAGGTTGCGCGGCATGAAGTCGCGGTGCACGTAGACCGTGGGCATGGCCAGCACGCGGGCCACGATCAGGTCGAAGGTCTTGTGCAGCACCTGTTGCTGGCTGTCGTCCAGGGTGATGCCCTTGTGTTGTCCGAGGTACCAGTCGGGGAAGAGCTGCAGTTCGCGGCGCAGCACGGCCTCGTCGTAGGGCGGCAGCACGCCGGGGCGGCTGGCCTGCTGCCAGGGCAGCAAGGCGGCCAGGGCGTCGCGGTAGAGGTCCGCGTTGGCCTGGGGCTGCGCGGCGTCGATGACGTCCAGCATGGTCTGCGTGCCCAGGTCGTCGAGCAGCAGGAAGCCGTGGGCCCGATCCCAATCGAGCACCTGCGGCACGCGCAGGCCGGCCGCGCGCATCAGCTCGGCGATGCGCACGAAGGGCTCGCTGTTTTCCTTGTCGGGCGGCGCGTCCATCACGATCGCGCTGCCGCCGGCCGCGTCGTCCAGCCGCAGGTAGCGGCGAAAGCTCGCGTCGGCCGAGGCCGGGCGCAGGCTGGCGGGGAGCAGGTGGTGTTGGCGCGCCAGCGGCGCGAGCCAGGTATGGAAGGCCGCCTCGCGCTGCGGGTCGGCCCACGCGACGGTCGTCGGCGGCGGGGTCATGGTTGGGGGAGGTGGGGGGGCTGGGCGCCAGGCCCGCGACGGGCCCCGTGGAATAATCCGGCGGATTCTACAAACGCCTCCAACGCCAGCGTGCGCGGCCCGAACGCCGCCGGGCCCGATCTTGAAACGCCGCACCCTTCCGTCTCGTTCCCCCGTCCGGTACGCGCTCGCGCCGGTGGCCGTGGCGGTGGTCGGCGCCTGCCTGGCCAGCGCTGCACAGGCGCAGGACAAGGGCCTCACGCTGCGCCCCAGCCTGCGTCTGCAGGAGCAGTTGCCGGCCGACGTGCGCAGCCAGACGCCCACGTTCGTCTCCGGCCAGCGCATCGAAGGCCACACCGGCGAGTCCACCACCGTCGAGGGCGAGGCCGAGCTGCGCCGCCACGACACCGTGATCCGCGCCGACCGCCTGAGCTTCGACGACGGCACGCGCGAGGCCCACGCCGAGGGCAATGTGCTCGTCAACCGCAGCGGCGACCGGTTCATGGGCCCCGAGCTGCGGCTCAACGTGGACACCTTCAAGGGCTACTTCGACCAGCCGCAGTTCGAGCTGCTCAACAACAACGGCCGCGGCGACGCCGCGCGCATGGACTTCCAGGACCAGGACCATTCCACCGCGCACCAGGCCCGCTACAGCACCTGCCCGCGCGTGCCGGGCGCCGACTGGATGCCGGCCTGGCTGGTGCGCGCCAACCGCATCGAGTTCGACAACGTGGAGCAGGTCGGCACGGCCTATGGCGGCGCGCTCGAATTCAAGGGCGTGCCCATCCTGGGGGCGCCCTACTTCACCTTCCCGCTGAGCGACGAGCGCAAGTCGGGCCTGCTGCCGCCGGCCATCAACCTGGACAACCTGAGTGGCTTCGAGCTCACGCTGCCCTATTACCTCAACCTGGCGCCGAACTACGACCTGACGCTTTTCCCCACGCTGATGACCAAGCGCGGGATCGACATCGGCGCCGAGTTCCGCTACCTGCAGCCCGACTACACCGGTCGCCTGCGCGGCTCGTTCATGCCCTCCGACCGCCTGCGCGGCGAGGACCGCTGGAGCTACACGCTGCAGCACACGCAGACCCTCACCAACGCCCTCAACCGCCTGGGCGGCGGCGGCAGCTCCGGCCTGTCGCTCAACCTCAACCGGGTGAGCGACGACAACTACTGGCGCGACTTCCCGCGCGCCTCGGCCACGCTGACCCAGCGCCTGCTGCCCAGCGACGCCGTGCTCAGCTGGGGCCGAGGCCCCTGGTCGGCCTCGGCCGGCGTCTACACCTGGCAGACGCTGCAGGACATCGAGACGCCGATCACGCCGCCCTACGACCGCCTGCCCTCGCTGGGCCTGAACTACGGTCTGAGCGACCTGAACTGGGGCGGCCTGTCGGGCCGGGGCGCGGTGTCGCTCTACGGCGAGTACACGCGCTTCGAGTCCGATCCCTTGCTCACCGGCCAGCCCAACGGCGAGCGCGCGATGGCCGTCGCGACCATCAGCCACCGCTTCCAGACGCCGGGCTGGTTCATCGAGCCGCGCGCGCGGCTGCACAGCACGCAGTACAACTTCGACCAGCCGCTGGCCAACGGCCAGCGCAGCGCCTCGCGCGCCGTGCCCACCGTCAGCCTGGACAGCGGCTTGGTGTTCGAGCGCGACGCCAGCTACTTCGGTCGCGCCTTCCTGCAGACCCTGGAGCCGCGCGCCTACTTCACCTGGACGCCGTACCGCGACCAGAGCTTCCTGCCCAACTACGACTCGGCCGCGACCGACTTCAACCTCGCGACCATCTACTCCGACAACGTCTTCACCGGCAACGACCGCATCTCCGATACGCGTGGCGTCACCCTGGGCGTGAGCTCGCGCCTGCTCGACCCCGGCACCGGCGCCGAGATCGTGCGCCTGGGCATCGCGCAGCGCTACCTGCTGGCCGACCAGGACGTCACGCTGCCCGGCGGCACCCCCGTGCAGGAGCGGTTCAGCGACGTGCTGCTGGCCGCGCGCGTGCAGTGGACGCCGCGCTGGCTGTTCGACACCACCTTCCAGTACAACCCGAGCAGCAACGAGTCCGTGCGCACCACCGTGAGCGCGCGCTACACGCCCGGGCCCTACCGCGTGCTCAGCGCCGCCTGGCGCCTGCAGCGCGGCGCCTCCGAGCAGTTCGACATCGGCTGGCAGTGGCCGCTGAGCGGCATCTTCGGCCGCAGCCCCGAGGCCGTGCCCGGCCAGGCCCTCGGCCCCGGCCAGTGGTATGGCGTGGGCCGCGTCAACTACAGCGTGCCCGACCGCAAGATCGTCGATCTGGTGGCGGGCTTTGAGTACGATGCCGGCTGCTGGATCGGGCGCGTGGTGCTCGAAAGGCTCCAGCGCAGCGCGGCCTCGGCGAACCAACGCATCCTGTTCCAGCTCGAATTCACGGGCTTCACGCGCCTCGGCTCCAACCCGCTGCAGACCCTCAGGGACAACGTACCGCGCTACCAATACCTGCGCGAAGAAATCAACCCGCCGAGCCGGTTCCAACGTTATGACTGACCGCCCCTTCCTGACCGCTCTTGCCCTGGGCCTGGCCCTGCTGTGGTCCGCCGCCGTGCCGGCCCAGACCCTGCGCACCCCGGGCGGCCTCACCCTGCCCTCGGCCACCGCGCCCGCCGCGGGCAACCGCACGGCCGACTACATCGTCGCCCTGGTCAATTCCGAGCCCGTCACCAACCACGAGGTGCGCCAGCGCCTGCGCCAGGTCGAGCAGACCATCGCGCAGCGCAACATCACCAACGCCCCGCCGCGCGAGGTGCTGTTGCGCCAGGTGGTCGAGCAGCTCATCAACGAGCGCGCGCAGCTGCACCTGGCCCGCGAAAGCGGACTGCGCGTGAGCGACGCCGAGATCGACCAGGCCGAGCAGAACATCGCCGCCCAGAACAGCCTGAGCCACGAAGAGTTCCGCCGCCGGCTGCGCGCCGACGGCTACGACATCAACCGCTTCCGCGAGGAGCTGCGCCAGCAGCAGTTGCTGCAGCGCCTGCGCGACCGCGAAGTCGATTCGCGCGTGCGCGTGACCGACGCCGACATCGACGAATACCTGCGCGAGCAGAAGGGCAGCAGCGGCGTCGAGAACCTCGAGCTCAACCTCAGCCACGTGCTGGTGCTGGTGCCCGAGAACGCCAGCGAGGCCTTGGTGGCCGAGCGCCAGGCGCGCGCGCAGCGCGTGGCCGAGCGCGCCCGCGCTGGCGAGGACTTCGCCGCGCTCGCGCGCGAATTCTCCGACGCCGCCGAGCGCGTCAACGGCGGCGAGTTCGGCTGGCGCGCGGCCAGCCGGCTGCCCGATCTTTTCGTGAGCAGCACGCGCAACCTGGCGCCGGGCGCCATCGCCGGCCCGCTGCGCAGCCCGGCCGGGTTTCACGTGCTCAAGGTGAACGACAAGCGCCAGGCCGGCATGCCCTCCATGAGCGTGACGCAGACGCGCGCCAGCCATATCCTGCTGCGGCCGAGCGCGCAGCTCACGCCCGAGGCCGCCATCGCGCGCCTGAGCGATTTCCGCCAGCGCATCGCGGCCGGCACGGCGAATTTCGAAACGCTGGCGCGCGAGAACAGCCAGGACGGTTCGGCCGCCAACGGCGGCAGCCTGGGCTGGGCCCTGCCCGGCCAGTTCGTGCCCGAGTTCGAAGAGGCCATGAACCGCCTGCGCCCGGGCGAGGTGTCCGAGCCCATCGTCTCGCGCTTCGGCGTGCACCTCATTCGCGTCGACGAGCGCCGCAACGTGCAACTCGACGAAAAGCAGCAGCGCGAGCGCCTGCGCATGGTCGTGCGCGAGCAGAAGATGGACGAGGCGCTGGCGCTGTGGGCGCGCGACGTGCGCTCGCGCGCCTACGTCGAGATGCGCGAAGACCCGCAGCCGTGAAGCACATCGCGCGCAAGCGCTTCGGGCAGCACTTCCTCACCGACACCGGCGTCATCGACGCCATCGTGCGCGCGATCGATCCGCGCCCGGGCCAGCCCATGGTCGAGATCGGCCCGGGCCTGGCGGCGCTCACGCAGCCGCTGGTGGAGCGGCTCGGCCGCTTGACGGTGATCGAACTCGACCGCGATCTCGCGGCGCGGCTGCGCGACCACGGTCAGCTCGACGTGGTCGAGTCCGACGTGCTCCAGGTGGATTTCAGCGCCCTGCGCGCGTCCGCGTCCGGCCCCTTGCGGGTGGTCGGCAACCTGCCCTACAACATCTCCACGCCCATCCTCTTTCACCTGCTCGAGCACGTCGCGGCCGTGCAGGACCAGCACTTCATGCTGCAGAAGGAGGTCATCGACCGCATGGTCGCCGCGCCCGCCACGGCCGACTACGGGCGCCTGTCGGTGATGCTGCAGTGGCGCTACGCCATGGAAAACGTGCTGTTCGTGCCGCCCGAGGCCTTCGATCCGCCGCCGCGCGTCGACAGCGCCGTGGTGCGCATGTTGCCCTTGGCCGAGCCACCGGTTCTCGATCGGAGGCACTTGGCCGAGCTGGTGCAGGTCGCCTTCAGCCAGCGCCGCAAGCTGCTGCGCCACACGCTGGGCAAGTGGCTGGAGCAGCGCCAGGCCGGCGGCAACTTCGATCTGCAGAGAAGGGCCGAAGAAGTGCCGGTGGCCGAGTACGTGGCGCTGGCTCAAGCCACGCAGGCATGAAAAAGGCCGCGACGGGTGTCGCGGCCTTTCTATGGTGCCAAGGGTCCGGCCCTGCCGGTCCGTCGGCTCCGTCCCCTGTGAGGGGATGCGCCGCAGGCGCGGCGGGGAGCGCCCGGGTTACGCCGCGGCGAGCCAGTACCCGGCGTTGAACGGGCTGCTCATGCGCAGCGCTTGCGGGCTCACGTCGAGGATCTTGTCCGTCGGCATGGGCTCCTCGTTCTGCACTTCGATCGGCTCCTCGCCCTTGGGGCTGCGCGCCACCGAAAAGGAATAGAAGCAGCGGAACGGGATCTTGCGGTCGCTCCAGTAGTCGGCGGCGTCGCGGAAAATGTCGAGCAGCTGCTCGCGCGCTTCCTTGTCGAACTTGCTGTGCGCCGGGATGTGCTCAAGCACCACGATGAAACCGGTCTGCGGGCCGGACTTGTGGACCATGTCGGTCATGCAGTCGTACAGCGCATCGAAGTTCTTGCCGAAGTGCGCCGGCAAGGTGTATTGGGCGGCGATCAACTCCAGCACATCCTGCTTGCTCTGCGCCTTGGCCAGGTTGGCGTAGAGGAAGTGGTGGCCGAGGTACTCGGCCGCCGCTTGCAGGTCTTTCACGCCATAGGCGCGAATCGACTGAACGATGTTGGGTCGCACATTACGAAGTGGCGTGTCCATCTCCGCGTCTCTTTCACAGTCAAAGGTTGAAATACCGATCGATCTTCGGAGGTTCACTGCACGATGCGCTTGAAGCTCGAGTAGTGGTCCTCGGTGTAATAGCAGGCATCAGGTACGGCGGGTTGCGCGCCGCCACACACAATACGCCGCGCTCCCCGGTGGTTCAAACCCGGAGTGGGTACGGTGTATTCCCGGTAGTACCCCCGCTGTTCCCTGGGCAGCAGGCCCTCGCGGTTGAAGAAGACCGTGCCGTCTTTTTCGTAGCGAAAGGGCCCACCCTGGCGGATCTGGCCCAGAACCTGCTGACCCTGCGTAGGCAGGGCCGATACCGACATGGACGCGGCAGGGGCGAGGACGGAGGACTCGGGGCCGCGGGCCTGCACCAAAAAGGTGCTTGCGCTGGCGACCACGGTGGCCGCGACAGCCGCAAATAAGCCGGCTTTTCCCCTGCCCCAGTGCTGGCGTACCCGCCGCAAATCCATGAGGTTGGCTTGCTCCTGATGCGGGTCAACCCTGGGCCAATGCCCTGGGGTTAACCCTGAATTCAAGCGCGAGAGTGTGCCCTAACCGGCGCCAAAACGCAAGCGACTGCCTAAAAAACAGGCAGTCGGCGGGGCGAAAACGGTCAAAAAAAGTTAGCGCCCGCTTTGCCTGAACGCCCTAACGTGCCACGTTGGCATCCGCCACGGTCAGGGCCGTCATGTTGACGATGCGGCGCACGGTGGCGCTGGGCGTCAGGATGTGCACCGGCTGAGCGGCGCCGAGCAGCACCGGGCCGATAGCGATGTTGCCGCCGGCCGCCGTCTTCAGCAGGTTGTAGGCGATATTGGCCGCGTCGATGTTCGGCAGCACCAGCAGGTTGGCCACGCCTTTGAGGGTGGAATTGGGCATGAGCGCGGCGCGCGCGACCGGGTCCAGCGCCACGTCGCCGTGCATCTCGCCGTCCACTTCCAACCAGGGTGCCTGCTCGCGCAGCAGGTCGAGCGTGCGGCGCATCTTGACGGCCGACGGCTCGTTGGAGGAGCCGAAGCTGGAGTGCGACAGCAAGGCGGCCTTGGGCTGGATGCCGAAGCGCAGCATCTCTTCGGCCGCCATGACCGTGATCTCGCAGAGCTCCTCGGGCGTGGGGTCGTGGTTGACGTGCGTGTCGACGAGGAAGACCTGGCGACCCGGCAGCATCAGCCCGTTCATGCAGGCATACACGCGCACGTCCTGCGCGGTGCTGGGACTGCCGCCCGCGCGTTTGCCGATGACCTGGTCGATGTAGTGCAGGTGGCCTTGGGTGGTGCCCCAGGTGCCGCAGATCAGGCCGTCGACCTCGCCCTTGTGCAGCAGCATGGTGCCGATGAGCGTGAGGCGGCGGCGCATCTCGATCTTGGCGAGCTGCTGGGTGACGCCCTTGCGTTCGGTCATGCGGTGATAGGTCTGCCAGAAGTCGCGGTAGCGGTGGTCCTGCTCGACGTTGACCACGTCATAGTCCAGCCCCTCCTTCAGACGCAGGCCGAACTTCTCGATGCGCTGGGCAATGATGGCCGGGCGGCCGATCAGCGTGGGCCGCGCCAGGCCTTCATCCACCACGATCTGGCAAGCGCGCAGCACGCGTTCCTCTTCGCCTTCGGCGTAGGCCACGCGCTTGCGCTGCGCCAGCTTGGCGGCCGAGAAGATGGGCCGCATGACGGTGCCGGAGGCGAACACGAAGCCCTGCAGCTTCTCTCGGTAGGCGGCCATGTCCGCGATGGGGCGCAAGGCCACACCGCTGTCGGCCGCGGCCTGCGCCACCGCGGGTGCGATCTTGATCATCAGCCGCGGGTCGAAGGGCTTGGGGATCAGGTATTCGGGGCCGAAGGCCAGCTTCTCGCCCGCGTACGCGGCGGCCACGACCTCGCTCTGCTCGGCCTGCGCCAGCTCGGCGATGGCGTGCACCGAGGCGATCTCCATCTCGTCCGTGATGGTGGTGGCGCCCGAGTCGAGCGCACCGCGGAAGATGTACGGGAAGCAGAGGACGTTATTGACCTGGTTCGGGTAGTCCGTGCGGCCGGTGGCCATGATGGCGTCGTCGCGCACGGCCTTCACGTCCTCCGGCAGGATTTCGGGGTTCGGATTGGCCAGCGCCAGGATGATCGGCTGGGCCGCCATGGACTTGACCATCTCGGGCTTGAGCACCCCGCCGGCCGACAGGCCCAGGAAGATGTCCGCGCCCGCGACGACCTCGGCCAAGGTGCGTGCGCTGGTCTTCTGTGCGAACTGCACCTTGTCCTCGTCCATCAGCTCGGTGCGGCCCTCGTAGACCACACCAGCCAGGTCGGTCACCCAGATGTTCTCGCGCGGCAGGCCCAGCTTGACCAGCAGGCCCAGGCAGGCGAGGGCGGCGGCGCCGGCGCCCGAGGTCACCAGCTTGACCGCCTTGAGGTCCTTGCCCACCACCTTCAGGCCGTTGAGGATGGCCGCGCCGACGACGATGGCGGTGCCGTGCTGGTCGTCGTGGAAGACCGGGATCTTCATGCGCTCGCGCAGCTTGCGCTCGACGTAAAAGCAATCGGGTGCCTTGATGTCCTCGAGGTTGATGCCGCCGAAGGTGGGCTCCAGCGCGGCGATGACCTCAACCAGCTTGTCCGGGTCCTTTTCGTTGATCTCGATGTCGAAGACGTCGATGCCCGAGAACTTCTTGAACAGCACGCCTTTGCCTTCCATCACCGGCTTGGCGGCGAGCGGGCCGATGTCGCCCAGGCCCAGCACGGCCGTGCCGTTGGTGATGACCGCCACCAGGTTGCCGCGCGCGGTGTACTTGAAGGCGTTGACCGGGTCGGCCACGATTTCTTCGCAGGGGGCCGCCACGCCGGGCGAATAGGCCAGGGCCAGGTCGCGCTGATTCGACAGGGGCTTGGTGGCGGCAATGGCCACTTTGCCGGGCAGGGGCTGCTCGTGGTACTGCAGCGCGGCGCGGCGCAGTTCGGCGCGTTTGTCCTCAGGGTTGTTCGATGCGGTCATGCACGTCTCCGGCCTTGATTTTTGCCATGCGAAAGGCGAATTCGCATTCTAAGTCGGGCACGCGGAAACCCGGGGGCGCACACAGGGCGTCCCGGGTGAAGGGCTTGTGACTGGAAAGGGGGGAATGGGCTCGCCCAGGGCGGGCGAGCAGGCTCAGGCGCGTTCGGCCTGGCGGGCCTGTTCGGCGGTCTGTCGCTGCAGGTGGGCCACGACTTGGCCCGGGGCGCATTCGGCAAAGACCGAGCGCGCGCAGCCTTCGCACTGGCCGCACTGTGTGGCCACGCCGAGTTCGAGCTGGATGTCGTCGAACGCCATGCCGGACCGGGCGCACTGGGCGATGGTCTTGTCACTGACACGGTGGCAAACGCAGACGATCATGGGGTTGGGTACCAAGAAACTCCTGCAAATGATAATAGATCGCATTCATTGTGCAAGCCCTCTTGAAAGCCACCCGACGGGCGGCTTCTCCCCTGCGTCGCCTCAGCTCACCGAGCCCATCTGGCTCTGCAGGTAGTTCTGCAGGCCGACCTTCTCGACCAGCTCGATCTGCGTCTCCAGGAAGTCGATGTGTTCCTCGGTGTCGTCCAGGATGGTCTGGAGCAGGTCGCGCGAGACGTAGTCGCGCACGGCCTCGCAGTGCGCGATGCCTTCCTTGATGGTGGCCTGCGCGCCTTGCTCGAGCGCGAGGTCGCAGCGCAGGATCTCGGGCACGTCCTCGCCGATGCCGAGCTTGCCCAGGTCCTGCAGGTTGGGCAGGCCGTCGAGCATGAAGATGCGGTCCATCAGCTTGTCGGCGTGCTTCATCTCGCCGATCGATTCCTCGTATTCCTTGCCCGCGAGCTTGTCCAGGCCCCAGTGTTTGAGCATGCGGTAGTGCACGAAGTACTGGTTGATCGCCGTCAGCTCGTTCTTCAGTTGCGCCTGAAGGTGGGCAATCACTTTCTTGTCGCCTTTCATGTGACTCTCCTTGTCGTTGTTGCGGCCGGGGGATTGTGGGCCCATCGCCGGTGGGGGCAAGGGAGGCGCATTTTGCAAATGAGAATTGTTCTCATATGATAACCGGCCTGTCACCGCCGGAGCACCCCATGAAGCCGCCCTTTCCGACCCACGCCGACGAGGAATACAGCCTGCCGCCCGTCGAGGCGCTGCTGGCCGGCACGCTCGCGCTCATGACCGGTTGCGCCCAGCACAGCGGTCCGGTGTGCCAGCGCGAACTGATGGTCGGCAAGGTGGTGAGCAACCTCACCGAACTGGCGCAGCACCCGGCGCTGTCGCGGCCCATGCGGGTGTTGCTGGGCCGGCTGAGTTCGCGCTGGCTGCTGGAACTGGGCGGCGCCGCGGTGCCCGCCGCCGGGCTGATGCCCCTCCTGCCGGAGCACCGCACGCTGCAGTAGGCGGCTCAGCCCCGCATCAGGGCCTCGATGGCATCCGGCGCCACCGGCACGTCGCGGGTGATCAGCTCGCAGCCGGTCTCGGTGACCACGGCGTCGTCCTCGATGCGGATGCCGATGTTCCAGAAGCGTTCGGGCACGCCTTCGGCGGGGCGGATGTACAGCCCCGGCTCGATGGTGAGCACCATGCCCGGGCGCAGGATGCGGCTGGGGCGGTCCTTGATGGTCTCGCCGGACAGCGGGTCCTGGCGCTCACTGACCTGGCCGACCTCGGACGGCTCGACGTAGCTGCCGCAATCGTGCACGTCCATGCCCAGCCAGTGGCCGGTGCGGTGCATGTAGAACGGGAAATACGCGCGCTGGGCGATCACGTCGTCCACCGTGCCGACTTTGTTCCTGTCGAGCAGGCCCAGGTCGAGCAGGCCTTGGGCGAGCACCTTGACGGTGGCCTCGTGCGGGCCGACGAAACGCGCGCCGGACCGGGTGGCGGCGACGGCGGCGTCCTGGCTGGCCAGCACCAGTTCATAGACCGCGCGCTGCGGACCGGTGAAGCGGCCATTGGCGGGGAAGGTGCGCGTGATGTCGCTGGCGTAGCCGTCGAGCTCGCAGCCGGCGTCGATCAGCACCAGCTCGCCGTCGCGGATGGGCGCGGCGTCGGCGCGGTAGTGGAGGATGCAGGCGTTGGCGCCGGCCGCCACGATGCTGCCGTAGGCCGGGTACTGCGAGCCGCCCTGGCGGAACTCGTGCAGCAGCTCGGCGTCGAGGTGGTACTCGCGCACGTCCTGGCCGGCGCGCAGCATGGCGGCGCTGCGCTGCATGGCGCGGATGTGACCGCGCGCGCTGATGCGCGAGGCGCGGCGCATGATGTCCAGCTCGTGCGCGTCCTTCACCAGGCGCATCTCGTCGAGCGGGGTGCATAGGTCGCGCTGGCTTTCGGGGCACAGGGCACCGTAGCGCACGCGCGCGCGCACCTTCTGCAGCCAGCCATCGATGCGGCCTTCCAGCCCCGCGTGGGTGGCGAAGGGATACCAGACCACCGCGCGGTTCTCCAGCAGCCGTGGCAGGCGCTGGTCGAGTTCGGCGACGGAGAAGGCCTCGTCCACGCCCAGCGCGGCCGGCGCGGCCTCGGGGCCCAGGCGGATGCCATCCCAGATCTCGCGCTCCAGGTCCTTGGGTTGGCAAAACAGCGTGGGGCGGCCCTCGGCGGTGATCAACAGCCAGGCCTGCGGCTCGGCGAAGCCGCTCAGGTAGTAGAAGTAGCTGTCGTGCCGGTAGATGAAGTCGGTGTCTCGGTTGCGCGGACGTTCCAGCGCGGTGGGCACGATGGCGATGCCACCGGGGCCGAGTTGCGAGGCCAGGCGCGCGCGGCGCTCGGCGTAGAGGCGGAAGTGGGTCGAGGCGTCCATCGCGCCATTGTGGCGGCAAGCGCCGGGGCGCGGGTCCAGAGGCGATCCGGCGCCGCCCGCCCGCCGCCGGATCAGCGCCCTTGGGGGGGCGCGGCCCGCGCCGCCGGGGGGTGTGGGGGGTGCTGCCGGTTCAACTCGGCCAGGCGCTGGGGCGTCCCCACATCCGTCCAGGGCCCCGGGTACAGCTCGGCGCTCACGCGGCCGGCGTCCATGGCCCGACGCAGCAGCGGCGCCAGCGGCTCGGCGCGGCCCTGCGGGTTGCCGGGCGGAATGTCGAACCACGGGGTCTCGAACAGCGCGCGCCGGTACAGGCCGATGGTGCTGTAGGTGTGGCGCGGGGCGTCGGCGCCTGCCCCGAGGTTGAGTGCCAGGCCCTCGGGGCTCAGGCCGAAGTCGCCGCGGGGGTTGTGTTCGGGGTTGGACACCAGCCACAGGTGGGCCAGGCGGTCGCCCCGCGCGAAGCGCTCCAGCGCGTCGGGGGCGAAGGGGAAGCCGGGCGCAAAGACATCGCCCGCGACGACCCAGAACACCTCGTCCAGCAGCGGCAGCGCGCGCGCGATGCCGCCAGCGGTCTCCAGCGCGTAGCCGAAGTCCTCGCCTTCGGCGGAGTAGGCAATGTCCAGCGCCAGGCCGTCGCTGCTGCGCGGGTACGGGCCGAAATGCGCGGGGATCTGCTCGCCGAGCCAGGCGGTGTTGATCACCAGGTCGGCGCAGCCGGCTTCGGCCAGGGCGTCCACATGCCATTGCAGCAGCGGCTTGCCATGCACGACCAGCAGCGGCTTGGGCAACTGGTCGGTCAGCGGCCGCATGCGGTTGCCGCGGCCGGCGGCCAGGAGGATGGCGTGGGCAGGGTGGGCCATGGTGAAGGGGCTAGGCCTCGACTGTAGCCGCCCCGCGGCGGCTCAGCGGCCGGCCAGGGCGAACAGGCCGGCCATGCCCGCCGCATAGACCAACAGCAGCGCCCAACTGTCCGGTCCCATGCCCAGGCGCTTGCGGCGCGGGCGCCACAGCAGGCCGGCCGCCACCACGCCGGTCATCAGCAGGCCCAGGGCGGTGACGTACAGCGTTTCGGCGCTGGCGCCAGGCATCACGGCCTGACCGGCCAGCGCCGTGGCCAGCACCAGCAGCACGGGCAGCAGGGCGTTGCCGCCCAGGATGTCGCTCACCGCCAGCGCGGGCTCGTGGCGCCGCATCGCGGCCAGACCGGAGGCGATTTCGGGCAGGGCGGTGGACGCGGCGAGCGCGGTGGCGCCGAACAGCACGCCGTCGATGCCCCAGCGCCGGGCCAGGGCGTCGCCGCTGCGCTCCAGCAGGACGCCGCCGATGAGCGTGAGCGCGGCACCGGCGGTGAACAGCAGGACCGCGCCGCGCAGGCCGTCCGACGGGCGGCGGCGGGGGCGGCGGGGCGCGGCCGAGGGGTGTTGGCTGAGCCGGCGCACCAGCAGCAGGCCTCCCAGCCAGGCGAGCACGGTCAGCGCGCCGTCCGGCGTGACGCCGAAACGGATGGCGCCGGCCGGCAGCCAGTGGCCCAGCAGCACCAGGGCCAGCAGCGCCATCACCATCAGCGCCTCGGCCAGTGCCTGGGGCGAGGCCACGCGGGTGGACAGCGGCACCGCGCCGCGGTGGCCCACGGCGTCGAACAGCGCCAGCAGCAGGGTCTGGATGGCCACGCCGCCCAGCAGGTTGGCCACGGCCACCTCGACGCGCCCGCCCAGCGCGGCGCTGGCGGTGATAGCGATCTCGGGCAGGTTGGTCACCAGCGCCAGCAGCACCAGCCCGCCCATCTCTTCGCCCCAGCCGAAGGCCTGGTCCAGCCGGTCGGTGGCCTGGGTGAGCCGCACGCCGGCCCACCACACGACCAGCGCCGCGCTGGCGAAGATCGCCAGCAGCGCGGGGGAGGGCAGATCGGTCATGGGCACGGGTGGTCGGCCATCGTACGGCGGGCCGCGCGCCCCGCCGCCAGGGGCGATACCCCCCGCGCAAGCGGCCGGCACGGACCCAGTCGCTAAAATCCGGGGTTTTCCCCAGGCTGGGCGGCGCGCGACGCGCCCACGCCGCGCCCTCACCCCACCCGAGGTCTTCATGAGCGACTCCGCCGTCGTCACCGTCTCTCCCCTGGTCATGGCCAACGCCATCCGCGCTCTGGCGATGGACGCCGTGCAGGCTGCCAACTCAGGCCACCCCGGCGCGCCCATGGGCATGGCCGACATGGCCGTCGCGCTGTGGGGCCGCCACCTCAAGCACAACCCGGTGAACCCGCACTGGGCCGACCGCGACCGCTTCGTGCTGTCCAACGGGCACGGCTCCATGCTCATCTACTCGCTGCTGCACCTCACGGGCTACGCGCTGCCCATGCAGGAGCTGAAGCACTTCCGCCAGCTGCACAGCAAGACGGCAGGCCACCCCGAGGTGGGCATCACCCCCGGCGTGGAAACCACCACCGGCCCGCTGGGCCAGGGCATCACCAACGCCGTGGGCATGGCCCTGGCGGAGAAGCTGCTGGCCGCCGAGTTCAACCGCCCCGGCCACACCGTCGTCGACCACCACACCTACGTGTTCCTGGGCGACGGTTGCCTCATGGAGGGCATCAGCCACGAGGCCGTGGCCCTGGCCGGCGCCTGGAAGCTCAACAAGCTCATCGCGCTGTACGACGACAACGGCATCTCCATCGACGGCAAGGTCACGCCCTGGTTCATCGACAACACCGCCCTGCGCTTCGTGGCCTGCGGCTGGAACGTCATCGGCCCCATCGACGGCCACGACGCGGACGCGGTGGACCAGGCCATCGCCCAGGCGCGCCGCCACCCCGAGCAGCCCACGCTGATCGTCTGCAAGACGCACATCGGCAAGGGCAGCCCGAACCGCGCCAACACCGCCAAGGCGCACGGCGAGCCGCTGGGCGCCGACGAGATCCAGCTCACGCGCGAGGCCCTGGGCTGGCCGCACGCGCCCTTCGTGGTGCCCGACGAGGTCTACGCCGCCTGGGACGCGAAAGCCGCCGGCGCCGAGGCCGAGGCCGACTGGACCGCGCGTTTTCGCGCCTACCGCGCCGCCCACCCCGAACTGGCCGCCGAGTTCGAGCGCCGCATGAAGGGCGAGCTGCCGAAGGACTTCGCCGCGCTGGCCGCCGCCGCGGCCCGCCAGGCCCACGCCAAGGCCGAGACCGTGGCCAGCCGCAAGGCCAGCCAGCTTGCGCTGGAGCACTTCACCGCCGCGCTGCCCGAACTGCTGGGCGGCAGCGCCGACCTCACCGGCTCCAACCTCACCAACACCCAGTCCACGCCGCCGCTGCGACTGGACATCGCTGGCAATGTGGTGCGCGACGAGGCCGGCCGCCTGGGCCGCCACATCAACTACGGCGTGCGCGAGTTCGGCATGGCCGCCATCATGAACGGCGTGGCCCTGCACGGTGGCTACATCCCCTACGGCGGCACCTTCCTCACCTTCAGCGACTATTCGCGCAACGCCATCCGCATGGCCGCGCTGATGAAGCAGCGCGTGGTCCACGTCTTCACGCACGACTCCATCGGCCTGGGCGAGGACGGCCCCACGCACCAGTCGATCGAGCACGCCGCCAGCCTGCGCCTGATCCCGGGCCTGGACGTCTGGCGCCCCGCCGACACCGCGGAAACCGCCGTCGCCTGGACCGTGGCGCTCGAGAACCGCGACCGGCCCACGGCGCTGCTGCTGTCGCGCCAGAACCTGCCCTACCTGCCCAAGGACGGCCTGGGCGACATCGCCAAGGGCGCCTACGTGCTGGCCGAGCCCGCCGGCAAGAAGAAGGCCCAGGCGGTGATCATCGCCACCGGTTCCGAGGTGCAGCTCGCGCTCAAGGCGCAGGCGCTGCTGGCCCAGGAGCACGGCATCGCGGTGCGCGTGGTGTCCATGCCCAGCACCACCCGCTTCGACCGCCAGGCCGCCGCCTACAAGAAGGCGGTGCTGCCCGCCGGCCTGCCGCGCATCGCGGTCGAGATGGGCGTCACCGATTTCTGGTGGAAGTACGGCGTCTGCGCCGTGGTCGGCATCGACACCTACGGCGAGTCGGCGCCCGCGCCAGTGCTGTTCAAGCACTTCGGCTTCACCGAGCAGAACGTGGCGGACACGGTGCGCGCCGTGCTCGCCGGGCAGTGATCCTTTTCCGGTTTTTCCGAATCAACCCCTGGAGATGACAGCATGACGATCAAGGTCGGTATCAACGGTTTCGGGCGCATCGGGCGCATGGTGTTCCGCGCGGCGGTCGCCAACTTCAAGGACATCGAGGTGGTCGCCATCAATGACCTGCTCGAGCCCGACTACCTGGCCTACATGCTCAAGTACGACAGCGTGCACGGCCGCTTCGACGGCGACGTGAAGGTCGAGGGCTCGAACCTCATCGTGAATGGCAAGAAGATCCGCCTGACCGCGGTGAAAGACCCGGCCGAGCTCAAGTGGGGCGAGGTCGGCGCCGACGTGGTGATCGAGTCCACCGGCATCTTCCTGGACAAGGCCGGCGCCGAGAAGCACCTGGCCGCGGGCGCCAAGAAGGTCATCATGTCCGCCCCCTCCAAGGACGACACCCCCATGTTCGTCTACGGCGTGAACCACGAGACCTACGCCGGCCAGGCCATCATCAGCAACGCCAGCTGCACCACCAACTGCCTGGCCCCCGTGGCCAAGGTGCTCAACGACAAGTGGGGCATCAAGCGCGGCCTGATGACCACCGTGCACGCCGCCACCGCCACGCAGAAGACCGTGGACGGCCCCAGCAACAAGGACTGGCGCGGCGGCCGCGGCATCCTGGAGAACATCATCCCCAGCAGCACCGGCGCGGCCAAGGCGGTGGGCGTGGTGATCCCCGAGCTCAACAAAAAGCTCACCGGCATGTCCTTCCGCGTGCCGACCAGCGACGTGTCCGTGGTCGACCTGACGGTGGAGCTCAACAGCGCGGCCACCTACGCCGAGATCTGCGCCGAGATGAAGGCGCAGAGCGAAGGCAAGCTCAAGGGCGTGCTGGGCTACACCGAGGACAAGGTCGTGGCCACCGACTTCCGCGGCGATGCCCGCACCTCGATCTTCGACGCCGACGCCGGCATCGCGCTCGACGGTACCTTCATCAAGGTGGTGAGCTGGTACGACAACGAATGGGGCTACTCCAACAAGTGCCTGGAAATGGCGCGCGTGGTGGCCAAGTAAGGCCCGCGTGCCCTCCGCTGCAAAGGCGCCTTCGGGCGCCTTTTCATTGGGGCGCGACCGGCCTCAATGCGGGGCGCTCTTGGAGAACAGGTTGATCACCAGCACCCCCGCCATGATCAGCCCCATGCCCAGCAGCGCGGGCAGGTCCAGCGTCTGCCGGTGGACCAGCCAGCCCAGCAGCGAGATCAGCACGATGCCAACGCCCGACCAGATGGCATAGGCGATGCCCGTGGGCAAGGTTTTCAGGGTCAGCGCCAGAAAGTAGAAGGCCACGGCATAACCGACCACCACGGCCACGCTGGGCCAGAGCCGGCTGAAACCCGCCGAGGATTTGAGCGCGGTGGTGGCGGCGACCTCGGCCACGATGGCGATGCCGAGGTAGAGGTAAGCGGTGGAGTTCATGGCGGCGGTTTTGGCGGTGCGGGCAAGCGGCGCGCCCAAGCCGGCATTGTCCCCGCCGCCTCCCTCCCTCTCCCAGGGTCGCCCAGACGACCACTCGGGCCCGCCGCGTCATTGACGCTAGACCGATCGGTCTAGACAATGCCCGGCATGCCCGCCCCACCGCCTGTCGAGCCCGCCCGCGAGCGCCTCATCGCCGCCATGACCGACGCCCTGCGCCGGCGCGGCCTGCACGGCATCGGCCTGACCGAGCTGCTGCGGGCGGCCCAGGCGCCCAAGGGCGTGCTCTACCACCATTTCCCGGGCGGCAAGACCGAGCTGGCCGTGGCCGCCATCGACCAGGTGGTGGGGCGCATGACCACCGGCCTGGACAAGCTGCTCGCCGGCACGCCCGACCCGCTGCTGGCCATGCGCCGCTGGATCGCAGGCGCCACCGCCCGCCTGCAGGAGACCGGCTTCGAGGCCGGCTGTCCACTCGCCACGGTGGCGCTGGAATCCGGACCCGAGGACCGCGCCCTGCGCGAGGCCCTGGCGCGCGCCTTCGGGCGCGTGCGCGAGCGCATCGCCCAGGGCCTGGCCGGTGCCGGCCTGCCCGCCGAGCGCGCCCAGGGCCTGGCCGCGCTCATCGTCGCCGCCTACGAAGGCGGTCTGCTGCAGTCGCGCGTGGCGCACAGCATCGAGCCCATGCAGCGCGCCGCCGACACCCTGCTGGCCTTGCTGTCGGCCAGTCCGTTCTGCGACCCACTTCAGGAGCCACCGCCATGAACCCCGCCCACCAGGACCGCGCGACCGCCGATGCCGTGCGCATCGAGCCCCTGACCCTGCACGCCGCCGACGGCTACCCGCTGGCGGCCCATCGTTACCGTGGTCCGACGCCGCCGCGCGCGCACCTCGTGGTGGGCGGCGCCACGGCGGTGCCCCAGGGCTTCTACAAGCGCTTCGCGCAGCACGTGGCCGCGCAGGGCGTCGATGTGCTCACGCTCGACTACCGCGGCATCGGCCGCTCGGCGCCCAACAGCCTCAAGGGCTTTCGCATGGACTACCTCGACTGGGGCCGGCTTGACCTGGCCGCCGCCGTGGCCGCCATGCGCGCGCCCGGCGTGCCGCTGTGGCTGGTGGGCCATTCCTACGGCGGCCACGCCCTGGGCCTGCTGCCGCACCCGGAGCACGTGGACGCGGCCTACACCTTCGCCACCGGCGCCGGCTGGCACGGCTGGATGCCGCCGCTTGAGCGCCTGCGCGTGCAGATCATGTGGAACCTCATCGGTCCCGTGGCCACGCGCCTGGCCGGCTACCTGCCCTGGAGCAAGCTCGGCATGGGCGAGGACCTGCCGATCGACGTCTACCGCCAGTGGCGCCACTGGTGCCGCTTCCCGCGCTACTTCTTCGACGACCCGCAGATGCGCGAGGTGACCGCGCGCTTCGACGCCGTGCGCTTTCCGATCGTGGCGGTCAATGCGCTCGACGATGCCTGGGCGCCGCCGGCCTCGCGAGACGCCTTCATGGCCGGGTACCGCAACGCGCCCGTGAAGGCCGTGACCCTGGACTCGCGCCGCGACGGCCTGGGTCCCATCGGGCACATGGGCTACTTCCGCCCGCGCGCCCAGCCCTTGTGGAACGAGGCCCTGGCCTGGTTCGACGGCCAAAGGATGGCGTCGGCCATGTGATGAAAAGGATTTGCAAATTCCTTCTGGGGTAACTCCGCATGGGCCCGGTCGGAAGCGCCGTGGATTTGGTGGGCCCGCGTGCTACAACCCCTCCATGGTTTCAAAGCTGTTGCGCGGATATGTCCTGGCCCTGGTCGCTCTGGCCTTGGGCAACGCCTTGGCCGCGCAGCCGGCGGCCCCTGGCGATGCCCCGGCCTTTGGCCTCATCGTCGGCTACCGCGACGGCGCCAATCCGCTGAGCCGCGAGGAAACCGACCGCGGCCCCTGGGCCGACCGCGAGGCCCGGCTGGCCGGCGCCTGGCAACGGGCGACCCAGCGTTCGCGCGAACAAACCGAGCGGCTGGCGCGCGACACCGGCGTGCGCGCCGCCTCCGTCGGCGAGGCGGGTCGTGCGGCGCTGCTGCGCTTTGACCGCCCGATGCAGGGCCGCGCGCTGGCCGACGCCCTGCGCCGCGTGCGCCTGCACCCGGACGTGGCCTGGGTCGAGCCCAATGTGCTCGTGCGCCCGCAGTTGGTGCCCAACGACGCGAACTACGGCTTGCAGTGGCACCTGCGCGGCCCGGGCGACGGCGAACCGGCGGGGCTCAACCTGCCGCCCGCGTGGGATCTCGGCACCGGACTCAGTTCCACGGTCGTGGCCGTGGTGGACAGCGGCGTGCGCTTTGGCCACCCCGACCTGGCCGGCAAGCTGCTCGCGGGGTACGACTTCGTGAGCGAATTGCAGGTGGCCAACGACGGCAACGGCCGGGACGCCGATGCGAGCGACCCCGGCGACTGGATCTACCCCAGCGACCTCAACAACCCGCTGTTCTCGGGCTGCGAGCTGGGCTTCAGTTCCTGGCACGGCACCTTCATCGCCGGCCAGATCGCCGCGGCGACCGACAACGGCATCGGGGTGGCGGGCCTGAACTGGCAGGCGCGCATCCTGCCCGTGCGGGTGTCGGGCAAGTGCGGCGCCCTGGTGTCCGACCTGCTCGATGGCGTGCGCTGGGCCGCCGGCCTGCCGGTGGCCGGGGTGCCGGCCAATCCCACGCCGGCGCGCGTGATCAACCTGAGTTTCAGTGGCAGCTCGGCCTGCAGCCCGGCGTACCAAACCACCGTGGACGACGTGCGGGCGGCGGGCGCCTTGCTGGTGGTGGCCGCGGGCAACGAATCGGGCCCGCTCACGCGCCCGGCCGACTGCGAGGGGGTGATGGCCGTGGCTTCGGTGCAGCGCGACGGCGCCAAGGCGGACTATTCCAACTTCGGGGCCAACGTGGCCTTGGCCGCGCCGGGCGGCTCGGGCACCACGCCCCTGGACCCGGACAACCTCTACTCGACCACGAACTCCGGTCTGAGCGCGCCCGCGCCGGGCGGCGACACCTACGGCTACAAAAAGGGCACCAGCTTCGCCGCGCCCCAGGCCGCCGGCGTGGCCAGCCTCATGCTCGCCCTCAACCCCCACCTCACCCCGCAAGCGCTGATGGAGCGCATGCAGGCCGGCGTGCGGTCACACACCCCGGCGGGCGGGCTGGCCTGCGGCCCGGCCAACAGTGGGGTATGCCAGTGCACCGCCACCACCTGCGGCGCCGGCCTGCTCGACGCGGACCGGTCCCTGCAACTGGCCACGGGCCCTGCCGCCGTGATCCAGGCGGTGAATGTCGTGGCTCCGGGTGCCTTTGTCACGCTCGATGGCCAGGCCAGCGTGGCGCTCGCGCCGGCGACCCTCACGGGCTACCAATGGACCCAGGACAGCGGCTCCACCGCCGTCGCCATCCCCAACAACACCCAGTCCGTGACCGGCGTGCAATTGCCCGCCGTGGAGGGCCGTTGGGTGTTCCGGCTCAAGGTCACCGACAGCAATGGCGACACCGGCAGCGACGCCGTCATCGTGCGCGCGGTGGCCCCACCCGCGCCGCCGGTCACGGGTGGCGGGGGCGGTGCCTTGGGGGCCTGGTGGGGCCTGGGGCTGGCGCTGTGGGGCCTGGGCGTGGCGCGGGCATCGCGCCGCCGCCGCTGAACACCACCGGGTTCCACACGCCGGATCGGAGGCGTCAGTTGCAGCGTTGCAGGCTGCGGCCCGCCATGGCCGGGCCCAGTGCCTCGATGCGCGCGCGAACGGTCTCGCCGATGGCCGGCAGGCGCAGCGAATAGCTCAGGCTCTCGGCGCGTTCCTGCACCACGCGGGCCGTGCGCACGTTGCGCCGCTCGGCCAGCTGCAGCCCTTCGCGCGCCGCTTCCTCGCTGGAGAACGTGCCCAGCGCGATGCCGGGCGCCAGGCCGTTGGTGTTGACGTCGCGGAATTCCACGCCCATGGCGCGCAGCTCGGCCTTCTTGCGGCTGGCCTGTTCGGCGCTGTCGTAGCGCCCCATGTAGACGATCCAGCGCCCGGGACTGCGGGTTTCGGTGAGCTGCCAGTCGCCACCGCCCAGGCCGAGCAGGCGCAGCTCGGCGCGCAGCAGCTCGGCCTGCTCGGGGCTGAATCCGCTGGCTTGCCAGCAGGCGCGCGGCTCATTGGCCGCGGCCGGTGTGGCGGCGGCCGGCGTGGCCGCGAGCGCCGCCGGGGCCGTGGGGGGCGGCGCCTCCACGGCCGCCGGCGCCGCGGCCACCGGGGGGTGGGCCGGGACGGCGGACTCGGGCGCGGGCGCCGGCGCGGTAGGCGGCTCGGCGCCGCGCGGCCCATTGAGCAGGCGCACGTTCTCGGGCGCGATCTGCTGCGTCAGGCGCTGCGGTTCGCGCGGCTCGCTGGTCGGCGGGAAACCGATGGCGGCGAGATGGCCCTGCGTCCAGGCGAAATACAGGCTGTTGGCCGCCAGCAGCACGGCGATCGTCCACCTCAACATGGGCGCACGCTCACTTCCGCACTGTCTACGCGGCGCAGCTGGCCGTTCACGCGCACCAGCAGCGCGCCGTCCTCGGCCACGCCGCAGGCGCTGCCGGTGCTGCCATCGCTCAGGCGCAACTCGCGGTCCTTCAGCGCGTCGCGCGCCGCGTAGCGCGCGGCGAACGGTGCAAAACCTTCGCTGGCGAACCTCAGCACCTCGCGCACCAGCGGCGGCACCAGCCGGGGCAGCAGCTCGGCGGGGGTCACGCCCACCTCCACCTCGGCCAGCCCGGCCGGCGGCACGCCGCCCATGGGGCTGGCGGGTGCGCCGGCGAGCGCCGACTCGGCCGGTCGCGCGACGTTGATGCCCGCGCCGATCACCACCGAGCGCGGCCCTTCGCGGTCGTCGGCCTGGCCCGCCGTTTCAACCAGGATGCCGCCGAGCTTGCGCCCCATGAGCCAGAGGTCGTTCGGCCACTTGATGCGCACGTCCGGGTGCAGTTGCTCGGCCAGCACCAGGCCCACCGCGAGCGACAGGCCCGACCAGCTGCGCGGCGCCAGCGACAGGCCGAGCGAAAACGTGAGCGACTGGCCGGGCCGGCTGTGCCAGCCACGTCCCAGCCGGCCGCGCCCGGCGGTCTGGCGCTCGGCCACCAGCAGCACCGGGTCCAGCGGCGCGGTGCGCGCGCGGCGCATGAGCTCGGTGTTGGTGGAGTCGATCTCTTCCAGCACCTCGACCGTGAAGCCGGGCAGGTCGGGCACCACCGCCTGCCAGATGGCTTCGGCGCCGCCCGCGAGCGAGGCGCTCATGGCCTTACCCCAGCTTGGTGGCGCGCCCGCCGCGCTTGGGCGCCAGCAGCGTGCCGCGGCACTTCTTGGCGCCGCACCAGCAGGGGTACTGGGCCTTGAGCTTGGGCGTGAGCGGCTCGTCGATGACGAGGCCGTAGTCGTAGAACAGCTCCTCGCCGGCCTCGATGGCGCGCAGGCTGCGGATGAACACGCGGCCATCCTCGATGTCGGCCTCGCAGTTGGGCTTGCAGCTGTGGTTGATCCAGCGCGCCGAGTTGCCGCCGTACTTCGCATCGATCACGTGTTCTTCGTCGATGTGGAAGTAGAAGGTGTGGTTCGGGTCGCTCGGGTCGTGCGGGTGGCGGTCCAGCGCTTCTGCCCAGGTGATGACCTCGCCCGTGTACTCGATCAGCGTTTCGCCCGGCGCGATGTCCACCAGCGCGAAGACGCCTTTGCCGTGCACCCCGGAGCGGCGCGTCTGGATGCGGCGCGCGTCGCTGGACTTGGCCGGGGATGCGGAGCGTGCCGAGGGCTTGCGCGGGGTTTTCGTCACGTCGGATTTCTTTGGTAAGGTTGTTTCATGCGAGTGCGCGCGTGGGTGCGCGCACGACAAGCGCGCGCACGTGTGTGCATGCGCGAGCGCGCGTGGGAGCGGATTGTAGAGATGAAAACCGAAGGTTCTGCCAAAACACTGGTCATTGCCGAGAAGCCGTCCGTGGCGCAGGACATCGTGCGCGCGCTCACGCCGGTGGCGGGCAAGTTCGACAAGCACGACGAGCACTTCGAGAACGAGCGCTATGTCGTGACCTCCGCCGTGGGCCACCTGGTGGAGATCGCCGCGCCCGAGCAGTTCGACGTCAAGCGCGGCAAGTGGAGCTTCGCCCACCTGCCGGTGCTGCCGCCGTACTTCGAGCTCAAGCCGATCGACAAGGCGAAGTCGCGGCTCAACGCGGTGGTCAAGCTGGCGCGGCGCAAGGACGTCGGCGAACTCATCAACGCCTGCGACGCGGGCCGTGAGGGCGAGCTGATCTTCCGCCTGATCGAGCAGTACGCCGGTGGCCAGAAGGGTGGCCAGTACCAGGGCCTGGGCAAGCCGGTGCGCCGGCTGTGGCTGCAGTCCATGACGCCGGCCGCGATCCGCGAGGGCTTCGACAAGCTGCGCAGCGACGCGCAGATGCGCGGCCTGGCCGATGCGGCGCGCAGCCGCTCCGAGGCCGACTGGCTGGTGGGCATCAACGGCACGCGCGCCATGACCGCCTTCAACTCGCGCGATGGCGGCTTCTTCCTCACCACGGTGGGCCGGGTGCAGACGCCTACCCTGTCCATCGTCGTGGAGCGCGAGGAAAAGATCCGCGCGCACCGCCCGCGCGACTACTGGGAGGTCCACGCCAGCTTCCTGGCCGAGGCCGGCGAGTACCCCGGCAAGTGGTTCAACCCCGACTTCAAGAAGCCCACGGGCGAGGACGCCGACGCCGATCTGCGCGCCGACCGCGTCTGGAGCCTGCAGGAGGCGCAGGCCATCGTGGATGCGGTGCGCGGCAAGGCCGCCAGCGTGAAGGAAGAGAGCAAGCCCACCACCCAGGCCTGCGGCCAGCTCTACGACCTGACCAGCCTGCAGCGCGAGGCCAACGGCCGCTTCGGCTTCTCGGCCAAGACCACGCTGCAGCTCGCGCAAAGCCTGTACGAACGCCACAAGGCCCTGACCTACCCGCGAACCGATTCGCGCGCCCTGCCCGAGGACTACCTGGGCACGGTCAAGGACACTTTCGAGATGCTGGCCGGCAGCGGCATGGTGCACCTGGCACCGCACGCCCGGACCGCGCTGACCAAGGGCTACATCCGCCCGAGCAAGCGCATCTTCGACAACAGCAAGGTCTCGGACCACTTCGCCATCATTCCCACGCTGCAGGCACCCAGTGGCCTGTCCGAGGCCGAGCAGAAGCTCTACGACCTGGTGGTGCGCCGCTTCATCGCGGTGTTCTTCCCCAGCGCAGAGTTCACCGTGACCACGCGCATCAGCAGCGTGCTCAACCACCACTTCAAGACCGAAGGCAAGGTGCTGGTCAACCCGGGCTGGATGGCGGTCTACGGCAAGGAAGCCGCCGACGAGGTGGAAGGCGCCAAGCCCGGCGAGAAGGGCCAGAACCTGGTGCCGGTGCGCGAAGGCGAGACCGTGCGGACCGAGTCGGTGGAGCACAAGGGCCTGCAGACCCGCCCGCCCGCGCGCTACAGCGAAGCCACGCTGCTGGCCGCCATGGAAGGCGCCGGCAAACTCATCGACGACGAGGAGCTGCGCGAGGCCATGCACGAAAAAGGCCTGGGCACGCCGGCCACGCGCGCGGCCATCATCGAAGGCCTGCTGGCCGAGAAGTACATGCTGCGCGAAGGCCGCGAGCTCATCCCCACCGCCAAGGCCTTCCAGCTCATGACGCTGCTGCGCGGCCTGGAGGTGGAGGAGCTGTCCAAGCCCGAGCTCACCGGCGAGTGGGAGTACAAGCTCGCGCAGATGGAGCACGGCAAGCTGTCGCGCGACGCCTTCATGGCCGAGATCGCGTCCATGACCGAGCGCCTGGTGAAGAAGGCCAAGGAGTACGACCGCGACACCGTGCCGGGCGACTACGCCACGCTGTCCACGCCCTGCCCCAACTGCGGCGGCGTGGTGAAGGAGAACTACCGCCGCTTCGCCTGCACCGGCGCCGACGGCGCCGGCGAGGGCTGCGGCTTCTCGTTCACCAAGTCGCCCGCCGGGCGCACCTTCGAAACGGCCGAGGCCGATGCCTTCCTGCGCGACAAGCGCATCGGCCCGCTCGAGGGCTTTCGCTCCAAGGCGGGCTGGCCCTTCGTGGCCGAGCTCGTGCTCAAGCACAGCGAGGAAGACCGCAACTGGAAGCTCGAATTCGACTTCGGCGACGACCGCAAGGACGAGGAGACCGGTGAACTGGTCGACTTCTCCGGCAGCGAATCGCTGGGCGCCTGCCCCAAGTGCGGCGGCGCGGTGCACGAGCACGGCGCCAACTACGTGTGCGAGCGCGCCGTGCCCACGGCGCAGCAGCCCACGCCGAGCTGCGACTTCAAGAGCGGCAAGGTCATCCTGCAGCAGCCGGTGGCGCGCGAGCAGATGAGCAAGCTGCTGGCCACCGGCAAGACCGACCTGCTCGACAAGTTTGTCTCCATGCGCACGCGCCGCTCGTTCAAGGCCTTCCTGGCCTGGGACGCCGAGGCCGGCAAGGTGAACTTCGAATTCGAGCCGCGCGACAGCAAGTACCCGCCGCGCAAGGCGGGCGCGCGCCCGGCCGCCAAGGCGGCCGCGCCGGCAAAGAAGGCCGCCGCGAAGAAGGCGCCAGCCGCCAAGAAGGCGCCGGCCGAGAAGAAAGCCCCGCGCAAGGCCACCGCCGCCACCGGCAAGCAGCCCAGCGCGGCGCTGGCCGCCGTCATCGGCGAAGGGCCGGTGTCGCGGCCCGAGGTGGTCAAGAAGCTGTGGGACTACATCAAGGCCAATGGCCTGCAGGACCCGGCGGACAAGCGCCGCATCAAGGCCGACGCCAAGCTGCGCCCGGTTTTCGGCAAAGACGCCGTCACCATGTTCGAGATCGCCGGCCTGGTCGGCGATCACCTGAGCTGAATTCCTTCAACACTTCCAGGAGACCGATCCCATGGGCCTCAAGCTCTACTACGCGTCCGGCGCGTGTTCCTTCGTTCCGCACAGCTCGCTCGAGCTCGCTGGCGCCAGCTTCGAGCCGTCGATGGTCAAGCTGCACAAGGGCGAGCAGCGCGCGCCCGAGTACCTGGCCATCAACCCGCGCGGCCAGGTGCCGGTGCTGGTGGATGGCGACGAGGTCATCACCCAGATCCCGGCCATCGTGCTCTACCTGGACGCCCAGTTCCCCGAGGCCGGCCTGCTGCCCGCCTCGGGCGTGGCGCGCACGCGCGCGCTGCAGACCCTGGCCTGGATGAACAACACCGTGCACCCCACCTTCACGCACGTGTTCATGCCCCAGAAGTTCACCGCCGACGAGGCCGCGCAGAAGGCCGTGAAGGCGCACGCGGTGGAGGTCTACCGCGGCCTGCTCGGCGAGCTCGAGGCGCTGGCCCAGAAGGCCAGCCCCTGGCTCGGCGGCGACAAGCCCGGCGCGCTCGACGCCTACGCGCTCACCCTGCTGCGTTGGGGCGGCTTCGCGGGCATCGACCCCAACAGCCTGCCCGCCACCTGGGCGCTGGTGCAGCGCTTCGCGGCGCTGCCGGCGGTGGCGCGCGCCATGGAGCGCGAGCGCCTGGAGCTCAACGTCTACAAAGGCTGAAGCGGCGGCGGGCGGCGGGTTTCACTCGCTCGCCTGCTTCGCCACGAAGCGAACCGACACTCGCAGACCCGGGCGGCCGCGCTCCGGGTGCGCGTCTTCCATGTGCACGGTGGCGCCGTGCTGCTGGGCGATCTCCTGCACGATGGCCAGGCCCAGACCCGAGCCGTCCACGTCCGTGCCCAGCGCGCGGTAGAAGGGCTGCATCACCAGTGCCCGTTCGCTCACCGGGATGCCCGGGCCGTTGTCCTCCACCTGCACCAGCTGCACACCGCTGAAGCGGTCCACCAGCACGCGCGCGGTCACCACGCCCTTGGGCCCGCTGTAGGCCATGGCGTTGTCCACGAGGTTGCGCACCATTTCCTGCAGCAGGGTGGGGTTGCCGGTGAGCTGCAGCTCCTCGGGCACCTCGTGGTCGCCTTCCACGCCCAGGTCCACGCCCAGCTCCAGCGCGCGCGGCACGGTGTCGCGCACCACGGCGGCGACCAGCCGCGCCAGATCGACGCGCGCGCTCGGCAGGGTGCGGCCGGTGGTCTCGGCGCGTGCCAGCGCCAGCAGCTGGTTCACGGTGTGCGTGGCGCGGGCGCTGGCGCGCGCGATCTGCTGCAGCGAGCCCCGCAGGCCGGCCGGGTCGGACTCACGCTGCGCCAGCTCGGCCTGCATGCGCAGGCCGGCCAGCGGCGTCTTGAGCTGGTGCGCGGCGTCGGCCAGGAAGCGGCGCTGCGTGGTCAGCGAGGCCTTCAGCCGCGCCAGCAGGTCGTTGATCGAGGCCACCAGGGGCGCCACCTCCTGTGGGATGTCGGCCTCCTCGATCGGGCTGAGGTCGTCCGGGCGGCGCGCGCGGATGCGCTGCTCCAGGTCGGACAGCGGGCGGATGCCGCGCACCAGCGCCAGCCAGACCAGCAACACCGCCAGCGGCAGGATGACGAACTGCGGGACCATCACGCCCTTGATGATCTCGTTGGCCAGCGTGGAGCGCCGGCCCGTGGTTTCGGCCACCTGCAGCAGCACCGGGTGCCGCGGGTCGGGCCGCGCGAGCCAGGTGTAGGCCACGCGCACCGCATCGCCGCGCAGCACGTCGTCGCGCTGGCGCACGCGGCCGGCCTCGGGCACCTCGTCGGGGGGCGGTCCGGGCAACTCGACCTCGCCGCTGACGAACTGGCCGTGCCCGTCAACGAGCTGGAAGTACACCAGGTCGGAGTCGTCGGCGCGCAGCAGGTCGCGCGTCTGCGGGTCGAGCGCGAAGCGCAGCGCGCCGTTCTCCACCACCACCAGCTGCGCCAGCGCCTGCAGGTTGTATTCAAGCGCGCGGTCGAAGGGCTTGTTGGCGATGCCCTGCGCCACCACCCAGGTGAGCGCGAGCGACAGCGGCCACAGCAGCAGCAGCGGCGTGAGCATCCAGTCCAGGATCTCGCCGAACAGGCTGCGCTGCTCGCGCTGGAACAGGCCGAAGGAGATGGTGGTGGGGGTGGTCTGGCGCGCCGTGCCGTCGTCCGGCGCGGGCTGGCTCACACCTTCTCCAGGCAGTAGCCGAGGCCGCGCACGGTGGCGATGCGGATCGGGCCTTTCTCGATCTTCTTGCGCAGGCGGTGGATGTAGACCTCGATCGCGTTGGTGCTGACTTCCTCGCCCCATTCGCACAGGCGCTCGACCAGTTGGTCTTTGCTGACCAGGCGGCCCGCGCGCTGTAGCAGCACCTCCAGCAGGCCCAGCTCGCGCGCCGACAGCTCGATCAGCTTGCCGTCGATGGTGGCCACTCGGCCGGCCTGGTCGTACTCCAGCGGGCCGTGGCGGATGAAGTTGGTGCTGCCGCCCATGCCGCGGCGCGTGAGGGCGCGCACGCGCGCTTCCAGCTCCTGCAGCGAGAAGGGCTTGGCCATGTAGTCGTCGGCGCCGAAATCCAGGCCCTTGACGCGCTCCTCCACGCTGTCGGCCGCGGTGAGGATCAACACCGGCATGGCCGAGCCGCGCGAGCGCAGCCGCTTGAGCACTTCCAGGCCGTGCAAGCGCGGCAGGCCCAGGTCGAGGATGAGCAGGTCGAACTCGTTGTTGGTCATCAAGGCCGCATCGGCCTCGGTGCCGCTGGCCACGTGATCGACCGCCGCGCCGGCCGCGCGCAGGCTGCGCAGCAGGCCGTCGGCCAGGACGTGGTCATCCTCCGCGATCAGGATGCGCATGGCTTGTCTCCTCAGGTCGTCGGGCATTGTAGGGATGGCGCCGCGCCCCGAGTGGCGCTTCAGGCCTGCGCATAGGCTTCCAGGCCGATGGCCACCACCGTGGCGACCTCCTGGCCCACCTGGGCGGCGAACTCGGCCTCGGCCTGGGCGACGGCGCGGCGGAAGGCGTCCAGCCAGAGCAGGCCGTCGGGCGTGAAGACGATGCGGCGCGCGCGCGCGTCCCGCGGGTCGCTTTCGCGCCGCACCAGACCCCAGGCCTCGCACTGCGCGACCAGGTCGCCCATGGCCTGCTTGCTCATGCCGGCCGCCTGCGCCAGCTCGGTGAGGCGCGAGCCGCGCAGCGACAGGTGGCGCGTGATGTGCACGTGCGCCGCGCCCACCTGCTGGCGCGCCGCCAGGTTAGACAGGGCCAGCGGCACCTCGGCGTCGTGCGCCATCAGATGCAGCACGCGAGCGTCGAAGCGGCGCAGGGCCTCGCCCAACAGGCGGCCCAGGTGGCCGCCGCGCCAGCGGTCGTCGGGCAAGGAAACCATGGTTTGATTGTCAGGCAAACTGACCAAAAATTGGCTTGTTGGCGAGAAATACGCGGCTAAACTGCTGGCCATGCATCCAGTACTGGATGCGATCACAGTCAGCCTAAGTCAACACCCACTCACCGCTCAGGAGCCACCGATGGATGCACCCGTGAAAAACGCCGCCCTCAACAGCGAAAAGGCCAAGGCCCTGCAGGCCGCGCTGGCTCAGATCGAAAAGCAGTTCGGCAAGGGCACGATCATGAAGCTCGGCGAGGGTGAGCAGATCGAGGACATCCAGGTCGTCTCCACCGGCTCGCTGGGCCTGGACATCGCCCTGGGCGTCGGCGGCCTGCCGCGTGGCCGCGTGATCGAAATCTACGGCCCGGAATCGTCCGGCAAGACCACGCTCACCCTGCAGGTCATCGCCGAGATGCAGCGCCTGAACGGCACCTGCGCCTTCGTCGACGCCGAGCACGCCCTGGACGTGCAGTACGCGCAAAAACTCGGCGTGAACCTGCCCGAGCTGCTGATCAGCCAGCCCGACACCGGCGAACAGGCGCTGGAGATCGTCGACTCGCTGGTGCGTTCGGGTGCGGTGGACCTGGTCGTCATCGACTCGGTGGCCGCGCTCACGCCCAAGGCCGAGATCGAGGGCGAGATGGGCGACCAGCTGCCCGGTCTGCAGGCGCGGCTCATGAGCCAGGCCCTGCGCAAGCTCACGGCGACCATCAAGAAGACCAACTGCACGGTCATCTTCATCAACCAGATCCGCATGAAGATCGGCGTGATGTTCGGCAGCCCCGAGACCACCACCGGCGGCAACGCGCTCAAGTTCTACGCCTCGGTGCGCCTGGACATCCGCCGCACCGGCACCATCAAGAAGGGCGACGAGGCCATCGGCAACGAGACCAAGGTCAAGGTGGTGAAGAACAAGGTTTCGCCGCCGTTCAAGACGGCCGAGTTCGACATCCTGTTCGGCGAAGGCATCAGCCGCGAGGGTGAGATCCTCGACCTGGGCGTGGTGCACCGCGTGGTCGAGAAGTCCGGTGCCTGGTACGCCTACAACGGCGAGAAGATCGGCCAGGGCCGCGACAACGCGCGCGAGTTCCTCAAGGAAAACGTCGAGTTGCGCGTCGAGATCGAGAACAAGGTGCGCGAGGCCCTGGGCGTGCCGCAGCTGCCGCTGGATGGCGCTTCGGGCGAGGAAGAGGCCGCGCCCGCCAAGGCGCGCAAATCCAAGGCCAAAGCCGACGCCGCCGACGCCGAGGCGGCCGACGCCTGAGCGCCATGGGCTTCGACAAGCCCTCTCTCAAAGGCCGCGCGCTGCGCCTGCTGGCGCAGCGCGAGCACTCGCGCGCGGAGTTGCAGCGCAAGCTGGCCTCGCACGAGGAAACACCCGGTGAACTGGCGCAGGCGCTCGACGAGCTGCAGGCCAGGGGCTTCATCGACGAGCAGCGGGTCATCGAGTCGGTGATCCACCGCCGCGCCGCCCGCCTGGGGGCCTCGCGCGTGCGACAGGAACTGCAGGCCAAAGGCCTGCCGGCCGAGGCGGTGGCCCAGGCCGTGGACGGCCTGCGCGGCAGCGAACTGGAGCGGGCGCGCGAGGTCTGGCGCAAGAAATTCGGCCGCGCCCCGACCGACCCGGCCGACTGGGCGCGCCAGGCGCGCTTTCTGGTGGCGCGAGGTTTCGACGCCGGGGTGGCGCGGCGCATCATCGGCGACGCGGGGCGCGGCGATATGTCCTGAGGGGGCGCTGGCCACTCGGCGGGGATGTTCGGCCGGTTCTTGACCGGCCTTCGCTCACAGCCCGAGCATCAGCTTGAGGTTCTGCACCGCCGCCCCGCTGGCGCCCTTGCCCAGGTTGTCCAGGCGCGCGATCAGCACCGCGTGGCGGTGCGCTTCGTTGGCGAACACGCGCAGCTCGATCAGGTTGGTGTCGTTGAGCGCGGTGGCGTCGAGCTTGCCGTCGTCCGTGGGGGGCAGCACCTTCACGAAACCGCCGGCGGCCGCGCTCGCGGCGTAGTGCTTCCGCAGTGCCTCGTGCAGGTCGGCGGCCTGGGGCTGGCCCGGCAGCGCGTCCAGGTGCAGCGGCAACTGCACCAGCATGCCCTGGCGGAAGTTGCCCACGGCCGGGATGAAGATGGGGCGGCGCTGCAGGCCCGTGAGCGCCATGATCTCAGGCAGGTGCTTGTGCGACAGGCCCAGCGCATAGGCCTCGAACAGCGGTGCGGTGCCGGCCTCGTAGGCCTCGATCATGGAGCGGCCGCCGCCCGAGTAGCCGCTGACTGAGGGCAGCGAGAGCGGGAAGTCGGCGGGAATCAGGCCGGCATCGACCAGGGGGCGGATCAACGCAATGGCGCCGGTGGCGTAGCAGCCGGGGTTGGCCACGCGGTTGGCCCGCTGCACGGCCTGCGCCTGCGTGGCGGTGAGTTCGGGAAAGCCGTAGACCCAGCCCGCCGCGGTGCGGTGCGCAGTGGAGGCGTCGATGATGCGCGGCTTGTGCCCGGGCAGGGCGTCGACCATCGCGACCGATTCGCGCGCCGCGTCGTCGTGCAGGCACAGCACCACCAGGTCGGCCTGCGCCATGAGTTCGCGCTTGGCCTCGGGGTCCTTGCGGCGTTCGGGCGCGATGCTGAGCAACTGCACGCCCGGCTCCTTCACGAGCCGCTCGCGGATCTGCAGGCCGGTGGTGCCGGCTTCGCCGTCGATGAAAATCTGGTGGGCCATGCGCGGTTCCTGTGGCGGGGCGGGCCGACGAACGCCTGGGGCGGGCGCCGCCGCGACCCGGATTGGTGCGATGCACCATGATACATTCCCTGGTTGCTCCGTCCGAGAGCCCGTCTACCGGCCGCCGCTGCCGCGCCGGACACACGATCCATCCCTGAGAGAGACCTCATGAAGATTCACGAATACCAAGGCAAGGAAATCCTGCGCCAATTTGGTGTGCCCGTGCCGCGCGGCATTCCCGCGTTCACGGTGCAAGAGGCGGTGGAAGCCGCGCAGAAGCTCGGCGGGCCCGTGTGGGTCGTCAAGGCGCAGATCCACGCGGGTGGACGCGGCAAGGGCGGTGGCGTGAAGGTCGCCAAGACCATCGACCAGGTGAAAGAGCTGGCCGGCCAGATCCTGGGCATGCAGCTCAAGACCCACCAGACCGGCCCCGAAGGCCAGAAGGTGCGTCGCCTGTACATCGAAGACGGCGCCGACATCCAGAAGGAGTACTACCTCTCCGTCGTGACCGACCGCGGCACGCAGAAAGTGGCCTTCATCGCCTCCAGCGAAGGCGGCATGGACATCGAGGAGGTGGCGCACGCCACGCCCGAGAAGATCATCAAGGTCTTCGTCGACCCGCTCGTCGGTCTGACCGACGCGCAGGCCAAGGAGCTCGCCAAGGGCATCAGCCTGCCGGCCGACTCCGAGGCGCAGTTCGCCGATGTCTGCAAGAAGCTCTACAAGTGCTACATGGAGACGGACGCCTCGCTGGTCGAGATCAACCCGCTCAACCGCGACGGCAAGGGCAACATCATCGCCCTGGACGCCAAGTTCAACTTCGACTCGAACGCCCTGTTCCGCCACCCCGAAATCGTGGCGCTGCGCGACCTGGACGAAGAGGACCCGGCCGAGATCGAAGCCTCCAAATTCGACCTGGCCTACATCAGCCTGGACGGCAACATCGGCTGCCTGGTGAACGGCGCTGGCCTGGCCATGGCCACCATGGACACCATCAAGCTGTTCGGCGCCGAGCCGGCCAACTTCCTTGACGTGGGCGGCGGCGCCACCCCCGAGAAGGTGACCGAGGCTTTCAAGATCATGCTCAAGAACCCCAAGGTGAAGGCCATCCTGGTCAACATCTTCGGCGGCATCATGAAGTGCGACACCATCGCCACGGGCGTCATCACCGCGAGCAAGGCGGTGGACCTGAAGGTGCCGCTGGTGGTGCGCATGAAGGGCACCAACGAAGAACTGGGCAAGAAGATGCTGGCCGAATCGGGCCTGCCCATCATCAGCGCCGACTCCATGGCCGAAGCGGCCCAGAAGGTCGTCGCCGCCGTCAAAGCCTGAGCCGAGGAACAAGCATGTCGATCTACATCAACAAAGACACCAAGGTCATCACCCAAGGCATCACGGGCAAGACGGGTCAGTTCCACACCGAGAAATGCCAGGAATACGCGAACGGCAAGAACTGCTTCGTCGCGGGCGTGAACCCCAAGAAGGCCGGCGAGTCGATCTTCAACATCCCGATCTACGCCTCGGTGAAGGAAGCCGCGAAGCAGACCGGCGCCACCGTCTCCGTGATCTACGTGCCGCCCGCGGGCGCGGCGGCCGCCATCTGGGAAGCCGTCGAGGCCGACCTGGACCTGGCGATCTGCATCACCGAAGGCATCCCCGTGCGCGACATGCTGGAAGTGCGCAACAAGATGAAGGCCAAGGAGGCCGCCGGCGGCAAGAAGACCCTGCTGCTGGGCCCCAACTGCCCGGGCCTGATCACGCCCGACGAGATCAAGATCGGCATCATGCCCGGTCACATCCACCGCAAGGGCCGCATCGGCGTCGTGTCCCGCTCGGGCACGCTGACCTATGAAGCCGTGGCGCAGCTCACCGAAATCGGCCTGGGCCAGTCCAGTGCCGTGGGCATCGGCGGCGACCCCATCAACGGCCTCAAGCACATCGACGTGATGAAGGCCTTCAACGACGACCCGGACACCGACGCCGTGATCATGATCGGCGAGATCGGTGGCCCCGACGAAGCCGAGGCCGCGATGTGGTGCAAGGCGAACATGAAGAAGCCCGTGGTGGGCTTCATCGCCGGTGTCACCGCGCCCCCCGGCAAGCGCATGGGCCACGCCGGCGCGCTGATCAGCGGCGGCGCCGACACGGCCGATGCCAAGCTGGCCATCATGGAAGAGTGCGGCTTCAAGGTCACGCGCAACCCGTCCGAGATGGCCAAGCTGCTCAAGTCCCTGATCTGATCGCCCGGTAGGGTGTGCAAAAGGCAACGCGCGCGTTGCCTTTTTTTTCGCCTGTTGCGCGCAACGTGACGCTTGTCACCGATACAGCTTGTCGCGGCGCGGGCGGCTGCAACAAAATGCAACACCTTTCGGGCCGCGTCGGTCGGCCCTGCCTTCGGCGCCCCCAGCCCCAGCGGTCGTCCGCCGACGAACGCGCCTCGATTCCCCCATCGGTATAACGCCACCCTCATGAATTTCGAGTTTCACGCCCTGACCGATCCAGGACTCGTCAGGGACAACAACGAGGACTCGGTGGCGCTCGACCCCGACAACCGCCTGGCCATCCTCGCCGATGGCATGGGCGGCTACAACGCGGGCGAGGTGGCCAGCGCCATGGCCACCACCTTCATCAAGACGGAGCTCGGGCGGTGGATCGCCGACGGTGGCTTCGAATCCAGCGCGCGCGAGCTCAAGCGGGCGATGGAAATCTGCATCGACAACGCCAACCGCTCCATCTTCAACGCCGCCAACGCCAACGCGCAGTACGCGGGCATGGGTACGACCTTGGTGATGGGCGTGTTCCTCGACGGCCGCGTGATGATCGGCCACGTCGGCGACTCCCGCTGCTACCGCCTGCGCCGCGGCGAGTTCGTGCAGATGACGCGCGACCATTCCCTGCTGCAGGAGCAGATCGACGCCGGCCTGATCTCGATGGAGCAGGCGCAGTTCGCCACGCACCGCAATCTGGTCACGCGCGCGCTCGGCGTGGAAGACACCGTGCTGCTCGAAGTCAACGAATACCGCGTCGAGGACGGCGACCTCTACCTCTTCTGCTCCGACGGCCTGAACGACATGCTCAGCGACGAACGCATTGCCGCGCTGCTGGTCACCGCCGGCACATTGGAGGAAAAGGCAACGGCCCTGGTGGAGGCCGCCAATGGCGCGGGCGGGCGCGACAATATTTCTGTGATACTGGCGTTTGCTCGCGCCCGACCCACCCGCCGCGGCCTGCTGTCGCGCATGCTGGGTCAATAATCCGCTCTGATCCCACACCAAGTCCTACAGGAATCCCAGAGGAGTCGGCCATGCCGAAAATGATCGTTTCCATTGACGGCGTCGTCATCAAGGAGGTCCAGCTCACCAAGGACCGCACCACCCTGGGCCGCCGTCCTTACAACGACATCGTCATCGACAACCTGGCCGTCAGCGGCGAGCACGCCGTGCTGCAAATGTCGGGCGCCGACGTCTTCCTGGAAGACCTCAACAGCACCAACGGCACCTACGTCAACGGCAAGGCGATCAAGAAGCAGCAGCTGCAGGGCGGCGACACGGTCGAAATTGGCAAGTACAAGATCAAGTTCGTCAATGACGGAGCCGAGTCCCAGGAGAAGACCACGGTGATCAACGCCGGCACGGTGGTGTCTGGCGCGGAATCCGCCAGCGCGACCCTGGGCCCGGCGGCCATCAAGGTGGTCAGCGGCTCGGCCGCTGGTCGCGAGGTGGCGCTGACCAAGGTGGTCACCACCATCGGCAAGCCAGGCGTGGCGGTGGCCGCCATCACCCGCCGCCCGCATGGTTACGTCGTGGCCATGGTGGAAGGCACGGTCAAGCCCACGGTCAATGGCAAACCGCTGGGCACCGATGGGATCGACCTGCACAACGGTGACCTGCTGGAGCTGGCCGGCACGCAGATGCAGTTCGTCCAGCCCTGAACCCAAGGGGCGCTTCGCGTCCATCCCGGCGCGGCCGCCGAAACGCCACGCGCGGGCGCGTGCCGAGGAATAAGTCACATCCCGTGCGGGCGGTGGGGGGTACCCTCGGGGCCCTCCATGTTTTCCACCCGATGCCGATGAGGGTTCGCGTACTCGGGTGTTCCGGTGCCATCGCCCAGGGATGCCGGACCACCGCCTTTCTGATCGACGACGACACGCTCATCGACGCGGGCACGGGCGTGGGTGACCTGCGCATCGATGAGATGCTGCGCATCGACCATGTGCTGCTCACGCACGCGCACCTCGATCACGTGGCCTCGCTGCCGCTCATGCTGGACGCGGTGGCGTCGCGCCGTCTGGCCTGCGGCCGGCCGGCCCTGCAGGTGCATGCGCTGCCCGGCACCATCGCGGCGCTGAGGGCGCACATTTTCAATGACCTCATCTGGCCGGATTTCTCGCGCATTCCATCGGAGGGGGCGCCGCTGATGCGTTTCACCTCCTTCGACGTGGGCGATGTGGTGAAGGTCAATGGCAAGTGCTTCGAAGCCCTGCCGGCGGTGCACACGGTGCCGGCGGTGGGCTTCGCCGTGGCGCGGGACAGTGGCGGCCCGCACTGGGTGTTCAGCGGCGATACCGGCCGCAACCCGGCGTTCTGGCGCCGGATCAACCAGCTCGACGTGGCGCAACTGGTCATCGAGACCGCTTTCAGCGACCGCGAAGCGGAACTGGCGCGCCGCAGCCAGCACCTGGCCCCCGTGTGGCTGGCCGAAGAGCTGGGCCAGATCGCGCCCGGCCGGCACTACCCGATCCACATCACCCATACCAAGCCGGCGGAAACCGAATTGATCGCGGACGAGATCCGTCGCCTGGGCGCCGGCGTGCCGCAGGACATCCGCTGGCTCAGCGCAGGCCAGGTCTTCGAGGTTTGACAAATCCTGTCGATCGTCCGCCGGGGCGACGAAATTTGTCCGACAAAAACTAAGCCAAAAGGATGAATCAGGTCGCCCATTGGCCGGTCGTCCTTGTAGCCGGTACGCTCATCCGGTTCGCGAAGCTGGCACGCCATCTGCAGAAGAGGAGGGGTCTCAACCCAACCCCCCTTCTGGAGGAGTTCTCAATGAAGCGTACGATTCAAAAAGGTTTCACCCTGATCGAATTGATGATCGTGGTGGCCATCATCGGCATTCTGGCGGCCGTGGCGCTGCCGGCTTATCAGGACTACACGGTGCGTGCCCGCGTGTCGGAAGTCGTGCTGGCGGCGTCGGCGTGCCGCACGGCCATCACCGAGACCGTTCAATCCGCGACGCCCGGGACGGACGCTTCGACGGCCATCCAGAACTCGTGCAACGTTCAGCCCACCCGCATGGTGACGTCGGGCGCCGCCGACGGTAACGGCGTGATCACCATCGTGGGCAACGCGACCAACCTCGGCGGCGACACCAGCGCCACGGCCAACTCCATCCAGCTCGCGCCGTTCGTGTCGGCGAACGGTGCTATCACCGCTCTCGTCGGTGCCAACCACGCCGGTTTCGTGATCCAGGAATGGCGCTGCGGCCCTGCGACTGCCAACGCGATGCCCGCACGTTATCTGCCTGGCTCTTGCCGCAACTAAGGCTCTCCTGACCAAAATAGGCCGCTTTGCGGCCTATTTTTTTGGCGCGCATACGCTATGAATTCACCGCCACCCTACTCGACACACCACACGATCGAAAACGCTCTGGGTGCGGCGCTGCTGTCACTGGTGTGGCTGGTGCCCGATCACCCCCTGCCGTGGGTGGCGTTTCAGCACGAGTTGGCGATGGCGGTTGTGCTGGGGGTATGCGCCATCGTATTGGCGTGGCAAACACGCTGGCGCGTGCCGCTGTCGGTGTTTGGGGGCGTGCTGTTGCTCATGATGGCCGTGCCCTGGGCGCAGTGGCTGGGGGGTTTGATACCCAAAACGGGCACTGCGGCGGTCTCTTGTGCCTACGTCGGTGCCGTGGCGGTGGCGTTTTTTGTGGGGCACGCGGCCCGTGTGAACCAGCATCGCCGCTTGATCCCCGGCGGCCACTCAAAGTGCTCCACTTATGGCCACCCAAACTGCTCCACCCTGGCCGCGGTGATCTGACGCATTGAGTCCATTGCGTCGGGCGCCGTGAGGCCCGACAGGCAGGACGTTACTTTTGCTCCCTTATT
>QFCS01003774.1_pt1 | contig 39999 bp, 41 predicted proteins | sample 3576561 | NCBI WGS metagenome assembly QFCS01 | reverse complement strand
CTTGAGTGCGGTGTTGCGGCCAAGGCCGCGGCTGGCGCCCGTGACCAGGGCAATGGGGTTCGTGTTCATGCAGGGTTCCTGAGCAGTAGTGGATCGGTGAAGGCAGTCTATTGATCGACAATAAATGGATAAATCACCAGAATCCAGTCAATCTGTTCGCCGATTTCGAACAACGGAGCCCTGCCCATGAACACCCTGGACGCCATGAAAGTCTTCGCCCGCGTGGCCGAACTGGGCAGCTTCACCCAGGCAGCCAACAGCCTGGGCCTGCCCAAGGCCAGCGTGTCGGGCGCCGTGCAGCAACTGGAGGCCATGGTGGGCACGCGGCTGCTGCAACGCACCACCCGGCGCGTGAGCGTCACGCAGGACGGCCAGGTCTTCCACGAGCGCTGCCGCGACCTGCTCGACGATGTGGAGGACCTGCGCACGCTGTTCCAGCCCGAGGGCGCCGTGCTCAAGGGCCGCCTGCGCGTGGACATGCCGATCGGCGTGGCCCGCCAGACGGTGCTGCCGCGCCTGCCCGACTTCCTGGCCGCGCACCCGCAGCTCGAACTGGAGCTGAGCAGCACCGACCGCCGCGTGGACCTGGTGCGCGAAGGCTTCGACTGCGTGCTGCGCATCGGGCCGCTGGGTGATTCCAGTCTGGTGGCGCGCCCCCTCGGCGGCTGCGAGCTCGTGAACGTGGCCAGCAAGGCCTACGTGCGCGCCCACGGCAAGCCCACGCGGCTGGAACAACTCAAGGCGCACCGGCTGGTGCACTACGTCGGCACCCTGGGCGCGCGCTCGGCGGGCTTCGAATACCTCGACGACGCCGGTCACACGCGCTTCCTGCCGATGGCCGGCGCGCTCACCGTGGACAACTCCGAGGCCTACATGGGCGCCTGCCTGGCGGGCCTGGGCATCGTGCAGGTGCCGCGCTGGGGCGTGGCCGAGCGCCTGCGCGCGGGCGAACTCGTGGAATTGCTGCCACGCCACAAGGCCGCGCCCATGCCGGTGAACCTGCTCTATGCGCACCGGCGCCACCTGCCGCGGCGCGCGCAGGTGTTCATGCAGTGGCTGGGCGATGTCGTGCAGCCGATGACGGTGCCGCTGGCGCGCGGGCGCTGAGGGTCTGCCCCGTCAGGCGTCGGGGAACAACAGCGAGCGGTGCGTGGCCGCGCCCGCCATGGCGCCATCACCCACGGCCAGCGCCACGTTGCCGGCCGCGCGCGCCAGGTCGCCGCAGGCGAACACGCCGGGTACGCTGGTGGCCTTCATGGCGTCGGTGCGCACGAACTCGCCCATGGGGCTTTGCTCCATGGCGCAGCCCAGTTGCGCGGCGATCGGCGTGGCCGGGCGCGTCCAGCTCATGGTGAACAGGCCGTCCATGGACAGGCGGCGGCCGTCGTCCAGTTCCACCGTGGCGTGTTCCACCAGGCGGCGCACGGGCGTGCGCTCGATGGCCACGCCGCGCGCGGCCAGTTCGCGCAGTTGCTCCTCGCTGGGCGCGAAGGCCTCGTCCAGGAACAGCGTTACCTGGCCCCAGTCGGGCAGCATCAGCGCGTGGTGCATGGCCAGTTCGCTGCGCGCGAGCACGCCGATGCGGCCCTGCTGCAGCTCGTAGCCGTGGCAATAGGGGCAGTGGAAGACGGCGCGGCCCCAGCGCTCGGCCAGGCCTTCGATGGGCGGCAGTTGGTCTTCCACGCCGGTGGCCAGCACCAGGCGCGCGGCGCGCAGCGTGTGGCCGTCGCCGGTGCGCAGATCGAAGCCCTGGCCGGTGCGCGTGGCGCTGGCCACGCTGGCGTCGACCCAGCGCACCGTGGGGTAGGCGCGCAATTGCGCCTGCGCCTCGGCGGCGATGTCCTGCGGCGGGCGGCCATCCTGACCCAGGAAGCCGTGCGACGACGCGGCGAAGCGGTTGCGGCGCTGGCCGGCGTCGATGACCAGCAGGCGGCGGCGCGCGCGCGCCAGTTGCAGCCCGGCGGAGACGCCGGCGTAGCTGCCGCCCACGATGGCGGCGTCGAAGGTTTCAGTGTTCATGGAAGTGCTCCCGGTGGGGGTGGGCGCGAAAGCGCCGGTCGAAGTCAGCCGACAGGTCGGCCAGGGTGATGGCCGCCAGGCGCTGGTCGATCAGCGCGCGCGCGGCAGCGAGGGTGTCGTCCAGCGCGGCATTCACCGCCTGCTCCACCAGGCAGGCCGGGTGCTCGCTGCGGTGTCCCATGGCGAACACGGTGGGCGCGCCCACGGCCTCATACACGTCGCGCAGCGTGACGCGGCGCAGGTCGACGGCGATGGCCCAGCCACCGCCGTGCCCCTTGCCGGCCACGACGAAGCCCGCGTCGCGCAGGCCCGCGAGCGTCTTGCGCACCACGACGGGGTTGGTGCCGAGCATGCGCGCGAGCTCGTCGGAGGTCATGGTACGCCCGCTGTGCGCCATGTGCAGCAGCACGTGCAGGACGGAGGAGAGCTTGCTGTCTTTCATGTAACTTTGAATAGTACATAAAAGGCCGAAGGACGGCGAAGCGAGGGGGCAAGCCCCTGGCGCGCGTCAGGGAAAGGCCGCCGCTACCGCAGCTACTGCAGCTACTGCAGCTACTGCAGCTACTGCAGCTACTGCAGCCGCGGCGAGCGCAGGATGATGTCGACCGTGGCGAAGAAGTGCTCGCGCACCGCGCGCACGGCTTCGTCGGCGTCGCGCCGCAGCACGGCGTCCATCAGGCGGCGGTGTTCGCCCCTCACGTCGCGGTGGTGGTCGGTGTCCAGCGGCACCGACATCAGGCGGTAGCGCTCGCTCTGCGCGTAGAGCGTCTCGCGCATGCGCAGCAGCCAGGGGCTCTGGCAGGCGTCCACCAGCGCGATGTGGAACTCGGCGTGCGCCTGGTTCCAGGCGCTCGAGCGGCGCGCCTCCTGGTCGCTGGCCTGCTCCTGCAGGCGCTCCATGCGGTGCGCGGCGGCCACGATGCGGCTTTCCCATTCCACGTCGCCCTGGGCGATGGCCTTGCGCAGGCACAGCCCCTCGATTTCCACGCGCGTGTGGGTGAGGTCCAGCAACTCCTCGCGGCTGACGGGCGTGACGTGGTAACCCCGGTGCGCCTCGGCCACCACCAGCCCCTCGGCGCCCAGGCGCGAGAGCGCCTCGCGGATGGCGCCCAGGCTGACCTCGAAGCGCTGCTCCAGCGCCTTGATGTTGAGCTTCTCGCCCGGCAGCAGCACGCCCTGCAGGATCTCCGTGCGGATCCGTTGGCAGACGGTGTCGGCCTGGGTGAGCTTGGGCGGCGTGTTCATGGTCCGGGCAGTGTATCGGGGAATGTACCTAGATACGAATAATATATTTATCGTTTTAAGATAGATCAATCCGGCGCCGGGCCGGGCACCCATGACAGGAGCGAGGATGAGGCTGGTTCGATACCAACAAGGCGCGCAACACGGCTGGGCTGTGCAGCGGCCCGACACGGGGCAGTGGCACGGCATGCTCAAGGGCGGGCACGTCTGGCCGGGCGAGGTGGACGCGCTGATCGCGGCCGGGCGCGCGGCGCTGAACGCCGCCGCCGCGGTGATGGCGCGCCAGGCGCCGGTGGACCTGGGCCGCGTGGCGTTGCTGCCGCCGCTGGCGCGGCCGCCCAAGATCCTGTGCGTGGGCCTGAACTACCGCGACCACACCAGCGAAAGCGGCTTCGAGCAGCCCGCCTATCCCACGCTGTTCTCGCGCTTCACCACCAGCCTCATCGGCCACGGCGCGCCGATCCGTTACCCCGAGCTGTCGGACACGCTCGACTACGAAGGCGAACTGGTGGCCGTGATCGGCACCGGCGGCAGCCGCATCCGCCGGCAGGACGCGCTCTCGCACGTGTTGGGCTATTCGGTCTTCAACGATGTCAGCGTGCGCGAGTACCAGTTCAAGACGCCCCAGTGGACCATGGGCAAGAACTTCGACGGCACGGGTCCCTTCGGCCCCTGGCTGGTCACCGACGACGAGCTGCCGCCCGGCGCGGCGGGCCTGGCCATCGAGACGCGCCTGAACGGGCGGGTGGTGCAGTCGGCGAATACGCGCGACATGGTGTTCGACGTGGCGCAGCTCATCGAGACCATCAGTGCGGCCGTCACGCTCGAAGCGGGTGACCTGATCGTGGCCGGCACGCCCGCGGGCATCGGCCACGCGCGCGATCCGCGCCTGTACATGAAACCCGGCGACGTCTGCGAGGTGGAGATCGAGGGCATCGGGCTGCTGAGCAACCCGGTCCGTCGCCTCCCCGCGCCAGACGAGCAGGGCCGTTCGCTGCCCCAACCGACCGAAGAGGAGACCACCCGATGAAACGCCACCACTTCCTGGCCGCTGTCGCGGCCGCCGTGCTCGCCACCTTGTCCGGCCCCACGCTGGCGCAGGACTTCAAGGCCCGCCAGGCCCGCTTCGGCCACGGCATGGCCGACTCGCACCCGGCCGGCCAGGCGGCCAAGGCCTTCGCCGCCGACATGGACAAGGCCTCCGGCGGCAAGATGAAGATCGCCGTCATCGCCAACCAGGCCCTGGGCCCCGACCCGCAGATGCTGCAGGCGCTGCAGGGCGGTGTGCAGGAGTTCTATACCGGCAGCGCGCTGGCCCTGCTGGGCCAGGTCAAGGAGATCGGCTTCCAGGACGTGCCCTTCCTCTTCAACAGCGAGGCCGAGGCGCACGCCGTGTTCGACGGTGCCGTGGGCGATCACCTCAACCGCAAGCTCGACGCGGTCGGCATCAAGGTGCTGGGCTGGTGGGAGAACGGTTTCCGCCACATCACCAATTCGCGCCGGCCGGTGAACACGCTGGCCGACCTCAAGGGCATCAAGCTGCGCACGCAGCCCAATCCGCTCACGCTCGACGCCTTCAAGGCCATCGGCGCCAACGCGGCGCCGCTGCCCTGGTCCGAGCTGTTCGTGGCCCTGGAGACCAAGGCCTTCGATGGCCAGGAGAACCCGGTGGTGCTGATGTACACGCAGCGCTTCTACGAGGTGCAGAAGTACATGACGCTCAGCGGGCACGTGTACTCGCCGCTGATCTTCGCGGTGTCGAAGAAGTTCTGGGACGGCCTGAGCCCCGACGAGCAGCGCGCCATGAGCGAGGCCGCGCGCAAGGCGACGCAGCTGCAGCGCAAGACCAATGCGGCCGAGGCAGCCAGTGCCTTGCAGGGCATGAAGGACAAGGGCGTTCAGGTGACGCAATTGCCGCCCGAGGACCTGAAGAAGATCCGCGAACTGGTCGCACCCGCCATCGCGCCGCACCTCGAGAAGATCGGCCCGGAGTTCATGAACCTGGTGCACGCCGAAATCGGCAAGGTCCGCACCGCCGCCAAGTGAACCCGCCGCTGTCACCCACTTTCCTGGACCGCCTGCGCGAGCTGCTGGGCGATCGCCTGAGCACCAGCGAGGCGGTCTGCCTGCAGCATGGGCGCGACGAGTCCATCTTCGAGGCCATGCCGCCGCAGGCGGTGGCCTGGCCCACCAGCACCGAGGAGGTGGTGGCGTTGGTGAAGCTGTGCCGCGACCACGGCGTGCCCATCACGCCCTACGGCGCGGGCTCCTCGCTGGAAGGGCACACGCTGGCGGCGCGCGGCGGGCTCACGCTCAACCTGCAGCGCATGGACGGCATCGTCGCGCTCAACCCCGAGGACCTCACCGCCACGCTGCAGCCCGGCGTCACGCGCAAGGCGCTCAACGCCGCGCTGCGCGATCAGGGCCTGTTCTTTCCCATCGACCCGGGCGCCGATGCCACCATCGGCGGCATGTGCGCCACGCGTGCCAGCGGCACCAACGCCGTGCGCTACGGCACCATGCGCGAGAACGTGGTGAACCTGCGCGTGGTCACGCCCGATGGCGAGGTGGTGGACACCGCGCGGCGCGCGCGCAAGTCGGCCGCGGGCTACGACCTCACGCGCCTGTTCGTGGGCTCGGAAGGCACGCTGGGCGTGATCGTGGAAGCCACCGTGCGCCTGCACCCGCTGCCCGAGCACGTGATGGCGGCCGTCTGCGCCTTTCCCGAAGTGCACAGCGCCATCGACACCGTGGTGCAGGTGATCCAGATGGGCGTGCCGGTGGCGCGCTGCGAGTTCGTCGACGCGGTCGCGATCCGCGCCATCAACGGCTACAGCAAGCTCTCGCTGCCCGAATCGCCGCACCTGTTCTTCGAATTCCACGGCAGCGAAGCCGGTGTGAAGGAACAGGTGGAGACAGTCGAGGCCATCGTCGCCGAGCACGGCGGGCAGGACTTCCAATGGGCCGCCACGCCCGAGGAGCGCAGCCGCCTGTGGGAGGCGCGGCACAACGTGTACTTCGCGGCGCTGCAACTGCGCCCGGGATGCCGCTCCATCGTCACCGACGCCTGCGTGCCGATATCGCGCCTGGCCGATTGCCTGGTGCAGACCGCCGAGGACCTGCGCGAGAGCGGCCTCGTTGCGCCCATGGTGGGCCACGTGGGCGACGGCAACTTTCACGTGCAGATGCTGGTGGACGACGCGGCCCCGCACGAGCTGCGCGCCGCCGAGGCGCTCAACGAACGCCTGGTGCGCCGCGCCCTGTCCATGGACGGCACCTGCACCGGCGAGCACGGCATCGGCCTGCACAAGCAGGGCTTCCTGGTCGAAGAGGTCGGCGCCGCCGGGGTCGACCTGATGCGGCGCATCAAGCACGCACTCGATCCCGCCGGCCTGATGAACCCGGGCAAGGTGTTCGCGCCACATGCCTGATCATCGCCCCATGGTCCGTTTCGCCCGTCTCTACTTCCGCACGCTCGAAGCCGTCATGGTGCTGTGCCTGGCCGCCATGTGCGTCATGGTGTTCGGCAACGTGGTCCTGCGCCACCTGTTCGACTCGGGCATCAACACCTCCGAGGAGCTCTCGCGCTTCGCCTTCATCTGGCTCACCTTCCTGGGGGCCGTGGTGGTGGCGCGCGAGGGTGGCCACCTGGGCGTGGACATGGTCGTCGAGGCACTGCCCCGCCGGGCGAAGCGCGCTTCGCTCATCGTCAGCCGCCTGCTCACCAGCGCGTGCTGCGCCGTCTTCCTGTGGGGCCTGGGCCTGCAGCACGGCATCAACGTCGCCAACTCCGCGCTCATCACCGGCGTCTCCATGGCCGTGGTGTATTCGGCGGCCTACCTGTGCGCGGCCTCGCTGGCCGTGATGGCGCTGGTGGAGGCCTGGTGGCTGTGGCGCCGCACCGACGTGGCCGAGACCGGGGCCCTGCCATGGTGATCCTCATCTTCATCGTGGTGCTGCTGGGCACCATGGCCATTGGCATGCCCGTGGCCATGGCGCTGATGGCCACCAGCCTGGCGATGATGGCCTGGATGGGCATCTTCGACGCGCAGATCCTCGCGCAGAACATGCTCTCGGGCGCGGACAGCTTCCCGCTCATGGCCATTCCCTTCTTCGTACTGGCCGGTGAGCTGATGAACGCGGGCGGCATGTCGCGGCGCATCGTGGACATCGCGGGCGCCTGGTTCGGTCACTTCAAGGGTGGCCTGGGCTTCGTCGCCATCTTCGCGTGCGTGCTCATGGCCTCGCTCTCGGGTTCGGCCATCGCCGACAGCGCGGCCGTGGCGGCGCTGCTGATCCCCATGATGCGCAAGGCCGGCTACGACATTCCCCGCTCCAGCGGCCTCATCGCCGCCGGCGGCATCATCGCGCCCGTCATTCCGCCCTCCATCGGCTTCGTCATGCTGGGCGTGGTGGGCAACATCTCCATCACGCAGCTCTTCCTCGCGGGCATCGTGCCCGGCCTGTTGATGGCGGTGGCCCTGGTGCTGACCTGGACCTGGCAGGCGCGGCGCGAAGACATGCCGCGCGAGCCGCGCAAGACCTTGCGCGAGCGCCTGTCGATCACCGTGGCCGGCGTGTGGGCGCTGATGCTGCCGGTGGTCATCGTGGGCGGGTTGCGCGCCGGCCTGTTCACGCCCACCGAAGCGGCGGTGGTGGCGGTGTTCTACGCCCTGTTCGTGGGCCTGCTGGTGTACCGCGACCTGCGCGTGTCACAGCTGTACGGCCTGCTGCTGTCGGCCGGCAAGACCTCGGCGGTGGTGATGTTCCTGGTGGCCGCGGCGCAGGTCTCGGCCTGGCTGATCGCCGCGGCCAACATTCCCATGGTGGTGGCCGAGGTGCTGCAGCCGCTGGCTGCCTCGCCCACGCTGCTGATGTTCGCCATCGTGCTGCTGCTCATCGTGGTCGGCACCGCGCTCGACTTTGCGCCCACCATCCTGATCCTGGCGCCGGTGTTGCTGCCGGTGGTGCGCATGGCCGGCATCGACCCGGTGTACTTCGGCGTGCTGTTCATCATGACCAACGCCATCGGCCTGATCACGCCCCCGGTGGGCACCGTGCTCAACGTGGTGTGTGGCGTGGCGAAGGAGCGGCTGGGGCCGGTCATCCGTGGCTCGGTGCCGTACCTGCTGGCGCAGGTGGCGGTGCTGGTGCTGCTGGTGCTGTTTCCGGCGCTGGTGATGGCGCCGCTGGCCTGGCTCAGGGGTTGAGCCAGGACGCGCGGTGGCGCCGACGCGTCACCCGCGCGGCTCGATGCAGGCCTCGAACAGGCGCAGCGCGGCCTCCAGCACGTCGTGGCCCCCAGCCACCTGGGCGAACGGCGCCAGGCGCTCGTTGAACTCGGCCTGCATGCGCGCCATCACCGTGTCCACGATCTTCTTGCCGCGCGGCGTAAGCCGTACCAGGTAGCCGCGCCGGTCGCGCGGGTCGGGCAGGCGCTCGGCCAGGTCCTGCTTGGCGAGCTGGTCGATGCGGTAGGTGGCCGTGCCCGAGGTCACGCTGTGCATCTTGAGGATGTCGGTGGGCCGCATGGCGTAGGGCTCGCCCAGGCGGCGCAGGGCCATCAGGAGCAGGAAGTCGGTGTGCTTGACGCCCTCGGCCTCGCTGTGCGCCATCGTGAGTTCGTCCAGCAGCATGCCGATGCGCCGGATGCGGATGCCCATGAGCACGCCCTCTGATCCTTCTTCGCCCAGTTCGCGCCGCCACTGGTGCACCAGCACGTCGGCGTTGCCCCACACCGTGTTCAGGTCCGGCGCTTGCGGGGGCGAGGGCAGGGCCGCCGCGAACTGCTCCACCAGCGCCTGGGCGGGGGCGTCGGCGCGCGCGCGAACGCTCTTGCTGCGGGTCCTGGTCTTGGGCGGGTTCTTGCTCATCGTCGTTGGGTGGCTTGCATGTCTTCAAGCTCGAGTATCGGGGTTTTCACTTATCTTGAATTTCAAGATACTTAATATTATTCCTATCCATACGACGACCCCTCCCACCGACACGCACAGGAACGAGCCCCATGAACAAGACCATTCCCATCGCCGACGCCGCCCAGCACGCGGGCAGCGCTTATCGCCACGTGCCCGGCCAGCCCGACCCGCAGCTCAGCGCCGTGGCCAAGGGCACGCCCACCGGCGAGTACCTGCGCCGCTATTGGCACCCCGTGGCCCTGTCGGCCGACGTGACCGACCGCCCGCAGATGGTGCGCATCCTGGGCGAGGACCTCGTGCTGTTCCGCGACAAGGCGGGCCGAGCCGGCCTGCTGTACCCGCGCTGCATGCACCGCGGCACCTCGCTGTACTACGGCCACGTGGAAGAAGCGGGCATCCGCTGCTGCTACCACGGCTGGTTGTTCGCGGTGGACGGCACCTGCCTGAACCAGCCCTGCGAGCCCGAGGGCGGCCTGCGCCGTGAGGCCGCGCGCCAGCCCTGGTACCCGGTGGAAGAGCGCTACGGCCTGGTGTTCGCCTACATGGGCCCGCCCGAGAAAAAGCCCGTGCTGCCGCGCTACGACATCCTCGAAGACCTGGAGGAGGGCGAGTTCATCGAGGTGCAGGGCGGCGGCTTCGCCGGCTACGCCGACCACGTGGAGGACCCGAACGTGCCCTACCACTGGCTGCAGAACTGGGAAAACATCATGGACCCGTACCACGTGTACATCCTGCATTCCACCTTCAGCGGCATCCAGTTCGCCGAGAACTTCAAGATCCTGCCGCGCGTGGACTTCGAGGCCGTGGACGGTGGCGTGATCTACCACGCCTGGCGCGACCTGGACGACGGCCGCCAGCTCGAGCGCATCAACTCCGCGCTGTTCCCCAACATCTCGGCCATTCCCATGATCGACCTCTCGCCCGGCCAGGGCCGCTGGATCGGCTGGCACGTGGCGGTGGACGACCAGCATTTCCGCGGCTTCTTTGCGGCGCGCACGAAGACGCCCGGCAACTTCGCGCCGTTCAAGATGCACAACGGCAAGTCCTGGATGGAGCTCAGCGAGCAAGAGAAGCAGGACTTCCCCGGCGATTTCGAGGCCCAGTACGGCCAGGGGCGCGTCACGCTGCATGGCGAGGAACACCTGGCCACCAGCGACCGCGGCATCGCGCTGCTGCGCCGCCAGATGAAGCAGCAGATCGCCATCGTTCAACAGGGAGGAGATCCCGCGGGCGTGCACTTCAACGAGGCCGACGCCCTGGTCCGCATCCGCTCGGGCAACTTCTATTCGACCTCGGACACGACCGAAACCGCCACGGCCTGATCGGCACTGACCGGCCGTTCCCACCCCACGACAAGGAGACATCCCCATGAAACGCCTCATCCTCGCGGGCGTGCTCGCGCTCGCCTGCGGCGCGTCCGCGCTGGCCCAGACCGTCAAGGTCGGCATCATCGCGCCGCTGTCCGGCCCGTTCTCGTCCAACGGCAAGATGTGGGAGGCCACCGTCAAGGCCTACCAGAAGATCCACGGCACCCAGGCCGGCGGCGCCACCGTCGAGGTGGTGTGGAAGGACCTCGCGGACATCAACCCCGCCCAGGCCCGCGCGCTCGCGCAGGAACTGATCGTGAAGGACAAGGTGCAGTACCTTGGCGGCCTGTACTTCACGCCCGACGCGCTCGCCGTCGGCGCCATCGCGCAGGAGGCCAAGGTCCCCACGGTGATCTTCAACGCGGCCACCTCGTCCATCCTGGACAAATCCGACCACCTGCTGCGCACCTCGTACACGCTGCCGCAGGTCTCGGTGCCGGCGGCGCGATACGCGCTGGAGCAGAAGCTGCGCACGGTGGTCACGCTGGTGAGCGACTACGGGCCCGGGCTGGACTCCGAGAACGCCTTCGTGAAGACCTTCACCGCCGGTGGTGGCCAGGTGCTGGAGCAGATCCGCGCACCGCTCAAGACCTCCGACTTCGGCCCTTTCATGCAGAAGATCAAGTCGCTCAAGCCCGACGCGGTGTTCGTCTTCGGCCCCGGTGGCCCGCCCACCTACGCCATCATCAAGGCCTATTCGGAAGCCGGGCTCAAGCAGGCGGGGGTGCGCTTCATCGGCACCGGCGAAACCAGCGAGCTCGACCTGCCCGCCATCGGCGACGCCGCGTTGGGCCTGGAGACGGCGCTGCACTACTCGCCAGCGCACGAATCGGCCATGAACCAGACTTTTCTGAAGACCTCGGCCGAGCTTTCGCCGCAGGTGGTGCTCAACGCCGCATCGGTGGGCGCCTACGACGGCATGGCGGTCATCTATCGCATGGTCGAGGCCACGAAAGGCCAGCGCGACCCTGCCAAGGCGCTCGCAGCCGCCAAGGGCTGGCAGTGGGAGAGCCCGCGCGGCCCGTTGAAGATCGACGCGCAGTCGCGCGAGCTGGTGCAGAACGTCTACGTGCGCGTGGTCGACAAGGACGCCTCGGGCCGCCTGCGCAACCGCGAGATCAAGACCTACGAGATGCAGCCCGACCACGGCCGCTCGGCCGCGCTGCAGGCGAAGTGAGCGCGCGAGCACGGAGACCCTGATGTCCCTCGAACTCGCCGGGAGCATCCTGATCGACGGGGTGGCCTACGCCATGGTCCTGTTCATGATCACCATCGGCCTGTCGATGACCATGGGCCTGATGCGCGTGGTCAACCTCGCGCACGGCGCCTTCGCCATGGCCGGCGGCTTCCTGGCCGCCGCGGTGCCAGGCGCGTTGGGCCTGCCGGTGTGGCTGGGCATGGCACTGGCCATCGTCCTGGTGGCGCTGGCGGCCCTTCCCATCGAGCGCTGGCTGCTGCGCCGCTTCTACCGCCGCAGCGAGCTGGACCAGATGCTGGTGACCATCGGCATCATGTTCATCTGCATGGCGCTGGCCAACATGGTGTTCGGCTCATCCATCAAAAGCGTCGCGCTGCCCGAAGCCCTGCAAGGCTCCGTCGACATCGGCTACCGGCTGGTGCAGAAGCACCGCCTGTTCGTGGTGTTGCTGGGCGTTGCCGTGCTGGTGCTGCTGTGGTTCGCGGTGGAGCGCTCGGACTTCGGCATCCGCGTGCGCGCGGCGGTGGACAACGCGCCCACCGCGCAGGCCGTGGGCATCGACACCGCGCGCCTGTACGCCATCGCCTTCGCGGCCGGCGCGGCGCTGGCCGCGCTGGGCGGCATCGTCGGCGCGGAGCTGCTGCCCATGGAGGCCTCGTACGCGGGCAAGTACCTCGTCACCTTCCTGGCCGTGGTGGCCGTGGGCGGGCAGGGCACGCTGGCGGGTTCCTTCGTCGCGGCGCTGCTGCTGGGCGGCGTGGAGACCACCATGAAGTACCTGGTGCCGCAGCTCTCGTCCGTGGCCTTCTTCCTCACCATGTTCCTCGTGCTCCTGCTGCGACCGCAGGGCCTGTTCGGACGCCGCGCATGAACACACTCGCTTCTTCCCTGGCGCCTGATGCACCCGCTGCGCCCGCCGCGCGCCGCTGGCGCGTGCCGCTGCTGCCCGAGGCCTTCATCGGCCTCATCGGCCTGGGCGCCTACTGGCTCTTCACCGATGACGTGGGCCTGCTCACCAACATGGTGATCATGTCGATGCTCGCGCTCTCGCTCAACCTGGTGCTCGGCCAGGCCGGCATCGCTTCCATGGGGCAGGCCGCGCTGTATGGCGCGGGCGCCTACGCGGCGGGCCTGGTTGCGCTGCACGCCTCGCCGTCGCCGCTGCTGGGTCTGGGCAGCGGCGTGCTGGCCGGTGCGCTGGTGGCCGGGCTCAGCGGCGCGGTGCTGCTGCGCGCGCACGGGCTCACGCTGGTGATGCTCACCATCGCCACCGCGCAACTGCTGCTCGAACTCGTCAACTGGCGGCGCGACCTCACCGGTGGTGACGACGGCCTCTCCGGCTTCTCCATCGACCCCTTGTTCGGCGTGTTCGAGTTCGACTTCATGGGCCACACCGGCTTCTTCTACGCGCTGGCGGCGCTGCTGCTGGTGCACGCGGCGCTGCGCGCCCTGGTGGACTCGCCCTTCGGCCTGACCACTCGCGCCGTGCGCCTGGACGCCGGCCGGGTCGAGTCGCTGGGCGGGCGCGTGTACGCGCAGCGGCTCACGGTGTACGTGGTGGGTGGCGCGGTGGCCGGCGCAGCGGGCGCGCTCTCGGCCCAGACCACCAAGGTCGCCAGCCTGAGCACGCTGGACTTCCACCTCTCGGCGGCCGTGCTGATCATGGTGGTGCTGGGTGGCACGCGCCGCCTGACCGGGGCCTTGCTCGGCACGGTGGCCTACATGCTGATCCACCACATCGCCTCGGGCCTGAACCCGCACCACTGGCTGCTGGTCATCGGCGTGGTGCTGGTGGCCGTGATGCTGGTGCTGCCGGGCGGCCTGCTCGACGCCTGGGACCGGCTGGTGGCGCTGGCGCGCCGCGATAAGGAGGCCCGCCATGGCGAGCATTGAGCCGACCACTGGGTCGACGCCCCATCGGCTGGAGGCCACGGGCCTGTGCAAGGCCTTCGGTGGCCTGCAGGTCACGCGCGACGTGTCGCTCGCGCTGCCGGCGGGCGCGCGCACCGCGCTCATCGGCCCCAACGGCGCGGGCAAGACCACGCTGGTGAACCTGCTCGGTGGCGTGCTGCGCGCATCGGCCGGCAACGTGCGCCTGGACGGCGAGGACGTGAGCGAGTGGAACCCCGCGCAGCGGGCGCGCTCGGGCATCGTGCGCACTTTCCAGATCAACCGCGTGTTCAAGGAACTCAGCGTGCACGACAACGTGCGCTGCGCGGTGCTGCACCGCCATGGCCTGGCGCGGCGCGTGTGGCTGTCGCGCAGTCAGCGTGCGCAGGTGGACGCCGAGGTCGACGAGGCCCTGGGCAGCCTGCGCATCCAGGGCCAGGCGCGGCGCATCACCGGGCAGATGGCCCTGGGCGAGCAGCGCCTGGTGGAGATCGCGCTGGCCCTGGCCATGAAGCCCCGCGTGCTGCTGCTCGACGAGCCCGCCGCCGGCGTGCCCGAGAGCGAGAGCGGGCGCATCCTGGAAGCGGTGGAACGCCTGCCGGGCGACCTGGCCGTGCTGCTGATCGAGCACGACATGGACCTGGTGTTCCGCTTCGCGCGCGACATCGTGGTGATGGTGCAGGGCGCCGTGTTCGCGCGCGGCACGCCGGCCGAGATCGCGGCCAACGAGGCCGTGCGCGAGATCTACTTTGGAAGGAGCGGCCATGCAGGCGGCCACTGAACTGCGCTTCGATCAGGTGAGCGCGGGCTACGCCGGCGCGCGCGTGCTGCACGGGGTCGACTTCACCCTGCGCCAGGGGCGCAAGCTGGGCCTCATCGGCCGCAACGGCGCGGGCAAGACCACCACCCTGGCCAGCGCCGTGGGCCACGCGCAACTGCAGGGCGGGCGTGTGCTGATGGACGGGCAGGACGTGGGCGCCTGGCCCACCCACGCGCGTGCCCGCGCCGGTCTGGGCTACGTGCCGCAGGGGCGCGAGATCTTCCCCTCGCTCAGCGTGGAGGAGAACCTCATCGCCGCCCTGCAAGGCCGCCCGCGCGGTCCGGCGCTGGACCGCGTCTATGGTCTGTTCCCGCGCCTGCGCGAACGCCGCCGCAACGGCGGCACGCAGCTCTCGGGCGGTGAGCAGCAGATGCTGTCGGTGGCGCGCGCGCTCATGGCCGGGCCGAGCCTGCTGCTGCTCGACGAGCCGCTGGAGGGCCTGGCGCCCAAGGTGCGCGACGAGCTGATGGACGCCATCTCGGCCCTGGTGACGAGCACCGGTGTGGGCTGCCTGCTGGTGGAGCAGCACGTGGACGTGGTGCTGGACTTTGCCGACGAGGTGATCGTGCTGGAGCGCGGCGTGCCGGTGTTCCACGGGCCGGTCGAGGACCTGCGCCGCGACGGCGCCATCCTGGACCGTGCGATCGGGCTGGAGAAAGTGTGAGCGCTGCAGCGAGCATGGCCCCCGTGTCCCTTCGCATCCACGCCATTGCCTACGGCGCCGACGACGTGCTGCTGTTCGACCTGCGCGAGCCCGCGCGCGGCGGGCTGGCGCCGTTCGACGCCGGCGCCCACATCGACCTGCGCCTGCCGCGCGGCATCACCCGCAGCTACTCGCTGCTCAACGACCCGGCCGAGCGCCACCGCTACGTGATCGGCGTCAAGCGCGAGCCCGAGAGCCGGGGCGGCTCGGCCTGGCTGCACGCCGACGCGCGCGTCGGCGCGCTCATCGAGGTGGACGGCCCGAGCAACCACTTCGCGCTCGACGAATCGGCCCCGCACGCGGTCTTCATCGCGGGTGGTATCGGCATCACGCCGCTGTGGAGCATGGTGCAGCGCCTGGAGCACCTGGGCACGCCCTGGACCCTGCACTACCGCGCGCGCAGCCGCCGCGGCGCGGCGCTGGTGGACGAGCTGGCCGGCCATGGTGATCGCGTGCACCTGAGCTTCGGCGACGAGGGCGCGCCATCCCTGGACCTCGCGGCCATCGTGGCAGCGGCGCCCGAGGGCGCGCACTTCTACTGCTGCGGGCCGGTGCCCATGCTGGAAGCCTTCGAAGCCGCCTGCGCCGGCCTGGACCCGGCGCGCGTGCACCTGGAGTATTTCGCGGCCAAGGAAGCGCCCGCCACCGAGGGCGGCTTCGTCGTGCACCTGGCGCGCAGCGGGCGCACCATTCCCATCGCGGCCGGTTGCACCATCCTCGACGCCCTGCAGGCCAGCGGCGTGGCCGTGCCCTCGTCGTGCCAGCAGGGCGTGTGCGGCATCTGCGAAACGGCCGTGCTGGCCGGTGTGCCGGACCACCGCGACCTCGTGCTCTCGGAACAGGAGCGCGCGGCGGGCCGCACGATGATGATCTGCTGCTCGGGCGCGACGTCGGCCGAGCTGACGCTGGACCTTTAGGCGATCGAGGTGGCGGAGGCGGATGAACCCGTGATCGCCGCCTCCAGCGCCGCGCGGTGCCGCCGGCTGCAGGGCACCGTACCGCCGCCGCGCAGCAGCAGGCGCGCGTCGCCGCTGTCCAGCGGCTCGATCTCGGCGATGCGCTCGAGGTTGACCAGGTAGCTGCGGTGCACCTGCACGAAGCGCGCCGGGTCCAACTGGCGCGCGAACTCGGCCAGGGTGGAGCGCAGCAGGTAGTCGTGCCCGTTCACGCGCAGGCCCACGTAGTTGGCCTGGGCCTGCACCCAGTCGATGTCGTTGGCGGCGATGAGGAATTCCTTGCGCAGCTGGCGCACCAGGAAACGCTCGGGGCGGGGCAGTGGCGGCGGCTCGGCTGGCGCGGACACCGGTACCACGTCGGCGGGCACCGGCGTGGCGGCCGTCAGGGGCGGCTCGGGCGCGTCCAGCACCCGCGCCTCGCCCTGCAGGCGCAGCAGCAGCAGGCGGTACACGGTGAGCGCGCCCACGATGGCCGCGTAGGCGCGCACGTCCTTCAAATATTCGTAGCCCCATTCCGACCACCAGGGCCCGAAGCCGTAGGCCTGCCCCGCCGCCGCGTGCAGCGCGTGGCGCAGCGCCACCATGCCCGCCACGTGCGCCAGGCTGAACAGCACGCTGCCCAGCAGGTGCCAGGGCAGGTGGCGGGCCAGCGTGTCCCAGTGCAGCGGGAAGCGCCGGTTCCACCAGGCGATGCCGGGGATCAGCGCCAGCAGCATGGCGTGGCTGGTGCCTTCCCACACCGCCGCCTCCCACCAGCCCCAGGGCAGGCCGGCCTCGCGCATGTCGGCGCGCGCCACGGCCGTGTTCAACAGCGCGTGCACGCCGATGACCAGGACCCAGAACACCACCTCCGCGGTTCGGTGCCAGCGCGGGTGCTGGCGGAGCCAGGCGATGGGGTTCGTGGGCATGGCCGCGAGTCTAGGGCCGTCCCGGCGGGCCACGTTTCGTCCCAAAGGGCCAACGGCCCGTCCCACGGCGCGCCGTGGCCGGCCCCATCGCCCCAAGATGGCCCCATGCAACGCCGACACGACATCGACACCCTGCGTTTCCTGGCCTTCGGGCTGGTGATGGTCTACCACCTGGGCATGGCCTACGTGGCCGACTGGCCCTGGCACCTGAAAAGCGCGCACGCGGCCGAATGGCTGCAATGGCCCATGCGCGCGCTCAACCTCTGGCGGCTGGACCTGGTGTTCCTGGTCTCGGGCCTGGCGCTGGGCTTGCTGATGCGCCGCGAGGCGCCGGCCCGGGCGCTGTGGCGACAGCGCAGCGCGCGCCTGCTGCTGCCACTGGCTTTCGGCATGGCGGTGGTGGTGCCTTACCAGGCCTACGCGCAGGCGCTGGCCGGCGGCTTCATCGGGCCGGGCTTCGGCGCCTTCCTGTGGCGCTACGCGCAGGGCGGGCCCTGGCCGGCGGGTGCTTTCGATGGCTGGCAGTTCGGCATCACCTGGAACCACCTGTGGTTCCTGCCCTACCTGTGGGCCTACACCTCGGTGCTGCTGCTGGCGCGGCGTGTGCTGGCGCCGCTGGCTCCGCGCTTCCAGGCGCTGCGCGGCGCGGGGCTCATGCTGCTGCCCCTGGTGCCGCTGATGCTGTGGTCGCTGCTGCTGCGCCGCCATTTCCCGCCCACGCACGACCTGATCAACGACTGGTGGATGCACGCCGTGTACTTCACCGTCTTCCTCTACGGCTGGTGGATCGGCACCGACGCCGCGCTGTGGCGCGAGCTCACGCGCCTGCGCTGGTGGGCGCTGGGCGGGGCGGTGTTCGCCTTCGGCGCGCACCTGGGCGTTCGCCTGGGGCTGACGACGCCCTGGCCCTGGGTGCGGCTGGCGGCCGACGCCGTGTCCTGGTGGGCCATCGTGGCCGCGCTGGGTTTCGCGCACCGCCACCTGAACCGCCCCTGGCCCTGGCTGGGCTGGGCGCGCGAGTCGGTCTACCCCTGGTACGTGCTGCACCAGACGCTGATCATCGTGGCGCTGGCGTGGCTGATGCCGTTGGGCCTGGGGCCGGTGGCCGAGCCGCTGCTGGTGCTCGCGCTCACGGTGCTGGGCTGCTGGTCGATCAACGACGGGCTGATCCGCCGCGTGGGCTGGTTGCGGGCGTGCTTCGGCCTAGCGCCGCTGTGGCGGCGTTTCCCGCACGTTGCCCCAGGTGCCGACGTTCGCGGCCTTGAGGAGCGGTGAGGCGTTGCCCGCCGCCGCCAGCTCGTCGGCCGCGGCCAGCAGCAGCGGGCCGAAGGAGAGCAGCCGCTCCAGCGGCAGGCGCGACGAAGGCCCCGCGATGACGATCACGCCGGTGGCCGGTTCCTGCGAGCGCGCCACCGGCGCCGCCATGGAGCTCATGCCGGGCGCATAGACGTCCTGGATGAGGCTGAAGCCGCGCTTGCGGTGCACGTCCAGCATCTTCAACAAGGCCTTCACGCTGGTGGGCGCGTTGGGCCCGAAGTGCTTCGGGTCGCCCATGCCCTGGCGCGTCACGCAGCCGATGGCCGCGTCCTCGGGCAGGGTCATCAGCCAGGCGTGGCCGGCCGCGCTGCAGGACAGGCGCAGGTCGATGCCCATGTCCGGGTCGTACTTGAGGCCGCTTTTCGCGCCCTGCGCCTTGGCCATCAGCGTCAGGCGCTCGCCGTCCACCACCGCCAGGCGCACCAGTTCCTCGGTGGCCTGGGCCAGGCGGTTGATCACCGGCTGCGCGATGTCGACCACGCCGGTCTGGCTGAGGTAGCTCAGGCCCATGGCGGCCAGCTTGGTGGTGAGCGCGTAGTCGCCGCGCTGCGGCAACTGGCGCACATAGCCGAAGCGGATCAGCTCGTGCAGCGTGCGGTGGCAGCCGCTGCGCAACTGGTTGAGTTCGGTGGCGATCTGCACCAGCGGCGCGCCGTCGGGGCAGTTGGCCAGGTACTCCAGGATGGCCAGTGACTTTTCGAGGGAACCGCTCATGCGTGTGCTCCAGGTGCGCGGACGGGGTGGTGCGGGATGATGGCAGCTTTCATTTTTTGAATGATATAAAAAAGTTGAAAGCCTTTCAGGAAATGTGCATCATGCGCGCCTCGCCACCCAACACGCAGGAGACATGCACCGATGAAAACCCAACACATCAACACCTGGCGCCGCGCCTTCGTGGGCCTGGCCGCCGGGGCCGCGCTGTTCGGCGCGCTCACCACCGCCCAGGCGCAGGACATCAAGGAGCGCAACCTGCGCTTCGCCTTCAGCCTCGCGCAGGACCACCCCTTCGGCACCGGCGCCAAGGCCTTCGCCGACGCGGTGGCCAAGAAGAGCGGCGGCAAGATGAAGGTGCAGTTGTTCCCGGGCGCGGTGCTCGGCAGCGATCCGCAGAACCTCTCGGCCATCCGTGGCGGCACGCTGGACTTCACCTCCATGGCCACGGGCCTGGTGGCCTCCGTCGACAAGCAGCAGATGGTGTTCGACCTGCCCTTCCTGTTCAACAACGCGCAGGAGGCCTACGCCATCGCCGACGGCCCCATCGGCCGCAAGATCCAGGAAGACCTGGCGCCGCACGGCGTGATCGGCCTGGGCCTGTGGGACCTGGGCTTTCGCCACATGACCAACAGCCGCCGCCCGATCACGAAGCTGGAGGACGTGCAGGGCCTGAAGATCCGCGTCATCGCCTCGCCCATCTTCGTGGACCTGTTCACCACGCTGGGCGCCAACCCCGTGCCCATGACCTTCGGCGAGCTCTACGGCGCGCTCGAATCGCGCACCGTGGACGGGCAGGACAACCCGCTGGGCGTGATCGAGTCGGCCAAGTTCGCCGAGGTGCAGAAGTACCTCTCGCTCACGCGCCACGTGTACACCGGCATGCCGCTGCTGATGAGCAAGAAGACCTGGGACAGCCTGTCCGAGGCCGAGCGCAAGGTCATCCGCGAGGCCGCGGACGAGGCGAAGAAGCTGCAGCGCGAGGCCACGCTGGCCAAGGAGGCCCAGGCCATCGACGGCCTGAAGAAGACCATGCAGGTGAACGAGGTGTCGGCCGCCGAGATGAACCGCCTGCGCGAGAAGGTGAAGCCCGTGGTGGACAAGTTCTCCAAAGAGGTTGGCGAGTCGGTCTACAAGCAGGTGTCCGACGAACTGGCCCGCCTGCGCGCGGGGAAGTGAAGCATGGCGTTGCTGGGCAAGGCCGCGCTGGCCATGTGGTGGGAGATCGACGCGGCGGCCATGGGCGAATTCGCCCACTGGCACGCGCATGAGCATTTCCCCGAGCGCCTGGGCATCCCGGGCTTCCGGCGCGCCTCGCGCTGGCGCCAGGCCGGCGGCGGCGACGGCGTGTTCGTCATGTACGAACTGGACGGCCACGAGGTGCTGTCCTCCGAGCCCTACCTGAGCCGGCTCAACGCGCCCACGCCGTGGTCGGTGCGCATGATGCCGCTGCACAAGGGGATGATGCGCAGCCAGTGCGAGGTGCTGGCCTCGCGCGGCGCGGCGACGGCGGCGCACGCGCTGAGCGTTCGCCTGTCGCCCGCGCGCGCCGACGCGGCCGACGCGCTGCGCGCGGCGCTGGCGGCGCTCATCGACGAACTGCCCGCGCGCCCCGGCCTCACCGGCGCGCACCTGTTGCGCCACCGCGCGCCGCCCATTGCGCAGACCACCGAGCAGAAGATCCGCGGCGGCGACCGCGTGGCCGACTGGGTGCTGGTGGTCACCGGCTACGACGCGGCCGTGCTGCGGGCCCTGGCTGACGGTGAGTTGTCGGTGGACGCGCTGGCCGCCCGGGGGGCCGCCGAATTCACGCACGCGCTGCACGAGTTGGCGTACTCCGCCGCGCCGGTGGACATGGAGTGAGCGTGGCCCCGGGCCGAACGCACCCGCTGTGCCTCGCGCACCTGAGCGTGCTGTCGCTGTCGCCGCCGCAGATGGTGGAGACGGCGGCGGCCGCCGGCTTCCCGCTGGTGGGTCTGCGCCTGGCGCCCGCCATGCCGGGCCAGCCCGTGTTCCCCATGCTGGGCGACGCGCCGCTGATGCGCGAGACGCTGGCGCGACTGGACGCACTGGGCGTGGCCGTGCACGACGTGGAGTTGGTGGGCCTGCGCGAGGACAGCGAGGTGGCGTCCTTCGAGCCCCTGTTCGAGGCCGCCGCGCGATTGGGCGCGCGCCACGTTCTGGTGGCGGGCGACTCGGGCGACGACGCCGCGCTGGCGCAGCGCTTCGCCGAGCTCGCGGCCTTGGGCCGCCCGTATGGCTTGCGCATGGGCCTGGAGTTCATGCCCTGGCGCGGCGTGCGCGACCTTGCCTCGGCCCTGCGCGTGTTGCGCGCGGCAGGCGAGGGCGGCGTGGTCGTGGACGCCATCCACCTCGACCGCTCGGGTGGTTCGGCCGACGATTTGCGCGGCATCGACGCCGCCGCGTGGAGCTACTTCCAGATCAACGACGCGCCCGCGCAGCGCCCCGACTCCGAAGCCGAGCTGCTGTTCCAGGCGCGCGAGGCGCGCCGCGTGCCCGGCGACGGCGGGCTGGACCTGCGCGGCATGCTGCGCGCCTTGCCCCCGGGGCTGATGGTGTCGGTGGAGGCGCCGCTGCGCGATGCGCGCACGCCGCTGGAACGTGCCCGCGCGCTGCGCGAGGCCACGCAGCGGCTCATCGACGAGGTGGCGGGCGAATGAACGCGCCGACCGAACACGACCGGGACGTGATCGTCGTGGGCGCGGGCGCCGCTGGGCTGGCCACGGCGCTGTTCGCCGCCCTCGACGGCCTGCGCGTGCTGGTGCTGGAGCAGAGCCCCTGGATCGGCGGCACCAGCGCCCTGGCCGCGGGTGCCCTGTGGATTCCCAACACCCACCACGCGCAAGGCAGCGGCGACACGCCCGAACGCGCGGCGCAGTACCTCGACGCGGCCGTCGGCGAGGGCAGCCCCGCCGCGCTGCGCGAGGCCTTCCTGCGCCTCGGCCCGGCGGCGGTGGCGCGGCTCGAGCGCGACAGCGCCGTGCACCTGCGCGCCTTCGCGCACCACCCGGACTACCTGGGCGAGTTGCCTGGCGCCAGCACCCGGGGTCGGGTGCTCGAATGCCCGCCGTTCGACGGCCGCCTGCTGCGCGAGGACTTCGCGCGGCTGCGCCCGCCGATTCCCGAATTCACCGTGCTCGGCGGGATGATGGTGGACCGCATCGACATCGGCCACCTGCTCGGCATGGGGCGCTCCTTCGCCTCGCTGCGGCACGCGGCCGGGCTGATCGCGCGCCACGCCGCCGACCGCCTGCGCCACCCGCGCGGCACGCGGCTGGTGATGGGCAACGCGCTCGTCGGCCGGCTGCTGTTCTCGCTGCGCGAACGCGGGGTACCGGTGTGGACGCAGGCGAACGCCACGCAACTGATGGACGACGCCGGCCGTGTGACGGGCGTGCACGTGTCGCACGCGGGCCGGACCCAGGCACTGCGCGCGCGCCGAGGCGTGGTGCTGGCCGGTGGCGGTTTCAACGACCACCCGGGCTGGCGCGCGCGGCACGTGCCGCCGCAGGTTCGGCATTCACCGCGCGCCGGCACATCGCACGGCACGCTGCTGGACGAGGCCTTGCGCCTGGGCGCGCGCCTGGACGAGCGCCCCGGCGGCAGCGCGTGCTGGGCGCCGGTGTCGCTGCACCCGCGGCGCGACGGCACGACCGCCGTGTTCCCGCATTTCGTGCTCGACCGCGCCAAGCCCGGCACGCTGGTGGTGGACGCGCGCGGCGAGCGCTTCCTCGACGAGAGCAGTTCGTACCACCTGTTCGGCGAGCGCCTGCTCGCGCACGGCGTGGACCACGCCTGGCTCATCGCCGACGCGCAGGCCGTGCGGCGCCACGGCCTGGGCCTGGTGCGGCCCGGTGCGCGCGGCCTGGCGCGGCTGGTGCGCGAAGGGCACATCGTGCAGGCGCCCACCCTGGCCGCACTGGCCGAGCGATTGCAACTGCCGCCGCACGCGCTGGTGCGCAGCGTGGAACGCTTCAATGCGTTCGCGCGCGCCGGTGCCGACGCCGACTTCGGCCGTGGGGTCACGCCCTACCAGCGCAACCTGGGCGACCCGGCGGTCTCGCCCAACCCCACGCTGCGGCCGCTGACCGAGGCGCCGTTCCATGCCGTGCGCCTGCACCCCGCCGACATCGCGGGCAGCCGGGGCTTGCTGGCCGACGAGCACGCACGCGTGCTCGGCCCGCAGGGCCCCATCCCGGGCCTGCACGCCGTGGGCAACGACATGCAGTCGGTGATGGGCGCGAGCTACCCCGGCCCCGGCATCAACCTCGGCCCCGCCGTGGTGTTCGCCTATGCGGCGGCGCAGGCCCTGCGCGGCAATCAGGAGATTTCGTGATGGTGAATCGTTGGATCGAGGGCGTCTGCCGCCTCTTCTCGCTGCTCATGGTGGCCTGCCTGGCCGCCATGGTGGTGATGGTGTTCGGCAACGTGGTCCTGCGCTACGGCTTCAACTCGGGCATCACCGTGACGGAGGAGCTATCGCGCTGGTTGTTCGTGTGGATGACCTTCCTCGGCGCCTTCGTGGCCCTGCACCGCCACCGCCACCTGGGCACCGACATGGTGGTGAGCCGCCTGCCGCTGGCGGGCCGCAAGGCCTGCTTCGTGGTGTCGCGCGGGCTCATGCTCTTCGTGTGCACCCTGATCGTGCTCGGCGGCTGGGAGCAGGTGCTGATCAACCGCGACACGCGCAGCGCCGTGCTGGAGGCCTCGATGGCGATCTTCTACGCCAGCGGCGTGGTGTTCGGCGCGCTGGCCTGCGTGGTGCTGGTGCACGAACTCTGGCAGGTGCTGAGCGGGCGCGTCGGCAGCGAGGCACTGCTCGGCTTCACCGAATCCGAAGAGGCGCCGCGCCACGGGAGCGACGCATGACCATCACCATCTTCCTGCTCACCCTGCTCGGCGCCATGGCACTGGGCGTGCCCATCGGTTTCTCGCTGCTCATCAGCGGCGCGGCGCTGATGTGGCACCTGAACATGTTCGATCCGCAGATCCTGGCGCAGAACGTGATCGAGGGCGCCAACAGCTTCCCGCTGCTGGCCGTGCCCTTCTTCATGCTGGCGGGCGAGATCATGAACGCGGGCGGCCTGTCGAGGCGCATCGTCAACTTCGCCATGACCCTGGTGGGCCATGTGCGCGGCGGCCTGGGCTACGTGGGCATCATGGCGGCCGTCCTCATGGCCGCGCTGTCGGGCTCGGCCGTGGCCGACGCGGCGGCCCTGTCGGCCCTGCTGCTGCCCATGATGAAACGCGCCGGCTACGACCCGGCGCGCTCGGCCGGCCTGCTGTCTTCCGCCGCCATCATCGCGCCCGTCATCCCGCCCAGCATCGGCTTCGTGATCTTCGGCGTCGCGGCCAACGTGTCCATCTCGCGCCTGTTCATGGCCGGCATCGCGCCCGGCCTCATGCTGGGTGTGGCGCTGTGGATCACCTGGTGGATCCTGGTGCGCAACGACAAGCTCGAAGCGCGGCCCCGCGCCCGCCTGGCCGAGGTGCTGCGCGCAGCGAAGGACGCCACCTTCGCCATGGGCCTGCCGGTGATCGTGGTGGTGGGCCTGAAGTTCGGCGTGTTCACGCCGACCGAGGCGGCGGTGGTGGCGGCCGTGTACGCGCTGCTGGTCTCGATGCTCGTGTACCGCGAACTGAAGTGGTCGCAGCTCTACGGCCTGTTCATGTCGGCCGCGCAGACCACGGCGGTGGTGATGTTCCTGGTGGCCGCGGCCATGGTCTCGGCCTGGATGATCACCGTGGCCAACCTGCCGTCCGAACTCATCGAGCTGCTGCAGCCGCTGCTGGACCGGCCCATGCTGCTGATCGTGGTGATGATGGTGATCACCATGCTGGTGGGCACGGCCATGGACATGACGCCCACCATCCTCATCCTCACGCCGGTGTTCATGCCGCTGGTGAAAGCGGCGGGCATCGACCCGGTCTATTTCGGCGTGCTGTTCATGATCAACAACGCCATCGGCCTGGTGACGCCGCCGGTGGGCACGGTGCTCAGCACCGTGGCGGGCGTGGGCAAGGTGAGCATGGACGCGGTGACGCGCGGCGTGTGGCCGTTCATGCTGGCGCAGTTCGGCGTGATGTTCCTGCTGATCGCCTTCCCCAGCCTGGTGCTGGTGCCGGCGCGCTGGTTCTACAGCGGCTGAGGCCACGGGCGGCCCGGCCGCGCCATGAAAAACGGCCCTGCGGGGCCGTTTTCTCTTCCACGGGTACGAAACCTGCTGGACCGGGGCCCGAACGCGACGCCGTGCGCACCGCGGCGGCGCGGCCCACGCACGGGCGCGCGCGTGCCGCACTGTCGTGGTGCCCGGTCCGGATTCATCAGCTTTCCTCATGCGTAGGTGCCAAAAGAGTCGGTTGTTCCGTGGTGACTCGGTTCGTAGACTGAATTTCCGTTTGAACTGCTTCCTGTCTTTCAGCCGCCGTCCCCACACTGGAACCCACATGAACCACGGTCGCCTGCCTTTCCGCCTCGCCGCCACGCTGCTGTGTGCGGCGTGTGTCTATCCCTCCGCCGGCGCACAGACCGCCAGGCCCGCGACTGGCGCGTCCGACGGCGTCGTCAAGCTGGGTGTGCTGACCGACATGTCCGGCCCCTTCTCCGACTTCTCCGGCAATGGATCGGTGTCCGCCGTGCGCATGGCGGTGGCCGACTTCGGTGGCAAGGTGCTGGGCAAGCCCATCGAAGTGGTCTACGCGGATCACCAGAACAAGACCGACGTCGGCGCCAATCTGGCGCGCGAGTGGTACGAGAAGTCCAAGGTCGACGCGATCTTCGACATCTCCAACTCCGGCGTGGCGCTCGCGGTGATGAACGTGACGCGCGACCAGAACAAGGTGGTGGTGCTGGGTGGCGTGAGCAACACACGCGTCACGACGGACGCCTGCACGCCCAACAGCATCCAGTACGTCTACGACGCCAATGCGCTCTCCAATGTGGTGGCCAAGGCCTTGCTGAGCCAGGGCGCGGACAGTTGGTATTTCCTCACGGTGGACTTCGCATTCGGCCATGGCCTGGAGAAGACCACCGCCGACGTGGTGAAGGCCGCCGGCGGCACGGTGGTGGGCGCGGTGCGGCACCCGCTCAATACCACCGACTTCTCTTCCTACCTGCTGCGCGCCCAGTCCTCCGGCGCGAAGGTGATCGCGCTGGCCAGCGGCGGCTCCGACACCACCAATGCCATCAAGGGTGCGCGCGAATTCGGTGTGGGCAGCGATGGTCGCCAGCGCGTGGCCTCGCTGCTGACCTTCATTTCGGATGTGCACGCCATGGGGTTGGCGCAGGCGCAGGGCGTTCAGCTCACCGAGGCCTTCTACTGGGACGCCAACGACGACTCGAGAAAGTGGGCGCGCCGCTTCTTCGAGGCCAACAAACGCATGCCCACCATGGTCCACGCCGGCATGTACTCGGCCACCCTGCACTACCTCAAGAGCGTGCAGGCGTCGGACACGGACGACGCCACCGCGGTGATGGCGAAGATGAAAAGCACGCCGGTGAACGACTTCTTTGCCAGGAACGGCCACATCCGCTCGGATGGCTTGCATGTGCACGACATGTACCTCATGGACGTGAAGAAGCCGGCCGAGTCCAGGTACCCGTGGGACTACTACAACATCAAGGCGACGGTGAAGGGCGAACAGGCGTTCTCGCCCATGGTCCCGGGCGCCTGCCCGTTGGTGCGCTGAGCCTTCATTGCCACGCACCCGAGGTCTCCCATGAACGTTGCCGGCTTGTACCGGTACCCTGTCAAAGGGCTCAGTGCCGAACGCCTGCGTTCGGTGAGTCTGGTGGCGGGGTACGGATTCCCCAAGGACCGTGTCTACGCGGTCACCGATGGCTCCCTCGCATTCGACGAAACCAACCCGCAGCCGGCGCCCAAGACGCAGTTCCTGATGCTTGCCAAGCATGAGCGCCTGGCGCAACTGCACACGCAATTCGTCGACGCCGAGGAAACGCTGCACGTGCGGGACGCGCAAGGCGTCACCCGGGCCTACCGGCTCGATCGGCCCGAGGACCGCGAGGGGCTGGCGCACGAGCTGGGGCGCCAGGTGGGCGTGCCGGTGCCGGGCGTGCCGCGGGTGGTGTTTGCCGAAGGCCACCAGTTCACCGACGTGAGCGTGCATGGCGTGGCCTTGATGCGCAGCATTTCGCTGATCAACCTGGCCACCGTGCGCGACCTGTCGGCGCGGCTCGGCATGGCGCTGGACCCCCTGCGCTTTCGCGGCAATCTGCTGTTCGACGGTGCGTCCCCCTGGTCGGAACTCGAGTGGGTCGGCCGGACCTTGACGCTGGGCGATGTGCGGATGCGCATCGTGCGCCGGACCAAGCGCTGCGCGGCCACCAGCGTGAACCCGACAACGGCGGAGCGCGACGTGAACCTGCCCCTGCGCATCCGCGAGCTGCAGGGGCACGGCGACCTGGGCGTCTATGCCGAGGTGCTGGCGGGCGGCACCTTGAGCGAAGGCGCTTCGTTCGTGCTCGACGACGCCACACCCGAGGCCGCCGCGGTGTCCTGATCTGCGGCAGAACCCACATTCCATGAACGACTACATCCTCGAGACCGAGGGTCTCGGCAAGCATTTCCTGGGCTTTCGCGCGGTGCACGACGTGAGCCTGCGCGTGCGCCGGGGTTCCATCCATGCGCTGATCGGGCCCAACGGAGCGGGCAAGACCACGGTCTTCAACCTGCTGACGCGGTTTCACGCGCCCACCGAAGGCCGCATCCGCTTCGACGGCGCGGACGTCACGCGGCTTGCACCCTCCCGCGTGTCGCGCCTGGGCCTGGTGCGCTCTTTCCAGGTCTCGGCCGTGTTCGGTGGCATGAGCGTGCTCGACAACGTGAAAGTGGGCCTGCAGCGCCGCGAAGGCCTGGGCCACTGCTTCTGGCGCGGTGCGGGGGCCACGAAGCGCCTCGACGACGAAGCCATGTCGCTGCTCGCCGAGGTCGACCTGGCCGACCTGGCCGACCAGCCGGCCGCGGGGCTGCCGTATGGCAAGCGGCGCAGCCTGGAGCTGGCCACCACGCTGGGCATGAACCCCAAGCTGATGCTGCTCGACGAGCCGACGCAGGGCATGGGCATCGAGGACGTGGCCGTGGTCACGGCCTTGATCCGACGGGTCGCGAAGTCCCGCACGGTACTGATCGTGGAACACAACCTCAACGTGGTGTCGCAACTGTCGGACACGGTGACCGTGCTGGCGCGCGGCAGCGTGCTGGCCGATGGAACCTACCAGGAAGTGGCCGCCGATCCCCGTGTGGTTCAGGCCTACATCGGAGCGCACGACGATGAAGAGTGACGCCGCCATTCAAGTGAGTGGCCTGCAGGCCTGGTATGGCGCATCGCACGTGCTGCACGGGGTGGACCTGCACGTGCGGCCGGGTGAGGTGGTCACGCTGCTGGGCCGCAACGGCGCCGGCCGTACCACCACGCTGCGCGCCATCATGGGGCTGCTGCCGCGCTGCGAGGGATCGATCCGCGTGAATGGCCAGGAGGTCACCGGCCTTGCGCCGCACCGCGTGGCGAGACTGGGTGTGGGCTACTGCCCCGAGGAGCGGGGCATCTTCGCTTCGCTCACGACGGAGGAAAACCTGCTGTTGCCCCCGGTGGTCAGCGAGGGCGGCATGCCGCTGTCGCGCATCTACGAGCTGTTTCCGAACCTGCTCGAACGCCGAAAAAGCCCGGGGGGACGGCTCTCGGGTGGAGAGCAGCAGATGCTGGCGCTCGCGCGCATCCTGCGCACGGGGTCGCGCATCCTGTTGCTTGACGAGATCACCGAGGGCCTGGCGCCGGTGATCGTGAAGTCGCTCGCGCAGGTCATCAAGGCGCTGCGGAAGGAGGCCTACACCATCGTCCTGGTGGAGCAGAACTTCCAGTTCGCGCGGCGCATCGCCGACCGCCACTACGTGATGGACCGCGGCGCGGTGGCGCTCGAGGTGCACGCATCGGACCTTGCCCGGCGCAGCGCCGATATCGAAGCCATGCTGGGGGTGTGATGACAGCTTTCGTGAGCCAGTTGCTGCTGGGACTGATCAATGGGTCCTTCTATGCCTTGCTGAGCCTGGGCCTGGCCCTGATCTTCGGCATGCTCAACAGCGTCAACTTCGCGCATGGCGCGATGTACATGGTCGGGGCCTTCATCGCCTGGATGGGCGCAAGCCAGTTGCCCGAGATCACCGGTGGCGCGCTGAGCGTCAACTACTGGGCGGCCTTGTTCGCCGTGCCGCTGGTGGTGGGGGTACTGGGCATCGGCTTCGAACGCGGCTTCCTGCGGCGGCTGCGCCGACTCGATCCGCTCTACGGCATGTTGTTCACCTTCGGCCTCGCGCTGGTGCTCGAGGGCGCCTTCATGAACTTCTATGGCGCGGGTGGCCGGCCTTACGCCATCCCGGACGCGCTGACGGGACCGGTGGACATCGGTTTCATGATGCTGCCCAAGTACCGGGTCTGGGTGGTGGTGGCCTCGCTCAGCGTGTGCCTGGCGGTGTGGTACTTCATCGAGAAGACCAAGATGGGGGCCTACCTGCGCGCCGGCACCGAGAACGCCGCCACCACGCAGGCACTGGGCGTCAACGTGCCCCTGTTGGTGAGCCTGACCTACGGACTGGGCGTGGCGCTCGCGGCGTTCGGTGGCGTGCTGGCCGCGCCGATCTTGCAGGTCAGCCCGCGCATGGGCTCCGAACTCATCATCGTGGTGTTCGCGGTGGTGGTGATCGGCGGCATGGGCTCGATCGGCGGCGCCATCCTCACCGGACTGGTGCTCGGGGTGATCGAGGGCATGGTCAAGATGGTCTATCCGCAGGGTTCGGCCATCGTGGTGTTTGTCATCATGTCCATCGTGCTCGCTGTGCGGCCGGCGGGCTTGTTCGGGCGTAGCTGATGAAATCGCAAACCAAGCTGTTTGTCGTCCTGGTCGTTCTCGGCCTGGTCGCGCCGTGGACCGGCATCTACACGGTCTTCCTCATGAAGTGCTGGACCTTCGCGCTGTTCGCGGTGGGGTTCAACCTGCTCATCGGCTACGCGGGTCTCACCTCTTTCGGGCACGCGGCCTTCTTCGGCGGCAGCGCCTACCTCGCGGGCTACGCCATGAAGGTGCTGGGCTTTCCGCCGCTGCTGGGCATCGCGACCGGGGCCCTGTCGGGGGCGGTGCTGGGCCTGGCCGTCGGCCTGCTTGCCGTGCGCCGTCAAGGCATCTACTTCTCGATGGTCACGCTCGCGCTGGCGCAGATGCTGTACTTCATCTGGTTGCAGTCACCCTTCACCCATGGCGAGGACGGGCTGCAGGACATCCCGCGCGGCCAGTTGGTGCCGGGCGTGGACCTGAGCGACAACTTCACGCTGTACTACGTGGTGTTCGCGGTCTTCCTGATCGGCTTCTGCTGCGTCTGGCGTGTCGTGCAATCGCCTTTCGGGCAGGCGCTGAACGCCATTCGGGAGAACGAGAGCCGCGCGGTGTCGCTGGGCTACGACGTGACGCGGTACAAGCTCGGCGCCTTCGTGATATCGGCCGCGATCGCGGGCGCCGCGGGCGCGACCAAGGCCATCGTGTTCCAGCTCGCCTCGCTCACCGACGTGCACTGGTCGATGTCGGGCGAAATCATCCTCATGACCCTGCTCGGGGGCGTGGGTACCTTGCTCGGTCCGGTGGTGGGGGCCTTCCTGGTGGTCACGCTGCAGAACGAGCTGGCCAGCCGCGTGGGGCCGTGGGTCCAGGTGATCCTGGGGTTGGTCTTCATGCTCTGCGTGTACTCGTTTCGCAGCGGCATCGTGGGTGCGCTCAAGGCGCTGGCGGCGCGGCGTGCGCGGCCCTGAGCGGGGCCGTGCCGCTCAATACTGGGCCGCGAGCCAACTGGTGAACAGCTTCACCTCGGAGGACAGGGCCTTGTCGCGTGGGCACAGCAGGTAGTAGGCGCCCGCGCTCTGCAGCTTGAGATCGAAGGGGCGCACCAGCTCGTCGCGCCACTCCGGGGTTTCCACTTCGATCACCGGCACGCAGGCGATGCCTTGCCCCGCGCGCGCGGCCAGCACGGCCATGAAGGAGTGCCCCACCTCCATGCGCGAGCGGCCGCTGATGCCGTGGCGTTGGTTCGCCTGCAACCAGGCCGGCCAGCAGTCGGGGCGCGCCATGTTGTGGATCAGGCAGTGCTTGTCCAACTGATCGACCGAGGTGATGGGGCCGTGGCGCGCGAGGTATTCCTTGGAACAGACCGGCGCGATGAAGTCGTCCCAGAGATGGCTCACGGTCACGTCGGTCCAGCTGTCGCACATCTTGAACGTGATCTGCGAGCCGCCTTCCGCGTAGTCGTGGCCAGGCACCTTGCCCACGCGCAGCGCCACGTCCACCGCGTCGCGCTTGAAGTTCACGGGCTCCAGCGAGGCCGACACCTGCAGACGGATCTCAGGGTAGGCCGTCATGAAGGCGGTGAGCCGCTGCATGAGGAACAAGGCGCCTAACGAGGGCAGCAGGCTGACCGACAGCGAGCGCGCCTGGTTGAGGCTTTGCAGCGTGGCGTTCTCGATCAGGTCCAGCGCCTCGCTGGCCGTCGTCAGGTACGACTGGCCGAATGGCGTGAGTTCGACCTGCCGCGTGAGGCGGCGAAACAGCGGGGCCTGAAGGAACTCCTCCAGCAGTTTGATCTGTCGGCTGATCGCGCCTTGGGTGACGTTGAGTTCGTCGGCGGCCTTGGAAAAGCTCATGTGCCGGCCGGCCGCTTCGAACGCCCGCAACGCGAGCAGGGGAGGCAGGCGGCGCTTCATCGGGAACGGATGAGTTCGGCTGATGCGAAGTCGAGAAGAAATGGTTTGTGGCGGGCGGGCATCGTGCGCAAACTTGGGTGAAAGAGACGGGGGCAAAGCCCCGGGAATTTGATCCGAAAGATGAAAACCATTGTCGTGCAAGTTCAGCGCACACGCAAGCTGAATGACGAAGTGATCGAATACGAATTGATCGGTTCCGAAGGGGATTTGCCAACGTATTCGGCGGGCGCGCACATCGAGGTGCACATTCCGGGAATTGGGCCGAGGCATTATTCGATGGTGCGGCCATGGGGCCCGTCATTGCCCTATGTGATTGCTGTGAAGCGGGAAAACGCCGGCCGTGGCGGATCGGTCTGGATTCACCAGAATCTGGAGGTTGGCGCCACGTTCGAAATCGGTTTTCCGCGCAACAATTTCGCGCTGGATTCGGCCCGCGTGCGCACCGTTCTCATTGCCGGGGGCATTGGCATTACGCCCATTCTGGGCATGGCCGAGGAGTTGGCGCGTGAAGACCGGCCTTTCGACCTGGTGGTGTGCGCGCGCGACATGGAGCGCCTGCCCTACGCAGAAGAAGTGAGCGCTCTCGCCGCGCGCGGGCAGGCCAGCATCGTGCTGTCCGATGCCGGCTCCGGCCCCCCGTTCCAGTTCCCCGCCTTCTTTCCCGATCTTTCCGCCCCGGCCCATGTCTATTGCTGCGGCCCGGTGTCGCTAATGGAGCACGTGAAGCAATCGGTGCAACACCTGAATGGGGTGGTATTGCATCAGGAGCAATTCGGTGGCGTGCCTGTCTCGGGCTCGCCGGAGGCCGATATCCCATTTCGCGTGCGTTGTGCGCGGGCCGGCATCGTGATCGATGTGTCCGCCGGCCAGTCGATGCTCGACGCATTGCTCGATGCGGGCATCGATGTTGATCATTCCTGCCGGGAAGGCTATTGCGGCACCTGTCTCACGCGCCATATCGACGGTTCGCCCATTCACCTCGATACCTGCCTGTCGCCCGCCGATCGCACGCAATACGTGGCGGTCTGTGTTTCACGCGCGTTGCGCGAATCCGAAATCGTCCTAGATATCTGAATCTGGAGCATTCTGTGGTCAAGAGAATTACCGTTGCCATTGGCGTGGACGTGGACGCCGTGGCGGCATGGATCGGCACTTTCGGAGGTGCGGATTCGCCGCACGACATCTCGCGCGGCATGTTCGCGGGCGAGGTCGGCAGTCCGCGCCTGCTGGAGTTGTTCCGCCGTTTCGGCCTGAAGACGACCTGGTTCATTCCCGGCCATTCGATCGAAACCTTTCCGCGCGAGATGGAGCAGGTGGTGGTCGACGGCCACGAGGTCGCCCTGCACGGCTACTCGCACGAAAACCCGCTGGCGATGACGCCCACCCAGGAGGCCGATGTGCTGGACAAGTGCATCGAGCTCATTACCGCGCTCTCGGGCCGGCCCCCGACCGGCCACGCCGCGCCCTGGTGGGAATTGAGCCGGGCTACGCCGGGCCTGTTGCTCGAACGTGGCGTGCGCTACGACCACAGCATGATGCACCGCGACTTTCAGTGCTACCGCCTGCGCGTGGGCGATCAGTGGACGCCCATCGACTATTCGCTGCCCGCCAGTGAGTGGATGAAGCCCCTGGTGCGCGGCACCGAGTCCGCGCTGATCGAGATTCCCGTGAGCTGGTACCTCGACGACCTGCCGCCCATGATGTTCATCAAGAAGTCGCCCAACAGCCACGGCTTCATGAACCCGCGCGACATCGAGGAGCTGTGGCGCGAGCAGTTCGACTGGGTGTACCGCGAGCATGAGCAGGCGGTGTACAGCCTGTGCCTGCACCCCGACGTGGCCGGTCGCCCGCAGGTGCTGCTGATGCTGGAGCGGCTGCTGTCGTACATCCTGCGCCACCCGGGCGTGGAGGTGCTGACGATGGACGCCATCGCGCAGCGCCATGCGCGCGAGAACCCGATCTGAGGCCGCACCATGTGTGGCATGTGCGGGCTTTGGGGGCGCGAGGACCACTGGTCCGGCGCAGCCCGCTTGCCAGGTGGCCTGCAGGCCGAGCCCCCGCTGATGCGATCGCGCCAGGCCCAGGCGGCGCTGCTCTCGCGGTTCACCCGGCCGCACGCGCTGGTGCGCGACTGGGGCGCGAGCGCCTGGGTGGTCGAAGGCCGCACCGGTGGATCGGAAGTGGTGTCCACACTGGGTGATGTGTGGCAGGCGGTCGAACGGCTCACGGGCAAGCCGGTCGACCCGCTGGATCTCGCGTGGATCCAGTCCTTCGAGGGCGCCGCGCGGCGCTAGGCCCATGGACGATCCGCGCATTCCGGTGCACGTGGTGACGGGCTTCCTGGGCGCCGGCAAGACCACGCTGCTGCGCCAGGCCATGCAGGATCCGCGGCTGGCGGGATCGCTGCTGCTGGTGAACGAGATGGCCGAGCTGGGCGTCGACGACCGCCTGATGCGCGTGGACGGCACCGAGGCCGTGCTGCTGCCCAATGGATGTCTGTGCTGCGCGGTGAGCGAGGAACTCAGCGAGACCCTGCGCGGCATCGTCGAATCGGAGCACGCGGCCAGTGTGACGCGCGTCATCGTGGAGACCACGGGGCTGGCGGACCCCTTGCCCGTGATCTCCACCATCGCCATTCACCCCTTCCTGTCCGCGCGCCTGCGCGTGGAGATGGTGCTGACCGTGGTGGATGCGCAGCACGCCGAGAGCAGCGCCGACAGCAGCGAGTTCGCGCGCCAGATCCAGGCTGCCGACGCGGTGTTGCTCTCCAAGACCCAACTGGTGGACGCCGAGCGGGTGCAGGCCACGCGCGCCCTGGTGGCGCAGCACAACCCCGCTTGCGCCTGCCACCTGATGAGCGAAACCAGCCTGGCCGACCTGGCGGGCCGTGCGATCGAGCACCGTGCCGATCGCCTGGCCACCGGCCTGTTCTGCGCGCTCACCGGCGGCGGCCCGCGCGAGCGGACGCGGCTGCGCATCGGCCACCGGGCGACCACGTCGCCCGCGCACACCGCCCGCGTGCGCACCTTCTGCATCGAACTCGGCGATGACCTTGACTGGGCCAGCCTGGCCTCGTGGCTGTCGCTGATGCTGCACCGCCATGGCGCGAACCTGCTGCGCATCAAGGGGCTGGTGGCGCTCGAACGCTGCGACGCACCCATCGTCATCAACAGCGTGCGCCACGTCATCTACTTTCCCGAACATCTGAGCGGCTGGCCCGATGGCGATCGCCGCTCGTTTCTGGTCTTCATCGTTCGCGACCTGGTGCCCGACGCCGTGTTGCGCTCCTTCCTGGCGTGCGTGCAGCGCGCGCCGCCCCACGTGATTTCCGCTCCGGCGGCCACCGCTGAATGAATCCCTCCACCCCGTCGCCGTGCGCCGTTTCCCCCGAGCAGGACACAGTGCACGCCTTCGTGCACGACAGTGCGGTGTGCTTCGAACCCACCGGCAGCGGCCCGTTGAACGGCCTGCGCCTGGGCGTGAAGGATCTGTTCGATCTGGCCGGCCAGCACACGGGGTTCGGCAACCCCCACTGGCGCGCCACGCATCCGCCGCCCGCCCGGCACGCGCCCGCCGTGGCCCGCTTGCTGGCCCAGGGTGCGTGGGTGGTGGGAAAGACGCACACCGACGAACTCGCCTTCAGCCTCAGCGGAGACAACCACCACTACGGCGCGCCCATCAACCCGGCCGCGCCTGACCGCATCACCGGCGGCTCGTCGAGCGGTTCGGCCGCGGCCGTGGCGGCGGGCCTGTGCGACATCGCCCTGGGCACCGACACGGGCGGGTCGGTGCGCGCGCCCGCGAGCTTTTGTGGCCTGTTCGGCTTTCGGCCCACGCACGACGCCGTCTCGCGCGAGGGCGTGTGCGCGTTGGCCCCGTCGTTCGACACCGTGGGCTGGTTCGCCCGCGACGGCGCCACGCTGCGCCGGGTCGGCGAGGCGCTGCTGCCACCGGATGCGCGCGCGCTGGAGAGCGGCCGCCATGCCTGGGCCGCGGCGCCCTGGTCGATGGTCGAGGCCGGCGACGCGGCCGCGTCACGGACGGCCGCCGCCGCATGGGCGCAAGCCCTGGGGCCGCGCCACGGCGTCGACCTGGCCGTACCAGAACTCGAGGCCTGGTTCAACACCTTCCGCACGCTGCAGTTCGCCGAGGTCGCGCGCGAACTCGGCCCGTGGATCGATGCGCACCGGCCGCTGCTGGGGCCGGGCATCCGGGAGCGCGTCGCCCAGGCGCGCGCGCTCACGCCCGAGGCCGTGGCCGCCGCCGCGAGCGAGCGCGAGGCGGTTCGCGAGCGCATGGCCGCCTTGTTCGAGCAGGCGCCGGTGCTGGTGTTGCCGACGGTGCCGGGGGCGGCGCCGCTGCGTGGCCTGGCGGTCGACGCGATGGAGCGCTACCGCCGCACCGCCATGCGCCTGCTGTGCGTGTCGGGGCTCATCGGTTGTCCGCAGGTCAGCCTGCCGCTGTTGCGGGCCGACGGTTGGCCCATGGGCCTGTCGCTGCTGTCGCCACCGGGCACCGACCGCGCTTTGCTGGCGCTGGCCGAGCGCCTGACGCAGGCCCCGTCCCGCGCCGGCTGAGCGCCCGGGCGCCGCCGGTTTCAGGCGCCGCGCAGGCGCAGTTGCCCAGGCAGCGGCAGCGCGCCGCGCAGCACGTCCTCGGCCAGCCACAGGGCCGATCGGCGCGCGCGCTCGGCCACCATGGGCAGGGGCATCTGCTGGTAGTCGTCGTTGAAGACCTCGAAGCTGTAGTCGCCGGCATAGCCCATGCGGTCGAGCGTCTGCACCATCTCGACGAGTTGGGGCGTGTGAACGCCTTCGCCGGGGAAGACGCGGTAGGTGCGCGCGGTGGCCATGCGCTCTTCGAAGGTGCGGGTCTCCTGCCACAGGAAGTCGGAGAGCTGCACCAGGAAGACCTTGCCGGGCTCGATGTCGGCCAGCGCGTCCAGCGGCGTCTTCGCGGCCAGGATGTGGAAGGAGTCGAGGCACACACCCAGGTTGGGGCAGTCGGCGCGACTCACCACGTCCCAGGCGCTGGCGTATTCGTTGATGGTGCGGCCCCAGGACAGGCCCTCGTACGCGATGCGGATGCCCAGCGGCAGCGCCAGCAACGCGAGCTTGCGCAGGTCGCGCGCGAGGTGATCCGGGTCTTGCGAGGCGTGGGCCGAGGTGGACGAGCAGGCCAGCAGCACCGGGCTGTCCAGCGCGGCGCACATCTGCAGCATGGTCTTGGCGATGTCCAGCTTGTAGTCGTGCAGGTGGCCCGAGAGGCCCTCGAAGTCGCGCAGCACCTGAAAGCCGGTGACGCGCAGGCCGCTGGCCTTCACCTCGGCCACGGCGGCCTGCCAGCCCTGCGGGTGACCCACCAGGTCGTTGGCCTTGAGCATCACCTGGCCGAAGCCGGCTTCGCGCATGGCGCGCACCTTGGCGTCCAGCGGGCCGGCCAGGGTGATCGTGTCCATGCCGACGTCGCGCATGGCTTCCCGGGCGCTGCGGGGATCGGTCATGGCGTCAGCTCCGTGCTTGCGCCGCCAGCGGGTCCTGCACCAGCTCGAACACCACGCCGCCGAGGTAGGCCTTGGTGATGGCGCCACGCCGTTCGGCGTGCACGGCCTCCGACTCGACGAACTCCACGCCGCGTTCGCGCAGCGCGCGAACGGCGGTCAGCACATCGCTCACGCCGATGCCGATGCGCTGCCAGGCCTCGCGCTCGTCCAGCGCGTCCACCGGCGGCTCCACCAGTTGCAGCAGGAAGCCGCTGTCGGGCCGCCGCCCCGGCACGCGCAGCAGGTGGCCCGAGGGCATGATGCCGAAGCGTTCTTCGTCGGGGATGGGTGTGGCGCCGAGCAGGGTTTCGTAGAAGGCGGTCCAGTCCTGGCTGCGCCCCAGGCCGATGTATTGCACGAGGCCGAACAGGCGCAGGTCGAACAGCGCGGGCGGGCGCGGGTCCACCCCGGGAATGGGGACGAAGTCCACGTCGTAGATCGAGAAGTCGCGGTAGCGGTCGATCAGGTAGAGGCGGCTGCCGCCCACGCCGTGGATGGCGGGAATGTTGAGCTCCATGGCCTCGGGGTGCGTGGGCACCTCCCAGCCGCCGCGCGAGAGCACGTACCCGCGCGCGGCCCGCGCGTCGCGCACGCGCAGGCCCACGGCGCCGATCACCGGCCGCGCATCGCCGTGCGCGGCGCCGAGCGCGTCGATGGGGTGCGCGTTCACCACCAGGTTGAGCGCGCCCTGGCGGTACAGCAGCACCTCGCGCGAGCGGTGCCGCGCCACGGGGCGAAAACCCATCATCTCCAGCACCTGACCCAGGGCCTGCGGTTGCAGGGTGGCGTACTCGACGAACTCGACGCCGTCGAGGCCCAGCGGGTTGTCGGCGTCGCTGGTGGACGCCTGCAGCGGTTCGCGCGCGGCGGTGATGTCGCTCATGGTGTCGACTCCTGAGGGGCTGGTGGCGGTGCGTCGATCTGTGCGAGTTCGCGCAGCCGCTCGGGCGTGGCCACCGGCAGGCCGAAGAACTCGAGGTACGCGGGGATCTGCTCGAACAGCATGTCGGTGCCCACCTGCACGCGACAGCCGCGCGCCTGCGCGGCCGACAGGAACGCGGTGAAACGCTCGCGCATCACCACCTCGCCCACGAAGGTGCGCGCGTCGAGTCGGTCGACGTCCAGCGGCAGTGGGTCGCCGGGTTCCATGCCCAGCGGCGTGGCGTTGACCACGAGGTCGAAGCCCGCCGGGTCGCGTTCGCCGGTGCTGATCTGCAGCCGGGGATAGACCGCGCGCAGGCGAGCGCTCAGGGCTTCGCTCGCCGCACCATTCGTGTCGAACAGCGCCAGCCGCGCCACGCCCGCCGCCGCCAGCGAGGCGGCGATGGCCGAGCCCACGCCGCCACTGCCCACCACCAGCGCGCTGGCGCCCTTGAGCGCCAAGCCCTTGCGTTGCACGCCGCGCACGAAGCCTTCGCCGTCGAACATGTCGCCGATCAGGCGGCCGTTGGGCGCGCGCTTCACCGCGTTGCAGGCGCCAGCCACTTGCGCGGTGCGCGAGACCTCGTCGAGCAGCGCCACGACACCGACCTTGTGCGGCATGGTGATGAGCGCGCCCAGCACGTTGGGCGCGGCCAGCAGTGGCGGCAGCAGCGATTCGAGCGCGCCGGCGGGGCAGTCGAGTGGCACCACCACCGCGTTCGTGCCGCTGGCCGCGAACCAGGGGTTGTAGATCAGCGGCGCCTTGAAGCTGTGCGTGGGGTGGCCCAGGTGGACGATCACCCGGGTGTGGCCGTCGATGCGGGGCGTGTTCATGTCGCGGCGCCCCGGTGCATCACCCCGTGTACCCCGCCAGACGCGGCAGGAACAGCACGAAGTCGGGCCAGAAGGTGGTGATGGCCAGCGCGATCATCATCACACCCAGGAAGGGCAGGGTGGCGCGCACCAGTGCCCCCAGGGAGACGTTGGCGATCTTGGTCATCATGAACAGCAGCAAGCCATAGGGCGGCGTGACCAGGCCGATCATGATGTTGAGCACCGCCACCACGCCGAAGTGCACCGGGTCCACGCCCAGGGCCACGGCGGTGGGCAGCAACACGGGCAGGATCACCAGGATGATGGTGGAGCCTTCGAGGAACGCGCCCAGCACCAGCAGGAGCAGGTTGGCCAGCAACAGGAAGGTGAAGGGCGAGAGGTCCAGGCCCTGCATCAGCGTGCTCAGCGAGGCCGGGATGTTCTCGGACGTGATGACGAAGTTGAACACCGTGGCGCCGGCGATCAGGATGCCGATGGACACACTGGTGCGCGTGCTCTGTTGCAGCGACTGGTACACGTCGCGCAGGCCGAGGCTGCGGTAGTAGAAGGCGGCGATGAGCAGCGCATAGGCGGCGGCCACGCCGGCCGCCTCGGTGGGCGTGGTGATGCCGCTGTAGAGGCAGCCCAGCAGCAGCACCGGCATCATCAGCGCGGGCAAGGCCTCGCGCGTGACGCGCGGCAGCTCGCGCATCGGCACCGGGTCTTCCACCGGGAAGCGGTGCCGCTTGGCCAGGTAGTGGATGAGGGCCATCTGCACCGCGCCCAGCAGCAGGCCGGGCAACACGCCGGCCAGGAACAGGTAGCCGATGGAGGTGCCCGACACCAGCGCGTACAACACCAGCGGAATCGACGGCGGCAGGATGGGCCCGATGACCG
>QFCS01000335.1_pt1 | contig 40064 bp, 39 predicted proteins | sample 3576561 | NCBI WGS metagenome assembly QFCS01 | reverse complement strand
GTGCCATTTGAACTTGCGCGCCGTTTTCCCCGCCGCCGGCCGCTCCTCCCCGCGCAAACCCTAGCAACTCCGGGGTTTCTCGCCGTTTCCCGGCGTTTCCCACTGTTTCCCGGCCAGTGCCATTTGATCTTGCGGGTTACACCGCTGCGTCAGGTTCCCGGACGCTTTCGTCAGGCCGGCGGGCGGCAAATCGCTGCCTCTTTCCCGCAAGCCATTGGCAAAAAACGCTTTCCCGGGCCTGACGCAAAGCCGGTCAGTTCTCTCCCGATCCGAAAAAGCCTGCGGAATCAATGTGGGCCGCCGCCTTCAGATGTTCTCCGGCAGAAAAATCTCGAACGGCAGAAAATTCTGACCCGGCACGCCGGCCGGACCGGCCTCGATGGCGTCGGCCATCAGCTCGACCAGGGTCCGGCAGAGCGGTTCGAGCGGTGTCGCGATCACCATGGTGACGATCGAATCGGCCAGCGCCGCCCGCGATTCCGGGGTGATCTCGTTGCAGACCGCCACCAGGTCGGCGCTGCCGCCGGCCTCGCGCAAGGCCGTGATGGCTCCCTCCATGCCGCCGCCGCCGACATAACAGCCGACGAGGTCGGGGTGACGCGCCAGCAGCGCCGCGAGGGTCTCGTGGGTAATCTCGGCCGTCTCCAGATTCACCAATGTTTCCAATACGGTAAACTCCGGCGCGTGCTCGCGGAAATAGGAGCGGAAACCGATCTCGCGCAGCTCGTGGCCGTGGAAACGGTGGCTGCCGACGAAGATCGCCACCTTGCCCGGCCGCTGCGCCGCCCTGGCGATCATCCAGGCGGCGGTGCGCCCGACCTTTCGATTATCGACCCCGACATAGGCCGCCCTCGCCCCGGTCGCGAGGTCGGACAGCAGCGCGAAAACCGGCACGCCCCCGGCCCTCAACTCCTCCACCGCCGCCGTCAAGGTCGGGTGGTCGGGCCCGACCAGCGCCACCGCCCGGCAGCGGCCGCCCAGCCGCCGCAGCCGCTCGACGATTTCCGCCTGCACCAGCGCCGTGGAAAATTCGATCTCGGCGCTGCCCCGCATTCGCGGCGAGCGCTCGACCGCGGCCCTGATTTCATTGGCGAATTCGCGATAGAAAAAATCGTCGGGCTTCTGCAGCAGAAAACCCAGCCGGTACTCCGGCAGGTCTTTTCGCATACGCTGCCGGATCAGCCCCGCCGCATGATAACCCGCCGCCGCCGCCGCCTCGTAGACCCGCTCGGCGGTCTGCTTTTTCACCGGCGACCGTCCGTTCAGCACCCGGTCGACCGTCGCCACGCTCACCCCGGCCAGTTCTGCCAGGTCGACGATGGTTGGGCGCTTGGTCATGGGAATGCCTGATAGGAAACCATCACGGATTCTGGCATAAAATGAGAGGAAATGATAGAAACCATCATCTTGCCGTTGCGATCTCCCCGGGCCGATTGTATTTTATCTTCAACAGGATGCCGGACGCCTCGGCCGCACCTGCCGCCTCGGACATTCCGGGAGAGCGTGATGGCAAATCCGCGCGAAGGCGCCGATTGTATCCCCACGGCGCGCGACCACTGCATGATCGGCCGCGACCATGAAGGCGCTGATGCGGCGACAGGCGGCCCAACGGTGGCGGCGAGCGCATTTTGGCCAACGATACCAATATATTAGGGAGGTTCCATTGAGCAACTGGGTCAGGGCCTGCGAGGCCGAAGACATCGACGAGGAAGACGTCATGCGGTTCGACCATGACGGCCGCACCTTCGCCATCTACCGCAGCCCGGACGACGAGTTCTTCGCCACCGACGGGCTGTGCACGCATGAGCAGATCCACCTGGCCGACGGGCTGGTGATGGACGACATCATCGAATGCCCGAAGCATAATGGGCGGTTCAACTACAAGACCGGCCAAGCGAAAGGCGCCCCGGTCTGCGTCAACCTCCGGACCTACCCGGTCAAGGTCGACGGGGGCCAAGTGTTCATCCAGCTGGGCTGACGGCGATGCAACAGGGGATGGTGATCGTCGGTGCCGGCGAATGCGGGGCGCGCGCGGCGTTCGCGTTGCGCGAGGCCGGTTATGGCGGCTCTGTCACGCTGGTCGGCGAGGAACCGCATCTGCCCTATGAGCGGCCGCCGCTGTCGAAGGCGGCGATGCTTTCCGAGGAGCACCCTGCCCCGGTCACCGTCGCCGATCGCCAGCGTCTCGCCGAGCAGGCGATATCGCTATTCAGCTCGACCCGCGCGGAAAAGATCGACCGGGCCGGCCGTATCGTCCATCTCGCCGACGGCTCGAAACTTGCCTACGACAAGCTGCTGATCGCCACCGGGGCGGTGCCGCGCCGGCTCACCCTGCCCGGCGCGGAGGGCTCTGTCACGCTGAGGACGTTCGACGACGCTCTGGCGATCCGCGCCGCCCTGCGGCCGGGGATGCGTCTGGCGATCGTCGGCGGCGGCTTCATCGGGCTCGAGCTCGCCGCCTCGGCGTGCCGGCGCGGTGCGGCCGTGACCGTGATCGAGGCACAGCCGCGCATTCTGATGCGCGGCGTGCCGGAAGAGATCGCGGCGATCGTCCACGAGGCGCATTCCAGGGCCGGTGCCGAGCTGCGCTGCGGAGCAGCGATCCGGTCGGCAGAACCCATTGGAACGACGACACTTCTGACCCTTGGCGACGGCAGCGCGATCGAGGCGGATCTGGTCGTCGCCGGCATAGGCGCCGTGCCGGTGACGGGGCTGGCCGAGACGGCCGGGCTAACCATCGACAACGGCATCGCCGTCGACGCCGAACTGCGCACGAGCGACCGGAACATCTTCGCGGCCGGCGACTGCTGCTCGTTTCCGCTCGGCCTCTACGGGGGCCGCCGCGTCCGGCTGGAAGCCTGGCGCAACGCCCAGGAGCAGGGCGCGCTCGCGGCCCGCAACATGCTGGGCGGCGGCGAGGCGCATGCCGCCGTTCCATGGTTCTGGTCGGATCAGTACGACCTGACCTTGCAGATCGCCGGCCTGCCCGACGAGGGCCGCCGCACGGTGCGGCGCAACCTCGGCGACGGCGCGTTCCTGCTGTTCCACCTCGCCGAGGACGGGCGGCTGGTGGCGGCCAGCGGCATCGGCCGCGGCAATGCGGTGGCGCGCGACATCCGGCTTGCCGAAATGCTGATCGCCCGCGCCGCGCGGCCAAAGCCCGACGATCTCGCGGCACCTGACGTCAAGCTGAAGGCGCTGCTGGCGGCATAGGCCGCAGGCGCGCCGGCGTGTTCTACCGATCTACTCGGGACGGTGAGCTTCTAGCTTCGGCTGGTGCGACCAGGCAACCTTCTTCGTCGACCGACGCGAAGCAATGCCGTGATGCCGCCAGCTAGAGCTTTTCCGCTTTTCTCCGAATCGTGGAAATGCTCTATCTCTTTGTTTTTACGCAATTCCGGACGGAGAACCGGTTTCCACTTCTCCTGGAATTGCTCTAGAATTTCCCGCTGAGCTGGAACACCACCGCGTCGCCCTCCATGCGGTTCTTGACGTCGAGTTCGTGCGACCATTTCAGGGTCATGTCGATCTCGGTGGTTTCGAACTTGGCCTTGTATTTGATCAGCGGTCCGATCGCGACCGAGCGCCCCTTGAAACCGTCATGGGAGTCGGCAAATGCGCTGTCGTCGTCCTCGATCTGGTAGAGGAAGCCGGCGATCGCGCCGAGCGACCAGTTCTCGGACACCTGCTTGGTCAGCGACAGGTCGAGATGCGCCATCGCGCCGCTGTAATAGTCGGTGTCGGGATTGGTGGTGTTGATGTCGACACCGAAATTGGCCGAGAAGTCGACGCCCTGCTCGTGCCACAGATGGGTATAGGCAACCGCCGGCGTGAACGTCCAATAGTTGAGGCCGACGAAGGCGATCCGCCCCTCCTCCCAGGCACCGGTGGGCGCGGTGACGGTGAGCGATGTCGAAAAGAAGCTGTCCATCGCGTCGCTGTGCCAGCCGAGCAGGATCGGCGTGATGGCGATGTCGCCGAGCCCGCTCTCTTCCTGATGCACCCCGAAGCGCCCGAGCGACGCGTCGGCGCCGGTCCAGCCGATCGGCACCACGCCCTGAACGGCATAGGTCCAGTTGCCGGGAAGATCGATGCCCGGCACATAGATGCCGGCCAGCGCCGTTATCCACATGTCGGCCGAAAGGCCCACGGCGATCTGGTTGTTGCCGAAGGGCACGTCGGCGCCGGCCTCGCCGTGATAATAGACGTTCAGCATCGACCAGTAGGCGCCGGGCACCGGGGGGACGATGCCCATGCCCGGCCCCGCAAAGGCTCCCGGAATGTAGCGGCCCGCCACCGCTTCCGTCGCCTGCGCCTGTCCAGAGGATGCAACCACGGCCGCGACGACGGCCGGCAGCAGACAGGTCTTGAGCATCTGTCCCATCGGTCCCTCCCGATTGCTACGGTCGCCGGCCAACCGAATCTTCCGGTCACGATAGCGTGACTCAGTCGAGATCGATTGTCACGCGGTCGATCCTGTTCGTGAATTTAACGGCGCAAGGCCGGTCCACCCATTGGATGTCGATAACACGGGGGGAATGGTCGTGGAGGTATCGTAACGGTAACAGGAAGGCGTTGGGAACGATCATCCGATCCGTCGAGGCCGCACATCGCTCTTTCCGGGGTGTCTGGCGTTTTATCGACGCCCGCCACTGACGGCCCATAGTCCCCATGTCAGGAAAAGGTTGAGCACGGCGGCGGAAAACAGCACGCCGAGCATCGTCGAACTGCCGCCCGTTTCCAGCAGGATCGCACCGAGCGTCGGGCCGACCGCCTGCGCGAGCAGGCTGGGGGGCGCGAGGCGGCCCATGATCGCGGCGTAGCGGTGGGGGTCGAACAAGACCAGCGGAAGCGTGCCGCGCGCGATGGTGTGAATGCCGTTGCCGGCGCCGTAGAGCACGAGGGCCAGCGCGGTTATCGGCAAGTCGGCCAGCAACAGGCCGACGCCGAACGCCAGAAGCAGCACCGAGGCGACCATGACCCATATCGGATGGTGACGCCGGCCGAACAGCATCTCCATTATCCGCGCGCCTACCTGGGAGGGACCGATCAGGGCGCCCAGACCCACCGCCGTCGCAAGGTCGATGCCGCGAAGCTGCAGGACCGTGAGCAGGTGGACGGACAGCATCGAGGCGATCAGCGCGGCGAAGGTGGTGATCGCCGCGAGCAGGCCGAAGGCGAGCCTGCTCGACCGCTCCGGGATTGCCGGGATTGCCGGCTTCTCCGCCGTCAAGGCATGTGCAGGTAACGAGGGGTCGGGGACGAACAGCAGGAAACAGGGCAGGCTCACGACGAGCTGGATGGCGGCATAGATCAGGCAGGCACCGCGCCATCCCCAGGCCTCGACCAGCAAGGCGCTGACCGGCCAGCAAACGGTGCTGGCGAAGCCGCCCCATAGGGTGAGCGTGGTGATGACGTCGCGCGCCTCCTTGCCGTAGAGGCGGCCGAGCGTGCCGAAGGCGGCATCGTAGAGGCCGCCCGACATGCCGAGGCCGACAAGCACCCATGCGAACAGATAGACGCCGAGGTCGGGCGCGGCCGCCATCGTCGCCTGCCCCGCCGCCAGCAGCAGCGCACCCGCGGCCAGCACGGGCCGGCCGCCCCAGCGCTGGATGGCGTAACCGGTCGGCACCGACACCAGGCCCGAGATCAACAGCCCCACCGACAGGCCACCGACGACCCAGGCGAGCGACCAGCCGGTTTCGGCGGCAATGGGCTTCGCCAGGACGGCAAGCAGGTAATAGGAACTGCCCCAGGCCAGGATCTGAGTCACGCCCAGAGCGGTGACGGTGACGTGCCGGCTGGCAGCGGGATTCATGCCTCGCGCTCTTGCCGGAGCAGCCAGTTCATGAACCCGAGCGCGAGAAAGGCACCCGTCAGTTCGGCGATGACGAAACCCGGCAGGTCGAGCGGGCGGATGCCGGAGAAGCTGTTCGTCAGCGAGCGGGCGACGGCGACGGCGGGATTGGCGAAGGACGTGGACGCCGTGAACCAGTAGGCAGCCGTTATGTACAGGCCGACCAGCCAGGGTATCGCCGTGCGCTCGAAGCGCAGCCCGGCGAGGATCACGGCGACGAGGCCGAAGGTGGCGACGCCTTCGGAAAACCACAGCGCCGCGCCGGTGCGTATGTGCTCTGACGGCTCGAACAGGAGACAGCCGAACATGACGTGCGCCGCGACCGTGCCGAGCATGCCGCCGACGAACTGCGCGGCGAGATAGAGGCCCGCCATGCGCGGCGGGAGTTGCCGGAGCGCGGCGAAAACCAGCGTGACGGCCGGGTTGAAATGCGCGCCGGAGATCGGACCGAGGATGGTGATCAGCACCACGAGGATGGCGCCGGTCGGCAGAGTGTTGCCCAGCAGTGCAACGGCGTCGTCGTTCGTCAGTGTCTCCGCCATGATGCCGGAGCCGACGACCGTCGCCACCAGCAGCGCCGTGCCCAGCGCCTCCGCCACCGCCCGGCGCGGCGCGCCATGGCCGGACATCAGCTCGCCTTGCCGTGCGGGGCGGTCGAGCCCTCCATGGCGCCGATGCCGCGGAGCTTCGCCCCGAGCGCCATGCGATCGATGGAGCCGAGCGGCAGGCTGAGAAACGCGCCGATGCGGCTTTTCATGTAGCGCGCGGCCGTGGAGAAGGCCCGTTCCTTGTCGATGTCGGTTCCCTCGACGGCCGCCGGGTCCTCGATGCCCCAATGCGCCGTCATCGGCTGGCCGGGCCAGACCGGGCAGGCTTCGCCGGCGGCGCTGTCGCAGACCGTGAACACAAAATCCATGACGGGCGCGCCGGGCAAGGCGAACTCGTCCCAAGGCTTCGAGCGGAAACCCTCGGCCGGATAGTCCATGGCCTTCAGCACCTTGAGCGCGAAGGGATTGACCGCACCCTTGGGCTGGCTGCCCGCAGAGAAGGCGCGGAAGCGGCCGGCGCCGTCCTTCCGCAGGATGCTTTCAGCCAGGATCGAGCGGGCGGAATTGCCGGTGCAGAGGAACAGAACATTGAAGACACGATCAGTCATGAGATTCCCCCTGGATGGGCCGCGCCAGCAGCGCGCCGGTTGACGGGCAAAGCGATGCGGCCTGTCGGGTGGCGAGAATGCCGGCCGGGGCCACGACGCGTTCGATCGGCCGAAAGCCGAGACGTGCAAAGAAGGGCGCGGCGTCGGTTGTGAGCAGGTAGGCAGTGCGCGCCCCTGCGACGCAGGCGCGCTGCATCAGCAGACCAACCGCTGCCGTCCCCCTGCCCTTCCCGCGTGCCTCGGGCAGCACGACGACCGAGCGGAGCAAGGCATTTTCGCCAAGGAGCTCGAAGCCCCCAAAGCCGAGCGTTCTACCCGCATCGGTAAAGCGGAAGAAGGCGTGGCCCGGCTCGGCCAGGTCGTCGGCCGGCAGGTTCGCAGCCATCAGCGCCGCGCGCAGGTCGGGCGCGTCGCCGGCGACGGGCTCGGCGATCACGGCGCGGCCTCGTTCGGCTCGGGAAGGCAGCAGGCCGGGCTGAACGCCGGGGCGCAGATTTCCGGCCGGCCGGAGCAGCAATCCTCCATCAGGAAACGGATCAGGCCGGAAAGGACATCAAAGTCGGCGCTGTAGAGGATCGAGCGGGAATCGCGGCGCGCCGCGACAAGGCCGGCGCGCTCCAGCTCCTTCAGGTGAAAACTGACATTCGACGGCGACACATCCACCTGCTCGGCCAGCGAACCGGCGGCGACGCCGTCCGGCCCGGCGACGACGAGCAAGCGGAGCAGCTTGAGCCGCGTTTCCTGGGAAAGCGCACCGAATGCCGTCAGGGCCTGCCGCTCGTCCATATTTCAACAATCCTTGAAATGTTGAAATGACGATTAGCGCGGAAGCGCGCGGCCGACAACTGAAATCGATGCTGCAAGGCTGGTATAAGCTGGGCGAGCCTTGCGCTCAGGCCTGCGGGTCGCCCCGCTCCATCTCGGCGAGGACCTCGGCGGCGAGCGTGCGGGTGATGCGGGTCTGGCGCTCCAGCGCGACGCGGTCGAGGCGGTCGACGATGCGGATGGCGGCCGAGACGGAGCGCTCCATGCGGCGGACGAGGTAAAAAACGACCGTCGGCTCGACCTCGACCTGGCGGTCGGAGAACAGTTTCGTCACCACGCCGGCGAGCAAAAGGTCGTCAGGTTCGGCGATCTCCACCGTGGTCGCCGCCTTGAGCCGCGAGGCGAGGTCCGGCAGGGTCACCGGCCAGGCGGCGGGAAAGCGGCGCGCCGTGAGCAGCAGGTGGCCGTTCGCCGCGCGCACGCGGTTGATCAGATGGAACAGTCCGGTCTGGTCGAGCTCCGGCGCGTCGGCATCCTCGACCAGCACCTCGACGGCGGAAGGCGAGCCGGCCGACAGACTTGGCGCGGCGAGCGCCGTCGCGGCGGCGCGCGACCGCCAGACGGAGGCTAAATGCGACTTGCCGCTGCCGGGCGGGCCTGCCAGCACCACCACCGGCGACGGCCAGTCCGGCCAGCGCTCGACCAGCGCCACGGCCTCGCCGTTGGCGGCCGAGACGACGAGGTCGTCGCGCGTCAGGCCGGGGAGATGGCCGAGGTCGAGCGGCAATTGCCGCGGGCGGTCGGGGTCCTGCATGGCGGTCATGCCGTTGGGATGGCCGGGCCGAGGGTGATCGCATGTAGAGGTCGCCCCCCACTCCGCCTGGCCCTTCGCGCGATCCACCCCTCCCCCGTTCGACGGGGGAAGACGATTAGGCGCAGCGCGAGCGTCCCCCACTCCCCGTTCTTCACGGGGTGAGGGGCTGCATTCGCCTCGCCAGGTCGGCGCCGCCCCTCATCTGCCTGCCGGGATCTTCTCCCCGTGAAGGACGGGGAGAGGAGCGCTGACTTAGGCACCCGCGCTTTTCGGCAGGGCGCATCTAATCCACAAAAGCCGCGCATCGCTCAGTCGACCTCGTCCGAGGTTCCAAGGCGCCTGGGCGGTGCCGGACGCTCGTCGGCGGAGTGGCCGACATACATCGGCGAGTTGAGGTAGCGGCCGATGGCGAAGCGGACCAGCACGGCGATCGCCGCGGCGGCGGGAACGGCAATCAGCAGGCCGACGAAGCCGAACAGCGCACCGAAGGCGAACAGCGCGAACATCAGCCAGACCGGGTGCAGGCCGACGCTCTTGCCGACCAGGCGCGGCTGCAAAATGTTGCCCTCGATGAACTGGCCTACGAAAAACACCGCGGCCACCGCCGCCACCATCAGCCAGTCCGGCCAAAACTGCACGACCGCCACACCGACGGCGAGCACCAGCCCGGTCAGCGACCCGACATACGGGATGAAACTGATCAGGCCGGCGAACAGGCCGATGAGGACGCCGAAATTCAGGCCGGTCAAGGTCAGTCCGACCGCGTACATGACGCCGAGCACCAGGCAGAGCGTGCCCTGGCCGCGCACGAAGCCGGCGGTGGCGGCGTTGATGTCGGAAGCGATCTGGCGGACCGTGTGCACGTAGTCGCGCGGCACCCAGCTGTCGACGGTGGCGACCATGCGGTCCCAGTCGAGCAGCATGTAGAAGGCGACCACCGGCGTCACCACGAACAGGCTGGCGATGCTGAACAGCGCGAGGCCCGAACTCCAGATCGAGGTGAAGATGGCGGTGATGAAGCCGACGCCGGAGGCGAGCAGCGAGTTCAGGCCCTCGCGCAGGTCCTCGGCCTTCACGCCGAAACGCCGCTCGATCCATTCGGGATCGAAGCTGGTGATCAGCCCCTGCAGGCGGGCGAGATATTCCGGCAGCTTGGCGGTGAAGTCGGAGAGCTGCGAGGCGAGCAGCGGCACGATGATCACCAGCGCCAGCACCAGCACGACGATGAAGGTGAACAGGATCAGCACCGTCGCCATGATGCGCGACAGGCCGAGCTTCTGCAGCCGGTCGGCTACGGGATCGAGGAAATAGGCCAGCGCCATGCCGGCGACGAACGGCAGCAGGATTTCGCTGAACAGATAGAGGAAGCCGGCGAAGAAGAGGCCGACGATCAGCCAGAAGCGCAACTGACGGCTGAGGACCGTCGAGGGCGCCTCCCCGGCCGGGACTTCAGCGCTACGCTGTCTTGCTTTCGCCATCGCCGTTCATATGCCTCAGCCACGCGACGAGATAGGCCGCGGCGGAAGCGACGGTCAAGGCCCCGCTGAGATAGATTAGGCCTTCGCGCAGCCAGCCGAAATCGATGCGGAAGGTGAGTTCGGCCAGGATGGCGATGGCAAGGCCGATCTGCACGGCGGTGTTGACCTTGGAGACCGGCAGCGGCTTCATCTCGACCGGCCTGCCCATGACCGAGGACAAGAGCACGGCCGCGATGATCAGCGCGTCGCGGCTGACGGCGGCAATCACCAGCCAGAGCGGCAGCTCGCCCATGATGCCGAGCACGACAAAGACGCTGACCAGGAGCAGCTTGTCGGCCACCGGGTCGAGATAGGCGCCGAGCTCGGTGCGCTGGTTGAACTGGCGGGCGATGAAGCCGTCGACCCCGTCGGAGATGCCGGCCACGAGGAAACCGACGAACGCCCAGTCCATCCGCCCCGTCAGCAGAGCGTAGACCACGCCGGGAACGAGCAGGAATCGCAGGATGGTGATCAGGTTCGGGATGGTCACGAACCGCAGGCTCCGGGCACGATGGACGTCAGGCGATAGATGGTCGAGACCAGCGCCAGCCGCAAGAGGGACGCCTGGGCAGGAGTCATGCGACCGTCACCCAAACGTCACCGCTCCGTCATGCGGCCGCGTTACCGGCTTGCGGACCGTTCGCAACCCGGATTCGCGCCCGCCATGACCGGACCTTCCGCCGCACCGCTCCTCCGTCGCAACGCCCGGCTGAAGCAGGCCGTCTACCAGCACAGGCCGCTGTCGAAGGCGGGCATGTCGGAGCGGCTGTTCACGCTGCTGTTTTCCGGCCTGGTCTACCCGCAGATCTGGGAGGACCCGGACGTCGACATGGACGCCATGCAGCTCGGCGAGGGCCATCGCGTCGTCACCATCGCCTCCGGCGGCTGCAACGTGCTGGCCTATCTCACCCGCTCGCCGGCGGCGATCGACGCCGTCGACCTCAACGGCGCGCACGTGGCGCTGAACCGGCTGAAGCTCGCTGCCCTCCAGCACCTGCCGACGCAGGGCGATTTCTACCGCTTCTTCGGCGAGCCGGGAAACCGCCACAACGGCGCCGCCTACGACCGCTTCATCGCCCCGCACCTCGACGAAACCTCGCGGCGCTACTGGGAACGGCGCAAGCTGCGCGGCCGCCGCATCGACGTGTTCGAGCGCGACTTCTACCGCACCGGCCTGCTCGGCTGGTTCATCGCCGCCGGGCACATGGCCGCCCGCATGCACGGCGTCGACCCGCGCGGCCTCGTCGAGGCACGTAGCCTCGCGGAGCAGCGCCGCTTCTTCAACGAGGAGCTCGCGCCGGTATTCCGCAAGCCGCTGCTGCGTTGGGCGACCGCGCAAAAGGCATCGCTGTTCGGCCTCGGCATTCCGCCGGCGCAGTACGACTCGCTGGTCACCGCCGGCGACGGCACCATGGTAAGCGTGCTCAAGGCACGGCTGGAAAAGCTCGCCTGCGACTTCCCGCTGTCGGACAATTATTTCGCCTGGCAGGCCTTTGCCCGCCGCTATCCCCGCGAAGGCGAAGGCGCCCTGCCCGCCTATCTCGACAAGGCCAACTTCGAGACGATCCGCGCCAACGCGCGACGCGTCGCCATTCACCATGCCAATGTCGGCGAACTGCTGGCGAAGAAGCCGGCCGGCTCGGTCGACCGCTACATCCTGCTCGACGCCCAGGACTGGATGACCGACGCGCAGCTGAACACGCTGTGGGCGGAAATCACCCGCACGGCAGCGCCCGGCGCGCGCGTCATCTTCCGCACCGCCGCCGAGCCAAGCGTGCTGCCCGGCCGCGTTTCGCAAAGCATCCTCGACCATTGGGATTGCCGCGAAGCCGAGGCGCGGGAATTCGCCGCGCGCGACCGCTCGGCGATCTATGGCGGCTTCCACCTCTACGTGCTGAAGGGCCGATGAGCGCCGTCGACCAGTCGCGCGGCCATGCGGCGCTGATGGACCGGAACTACCGGTTCCAGCGCCACGTCTACGACCTCACCCGAAAATATTACCTGCTCGGCCGCGATCGGCTGATCGACGGCCTCGCAGTGCCGGACGGCGGCGCGGTGCTGGAGGTCGGCTGCGGCACGGGCCGCAATCTGGTGCTGACGGGCCGCCGCTATCGGCAGGCGCGCCTGCATGGTCTCGACATTTCCGCCGCCATGCTGGAGACCGCGGCCGGCAATCTCGCCCGCGGCGGCATCGCCGGCCGTACGACGCTGGCGCTCGGCGATGCAACCGGCTTCGACGCGGCAAAACTGTTCGGCCGGGAAAAGTTCGACCGCGTCTTCGTGTCCTATGCACTGTCGATGATCCCGGGCTGGGAGGCAGCCATCACGGCCGCCCTCGGCGCGGTGGCGCCGGCCGGTTCGCTGCATGTCGTCGATTTCGGCCAGCAGGCGGAGCTGCCGGCCTGGTTCAAGCAGGGCCTGCACGCCTGGCTGCGCAAGTACCACGTGACGCCACGCGCCGCACTGCTGACCGAACTGCGGCGGCAGGCGGACGCCGCCGGCCGGCCGCTCGTGTTCGAGCGCTGGTATCGCGACTACGCCTGGCACGCGGTCTTGGGGGCTCGATAGCGGCGGCAGCGATCGACCGTTTGCGCCGCCCCTCATCCCCCTGCCGGGACCTTCTCCCCGTAAGGACGGGGAGAAGGGGGCAGCTTCAGCGATTTCGCCAATCTTCAGCGTTGCAGTGAGGCACCAACGCCTGACCCTAGCCCCTTCTCCCCGTCCTTACGGGGAGAAGGTCCCGGCAGGGGGATGAGGGGCAGCGCCGGCGGTCAATCGCTGCCTCCCTCAGTCCCCCACCGCTTTCACCAGCGCCGCCGCCATCTTCTGCGGCTTGTAACCTAGCTTTTCCGGCGTGAGGCCGAGGCGCACGACGACCAGCCGCGACGACGGCACGATTGCCACGGTCTGCCCGTCATGGCCGACCAGCCAGAAGGCGTCTGCTGGCATGCCCATTTCGGCGTCGGCGGCGCGGCTGCTTCGCGGACCGCGCATCCAGATGTGGCCCTGTCCGTAGCTGCCGGCGGAAACCGCCTCCGGCGTCCGCATCCAGGCGGCGAATCCCGGCGGCAGCACCGGCACGCCGTTCCACATGCCGTCCTGCAGCATGAACTGGCCGAAACGCGCCCAGTCGCGCGCCGTCGCATAGAGGTAGGAGGAGCCGACGAAGGTGCCGGCGGCGTCGGTCTCCAGCACGGCGCTGGTCATGCCGAGCGGCCCGAACAGCTTCGCTCCCGGCCAGGCGAGCGCGGTTTCGGGATCGCCGGCGGCCGCCTGCCACACCCGCGAGAGCAGCATCGTCGTGCCGCTGGAATAGCTGAAGGCCGTGCCGACCGGATGGGCGAGCGGCTTCGACGCGACGAAACGCGCCATGTCCGGCTCGAGGAACAGCATACGGGTGACGTCGGTGACGTCGCCATAGTCCTCGTTGAACTCCAGCCCGCTCGCCATGCCGAGCAGGTTCGCCACCGTGATGCCGGCGCGGCCGTCGGTGCGCCAGTCGCCGAACAGGCGGTTGGCGCCGACGCTTAGCTTGCCCTCCTTGACCAGCGTGCCGATGATCGCCGCCGTCACCGTCTTGGTCATCGACCAGCCGAGCAGCGGCGTTTCCGGCGAAAAACCCTCGGCATAGCGTTCGGCGACGATGCGTCCGTCCTTCACCACAACCACGGCGCGCATCCCGGGTCCCGTCAGCGTCGCATCGTCGAGTATTTTCGCCAGCGCCGGTTCCTGCGACAGCTCGACCTGCCCGCCCTCCGGCCACAATGCGGCGGCGCCGGCTGTCGCGGTCGGCGTCGGCGCGGGCGCCGGCACCAGCGACTGTGCTTCCTGTCGGTCCGGCAGCACTGTGCAGCCGAGCCCGTCGCGCGCCACCGCCGTGCGAGCACCCCAGAAGCCGAAAAGCCCGGCGGTGACCTGATGCGCATCGCGATCGACGCTGACGCGCATCAGCTTGAGCAGCGGATGGCCCGGCGCCTGCACGTCGTCGGCAAGCACCAACTGCGGGTCGCGGCCGGCGACGAACACGTTGGAACAGACGATCTTGGCGGCATAACCAGAGCCGACACGGATCAATTCCGGTGGCCGCGCATAAAACCAGGCACAAGCCGCGAGGATCGCGACCCCGACGGTGACGGCGACGCGCCGGATCGCCCTTCGCTTTCTCATCGCCTGCCTTCCCTCGAATCGAGCCAGCCGCAGCGGCCTCCGGTCCTAGCAGAGACCGGAGCCGTCTGCCGCCGCAAGCATGCATATCGATTGACGGAAAGCCATCGCGCGGAGTTTATTCGCCGTTACGCCGTGAACCGATTATCAACCGTGTTCGGCGATTTAGGAGGGATTCGCGAAGTCGCGAGGGGCGCTCGCCCGACGAGTGCCGTGTCGGCCAAGGGGGCCAGCACATTTCGAATTCGCAACCTGCCGGCCTGCCGGCATGAAGGGAGACGTGATGCGCCGACTGGCGGCTCTCATCCTGGCGTCCACGCTCGCGGCGTGCAGCACGACCGACGACCTCGGGCTGCAATCGTCTGCGTCCGCCCTTCCGCCCGCCGGCGCCAAGGCGACCGCCAGGGTCGCGGTGCTCAATCCGCGTTTCGAGGACAACGACCCGCATCAGTGGACGGCACGCACGCCGTTCGCCTATCCCATCCACGGCACCGACGTGTCGAAATACCAGACCAGCGTCGACTGGGCCAAGGCGCGCGATTCCGGCATCTCCTTCGCCTTCATCAAGGCGACGGAGGGCGGCGACCGGCTCGACGACAAGTTCGGCGAACACTGGCGCGGCGCCAAGGTCGCCGGCATCCCGCGCAGCGCCTATCATTTCTACTATTTCTGCCGCCCCGCCGCCGATCAGGCGCGCTGGTACATCGCCAACGTGCCGAAGGACCGCTCGGCGCTGCCGCCGGTGCTCGACATGGAGTGGAACCCCGACTCGCCGACCTGCAAGCTACGGCCGAACGCCGCTACGGTACGCAGCGAGATGCGGATCTTCCTGTCGATGGTGGAAAGGCATTACGGCAAGAAGCCGATCATCTACACCTCGATCGACTTCTTCGACGACAACGAACTGTCGACCTTCACCGACTATCCCTACTGGCTGCGCTCGGTCGCCGACCATCCGACCGACCGCTACGGCAGCCATCCCTTCACCTTCTGGCAGTACACCGGCACCGGCGTGGTGCCCGGCATCAGGGGCAATGCCGACATCAACGTCTTCAACGGCAGCCACGGCGCCTGGCAGAAGTGGGTGGCCCAGAACACGCGCTGACCTCGACGAGACACACGTCCCGCCGAAAATATGCGTGGCTTGGGGACGAGACATGCGTATAAACATGCCGGTTCGCCCGGTTTTCGCCACGAGTTTTGGGCAAAGCACGGCGAATTCTCCCAAACCCAGGAAATGTTCGGAATGCGGATGTCCGTGAAAGCTGTTCTTCTTCTTGCCGCCGTTGCCTCGGCGCCGGCCGCGCAGGCACAGGAGTGCGGCAGCGATTTCGAAACCTGGCGCAAGGCGGTGGCCGACGAGGCACGTGCCGCCGGCGTCGGCGAACGCGGGCTGGCCGCGCTGGCCGCCGCGGACATCGACACCCGGGTGCTGGCGCGCGACCGCGCCCAGGGCGTGTTTTCGCAGACATTCACCGAATTTTCATCGCGCATGATCTCGGCCTACCGGCTGAAGCAGGGCGCGGCGAACCTGAAGAAATACGCCGATGTGTTCGCCCGCGCCGAGCAGCAGTTCGGCGTGCCCGGACCGGTGATCGCCGCCTTCTGGGCGCTGGAGACGGATTTCGGCGCCGTCCAGGGCGATTTCGATACGTTGAACGCACTGGTCACGCTGGCGCATGACTGCCGCCGGCCGCAGCTGTTCCGCCCGCAGGTGGTGCCGCTGCTGACGCTGATCGACCAAGGTGTGCTGCCTGCCGACGTGAAGGGCGCCTGGGCCGGCGAGATCGGCCAGACGCAGATCCTGCCGACCGACTACCTGGCGCGCGGCATCGACGGCGACGGCGACGGCACGGTCGACCTGCGCGGCAGCGCCCCGGACGTTATCATGACCACCGCCAACAAGATCCAGCATCGCGGCTGGAAGGCGGGCCAGCCGTGGCTGGTCGAGGTGCGGGTGCCAGACGAGATGCCATGGGACCAGACCGGCCGCACCAACAAGCTGCCGGTGTCGCAATGGAGCGCCTGGGGCGTGACCAAACCGGACGGCTCGCCGCTGGAGGATCACGGCCTCGCGGCCGGCGTCGTGCTGCCGATGGGCCGCAAGGGCCCGGCTTTCATGAGCTACGACAATTACGACATCTACCTGCAGTGGAACCAGTCGGCGACCTACACGCTGACCGCCGCCGTTCTCGCCACCCGGCTTGCCGGCGCGCCGGCCTACGACAAGCGCAACCCCGAGGAAGGCCTCGTCGGCGACGCGATGAAGGAGCTGCAGCAGAAACTCGCGGACAAGGGCTACGACGTAGGCGGCGTCGACGGCATTCTGGGCGCAGGCACGCGCGAGGCGGTGCGCCAGGAGCAGATCAAGCTCGGCCTGCCGGTCGACGGCTGGCCCACTCGGGCGCTGCTCGGAATGATCTGAGGCCTCTCCGCGGGCAGCGCGCCCGCAGGCCTACTGCCCAAGCGGCACCTCGTAGACCTTGCCCCAGTATGGCGCGTTCGCCGTATCGTCGACGCTCATCACGTAGAGGCTCTTGCCGTCCGGCGAAAACGCCATGTTCGGGGCCGTCGGCGACGGGACGTCGATGGCCTTCACGAACTTGCCGTCGGGCGCAACGACGACGATGCGGCCCTTCGAATACTGGCCGATGTAGAAATTGCCGTCCGGGCCGAGCTTCACGCCGTCCGGATAGGCGCCGATGCCGGACGGCTCGTCGACCACGCCGACACGCACAAAAAGCCGCCGGTCCGACAGCGAGCCGTCATCGCCGACGGCGAAGGAGATGACGCGGCCGGCCTCGGATTCGTTCACATAGAGTCGCCCGTCGGGGCCTAGCACGATGCCGTTGGCGTAGTGCAGGTCGTCGGCGAGCTGATCGATCTCGCCGTCGGCGGAGAGGTGAAAGACCTTGCCGACGATCGGACCCGCCTCCCATGGCCCGGATGCGGTGAAATACACTCCACCCTTGCCATCGGCGGCAAGGTCGTTCGGGCCCTGCAGCGCCGACCCATTGCTCGCCTTGTCGTAGGACGCCACCGTCTTGCCGTCCTTGGAGACCCTTGCGATCGTGCCGCTGTCGTAGCACGTCACGACGAGGTCGTCGCCCAACGGCAGGACGGCGGAAGGTCCGCAGCCATCCTGTTTCCAGAGCACCACGCTGGCGTTCCCGTCCCAGCGCTTGATGGTGTGACCGCCATACTCGACGTAGAGCAGCTTGCCGTCGACAAAGACCGGGCCTTCCGGGAAGGCCGCCTTGTCGTCGATGACCTTGATGTCGGCCGCGAAGGCAGAACCGGTCGAAAGCGCGACCGCGACGACGATAGCTGGCAGTTTCATGAGCTTCCCCCAATTGCCAAAAGAGTATCCTGCCGGCGAAGCGACGAAGCGACAAGCCGCTTCATTTCGCCGACCTCGTCTCCGGCAGGCCGCGCCGTCCGTCGTCGCTCAGTGCCCTCCCGAGAAGACCAGCGTCTTGATCGGCAGCAGCAGCGCCTGGATGCGCAGGATTATGGCATGCACCACGCCGACGGCGTCGACCGCGTGCAGATAGAGTCGCGTCGCCGTGCCGAGGTTGGGATCGTCGAGCCTGTCGTGGTTGCTGGTGTAGGCGTTGGCGATACAGCTGCTGCCCGGCGGGACGCCTTCAAAGCCACCCTCGAACAGCGGCTCGAGATAGACGGTAACGGTTCCGGGTCTCGCCGCCGCCTGCTGCGCGTCGATCAGCTGGTCCGAGGCGCGAAGCTGGCCGGTCGCGATGAGGTCCTGCACATCGGTCACCACCATGGGGATGATCGTCATCGGCTTCGAGATGCAGGTGACCTCGGCCAGCATGCCGACGGTCATGACCTGCGCCTCGAGCTGATTGAAGCCGGCGACAAGGCCCCACCGGCCGGCGTCCTCCGGCACCAGCACCCCCGCCGGACGCATGATCGGCGTGACGATCTCGCCCTTGCGCAGCACGAACTGTTCCACCGTGCCGCCGACGCCGGCCCGGATCGTCGTCTTGTCTAGCGCAACCTGGGCCTCGTCGAGCTGGGCCTGCGCGCGCCCGCGCTGCGCCGGAAACACAGAAGCGATCTGCGCCGACACGATCTGCTTGTTGGCGACGACGGCGGCCACCGCCGCCTGCCGTCCGTTGACGATGTTCTGCAGTTTCTCGATCTCGCGCTGCGGCACCGTGGAGGCGTTGCGCCGCTGCAGTTCGGTCTTGGTCGCCAGTTCATCGACCGCCTGCTGGTAGGCGCTCTGCGCTTCCTGGATCTGGGCGTCGGACACGACCAGCTGCGCCTCGGCCAGCTTTACGTCGGCGTCGATCTCGGCCAGCCGCCGGCGCGCCGTCTCGACCGCCGCCTCCTGCTCGGAACTGTCGAGCTTGAAGATCGGCTGGCCGGCCGTCAGCTTGTCGCGATTGGCTACGTACACCTCGGCGACGCGGCCGGTCTGTTCCGAGATGATCGGGACGGTGCGGTAGTAAGATACGGCGTTCGAGGTCGACGGATGGAAGTAAAGGATCATCGTCAGCAGACAGATCGTCAACGCGACGCACGCCGTTATGCCGTAGCGCAGCTCGAACCAGATCGAATAGAGCGTGAGTTCGCGGCCAAGCCGCTTTCCCTGCACGAACCGCCTGAACAGGAAGTCCGGCAGGATCGTGACCAGCGAGCAGAGCAGCAGCTCGATCATAACGGAAGCTTTCCCTAGAAACGCATGCGCCGTATTCAGGCCGACGTTTGTCCCGCCTGCCGATCGTTGTCGTCCGGTCGGGTCATCGGAGCCGGCTCAGGCTGTGCCGGTGAGGCCGCTGGCGCCGGACCCGACGCCGCGGGAGGGAGAGGCGCTGGTTGGAGCTGTGCGCCAGAACCGTCGTCGGGCCCCGCCACAGGCCGGCGCCTGCCAGCCATGGCGGCAAGCGACTCGGCCATACCCGCGAGCGGCGCGTACAAGTCGGGGATAGGCACGAGCGCGAGCAGAAGGGCGGTTACCCAGAACCAGTTGTTGTGGGTGAACAGCGCAAGCAGCGCCAACGCCCCGATGACCTCGAACTGCAGCTTGCTGGCATTGCGGTGGCCAAGATGCTCGGGCAAGGCGTGCAGGCGGAAGTACAGGCTGCCGAGTGCGAATACCATGACGACGAGGCCGATCGCCGAGCCGACCATGAACGGGTCCGTCTCGCCGGGCGCGGTGATGAAAGCCGGCAGATGATGCGGTGCGGCGGGATGCATCGCAGTCATGGAAGCCTCCTCGGCGACCCGGCACGCGGTGCTCGCCTTGCCGGCCATGGGTGATCGGGTTCTGGCGCAGGAGAATGGCCGCTGCCAAGCGCCACGCGTGCGAACGCGTTCGCACAACGCGCTGAAAGCAATCCGCCCGCGCCCCGCCTGGCGAATACCGACATCGGCACATCCCCCTCAAGATGTGTCGCCTGCTTAGCACGCTGACCGGGACGTGAGAAGGGTAACCCGTTGGTCCGAACCGGGCAGCTAACCGGCCACCAAGCGCGGCGCGCTCCGACGTGCGCCCCGCTTCCAGCATCTCCCCGGCCCTGGCATAGCCGCCACCCGGCCCGTCGAGGAAGTGCAGATGCGAATCCGGCTTGCCGGAAGGCACCCGACAGGTCATCAGCGCGTGCGACTGGCGGCGCAGTCCCTAGTCGATCTCGCCGCGCGCCTTGCCGCCGATTTAATCGGATACGATTTATATTATCGTCAGCGATCCCACCGACAGGAGTAACCCATGCCTGCCACGGAGACAGCAAAACGCCAGGACGCGCCTGCCTCTCCGCCCGCTGGCGAGACGCGCAAGCTTTCAAGCTATCTGTGTTTCGCGGTCTATTCCGCCAATCTGGCGTTCGGGCGCACCTACAAGCCGATCCTCGACAGGCTCGGCCTGACCTATACCCAGTACGTCGCCCTGGTGGCGCTGTCCGAGGGAGATGGCCAGACCGTCGGGGCGCTCGGCGAAAAGCTGTTCCTTCAATCCAACACGCTGACGCCCATGCTCAAGAAGCTGGAGCAGCAGGGTTACATCAGCCGCCGCCGCGACCCAGCCGACGAGCGGCAGGTGCGTGTCGGCCTGACGCCGGCCGGCCGGGAACTGCTGCTCGAGGCCGACCAGGCCGCCACCGTGATGATCGAAGCCACCGGCCTCGGCGACGATTTTCCGGCAGTGCATCAGACGGTGGCGAAACTGCGCGACAATCTTTTGCACGCACAGGCCGCGTGAGCGGGAAGTCGCAACATCGACGACCCCGCCTGGCAGCGTCGTGCAGGCACTGAGCCCTACTCCGCCGCCATCGTCTCAAGGCTGGCAAAACCCTGTGGCGCCACGCCTTCCTCGAACGGCGTGGTGATCTCGACGAAGGTGTCGGGGTAGAAGCCGTTGAAGCGGGTCCGAAGCGACAGCGAATAAGCGCCGATGTGACCGATCTCGATCCAGTCGCCGGTGTCGATGGTTTCGGGCAGCCAGAACGGCCGCGACAGGATGTCGACGGAATCGCAGGTAGCGCCGCACACCTTGAACGGCACGATGTTGGTCTCGCTGCCGTTGCGCGAGCGGATCGCCGGGTCGGGAATGAAACGCGCCGGCAGCGTCAGCTTGCCGGTCCACGAATCCGACAGCGACGCCCAGATGCCGTCGTTGATGTAGAGCCGCCTGCCCTTGCGCAGCAACACCCGCACGATCAGCGAGAAAGCGCGGGCGACGATCACCCGGCCCGGCTCGGCCACCAGCGGCATCTCGTCGAAGCCGTACTCCTTGAGGTCGCCGGACAGGCGCGACATGATCTGGCCGAGCGACGGCATCGGCGGCTTCTTGCTGCTCGGGTCGGTGCCGTAGTCGGCCGGAAACCCGCCGCCGACGTCGAGCCCGGCGATGTCGAAGCTCAGCCGGTTGCGCACCCAGTCGGCCGAGGCCAGCGCCCGCTCGTAGGTGTCGGGGTCCTCGATCTGGCTGCCGACGTGGAAACACAGCCCGACCTTGTAGCCTTGGCGGTTGAGCCGCTCGGCCAGCTCGATCGCGTAGGCCGGCCCGGCGCCGAATTTCTTCGACAGCTCGTAGGCGGCGGAGCCCTTGGTCTGCACGCGCACGAACACGGTGATGGCGCCGGGGTCGATGTCGAGCGCCCGCACCACCCGGGTCAGCTTGGTGATCTCGTCCTCGTGGTCGACGGCGATTACCCGGATGCCGTACTTCTCCAGCGCCAGCCTGATGTCCGACTGCGCCTTGACCGGGTGCATGTAGAGCATCTCGGCATCGGCCGAGACGGCGCGCACCGCAGCAAACTCGCCGGGCGACGCGACATCGAAGGCGGTGACGCCGGCTTCGACCAGCGTCTTCAGCACCAGTTGCTCGCCATTGGTCTTGACGGCATAGGCGGTCTTGCCCGGGAACATTCGCATGAACTGCCGCGCGTCGGCCTTCAGCACCTCGGGCCTGAAGCAGTAGACGGGATCGTCGGGCCTCAGCGCGAGAGCCGCCTCGGTTGCGTTGTCGAATCTCTGCATGACGGCCTCCGGCGGACGAATGCGGCCCGTATTTAAGACAAGGCGCTCAGAAGGAAAACACCAACCGGCGAAATGGACGGCAGGTTGCCTGCGATTTTCGTGAGTTCGCCGCCGTCCTGACGATCATTGCGCCAGCGGGCCGAAATCGGGTGGCCGTCGCCTCCCCCGACCGCTACCGCACGGCTTACAAGGATGACGGGAGGATTCGATGCCGACGACCATCGCTGCCGGTGCGGCCAACGCCATGTCGTTCAGGAACTGGGCGATGCTGATCCTGCTCGGCGCCATCTGGGGCGGCTCGTTCTTCTTCGCCCGCGTCGCCGTCGCCGAGATCCAGCCGTTGACGCTGGTGCTGTTCCGCGTCGCCATCGCCGCCGCGGCGCTGCATGTCTACCTCATCGCACGCGGCATCTCGTTCCGCCTCGCCTTCCCGTTCGCCGCCGGCTTCGTGCTGCTGGCGGTACTGAACAACGTCATCCCCTTCTCGCTGATCTTCGCCGGCCAGACCGAGCTCGGCGCCGGCATCGCCTCGGTGCTCAACGCCACCACGCCGTTCTGGACGGCGCTGCTCGCCAGCCGCTTCACCACCGACGAGAAGCTCAGCTGGAACAAGGTGGCAGGCATCATCCTCGGCATCGCCGGCACCGCCGTCATGATCGGCCCGGGACTGATCGCCGGGCTCGGCGGGCCGGTCTGGGCAAAGTTCGCGCTGATCGGCGCCTCGGTGTCCTATGCCTTCGCGCTGATCGTGGCCAAACGCTTCAAGGGCATTCCGCCGGCCGTCGTTGCAACCGCGCAGCTTACCGCCTCGACCGCCATCATGATCCCGATCGTGCTTGCGGTGAACGGCACCGCCGGCCTGTTCTCGGCCAGCCCGCATGTCTGGGCATCGGTGGTGGCGCTGGCGCTGGTATCGACGGCCTTCGCCTACATCCTCTATTTCCGCCTCGTCGCCGACGCAGGTGCCACCAACGCCTCGCTGGTGACGCTGATCGTGCCGGCGAGCGCCATCCTGCTCGGTGCGCTGTTCCTTGGCGAGCGGCTGGAGCCGATCGAGATGGCCGGCATGGTGGCGATCGCCGCCGGCCTGGTCACCATCGACGGAAGGGTGTTCGGCGGCGGCGCCAGGGCAGCGCGATAACCGTTTTCGCCACAATTTCGGCGGGCGATTTTTACGAAATCTTTCAACGGCTAATGAGCTCCAGGGGCAGGTCGTTTCCACAATTCTGCCGCAATGCAGCATGTTTTCTGCTTGTCAGGTCGCGAAACTGCCTTAGATTCTGCTTCCGTACTCTACTCATGGAGGCATCGCATGGGACTTGCACGGCCAATCAACGCATTGATGATCTGTGCTGCGTTCGCAGTTATCGGCGCCCTGATAATGGGAGTTCTTCCTTGACCGCATGAGATGGGGGGTATCGGACGGGTTCTGGTACCAACAACGAGAAAGGCCCGCCGGCGACGGCGGGCCTTTTCATTTACTGGGGGTTTCGGAAAAGAACCCTGGCGACTCGCTGGCGCCCCTTCCACCAGCTTCGCGTGGTCGCCCTCGTCCTGGGAGGAGCAGGGCTGCGGCCGGCCGAGGTGGATCAGGCGGCCGCAGAGTTGACCTGCTTGGCGACCGGGGCCGGGGCCTGCGCCCGCAGCCCGATCATGTGGCAGATGGCAAAAGCGAGGTCGGCACGGTTCATCGTATAGAAATGGAACTCCTCGACGCCGCGCTCCACCAGGTCCATCACCTGCTCGGCAGCGACGGCCGACGCCACCAGCGCATGCGTCTGCGGGTCGTTGTCCAGGCCCTCGAAGCGTTCTGCCAGCCAGGCCGGCACATGCGCCCCGGCCTTCGACGAAAAATTCGCGACCTGGCGGAAATTGTGCACGGGCTGGATGCCGGGCACGATCGGGACGTAAATGCCGGCGCGGCGGACACGCTCGACGTAACGCTCATAGAGATCGTTGTCGAAGAAGAACTGGGTGATCGCGCGGGACGCGCCGTTGTCGACCTTGCGCTTCAGCATCTCGATATCGGTGGCGAAGTCGGGGCTTTGCGGATGCTTTTCCGGATAGGCGGCGACGGAGACGTCGAAATCGGCGATAGACTTGAGACCGGCGACCAGGTCGGCGCCGTTGTGGTAGCCGCCCGGGTGCGGCCGGTAGACGCTGCCGACGCCGGAAGCCGGGTCGCCGCGCAACGCCACGAAGCGTTCGATGCCAAGGGCCTGGTATTCGCGCACCACCGCATCGACCTCCTCTCTCGTCGCGCCGACGCAAGTGAGGTGGGCCGCGGCCGGAATGCCGGTCTCGGTGAGGATGCGCTTGACGGTGCGGGCGGTGCGCTCGCGCGTCGAGCCGCCGGCGCCGTAGGTCACCGACACGAATTTCGGGCCGAGCGGCTCCAGCCGCGTGACCGTCTGCCAGAGCCGCTCTTCCATCTCGTCGGTCTTGGGCGGGAAGAACTCGAAGGAGACGCGCAGCCTGCCGCCGATGTCCGGCCGGCGCGAGAAACGAAACTGGTTCATCAGACGGCTTCCCTTTGCGGCATAAGGTTCGAAGGATCGGCGATCAGCATGCGGCGGTCGCGACCGAGCCAGAGTTTGACCGTCAGCCGGGCGTCGCCGGTGGGGCGCGGCTCGAACGCCCTGGTCACCTCGACGTCGAGGCCGGCCTCGGCGAACCATTCCTCGATCTGGTGGTCGGAAAAGCCGAGACGCATATGCGCGTGCTCGTTGCGCAGGAACTCCAGGCCGTGCGGCGCGAAATCGACGATGATGAGCCGGCCGGCGGGACGCAGCAGCCGCGCCGCCTCGCGGATCGCCTGGCCGGGCTCATCGAGGTAGTGCAGCACCTGGTGCATGGTGATGAGGTCGAAACTGTCGCGCTCGACCGGCGGCGAAAAAATGTCGCCCTGCCGCACCTGGGCGTGCGAGACACCCGCCTTGTCGAGATTGGCGCGGGCCACCGCCAGCATCTCGCGCGACAGGTCGATGCCGACGCCGCGGCGGTAGAGCGGCGCGAACAACTCCAGCAGCCGGCCGGTGCCGGTACCGAGATCGAGCATCGACTGGATCGGCCGCTTGCCGACGGCGGCGAGCAGCGCGGCCTCGACCGCCTGGTCAGGCGCATGCAGGCTGCGCAGCTCGTCCCACGAGGCGGCGTTGCGACTGAAATAGGCGTTCGCCTTCTCCTGGCGGCGCTGCTTCACCGTCTGCAGGCGTTCGAGGTCGCGGTCCACCACCGCGTCGCGGTCGTGCACCCGCGACACGATGCCGGTGACGAAGTCGCGCACGCTCTCCTCGTCGGAGATGCGGAAGAAGGCCCAGGAGCCTTCCTGGTAACGCTCGACCAGGCCAGCTTCCATCAAAAGCTTGAGGTGGCGCGAGACGCGCGGCTGCGACTGGTTGAGGATGTCGGTGATGTCCGACACCGTGAGGTCGCCGCGCGCGATCAGCGCCAGGATGCGCAGGCGGCTGGATTCGGCCGCCGCCTTCAATATATCAACCATCTGGTCGAGGGTCATCTGCATGGTCGCCACAGCCAAAAAGACATAAACATATCTTTATGTGAAGATCGGGAACTTCGCAACAACTATGTCGCTGCCGGGCAAGAAAATGCCGCTTGCCAATCGCAAAGGTGAGGGAATGGACGAAAAGCGCGTTGGCGAGATCGCCCTGGCCGACAACCCGGCGGACGAGACCGGCGACGCGCATGTCGTGTTCATCGGCCGCATCCGGTCGGCATGGACGCGCCGCGAGCACTGCCCGAAAAACATGCGCGAGGCGCGCGAGCGCGGCGCGCCGGCGCATGTCGAGGTCGATGCCCGGTTCCGCCAGGGCCTCGACGGCCTGCAGGCGGCGAGCCATGTGGTGGTGATCAGCTGGCTCGATCGCTCAGCGCGAAATCTGATCGTGCAGAAACCGCGCCATGCATCTGAGGCGAAAGGTGTTTTCGCCCTGCGCTCGCCGGCGAGGCCGAACCCGCTCGGCCTGCATGCGGCGCGGCTGCTGGCGGTCGACGCCGTAGCCGGCATCGTGTCGCTCGACGCCATCGACACGCTCGACGGCACGCCTGTCGTCGACATCAAGCCGTATTATGCATCGACCGACGCGATACCCGAAGCGACGGTGACGCGTCCGGACAGGCGGACGGACTGAGCCATGTCGACCCACCGCCAGCGCGCGATCGCCAAGGCACTGACCGTGCTGCTGCCCCTCGCGCCCTACGCCGACACCGAGAAGATCAGGACGGATGCCGGCGCCAGGCACCTCAAGACATTGCCGCCGACGGTCGCCGTCTGGCTGGCCACCGTCGCGCATGTCCGCCATGCGCACACCGACTACGAGGCGCTGCTGGAAGAGGACTACGACCGCGACTCCGCCCGCTTCTTCGTCGTCGACCAGATCAACGCGGTGCTGACCCGCTGGCGCGCCACCCGCCTGCTCGACCCCGACGACTTCGACGCCGAGTAGCCGCCACTCTCCCAACAAACTGTTGTTCTTCCGTGCCTTGCCGGCTTACATGGCCGGCGGGTGGGGCAGACTGAATGGCGCGGGCAAGTCGCAAGGCCGACCTCTCGGCCGCGGAGGCGAAACGGCGATCATGGTGGCAGGCCGTGCGCGAGCGGCTGTCACTGCCCGGCGTGGAAGCCTGGTCCAACACCGTGCGGACCGTCTTCCTCAACCTCCTGTTCCTGCTCGCCGTCATCATCGTGCTGCCGGTGCTGGTCAGCCAGTTCCGGCGCGACCAGGTGATCATCGAGCCCATCGCCGTGCCCGAGGCGCTCGCAGCGCAAGGCCTGTCGGCGGAGGTCGTCGCCAGCCGCGTCTGGGACGGGCTGCAGGACACGGTCGCCAAGGCGAACACCTCCAAGGAAAGCATCGACGCCCTGCCCGATTCGCGGCGCGTCGAATTTTCCTTCCCCGACTCCGGCTTTTCGATCGAGTCGTTGGTCTTCCACCTCCGCCGCCTTGTGAATGCCTACGAGACGCGCATCGCCGGCGAGTTCGTCTGCGCCGACGCCGCCTGCGCGCGGACCGGCATGCGGCTGCGGCTGCGCGTCATCCGCGACACCGTGGAACTGGTCGACCTGCCGCCGGTCGGCGAAAGGCCGGAGCGCGATTATTTCGCCGATGCCGGCGCCCGCGTGCTGGCCGTGCTCGACCCGTTCGTCGCGCTCGCCGCGCTGTCGGACGGCCAGCCGCTCAAGGCGACGACGCTGGCGCGCCGGCTGATCCGCTCGCACCACGAGGACGCCAAATGGGCGCACAATCTGGTCGGCCTGATCCGTGTCAACCAGGGCGACGTGCCGGCGGCGGTTGAAGAGTTCCGCGCCGCGCTTGCACTCGACCCCGGCTTCGCGCAGGCGCGCGCCAACCTCGGCAGCGCCCTGCTGCGGCAGGGCGATCTCGCCGGCGCCGAGGCCGAGTTCAAGACGCTGCTCGCACGCGATGCGGGCAATGTCTGGGCGCTGCGCGGCATCGCCGACCTGGCGCTCGCCCGCAACGACCCGCAAGCGGCGATCGATGCCTTGCTGAAGGCGGCGGACGAGGACCCGGTCAACCCGCTCTACTTCGCCCAGGCCGGCAAGATCGAACTGGAACGCGGCCGCAAGGCGGAAGGGGAAAAGCTGCTCGCCCGCGCGCTGGAACTCGATCCAGGCTACCTGCCGGCCTTCGCCTTCCTGGCGGCGATGCATCTCGGCGCCGGCGACCATGCGGCGGCCGAAAAGATCTACCGCGACGCCGCCGACTACGCGCCGGACGACGCCGACGCCCAGGCCTCGCATGCCCGCATGCTGGCGATCCTGCACAACTGGCCCGAAGCGATCGCCCGCTACGAGCGCGCCACCGTGCTGGAATCCGGCAACGCCAGCTACTGGCTGGAATACGCGCGCTGCCTGACGAGCGGCGGCCGGCCTATGGACGCGCTGGCGCCGCTCGAGACGGCGGTAAAACTCGATCCTCAGGACGCCGACATCTATCTGGCGATGGGCGATTCCTACCGCGACACCGGCCGCAAGGCCGAAGCGGTGGCCGCCTACCGGAAATTTCTCGATCTCGACAAGGACGGCTCGCCGATGCGGCCGGTGGCCGAGCGGTTCATCGAGCTTTTGTCGGGATGACCGCAGCCTGTCCGGAAGCAGCGGTTCAGCCCCCGCCGTCGCGGTAGCGCAGGCCGTCGATGATCAGGCCGAGCAGCCTCTTGCCGCGCGCCTCGGCCCCGTCGCGATGCAGGCTGGCCGAGATGTTGGCGGCGACCGCCATCAGCACGTCCTCCGGATCGACGTCGCGGCGCACCGCCCCGGCATCGGCGGCCGCATCGAGCAGCCCGGACAGCGCGCCCGCCAGTTCGGCCCGCGATTGCGAAAACACCTCGCCATCCGAGTTCAAGGCGGACTTCATGGCGTCGGCGAAACCGTATTTCACCGCCATCAGCGCGGCGTAGCGCTCCAGCCAGGCGGTCAGCGCCTGCAGCGGCGGCTTTTCGCGCGCAAGCCGGCCGGCGGCGGCGTGCAGCCGCGCCACCTCGTTGCGGTAGAGCCCGGCAAGCAGCGCGTCGCGGCCGGGAAAATGCCGGTAGAGCGTGCCAATGCCGACGCCGGCGCGCTCGGCCACGGCGGCAAGCGACAGCTCGCCCGGGTTTTCCGCGACCAGTGCCGAGGTCGCGTCGAGCAGCTTCTGGCGGTTACGCGCCGCGTCAACACGGGGCGGTCGCCCTTTCGTCAGGTCGTCCAAAATTCTTTCTCCCTGACCTCTGGAAAAACGGAGGGGCCTCCGTATATCTTCGAAGCGGAGATCACTCCGCTTAGTTATGTCGGCCCGCGCCCGCGGGCAAGAAGCCGTTTGTTTGCGCGCTCCGCGCAGAAAGGCAAAAGCATCATGGCAAGCAAGGTTTGGTTCATCACGGGGTCGTCCAAGGGGTTCGGCCGCGTCTGGGCGGAGGCGGCGCTGTCACGAGGCGACAAGGTCGCGGCGACGGCGCGCGACCCCGGCACGCTTTCGGACCTCGTCGCCAGATATGGCGACAGCGTCGCCGCGCTGGCGCTCGACGTCAACGACAAGGCGGCGGTGGGTGAGGCGATCGCCCAGGCACACGAACGCTTCGGCCGCCTCGACATCGTCATCAACAATGCCGGCTACGGCCAGTTCGGCGCCATCGAGGAGCTGAGCGAGGAGGAAGCGCGCGCCCAGATCGAGACCAACGTGTTCGGCGCATTGTGGGTGACGCAGGCGGCGCTGCCGATCATGCGTGCCCAAGGCTCCGGCCACATCATCCAGATCTCGTCGATCGGCGGCGTCAATGCGTTCCCCAACGTCGGCATATATCATGCCTCGAAATGGGCGCTGGAGGGTTTCAGCCAGTCGCTCGGTCTCGAGGTTGCCGAACACGGCATCCACGTGACGCTGGTGGAGCCCGCCGGTTTCGCGACCGACTGGAGCGGACCGTCGGCCAAGCACGCCAAGCCGATCGCGGCCTACGACAGTGCCCGCGACAGGATGAGGCAGCGGCGCGGCACCGTGGTGCCGGGCGACCCGCAGGCCACCGGCGCCGCCATGCTGGCGCTGGTCGACGCGCCGGAGCCGCCGCTGCGTGTCTTCTTCGGCGATGTCGGCCTGCCGATGATCCAGCAGGAATATGCCAGCCGCCTGGCGCTCTGGGAAAAGTGGGATTTTATCGCCGACGTCGCCCAAGGCGAAAAGAAGAACCGCAAGGCCGGCTAACGGCCGATATCTGCCGCCGCATGCGCTCCGACCTGAGCGCATGCGGCGATCATCAGTTTCGCGCAGCGATCCCTGGCCTTATGCGCGATAAATCCACTGCTCCGGCACACGCACCGACACCTCCTCGCCGACACCGAGGGTTCCCGGCTTCTCTACCCAGCCGACGAGGCCGCGCAGCCGTTTCGCCACCTTCGGGAAAAGCAGAGAACCAGCCTCCTCGTCGGCCATGCCGGCCCGCTTGGCGACCTGTCGGCCGGCATAGCGGCACGGCGCATTCTGCCCGTCGATCTTGATCGTCGCGCCGCCCTTGCAGAGCAGCAATGTGCCCGCCGGCAGCATCGAGAGATGCGGGATGCCGTCGAGCACCAGATTCGCGCCGATCCATTCCGGCCTGAGTTCGGCAAGGCCCAGGCGCCCGGCCACCACGGCCAGTTCGTCGGTCGCCACGATGGACAGTTGCCGCTCGTTGCGCATTTCCGTGCCGCGCTCATACCAGGGTTCGCGGCCGCCGGAGCGGCGGGTGCCACCGGCGTGGAAGTCGCCGGGAATGCCGTCGAAGCCGAGCGCCAGCGATTCGACCGCGCTGGTCTCGAAGTGGTCGCCGCCGGCATGGTAGAGGCCGGCGATGCGCGCCGTCAGCCTGCGTCCGGGGACGATGTCGAAGGCCGGCTCATTCACGGGCGGGATCGGCAGGTCGAGCATGGAATCTCCTTTCAGGAAGCCCAGAGATGCAGAACTTGCTTCGGGCTCAAACCTTTCGAGCAGCAGGCCGTAATAGAGGCCATCGCCCTCCGTCGTGTCGAGCTGCCCCGATTCGAGCCAACATGGCGCGAAGGCCGCGAATGGGCTTCGTCAGCGCCTGGTGATCCGCATCGGCAGGCCGCCCTGCGGCTGCGTCGTCAGCTTCTGCACCGGCCAGGGTTTCGTCTCGGCCACGGTGTCGAAGCGGAAGCGCGACATCAACACGGCGAGCACGATGACGGCCTCCTGCATGGCAAACGTCATGCCGATGCACACTCGCGGCCCGGCGCCGAACGGCAAATACTGGAAACGGTTGATTTTTTCCCGGTTGACGGGGTGGAAGCGCGAGGGCAGGAAGGCGTTCGGGTCGTCCCACAATTTGCGGTGGCGATGCACCACCCAGGGCATCACCAACACCTGCGCGCCGCGCGGAATCTTCAGGGTTTCATAGGTCTCCGGCTCGATCGGCTCGCGGTTGATCGACGGCGCCGGCGGGTAGAGGCGCATCGCCTCCTCAAAGGCGGCGCGGGTGAGCGGCATCAGGTCGAGCCATTTGACAGGGTCGGGCTCGGCCTTCAGCACCTGGTCGATCTCGGCCTCGATCGGCTCGCGTTCCCACGGCGCCTCGGCGAGGCAATAGAGCGTCCAGCCGAGCGCCCGCGCCGTTGTCTCGTGGCCGGCGCCGATGAAGGTGATGATGTTGTCCTCGACCTCCTGGCGCGTCAGCCCGTCGCTGCCCTCGGCGCGCAGCAGCAGCGTCAGAAAATCCTCCGGTACATCGTCTGGATCCTTTTCCATCCGGGCGATGCGCATCGCCACCGTGTCTGTGACGATCTTGCGGAAGAACGCCATGGTGCGGCGGCCGCGGATGTGAGTGAGGCGCGGCAGCCAGTCGGGCGCGCGCAAGATGTCGAGCGGGTCGACGCGGCCCATCGTCTCGAACAGCCGCTCGATCTGGTGGCCGAAACTGCCGGGTTCGCCGGCGATCTCGTCGGAAAACAGCGTCTCGGCCATGATGTCGAAGGTGAGCAGCGTCATGTCGTTGGCGATGTCGACGACGCCGGTTTCGTTGTCGTAGCGGGTGGCGAAAGCCTCCGTGCGTCGCAGCATCGGGCCGGCGAAACCGAAGATGTGGCGCGGCGTGAACACCGGCGCCATCGCCTTGCGCGAGCGTTTCCACACCTGGCCTTCCGCCGTGAGCAGGCCATCGCGCAAAATCGGCCGCAGCACCTTCTGGCGCACCGTGGCAAGCTTGTAATTCCTGGCGTTGTCGACGAGCACGTGGCGGATCAGGCCGGGATCGTTGGCGATCACCAGCGGCCCGCCGACGCCGTTGACGATGATCCAGGGCTGATTGTAGGAGGGTTCGCCCCACAATTCCAACGGGTTGCGGTAGATGATGCGGATCATCTCCAGCATCGACGGCGCCCGCGTGCGCGGGATCGGCGCGGGCGGACGAAACGGGGCGGGCGACGTGTCCATGACGGCTCCTTGTCCGTTTCTACAGGTAGGGTCTCGATGCCGTCGCGTCCATGCGGTGCAAGGCCGCTTATCACGACCTGCAAACGGCCTGTGGATTTGGCTTTCGGCCGTCGAACCCCTATATCTAGCAGATTCCTGCGGCGCTCGAATCGGGGCGATTTCGAGCGCATTCCGACGACCTAGACACGAAAGCATTTCATGAACGACGAGACCGAAAACGGCAACGGCGGCAGCGCCGAATACGGGGCGGATTCAATCAAGGTGCTGAAGGGCCTCGATGCGGTGCGCAAGCGGCCGGGCATGTATATCGGCGACACCGACGACGGCTCGGGCCTGCACCACATGGTCTACGAGGTGGTGGACAACGCCATCGACGAGGCGCTGGCCGGCCACGCCGACCTGGTGTCGGTGACGCTCAACCCCGACGGCTCGTGCACGGTCATCGACAACGGCCGCGGCATCCCCACCGACCTGCACCCGTCGGAAGGCGTGTCGGCGGCCGAAGTGATCATGACGCAGCTGCATGCCGGCGGAAAGTTCGACCAGAACTCCTACAAGGTCTCCGGCGGTCTGCACGGCGTCGGCGTCTCGGTGGTCAACGCGCTGTCGGTCTGGCTGAAGCTGAAGATCCGCCGCGACGGCAAGGTCCACGAGATGAGTTTTACCCATGGCGACGCCGACGGGCCGCTGGCCGTGACCGGCAGCTACGAGGCCAACAAGCAGCCCGGTACCAATGAGGGGCGCAGCGGCAGCGAGATCACCTTCCTGCCGTCGCCGCTTACTTTCACCATGGTCGAGTTCGACTATGGCACGCTGGAACACCGGCTACGCGAACTGGCTTTCCTGAATTCCGGCGTGCGCATCGTTCTGACCGACGCGCGGCACGCCGACGTGAAACAGGTGGAACTGCGTTACGAGGGCGGGCTCGAGGAGTTCGTGAAATATCTCGATCGCGCCAAGAAGCCGCTGATTACCGCCCCCATCGCCATTCGCGCCGAGCGCGACGGCATCACCGTGGAAGTGGCGATGTGGTGGAACGACAGCTACCACGAGAACGTGCTGGCCTTCACCAACAACATCCCGCAGCGTGACGGCGGCACCCATCTCGCCGGCTTCCGCGGCGCGCTGACGCGCCAGGTGACGGGTTATGCCGAGGCTTCCGGCCTCACCAAGAAGGAGAAGGTGCAGCTCACCGGCGATGACTGCCGCGAAGGCCTGACCGCGGTGCTGTCGGTCAAGGTGCCCGACCCGAAATTCTCTTCGCAGACCAAGGACAAGCTGGTTTCGTCGGAAGTGCGGCCGGTGGTCGAGAGCCTGGTCAACGAGGCGCTCGGCACCTGGCTGGAAGAACATCCCGGCGAAGCCAAGGTGCTGATCGGCAAGGTGGTCGAGGCGGCGGCGGCGCGCGAGGCCGCGCGCAAGGCGCGCGAGCTCACCCGCCGCAAGGGCGTGCTCGACATCACCTCGCTGCCCGGCAAGCTCGCCGACTGCCAGGAGCGCGATCCGGCAAAATCGGAAATCTTCATCGTCGAGGGTGATTCCGCAGGCGGCTCGGCCAAGAGCGGCCGTTCGCGCCAGAACCAGGCGATCCTGCCGCTGCGCGGCAAGATCCTCAACGTCGAGCGCGCGCGCTTCGACCGCATGCTGTCGTCCGACATGATCGGCACGCTGATCACCGCGCTCGGCACCTCGATCGGCAAGGACGAGTTCAACGCCGACAAGCTGCGCTACCACAAGATCATCATCATGTCGGACGCCGACGTCGACGGCGCACACATCCGCACGCTGCTGCTCACCTTCTTCTTCCGACAGATGCCGGAGCTGATCGAGCGCGGCCACCTCTATATCGCGCAGCCGCCGCTCTACAAGGTGACGCGCGGCAAGAGCTCGCAGTACCTCAAGAACGAAAGCGCGTTCGAGGACTTCCTGATCAGTTCGGGGCTGGAGGACGCGTCGCTGACGCTCGCCTCCGGCGAGGTGCGCACCGGCCAGGACCTGCGCGCGGCGATCGACGACGCGCTCGCCGTGCGCGGCCTGCTCAACGGCCTGCACACCCGCTACAACCGCAGCGTGGTCGAACAAGCGACGATCGCCGGAGGCCTGCGGCCCGAAATCTTCAACGACCTCGGCCGCGCCAATGAGATGGCGAAGACGATCGCCGAGCGCCTCGACGCCATCGCCGAGGACATCGAGCGTGGCTGGAGCGGCGGCACCTCGGTCTCCAACGACGGCTCCGGCGGCTATATGTTCGAGCGCCTGCTGCGCGGGGTGCGCGACGTGGTGACCCTGGACATGGCGCTGATCAACTCGGCCGACGCGCGCGCGCTCGACCGTTATGCGCCACGCCTCGGCGAGGTCTACGCGACACCGCCGGTGCTGCGCCGCCGCGAGACCAGCGAGAGCATAGCCGGGCCGCTGGCCCTGCTCGACGCCGTGTTCGCCTCGGGCCGCAAGGGCCTGACCATGCAACGCTACAAGGGTCTCGGCGAAATGAACGCCGAGCAGCTGTGGGAAACCACGCTCGACCCGAACGTGCGCTCGCTTCTGCGCGTGCAGGTCAACGACGCCACCGACGCCGACTCGCTGTTCTCGCGGCTGATGGGCGACGAGGTCGAGCCGCGCCGCGACTTCATCCAGGAGAACGCGCTCAGCGTCGCCAACCTCGACGTCTAAGCGACGAAGCAGCCAAACTGGCGCGGGCTGTCGAACCGCGCCGCCCTTCCGGATTGATGAAGGGGATGAGCCGTCGGCATCGCGCCGGCGACGGCACGATGCCGCAGCGTCGCCCAACCAGCTTCGCCGCAAAGCTCGATCGTGCTAGGGGAAGCGCGTCGATATCGAGGTTGCCGGTGAAGACTGGGCGGAAAGAATGGCGGTTGTGGTTCGCGCTTGTCGCGGCCTTGCTGTTCCTCATGCAGTCGGTCGCCAGCGGCGTCGCGCTTGCCAGCACCGGCGTGCCGCTGGATGCGTTCGGCAACCCGCTATGCCTTGGCGACGGTCATAACCTCTCGAAAAAGTCCGGCGGCCACGAAGCGCCGCCCGACTGCTGCAGCCTCGCCTGCATGGCCGGCGCCACCCCCGGCACACTGCCGGAAGACGTATCGCTGGCGTTGCGCGGTGCGTTCGGCCAGGGGACGGTTCAGGTCTCTGTCCGCGCTTTCTTCATCGTCGCCGACGACCACGACCCAGGCAGCCCGCGCGCGCCGCCGGCAATGTCCTGACCGGACCGCCCGAGCGGCGTCATGCGCCACGGCCGGCGGCCAGCTCTCGCATCCCGTTAGGCTATTCGCGGCCGACATCGCCGCCCCTTCATGGACATTCCAATGACCACTCACCTTCGCGCCCTGGCGCAAACCGGAACTATCGCGCTTGCCCGTTTTCGCAGCGTTGAGGAACGTATCGGCATCTTCGGCTTCACGCTGATGCTGCTGCTCGTGCTGTCGCGTCCGCTTTGGGCGCACGAGTTCAAGCTCGGCGACCTCGAGATCGACCATCCATGGTCGCGCGAAACGCCGGCCGGCGCCAAGGTTGCCAGCGGCTACATGATCATCAAGAACAACGGGGCGACCGCCGACCGGCTGGTGTCGGTAAGTTCCTCGATCGCCGGCAGGGCCGAGGTGCACGAGATGTCGGTAAACGCCGACGGCGTGATGACCATGCGGCCGGTCTCCGGTGGCGTCGAGATCCCGGCCGGCGGCGAAGTGGCGCTGAAGCCCGGCGCCTTCCACATCATGTTCATGGAGCTGAAGGAGCCGCCCAAGGCCGGCGTGAAGTTTCCCGGCACGCTGACCTTCGAGAAAGCCGGGACGGTCGGCGTCGAGTTCGCGGTCGAGGCCAAGGGCGGCGGCGAAGCCGACCATTCGCAGCACCAGACCGGAGGCTGAGGCCGGCGGCCTCTCTACTGCGCGACGTAGTAGGCCTCGATCCTGGTCGCTGCCAGCTTCAGCAGCGGCAGGACGGTGCGTTTCATCTCGGCGACCGAGAATCGCGCCGGGTGCGTCGACACATTGATCGCCGCGACAACGTTGCCATGCCGGTCGCGCACCGGCACGGCGATGGAGCGCAGGCCGATCTCCAGTTCCTCGTCGACCACCGCGAAACCCTGTTCCGCCGCCTGCCGCACCTTTTCGGCGATCACCGCGCGGTCGGTGACGGTCTTCGGCGTGTTGGCGACGATGTCGGCAGCGTCGAGGACGGCGGCAAGCCGCTGCCCGTCAAGACCGGACAGCAATACCCGCCCCATCGAGGTGCAATAGGCCGGCAGCCGGGTGCCGACCTGCAGCGCCACGCGCATGATACGACCGCCGGGAATGCGCGCGACATAGACCACGTCATGGTCGGACAGCACCGCCGCCGAGCAGGATTCGTTGAGTTCCACCGCTACGGCACGCAGGAACGGCTCGGCGAAAGCCCACAACGACGTGCCCTCCAGCCAGGAGCGTGCCAGCGACAGCAGCCGTGGCGACAGCGCGAAGCGCCGTCCGTCCTGCAGCGCGTAGCCGCAGGCGACCAGCGTAAGCAGCAGGCGCCGTGCCCCCGCGCGTGTCAGGCCGGCCCGCTCCGCCGTCTCGGTCAGCGTCAGCCCGGACGGATGCGCGGCCAGAATCTCCAGAACGCCCAGCCCCTTCTCCAGCGAGCCGACGAGATCGCGTTGCGGCAAATCCGGCATGGGTGAACGCTGCGTCTCCGCCATGGCTTCGCTCCCGGCCATTGACAATTTCCCGATTTTGCACGAATGGTATCGCATATGAAACAAATGTTCGCAATACGAACTTTGGAGACGACGCGATGGCAACGTTCCTGCCGCTCGGCCAGGCGGTCACGGAAAATATGAAGGACGGCGACATCGCCGCGTTCGAGGGATTTACGCATCTCATTCCGACCGCGGCCGCGCATGAAGCAATCCGGCAAGGCTTCAAGGACCTGACGCTGATCCGGATGACGCCCGATCTCATCTACGACCAGATGATAGGCATGGGCATGGCGAAGAAGGCTGTGTTCTCCTATGCCGGCAACCCCGGCGTCGGCCTGCTGCGCCGGCTGCGCGACGCGGTAGAGAACGGCTTCCCGCACCCGCTGGAGATCGAGGAGCACAGCCACGCCGCGATGGCCAACGCCTATGAGGCAGGCGCGGCCGGGCTGCCTTGCGCTGTCTTCCGCGGCTATCGCGGCGCCGGGCTGGCAGGCGTCAATCCCAACATCAAATCCGTCACCTGCCCGTTCACCGGCGAGGTGCTCGCCGCCGTGCCGGCGGTGCGGCCGGACGTGACGTTCATCCATGCTCAAAAAGCCGACCGCAAAGGCAACGTGCTGGTGGAAGGCATCATCGGCATCCAGAAGGAGGCGGTGCTGGCGGCGAAACGCGCGGTGGTGACCGTCGAAGAGGTGGTCGACGACTTCGACGATCTGCACCCGAACGTCACCGTGCTGCCGTCGTGGACGATCCATGCGATCGCCGTGGTGCCGGGCGGCTCGCATCCCTCCTACGCGCACGGCTACTATGCCCGCGACAACGCAGCCTATCTGGAGTGGGACGAGACCGCCGCGGATCGCGACCGGTTTCGCGACTGGATGCAGAAGAACGTCATCGAAAAGAGCGGCGCCGACTTCGCCAGGCGCGTCGCGCATCTGAGGAAAGCGGCATGAGCGCGCAAGCCTTCACCCCGAACGAGATGATGACGATCGCCGCGTCGCGCGCGCTGAAGGGCGACGACGTCTGCTTCGTCGGCATCGGTGCGCCGTCGGCCGCCTGCAACGTGGCGCGGCTGACGCATGCGCCCGACATAACGCTGATCTACGAGAGCGGCACCATCGGCACCGCGCCCGACGTGCTGCCGCTGTCGATCGGCGACGGCGAACTGTGCGAGACGGCGGTGACCACGGTCTCGGTGCCGGAGATGTTCCGCTACTGGCTGCAGGGCGGCCGCATCAGCATCGGCTTCCTCGGCGCCGCCCAGCTCGACAAGTTCGGCAACATCAACACCACAGTGATCGGCGACTATGCCCATCCCAAAACGCGCCTGCCGGGCGGCGGCGGCGCGCCGGAGATCGCCACCTCCTCGCAGCAGGTCTACATCACCATGGCGCAGTCGAAGCGCGGCATGGTCGAGAAGATCGACTTCTACACCTCGTTCGGTCATGGCGACGGCGGCGACCACCGCCAGCGGCTCGGCATCGACACCGCCGGCCCGACACTGCTGATCACCGATCTCGCCATCTGGAAACCGGACCCGGCGACCAAGGAGTTCACCGTCGTGTCGCTGCATCCCGGTGTTACACGCCAGCAGGTGCAGGAGACCTGCGGCTGGACGGTAAGCTTTGCCGATCGGCTGGAGGAGACCCCTGCCCCGACCGAGTTGGAACTGAAGACGCTGCGCGACCTGCAGGCCCGCACCAAGGCTGCACATGCGGGGGCGTCGAAGAAGGAAAGGGCTGCCTGACATGGCCGACGCATTCATCTGCGATTTCATCCGCACCCCGATCGGCCGCTTCGGCGGCTCGCTTTCCTCGGTCCGCGCCGACGACCTCGGCGCGGTGCCGCTGAAGGCGCTGGCCGAGCGCAACAGCGAAGTCGACTGGGGCGCGGTGGACGACGTGATCTTCGGCTGCGCCAACCAGGCCGGCGAGGACAACCGCAATGTCGCGCGCATGTCGCTGCTCTTAGCCGGGCTGCCGCAGGAGGTGTCGGGCACCACCATCAACCGGCTGTGCGGCTCCGGCATGGACGCCGTGATCGCCGCGGCACGCGCCATCAAGGCCGGCGAAGCCGAGCTGATGATCGCCGGCGGCGTGGAATCGATGAGCCGCGCGCCGTTCGTGCTGCCCAAGGCCGACAGTGCCTTCTCGCGCAACGCCGAGATCCACGACACCACCATCGGCTGGCGCTTCATCAACCCGCTGATGAAGAAGCAGTACGGCGTCGATTCCATGCCGGAGACCGGCGAGAACGTCGCCACCGATTTTGCCGTGTCGCGCGCCGACCAGGACGCCTTTGCCGTGCGCAGCCAGGACAAGGCGGTGGCCGCGCAGGCGAACGGCCGGCTGGCGACGGAGATCGTGCCGGTGACGATCCCGCAGCGCAAGGGCGACGCGATCGTGGTCGGCAAGGACGAGCACCCGCGCGCCGGGACTACGGTGGAGACGCTGGCGAAGCTGCCGACGCCGTTCCGCCAGAACGGCACGGTGACGGCCGGCAACGCGTCCGGCGTCAACGACGGCGCAGCGGCGCTGATCGTCGCCTCAGAGGCGGCGGCGAGGAAGCATGGGCTGACGCCGATCGCCCGCGTGCTCGGCGGCGCGGCCGCCGGCGTGCCGCCGCGCATCATGGGCATCGGCCCGGTGCCTGCGACGCAAAGGCTTTGCGCGCGGCTCGGCCTGTCGCCGAGGGATTTCGACGTGGTCGAACTCAACGAGGCGTTCGCCTCGCAAGGCATCGCCGTGCTGCGCCAACTCGGCATCGCAGAGGACGCCGAGCATGTGAACGCCAACGGCGGCGCCATCGCGCTCGGCCACCCGCTCGGCATGACCGGCGCCCGTATCGCCGGCACGGCGGCGCTGGAACTGCGTGAACGCGGCGCCAAACTGGCGCTGGCGACGATGTGCATCGGCGTCGGCCAAGGCATCGCGGTGGCGCTGGAACGGGTGTAGCGGCGACGCATCTGCTTCGGGCAAGAAATCCGTGAGGGGATGCCCAGGGCAATCGCTTCAGAGGCTTGCGCCGCCCCCTCACCCCAGCGCTCTCCCAGTGGAGGACCTCGCCCGTCATGCCGAGGCCAGGTTCTGTCGCATGATCATCGTCCGCAAAGTCCGCGACTTTCTGCTTCGCCGACCTTCGGTTCGGGATCATGCTCCAGCGCGAAGCCACGCCAAGGCGATCCGCGGGCTCGATTCGAGCATCCGCGGGCCGGAGTCCAGCCTCCTTCCGCCTGTCGCGGAGAACGATCACGACGTGTCGGCGCAGCGCGGCCGGAATGCGAGGAGCAGGTGGCCGAGCCAGGCGGCGTTCGGGCGGCGCCGGCGGCCGGGACAGGGCCGACCGGCGGCCCGAGGCGAAACCGGCGCCCGGTGGATCAATGCCGAGAAAGCGGCGGCGAGCGCACGAAACCGCCTTGCCAGACGGGCGGCGCCGCCGGGATCGTCGTCGAGCGCGGAAACCGATCCGGATTTGTTTTGTCGCGTGATCCTTGTCCGAACGAGACGTTCGGCCGGAAAGAGCGGCGAGATCACACATCCGACCTGCTCGGCGAGAGCCCATGCCGCCCGCTCGGCGGGACGCAGCAGCCAGAGCACGACGCGGCGGACGGGCCAGGAGCGGCAGGCCGCCCGCTCGGCAAGGCCGGCGAGC
>QFCS01001122.1_pt1 | contig 40074 bp, 41 predicted proteins | sample 3576561 | NCBI WGS metagenome assembly QFCS01 | reverse complement strand
CGCCCGTCCCGAGCGCTTCGGCCACCGCCGACCCCAGGCGCCCAAGCTGCCCGAGGCCGCCTGGATCAACCAGCCCTCACAGGAGGCCCTCATACAGACCGCCTGACGGAATCTGTCTCACCCGCCTTGACACTTTCCGGCGCTCCGTCAGCTGTTGAACGCGATCGATGCCGTCGCATCCCGCCCCCACCGCGGCGAGAAGGAAGTCGAGCTGACCGCGGAAGAGAGCGACTTCGTCGTGTCCGCCGGGATCCCCGTCGAGGCGTTCACGGAGTTCGCCCGGCAGCAGGGTGAGGACTGGGTGCTGTGGTCCGCCCTCCGCGACCACGCCGTCCACATCCACCTCGACAGCCTCACGGAACGCTCCGCGTTGCTGATCGTGCCCGAGCTGCACCGCGTCATCGATGCATTCCCACCCGACTACACCGATCTCGACAAGTTCCGCACCCTCCGCCGCCCCGACGAACAACTCGACGGACTCACACCCCTCCGCTGGCTGCTCCTCGGCCGGCCCGCCCGAACGGTCGTGAAGATCATCACCGACCTCAACCACCTCCCCTGAGCCGGAAGAGACGATCGCGATGAAGGCACTCGAGACCACCCGCACCATCTCCCTCCCCGACACCCAAGTCGCGGTCTGCGGGGACTGGCACGGCAACCTCGACTGGCTCCGCACCCTGGCGCCGGCGATCATCTCGCTCGCCCCTGACGTCAGAACGGTCCTGCAGCTCGGGGACTGGTGGATGCAGACCGACGCCAGCGACCGTATCTTCACCGACGCCGGGATCGAGCGCGTCTACGTCACCCTCGGCAACCACGAACCCTGGGGAGAGATAGCCCCACTCCAGCACGCTCACCAGGGTGAAGCGATCCGCATCTCGGAAGTGACGTGGTTGCTGCCCCGCCCCGCGCGCCTCCGCATCGGCGGCCGCACAATCCTGTCCCTTGGGGGCGCCGCGTCCGTCGACCGGCAATGGCGTACCGAAGGTGTCGACTGGTGGCCCGACGAGAACATCCACGGCGTCCACGTCGAAGTGGCCATCGCGGGCGGTCCCGCAGATGTCATGCTCACCCATGAATCACCCGCCGGAACACCGGTCCGGCAAGTCCGCGAGATCCTCCGCACTAACCCCCTCGGATTCCCGAAAGCAGCCCGTCTGGAGTCCGCCGTCTCCCGCAAGCGGGTCAGCAGAGTCTGGGACGAAGTCAAACCCGACCTACTCATGCACGGCCACATGCACACCCCCGGCGCCGGAACCACCGACGACGGCCGCCGCGTCATCAGCGTGGGATGCGACGGACAACAAGGCAACCTCGCGTTCCTCGACCTGCAAAGCCTCGAGCTCGAAACGCCGAGCCTTCGCGAGGTCCGCCACGCCGCCGAGTCTCGCGCGAGTGCCACCGAAAAGGCTCAAGACGTCATCGAGCAGTAACGACGCAGCCACCCATGCGCCTGCCCACGGAGGAACTTTGAAGAGAGCACGGTCAGGCACGGCGGCGTCGCGAGTGGCTCCGAGGGCGCGCAAGATCGACGCAAGGTCGAGCTAGGACAGCAGGGTGTCGCCGATATACCCCCCTTCTTGACATCCCGGTGGGATGGCGAAGACGGCGGAGCCGATCGGTGTCGTCCATTGGTTGAGCAAGTCCAGCTCGTCGAGTCGGCGTTGGATCGGAATGAACTGTCGATCGATGTCGGCCTGATAGCTCACAAAGATGAGACCGGAGTTGGACACTTCGCCAGGATCAGGGGCGTCGTCGTAGTTGAACGATCGCCGGAAGATCCGCTCACCCTCCCCATCAGACCGTGCGCGCCGCATGTGAGAGAACTCCGGAATCACAGGGAATCCGAGAGCGTCTTTTGCGTCGAAGTCCGGTTCGTCCCGCTCGTTCGTGCCGGTGAGAGGCGCACCGTTGGTGAGGTTTCGACCGACGGACAGTTCTCGACCCGGGCGATCGAGCTCGTCCCACGTGTCGAGATTCATCTGAATGCGGCGCAGGACCAGTCCCGTGCCACCAGTGAGCCAGCCGTCGGCCACCCAGACGAGTTGGTCGAAGTCCGCTGTGTCTGGCTGGGGGTTGACCGTCTCGTCGACTTGTCCAAAGAGATTTCTCATGGCGGTGCCGTCGGTGGCAGAGCCGAAAGCACGTCGGAATCCCGTCTGGGTCCATCGCACGGTGGCGAACGCACGTGTGTCCTTCAAGAGCATGCGTGCGGCGTGCGCGACACTCATGGGCTCGTCCCCGCTCACCTGGATGAGGAGGTCGCCGTGCGAGAACTCGTCGCGCAGTTTGTCGATAGAAAATGCTGGAAGTGGGCGAAGCCAGGTTGGTGCGTCGCCGTCCGCGCGCCGCACGAACCCTGGTCCGAATCCGAACGTGACGGTGAGCCGCGCGGGGGTTGCGGCGAGCTCCGCCTCGGTGTCGGCGAGTGCGGGCACACCCTGAGTCAGTCGCGACGCATCGTCGGACAAGAGTCGCATCATCTGCCGGAGACGCGTGCGGTCGACGTCCTCGGCGAGATCGAGGCCGACGAAAAGTCCGTGCGCGGCGGGAGCTGACGCGATGCCGGCTTGATGGGTTCCGTAGAACGGGATCGTCGCCGTGCCGTTGAGTTCGCGCGGGACGTCGGCCACAGGCTCGGGCTCTGGGTCACCTGAAGTGGAGATGGCGTAGCCGGCGCCGATCGCCGCGGCGGCGCCGATGCCGGCGACAGCTCCCCCGAGAAGGAACTGTCGCCGGCTCGACGTCGGCGGACCCGGCGTGCGGCCGTGATCCGTGTCACTCATTCGTCGCCGTCTCCCATGTCCATCCCGCCAGAGTCGTCTCCGACGTAGTTCTCGTTCGCGCCGGAGTAGTCCTTCACGACCGCGGTGAAGTCGAGCGTGGACCCGTCGGAGAACTCGAGCGTGAAAGGCACTTCCGCGCCCGCCGTGAGCGGCTCCGAGATTTCCATGAGCATCAGGTGATTGCCTGCCGGGGACAGCGGGAAATCTCCTCCGGCCGGGATGGTGAAGCCGCCTTCAATGGGTCGCATCACCATCGTTCCCGTCTCGTCCTCGACGGTCTCATGAAGCTCGGCGACCGGTGCCGCCGGCGTCGTGACCGCGACGACAGTCGCGTCAGTGTCAGCGTCGGGGTTCGTGATGAGCCCGAACCCGGCTGTCATCCCTGAGTCCGCACTCTTGACCCAGGCGTCGGTGACTGTGACGGTGTCCCCCGCCGGCAGTGAAGTTGTCGACGGCGCTGGCGCGGCCCCAGCGCTGCATCCAGAGAGGATCAAGCCGGCGACGCCAACCGCGAGACCGACCATTGTGAGCTTGCGAGCGTTCATGTGATGAGAAGCCTTTCGATTCGTGGAGTTCGTGAGATTCATGAGTGGTGGCCGCTCGCGCGCGTGGCGGCGCGACGACGGGTGTAGACGATGGCGACGTAGATCGACACCGCGAGGACGGCTCCTGCTGCCCCCATGAGAAGCACCTGCCAGAACGCGAGCGGCGCCGCGTCTGTGCTGACGTCGCCAGCGACTTCGACCGAGGAGTCTGGCGGCGAGCCGGTCGATACCTGCGTGAAGGGTTGGCCGTCGCCGACGGTGAACGGAATGAGTGAGCTGATCGGATGCCCGTCGCCGGACACGACCCGCCAACGCACTTGATAGCCCGCCGCGGGCATGTCCGCGGCGACCGGGACGACCACGGTCGCACCGTCGATGACAGGGTCTCCCTCAGCCCAGTCCTTCCCACTCTCGTCTACGACGACGATGACGGCTCCGACAGTGAGAACTTCGTCGGTGAACACAAGCTCGATCTGGGAAGGAGCCTCGGCGAACCTTTCATTCTCAGTTGGGGAGCTCGACAGGAGATCTTCATGGGCGAACGCAGGCGCGGTCTGGGTGGTCAGAATCGCAGCGGCGGTCGCAAGTACAAGCAGTGATTTCGTTCTTCTGTGCACGTGTCACAGACCTTTCGTGCCGTGCGCGAGAACCCCGCGCACACTCGGGTAAGAGCCGCGCGCAGAAATCGCCAAGCGCGCGGGTGAAATCCCCGACGCGGCTCAGATGCGCGGCGGGGTGAAGGTCAGAAGGCTGCTGCGGGGAACGGCGGACCGCGGCGCGACAGCGAAGATGCGTGCCGACTCAGCGGAGCGTGCGACGGACGGCCGACCGCTCGCACAGCGCGGCGGGGTGCACGGACGCTGGTGATCAGCTCGTGGACGAGCCGACGTAGCCATGCGACGACGCGACCCGCGAGCATCCGCAGCACGGCGGCGAGGCGCTCGCCCGACCAGAGCGCGAGCGTGGTGACGACCGCCGCCACCGCGTGGCCGACCCACATGGTCGGAGCGAGATGCTCGTGCATCGGCTCCGACGCCGGCGGCATCAAGGGCGTGCCCGCGTGGTGCGCGACGACCGCCTGTCCGGAGGGGGCAATGGTTCCGAGCACGAAAAGGAAGTGGAAGAGGACCTGACTGACGCCGACGCCGATGCCGAGACGGACGATAGACACCCGCCGCCCGGTCAACAGTGTGCACACCATCGTGGCGAGCAAGAGCGGCACAGCGATTCCAAGCCATCCCGGAATGACTCCGCCACCCGCAAGGTGAGACAGAAGCGCGGTGAATGTCGCAGTGCCCGCCGCGAGAGCGCCGCGCGCTACACGTGCCGGCCGGGACAGAGTCATGAGCCCATTCTCACCCATGGTCGGGCGAGCCGCCCCGTCACAGGCGCACGCCCCGCGCGCGTAGGAAGGGGGCGGGGTCGATGCGCGTGCCGTTGCGGTAGATCTCGAAGTGGACGTGGCACCCGGTCGAGGCGCCCGTGTTGCCTGCGTAGGCGACGGTTTCGCCCGCGCGAACGGTGGCGCCCCATCGGACTGCGAAACCCGACGGTTTGATGTGGGCGTACGCGCTCATGATGCCGCCACCGTGGTCGATCTTCAGGTAGTTGCCCCACGCGCCGTTGTACGCCGCGAAGACGACACGGCCGGCCGCAGCCGCAAACATGGGCGCGCTGCAGCCGGCGTACATGTCGGTTCCCCTGTGACCGCTGGAGGTGCAGTATCCGTTTGAGCAGATCGTCCCTCGCGCACCGAAATGCCCGCTGACTCCGCCGTAGGTCGGGCGCACCCATCCGGACGGCTGTACCTCGCCGGCGGGCGTCCCACTGTCGCCGTCTCCGGCACCCTCCTGTTCGCGTCGACGCCGCTCTTCCTCGCGAGCACGTCGTTCGGCCTCCTCACGTTCTCGACGTAGGCGGGCTTCGCGGGCCCTGCGGCGTGCTTCGACACCGTCCCGGTACTCGGCGATCGTGGTGGCGGTCGCGTCGCGAAGGGCAGCCAGTTGAGACTCGAGGGTGTCGAGTCGCTCGGCCTGCGCCTCGAGCGCTTCCTGGGCTGCGCGGGCTGCCTCCTGGGCACGGAGCATGGTGGCTTCGGCGGCTTGCTGAAGGCGGTCGCGTTCGACGCGCGCGATGTCGGCCTGATTCGAGAGGTTCTGCGCGTTATCTCTCGCGCCCACCGCGTCGGCGTAGACGCTTCGATTCGCATCGACGAGTTTCTCCATCGTGCCGAGCTTCGACAGAAGGTCTTCGGCAGCCACCGCGGATCCCGAGAAGAACAGTTCCAACGTCGTGTCTGACCCACCCATCCGGTACTGCTGCGCGGCGAGCCGGCCCAGCTTGTCGGCCGCGACTGCCGCACGATCCCGCTCCGCATCCGCTTGCTCCCGAAGCGACTCGGCGCGGTCCGAAGCCTCCTCGAACGCCTCCTGCGCCGCGATGTACTCACCGGAGAGCCGTTCAGCCTCAGATTGCTTCGCCGCAACATCGGCAGCGAGACCGTCGATGAGCGATTCGATACGTGAGACCTCGCGTGCCTTGGCTGATTGGCTCGCCTTCGCTCGCTCGACGTCGTCCCACGATGGATACGTCGCCGCCCACGCCGGAGCTGACGCGGCGAGACCCGCGGTGGCGAGTCCGACGATTCCTACTCCCATGGCGCTACGACGTGACAAGAGCCGCCCGGCACCGAGCGATTGGAGTTCACGCTCGGACGGCGCGCAACCGCAATCGTCGGACGACCCGGCAGGGGTGGAACGCACGCGCGGCTCCTCACTTGTGATGATGCCGGTCACAGTAACAAGGAAAAGAGCGACAAAAGTGCACGATCAGTCCCGTCGGCAGTCGCTGTTGGCGGTCCCCAGCGCGGGTGCAGAGTAGGCTACGACTGATGGATTCCCCGATCCGGCCACCGCATCGCGGCAGGGTTGAGTCCATCAAACTGATAATGCGGACCATTCTCAGCGTGGCGCTCGGTCTTCTACTCTTGCTGGGCATCTCGACTACTTTTCACGGCCTAGGCGCCGACGCTGATGTGACCGTGTCTATGGCGTCATTGGACTCGCCGGAAAGCGTGATCGGGGACGAAGAGGTCGGGGCGCACGCAGCGAGCGTGACGTCGTCCATCCTGTCTTCGGATGCCGTCGGTGCGGCACTCTGCCTGCTCGGGGTCCTTTGTGGGCTCGTGATCATCGCGGCGGTTCGACGTGTGCTCCGCACGCGCTCAGTGGAAAGTGTGCTCCGTGTGAGGCGCCATCGCGTCGCGATCGTCGACCCGCCGGTGCAGATGCTCGCGCGGTGCCTGTCCCTCACGGAACTCAACCTCTCTCGGACCTGAGTTCGACACGCCTGCCATCGTGCAGGTCCAAGCCGGCAGTCGCCGGCCCCTTCGTGTCGTCCCCGTCCTTGGAGAACCTGAATGAGAACCCGACTCATGGTGATCGTGCTGATCGCAGCGATCGCCTCACTAGCCCTTGCCATCGCATTCATCATCGTCTTGATCGATGAGGGCCGCCTGACGACAGCTTCCGATGACGACGGGCCGGCCAGGCTCGCGTCCGCCGCCGTGTCGACTGGTAGCGGCTCATGATGCTCGCGCCACCAGGACTCTCTCATCGTCGCGTGATTATCGTCGGTGCGGGTCAGGCGGGACTCGCCGTCGCCGCGGCCCTGCGCGCCGAGGGACTTGAGCCCCAACGCGACTTCATCGTCATCGACGGCGCGCCCAGTCTCCACCTGCGCAGCTGGCGCGATCGACGCGCCACTCTGGAACTACTGAGCGACGCCCGCCACAGTGCGTTCCCGTGGCGTCCGCTACCCGGCGACCAGCGACGACGGATTCAGGCCGACGAGATGGCGGACTATCTCTCTGCAGTCGAAGCCGCCCTCGGAGTGGAGACGCGATGGAATGTGCGGGCTACCAGCGTCGAGCATTCCGGCAGCGGCACCACATTGTTCCTCTCGACATCGGCGGGCATTGTCCAGACCCGCAACGTCGTCTGCGCCACGGGAGCGACCTCGCGTCCAGCGAGCCCGTCGTGGGCGTCATACCTGGCTGTGCCTGGCATCGTTCTTCACAGTCACGACTATCGGTCGCCCGACCAGATCCCCCGCGGCGACGTCCTGATCGTCGGCGGCGGAAATGCCGGCGTGCGACTGGCGCATGAACTGTCTGCGACTCACCGGGTCACCCTCGCGACGCGTACACCGCGTGTCATACGCGCAGACCGAGGGCGCGCGCCCCGTGCGGGCCGTCCACCCCGGTTCGCCCCCCGCGCCGCTCACCGTGAACCTGTCCATGGCCCGAACCTCGTAGCGCTCCGCCGCAGGGGCGTGACCCTGGCGTCCGGCGTCGTCCACGCGGATGGCGCTCGCGTGAGGTTCGCCGACGGTTCGGTGGCGTCGCCGACATCGGTTGTGCTCGCTACTGGATACCACCCCGGTGACGAGTGGCTCGCCGGCGCGACGCCACAGCCCCGCCGCGCCACGCTCACCGACATCCCGGGGCTGTTCGTCGCGGGCATCCCGAGGTTCGGTCGCCCCGAGTCCGCGACGATTGCCGGGGTCTGGAACGACGCGACGATCATCGCGCAGCACATCATGGGGCGACCGTGACACTGATACTGCCGACAACCCCGCGCCCCTCTGCGCAAGATGAAAGGATCTCCGTGCGACCATCACTTCTGGCGAGGATCATCGCTTCATTCGCCGTCGTCATCGGCTCGGTGGTGATGGGAACGGTGCCCGCCTACGCCGCGGACGTGCACCCGCCGGCGGTCGACGGCACCGCTTCCTTCCCGCTGCTGGCGGCGATCGGCATGGCCATCGTGCTCGTCTTCGGACTCGTGCTTGTCCTCCGGCTCGGATCCATCCACAAGAAGCGCATGCGAGAGGAAGAGGCGGAGTCCCTCTCGGATGATGCCTGAGCCCGCGTGGGCGACGCGGGCTGCTCTTCCCCACCCTTCCGATCCGCCCACCATTGCATCGATGCTGCAACTCGAGGTGCACAGCGTTTCGTTGCTGAGCGTCGTCGCGATCTGCCTGGCAGCGCTGTACGTGGTCGCTGTGATCCGGGTGCGCCGACGAGGGGTGCGCTGGTCGATGACCCGGACGCTGCTCTTCGTCGCCGGATGCACGCTCATCGTGCTCGTGACCGGCACCGAGCTCGATGCCTACGGGGAGCAGTTGTTCTCCGTCTTCATGTTCCAGCAACTCACTCTGATGATCGCCGTGCCGCCGCTGCTCGTGTGGGGGTCGCCGGGACGGCTCCTCCTGCGAGCGGTGCCGCACCGGGGTCTAGGCGGTCTCGTGCAGCGTGCAGCCCTCGGGGGGCTGCGGTCTCGGTGGGCCCGCGTGCTGCTGCACCCGGCAGTGACCGTCACGACGTTCCTCATGAGCTACTACGGGCTGTACTTCGCGGGTATCGCCGACAACGCGCTCCGCTGGGAGGGCGGACATGTTGCTCTTGAGACGGCTTTCCTCGCGGCGGGGGTGCTCTTCCACCTACCGGTGTTGTCGGATGATCCCCTCCCCGTGCGCCACGGTCACGTCGCGGGCATCCTCGACGTCTTCATCGAGATCGCTCTCCATGCGTTCTTCGGCGTCATCATCATGATGAGCACTCGCCTGCTCCTCGACACGTTCGCAAACCCACCCAGCGCGTGGGGCATCGATCCGCTGGCCGACCAGGGCGTCGCCGGCGGACTCGCCTGGGGCTACGGAGAAGGACCGACTGTCCTGATTCTGATCTATCTGCTGCACCGATGGTTCCGAGACGACACGCGACGCGACGCGGCCAGAGATCAGCGTGTGGATCGCGATGGCGATCCCGAGTTGGACGCCTACAACACCTACCTCGCACGGCTCAATGCAGCCGATACTCCACCCACTGAGAGAGCGGACGAACACCCCTCATGACGAAACGACCTCCCGTCCCGTCCGAACGGCAGCGCAACGCGCTCCTCCCCGGGCTGATTCTCGGAGCCACCCTTCTCGTCGGAATCATCTACATCGGCGAGGCAGGCGCATCCATCATCCGATTCATCGTCGCGATCCTCGCCGTGATCATCGCGTGGTTCGCGGTACCCGCAAGGCAGTGGTGGTGGCTCCCGCCGATGATCGCTGTTGCCGTTCTGTGGAATCCTGTCTTCCCCCTCTCCTTCTTGGGCGACCTCTGGATCGTGGCACACATCGTGGCCGCCATCGTCAGCGTCGCAGCGGGCTCGTTCATCAGCATCCCCCGCGTCATTCCGGAGGTCAGCCGTGCTCAATGACAGAACCGACTCTCGCGAAACCTTCTTCGCATCGTTCCTCATCGCCACGGGGCTCATTGGGTTGATGGCTTCGCTCGCGCTGTCGATCGAGAAGATCGAGAAGCTGCAGAATCCGCAGGGGGTGCTGAGCTGCGACGTTTCGGTGCTCGTGCAGTGCTCCGCCAATCTCGACAGTCCTCAGGGGGCCGTGTTCGGTTTCCCCAACCCGTATCTTGGGCTCGTCGGGTTCGCCCTCGTCCTCTGTGTCGGGGTCGCCGTGCTGGCGACGCCGGGATTCACCCGATGGTTCTGGGTGGCGTTCCATGTCGGCGTCACAGGTGCGGTCGTCTTCGTGGCGTGGTTGATCTCGCAGAGCATCTACGTGCTCGGGACCCTGTGCCCCTGGTGCATGGTCGTCTGGGTGACCACCATCCCGCTCTTCCTCACGGTCTCGGGGCGGCACCTGCGCCGCGGGGTGTACGGCGCTCGCGCGAAGAAGGTCGGTGAATCGGTCTGGCCTTGGTTGCCACTGGTGGCGATCGTGTCACTCGCGATCGTCGCGGTACTCGCTCAGCTCCGGCTGAACGTGCTCGCCTCGATTCTCTGAGGCTCCGCGCGACCGGCGCGACATGAAAAGCAGGACGAGTCCGAGGCCGACGCCAAGCGCGACGTCAGCAAGATTTCCGATGAACAGGTTGCCATAGGCCAGGAAATCGATCACATGGCCGACGCCGAAGCCCGGCGGGGCGAAGAGCCGGTCGATGAGGTTGCCCATCGCACCACCCCACAGAAGCCCGATCGCGAACGCCCACCGGGCGGTGCGCACCTTGCTCGCGGCGATGAAAGCGACCGGCATCGCGACGGTGGCGAGAGCCGTGAAGATCCAGGTCGAACCGGATCCGAACGACATGATCGTGCCCGGATTGAACGCGAGCTGCAACCCGAGCAGGTCACCCAGCAGCGGTCGGCGCGTCGACTCGGACAGAGTGTCGAGAGCGACCGCCTTCGACACCTGGTCGATGACGACGACGACGGCGGTGATGATCACAGTGAGCGCGAACAAGCGCAGACGCGCGCGGTCGCCGAGGAATCGGCGGAGCAACGCAGGATCGGGCTCAGGCATGGACATGGGAGCTCTTCTCTCGAGTTCGAAGTGATGTGGCGTCGGGAGTACGAGCGGAGTACAGGAGGGCGACGACGAGGGTCAACGCGCCGAGGCCGACGACGACAGGTGATATCCACGGGCCGATGAGAGCCGCGAGGGTCGCGCCGGTGCGAAGTTCGACATCGGCGACAGCGGCCGCGACCGTATCGGGCGCTGCCGAGTCGAGAACGGCGCCGTCCGGAGCGAACACCTGGCTCGTGCCGACGGTGGAGACATTGACAACGGCACGACCGGTCTCGATCGCGCGCATTCGCGCGATCGCGGCTTGCTGAAGATTCTCGTCGGTCCCGCGGAAATCGGCGTTGTTCGTCTGGAAAACGAACACCTCCGCGCCATCTCGGATGCCGTCGTAGATGACGGCGTCGTAGATGACGTCAAAGCAGATCGCGAGTCCGACGGTGCTCGCGTCGACGGTGACGACGGGCGGGAGCATACCCGGGGTGTATTCGCGGCGGATGAGGTCGATGAACTGGGGTGCGATGCGCTCGTAGAACCAGCGGTCCGGCACACGCTCTCCGAACGGCACCGGGTTGACCTTGTCATGATGCTGCGGCGGGATGCCGGGCTGCCAGAGGAGGGAGGTGTTGAACGTGTTCTCGCCGCGTTGCGTTGCGGCGTTGATCAGAAGCGGCGCGCCCATAGCGTCCGAGAGCGTGTCGAGCGTTGAGGCTGTCACCCCGTCTGCGAGGGGGTCGCTGTCCACGCTCCCTTCCGGCCACGCCACGAGGTCGAGATCCTCGCCTCGCAGCCGTTCGGTTGCGCTGAGCTGAGCACGGAGGATCTCTCCGTCGCTCGCGGTATCGAAGTATGCCGTCGGGCCATTCCCCTGCACCCACCCGATGCGGATGCTGCCCGCGGGCGTCGTCGGGAACTGCGGGACGACGGCGAACGACACCAACGCCATCGCGGTGATCGAGATCGTTCGAGCACGGAAGCGACTCCGCAGCCGCACGACCTCGACAGCGAGCGCGCTGGTCAACACGACGAGGAATGTCAGGCCGGTCACGCCGACCCACGACAGGAGTTCGGCGAAGGGGCCATTCACTTGACTCGTCCCGATCCGCGCCCAGGGAAAGCCTCCATACGGCCACGCGCCCATCAGGACTTCACGACCAGTCCACACCGTCGCGACTCCGGCGGCCACGATGATCGGTCTTCCGCGTCCCATCGAGACTCGGTCCAGACCGCGATACACCACGGCAATGGCGGCGGCTCCCACGGCGAACAGCGCCGTCTCCAACGTCGCGAGCGCGAGCCACGGAACCGGACCGAGAAAGCCGCCGACCCAGACCAGCTGAGTGAGATGGAAGACCGCGCCGAACACTCCCCCCACGAGGAGCGCGCCGCCCACTCCACGGCCCGCAAGGGTGAGGAGCCCGGCAGCCACTCCGAGGAACGCCAGCGGCCACCATGCGAGCGCGGGAAACGCGCCGTCGAGTGCCAGCCCGCCGACGGCGGAGATCGGAACCGCGGCGGCCAGCGGTACGCGCCGCTGTCCGCGGGCGGTGATCGGGCGGGCTGTGTCAGCCGGCGATGGCGCGGTCGAGAGCATCGGTGAGGTCGGTCAGCTGCGTGAGCTCCAGCTTCTCGCCGTCGAGGAAGAAGGTCGGTGTTCCCTCCACGTTCCAGTCGAGGCCCTCGGCATAGTCCATCTCGACCCGGGCCTGCGTCTCCGGGTCGGCGACCGCGGCATCGAAGGCGTCCATGTCGAGGCCGAGCTCCTCCGCGAAGCCACGGAAGCGCTCCGCCTCCGACGTCTGCTTCTCGCCCCACTCGGCCTGCGTTTCGAACATCCGGCTGTACATCTCCTCAACCTGTCCCTGTTGCGCGGCGGCCTCGACGGCGATGGCGGCGTTCATCGAGTTGAGGTGCGACGGGATAGGGAAGTAGCGGATGGCGAAGTTGATGTCGCCGCGGTACTGCTCGCGCACCTGCTCGATCACGGGATAGAGCCCACCACAGGCCTCGCACTCGAAGTCGAGGAACTCGACGAGCGTCGGAGCATCGGCACCGGCGTCGTCGAGGACATGCGTGTTGCTGCGCGTACCCGGCAGGGCGCCGTCGCTGCTGCTCTCGGGCGCGGGAGCGGTGGGCTGGTTCATCATCGTGATGAGGATCGCGCCGATACCGAGGGCGATGAGTGCGGCGATGACGATGATCGTCACCTTGGCAGGTGTCTTCATGGGGTTCCTTCTGAACTCGAATGGCGGGTAGGGAGGGAAGCGAGATGATCGGCGCGGAAGCGGTCCAGGGCGTCACCGAGGTTGGGGTCGTCGCCGCGCGCCAGAGCCGCGTACTCGAGGGCGACGCGATCGCCTTCGACACGCGCGCGGACCCAGACGCGACGGCGCGGGAAGAGAAGTGCGACGATCAGGCCGAAGGTGGCGATGATCGCGAACACGAGCACCCACGTGGCGCCGGCATCGTGCTGGATCTGCAGAGACGCGAAGCGCTTCACCGACGACATCGGGTCGGTCCCCTCCGACGCATCCTCGAACGTCACGGTGCCCCACCCGTCGGGGAGGTCCACGGTGTCGCCGGGTGACAGTTCGAGGGACTTCACGCCGGTGTCCCCACCGGTGCGCTGATCCATTCCAGAGGTGTCGAGCACGTAGACGGAGCGCGGCGTTCCGTCATTGATGCCGAGATCACCGACATAGACATTGAAGGTCACGACGGGATCGACGAGATCGGGGTAGATAGAGGTCAGCGCTCCGCTGGCCAGCTCGCCACGCGTCGGGTAGAGGAAACCGACGAGACCGATCTGCTCCGGCAGTCCGTCCGGGACCTTGATGATGCCGAGTGACGTCATGAACGAGTCCTGTGGCAGGAACGGAAGTGCATCGGAGTACACGACGTCGCCCGCCGCGTTCCTGACCGTGATCGTGGGGGCGTATCCGTTGCCCAGCAGGTAGATGCGTTCGTCGCCGACGGTGATCGGATGATTGACTCGGATGCTCTCGACCCGCTCGGCGGGCATACCCGGACCGCGGATCGTGACGTTGGCTGAGAAGTCGCCCGCCTGACCGGCACCCGGGGTGCCCGGCAGCTCGTACCGCACGTCGAAAGTGTCGAGCGTGATGGCGTACGGCTGGAGCCGGCTGCCGTCCACGAATCGTCCCGGGGTGAAAGAGGAGTAGTCGCTCATCGCGTTGACGAAGGTCGTGCCTTCAACGACGACGCGCTGCCCCGTGTACGTGAACCCGCTGGCACCGAGCACCGAGACCAGGACGCCGACGAGCGCGATGTGGAAGACGAGATTTCCGGATTCCCGGCCGTAGCCGCGTTCCGCGGACACCGACCACGAACCCGGCCGGTCGTAGCGCGCCACCCGGTAGCGACGACTCCGCGCCAGACGCTGTGCCAGGTCGACGGCATCCCGGGCCGTTGTCTCCGGGTCGCCGCCACCGTCGACGACGGCTGCACGGTGGTGCTCGAGCCTCGTGAAGCGCGCAGGAGTCCGCGGCGGCTGCGACCGAAGCGCCTGGAAATGGTGTCGCGCGCGCGGAATCACACAGCCGATCAGTGAGACGAACAGCAGGGTGTAGATGGCGGAGAACCAGAAGGACCCGTACAGGTCGAAGAACTGGAGCTGGTCGAGGATCCTCGCCCACTCCGGGTTGTCCTTGTAGTACTGGATGACGCCGTTGGGATCGGCGGTCCGTTGTGGAACGAGCGAGCCTGGAATCGCACCGAGCGCCAGCATGAGCAGGAGCACGATGGCCGTACGCATGCTCGTGATCTGACGCCATACCCATCGCGCCCACCCCGCGGCGTTGAAGCGCGGGCCTGTCGCTGTGGCCTCGGGCGCCTCGTCGACGTGATCCTCTGGGCGGAGCGGGTCAGAGCGGAAGTGTGACACCGAGCATCACCCCCTGGAGTGCGGACATCAGCATCCCCCACAGCCCGGTGACCATCAGGAGCCCGAGAAGGATGAGGAGGGCCCCGCCCACGATGTTGATGAGACGGATGTGGCGCCGGACGCGCTCCACGGACTTCATCGCCCAGTTCAGCCCCAGCGCGATAAGCACGAACGGCAGGCCTAGCCCGAGGGAGTAGGCGAGCCCCAGCACGGCCGCACGCGCCGGGTCGCCGAGGTTCCAGGAGACCGACATGATCGCGGCAAGTGTCGGGCCGATGCAGGGCGTCCACCCGATGCCGAGCGCGATACCGAGTAGCGGAGCACTCCACAGACCGCTGCGCGCGGTCGACCGAAGACGGAACGTCCGCTGCGCCCTCGGGAAGGCACCGACGAAGAGTAGCCCCAGCACGATGACGATGACGCCGAGCACGCGGGTCAGCACGTTCGCGTACTCCAGGAAGAATCGCCCCAGCACGCCTCCGAGGATCGTGACGGTCATGAACACGAGGGTGAAGCCACCCACGAACAGGCCGACGCCCACGAGGAGGCGAGGACGGGAGGCGGGATGACCGTTGCTGGTCGACCCTATGTAGCCGAGATATCCCGGCACGAGCGGGAGAACGCAGGGTGAGACGAACGACACGAGCCCTGCCAGTGCTGCGATCAGGACCGCGACCCCGAGGGCCCCATCGAAGATCACGAAGGCGGAGTTCATTCGCCCTCCCCCAGGGCGTCTCGGACGAGCGTGTCCAGAATCGATGCCGAAGGCAGTTCGCCGATGATGCGTGCGGCGACCCGACCCTGCCTATCCATCACCAGTGTCGTCGGCGTCGCTTGAATCGGCGTTACGGCGGCAAACGCCAGCTTCACAGCCCCGTCGTTGACATCGATCACGCTCGGGTAGGTGATGCCGTACTGCTCGGCGAACGAGACGGCGGTGCCGGGCTGGTCGTAGATGTTGACTCCGACGAATCCCACCTTCTCGCGCTGGTACTTCTGCCACACCTCCTCCAGCAGAGGCGCTTCAACCCGGCACGGGCCGCACGCCGCGTACCAGAAGTTGACGACATACACACGGTCTTTGAACGTCTCGCTGTCGATCGCATCGCCGTGCTCACTCGTTCCGGAGAACGCGACCGGCTCGCCGCGCTCATCAGCAGCGATCTCGACGATGCGCCCGTCCACTGACACGACACCGGCACCGTCCGGCGGGGTGTACCCCTGCTCGACGCCCGCGCCGGACGCGCAACCGGCGAAAAGAAGGGACATGACGCCCGCGGCTGCGATGTGCACCGCGAGGTCGCGATGGAGAGGGGTGCGCGCGTGCGCACCACGAGGGTGGCGGAACATGAGACTCCCGGCATTCGACGGACATGACGACGTGCGGCGACAGCCCCATCGGGGTCGTCGCCGCACGTGTCACGTGCGGGAGATGCCGAGACCGGTCAGTGAAGGTGTGGGAACGCGTCGAGAGATGGAGACCGGAATGACACGCTGCGCGTGCCCGCGGATCGTCACGAGGGCGCGCTGCGGCTGCCTGAGACGCCGGCGCAGGAACAGCAGCGCGATGACCCCGCAGAACAGGCCAATCGCGCAGAGTATCCCCGAGGACTCCGCGTCGGAGCTGGCGGGGACAGGCGTCGCGGCTGTGGCCGATGTGCTGCCGAGCGCCTCGTCGACCATGAGCACGCTCGCGGCGGCATCGCCCGCCTCAGCCGGGCCGCTGTGACCGAGTCCGGTCACCCCGAGAAGGAGTAGGAGCGCGAGCGCGACGCTGGTCACGATTCTCGTTATCAGCAGTCGCTCACTCAACATCGCTGCTCGGGTGCGCGATGCGAGAATCATCGCTTCCATGGTAACCCAGCGCACTGATGCTCCCGGCGTCGCCGGGTCACGCCACCATCTGGGGAACAGGTTTCGCGCCAGCTGTAGGAACCGACGGCGCCGTACGCCGTGCCGCGCGGACTCCGTTGAGGATGACGATGACTTCCGCGATTTCGTGGACGAGGACGACGCCGGCGAGGCCGAGCACGCCGAACAGTGCCAGCGGGAACAGGGCGACGATGATGACGAGCGCGAGGACGATGTTCGCGGTCATGATGCGCCGGCCGCGTCGGGCGTGCGCGAGCGCGCCGGGGATGAGGCGGAGGTCGTGTCCGGTGAAGGCGACGTCGGCGGACTCGATGGCCGCGGCGGATCCCTTCACGCCCATCGCGATGCCGACGGTGGCGGTGGCGAGCGCGGGGGCGTCGTTGATGCCGTCGCCGACCATCGCGGTCGGCCGGGTACGGGTGAGCGTGTCGATCGCGGCGGCCTTGTCGGCGGGGAGCTGCTCGGCGCGGACGTCGGTGATCCCGGCGTCGCGGGCGAGGGCGTGCGCGGTGGCGCTGTTGTCGCCGGTCAGCATGATCGCGTCGATGCCCTGGGCATGGAGCATCCGCACGGTCTCCGCCGACTCGGGGCGCAGTTCGTCGCGGATGCCGATGAGGCCGGCGATCGCGCCGTCGGCTTCGACCACGACAACGGTAATGCCCTGCGAGGCCATCCTGTCGGCCTCTGATCGCAATGTCACGGCATCCAGCCACCGCACATTGCCCACTCGGATCGCCCGACCGTCGACGATGCCACGGATGCCGTGTCCGGCGTCCTCGACGACGTCCACCGCGAGGGTCGACGACGGGGCGGCAGCGATGATCGCGGACGCGAGCGGATGGGTGCTGGCCGCCTCGACCGCACCCGCCCACCGGAGGACGTCGTCGCGGGACCGGCCATCCACCGTCCGAACTTCAACGACGGCGGGTTCGTTGCGGGTGAGCGTGCCGGTCTTGTCGAACGCGACCGCCCGGATGGTGCCGAGCCGTTCGAACGCCTCACCAGACTTGATGACGACGCCGAACTTCGACGCCGACCCGATCGCACTGATCACCGTCACCGGCACCGCGATCGCCAGCGCGCACGGCGACGCGGCGACGAGAACCACGAGGGCCCGTTCGATCCACGTCTCGGGATCGCCGACAGCGAAGCCGAACAGGGCGACGAGGGCCGCCGCGATCAGCACGACGGGCACGAGCGGACGCGCGATTCGGTCGGCGAGCCGGGCGCGCTCGCCCTTGCGGGCGTGGGCCTGCTCCACGAGTGTCACGATCTGCGTCAGCGAGTTGTCGCGTCCGTCGGCCGTCGCCTCGATGCGGAGCGTCGCCGACCCGTTCACGGATCCGGCGGCGACCGCATCCCCCGGCCCGACCTCGACCGGGATCGATTCGCCCGTGATCGCGGACGTGTCCACGCTCGATCGACCCTCGACGACGACACCGTCGGTCGCCACCCGCTCCCCCGCCCCAACGACCAGGATATCGAGCTCGCGCACCTCGACCGCGGGAATCGTGGCCTCACCGGCCAGACGCGACACTCGGACCGTGTCCGGGATGAGCGAGAGCAGCGCGCGCAGGCCCTCCTTCGCCCGGTCCATCGCCCGGTCTTCCAACGCCTCGGCGAGCGAGAACAGGAACGCCAGCGTGGCCGCTTCTCCGACATGACCGAGCAGCACCGCCCCGACGGCGGCGATCGTCATCAGCAGCCCGACACCCAACCGCCGCCGCATGAGACGACGCAGCGCGCCGGGAACGAACGTGCATGCGCCCGCGAGCAACGCCAGCCACTGGAACACCAGCGCCGGCACCTGCACCCCGCTCCACTCGAGCACGTAGCCGACGAGAAGGAACACTCCCGACAACGCCGACGGCAGCAGCGCCAAGTCACGCCACCACGCCGCCCGCAGCTCGTCCGGCATCTCCGGACCCGCCGCGCGCGCGACGATATCAGGACCACAGCAGGCGTCACCGACATCCACCACGACTTGAGGACACCCGTCGGTGACGTTCGGACCGCAGCACGCATCCCCACCTCGGGCGGGGCGAGTCATCTCGACGCGTCCGACCAGCGGCGAAGGTCGCGCCTCATCCGGACCGCAGCACTCCTCGCTCATGCGCAGCACTCGCAATGCTCATCCGCGCACGGGGCGCCTTCGTCGACGGCCACGACCGCCTCCAACAGGTGCCGAAGACCCAAGGTCAGGTGGGGATCCGCGATTTCGTACCGTGTCCGCCGCCCTTCCGGGCTCGCCACGACGAGCCCACATCCCCGTAGACAGGTCAAATGATTTGACACGTTCGACCGCGTCAGATCGAGTTCTCGGGCGAGCTCCGCTGGATACCCCGGAGCATCCAGCAGCGCCAGCAGAATACGCGACCGCGAAGGATCCGCCATTGCCCGCCCCAACCGATTCATCACGTCAACACGAGAGGCAATGGTCATCATGCACTGACCATACATCGTTCACTGAACTGTCATCAAGCCCTCAGAACTACCACCATCCGTGATCGCGCTGCCAATCAGAGCGCCTGCCGGATAGCGCATGCGATCCAGACTGTTAGTATCTACGCATGCACGCAGATACGCATGAAGAATCGCTGTCGCCCGAGACGCCGCTCGTCGACGTCGCGGTCGAGGTGTTCCGGCTTCTGTCCGACGCAACGCGGGTGCGGATCATCCTCGCGCTGAAGGACGGCGAGCTGTCGGTGAACCACCTGGCCGACATCCTCGATCGGCCGGCGGCATCCGTCTCGCAGCACCTCGCCAAGCTGCGCTGGGCACGGCTCGTGCACGCGCGCCAGGACGGCAACCGCGCGTTCTACTCGCTCGTCGACGAACACGCGCTGCGCGTCGTCAAGGAGGCGCTGCTGCAGGCAGAGCACAGCGTCGACGAACGGCCCGCTCACCACGCATGAGCGCCGTCGGATCGGGGCTCGTTTCCGTTCTCGGCGATCGGTCCTATCGTCGCCTCTTCAGTGCTCAGGTGATCGCGCTGCTGGGAACGGGCATGCTCACGGTGGCGCTCGGGCTCCTGGCTTTCGATCTCGCCAGCGACGAGGCCGGAGCGGTCGTCGGGACCGCGTTGACGATCAAGATGGTCGCATACGTGGGGGTTGCTCCCCTGGTCGCCGCTGCGGTCGACCGACTCCCCCGCAAAGCCGTGCTCATCGGCGCGGACCTCGTGCGCGCGCTCATGGCGCTGGGCCTGCCGTTCGTCACCGAGGTCTGGCAGATCTACGTGCTCATCTTCCTGCTGCAGTCCGCGTCGGCGACGTTTACGCCGGCGTTCCAGTCGACGATTCCGAGCATTCTCACCGACGAGCGGGACTACACCAAGGCGCTCTCGCTGTCGCGGCTCGCCTACGACCTCGAAGCGATCGTGAGTCCCCTCGTCGCCGCGGCGCTGCTGACGGTCATCTCGTACTCGAACCTCTTCGCCGCGACTGTCGGCGGCTTCCTCCTCTCGGCCGCGCTCGTGTTCGCGACAGCGATCCCGGCACGCTCGGCCCCCGCGCAGACACGCAGCTTCTGGCAGCGCACGACCGAGGGCGTCCGCGTCTTCGCGCGCACGCGCAGTCTGCGCTTCCTCATGCTGATGAACGTCGTGGTCGCCGCGGGCACCGCGCTCGTCCTCGTCAACAGCGTCGTCTACATCAAGGGGGTCTTCGCGCTCGACGACAGCGCGCTCGCCCTCGCCTACGGTGCGTACGGGGTCGGCTCGCTCCTGGTGGCGCTGAACACGCCGCGGATCGTGGATGCCGTCGGCGTCACCCGCGCGATGCTGCTCGGCGCGGGAGTCGTCGTCGCAGGGCTCACCGGCGCGCTCGTGTTCACCCTCGTGGCGACGAACGGGGGTGGCGCGTGGGGCGTGCTGCTCGTCGTCTGGGCCGCCCTCGGGGCAGGTACGTCGCTCATCAACACGCCGTCGGCGCGGCTGCTGCTGGCCGCGTCGACCGAAGACAACCGCGCCCTCGTGTACACCGCCCAGTTCTCGCTGTCGCACGCCTGCTTCCTGATCAGCTATCCGATCGCGGGCTGGATCGGGGCGTGGACCCTGGTCGCGGCGGTGTCGGCGCTGCTGGCGGTGGCGGTCCTTGCCGCGCTGATCGGCGGGCGGCTCGGCGAGCGAGTACACAAGGCAATGTTGCCTGAGGACTAGGCGCTCGTTGTCGATGGTTCCGATACCGCTGCGTTCTTTCCGAGCGAGCCCAGACGGTCCTGCCTCCTCAGATTGACCGGCGATTTGGGCTGAGAAGCGTTCTGAGACCCTCGACGCGCTGAGGATCGAGTCTTCCTGTCTGCAGGCTGCGGAGTTGTCGGCCGAGCCATCGCGCATGTGCGAACTCGACCGGGTCGGATGCCGCGTGAGTGGGCAGTTTGCCTGTCCGGCGCTGGTGTTCCAGGCAAGCGGCCAGTCTGCGTTCCCATATCGCACCGCGCGGGTCCCAGTCGAATGCGGGCGACACCTCCAAGCGCGCCAGCTGGTAGGCATTGAGCCGATCCTCGAACCGCCGTTGGTACCGCGCCCATTCGCCCAGGTGGCGTTCATTCTTGCCCAGGGTGTGGCGTGCCCGAGTGTTCTCACGGGGGCGTCTCCCTGTATCCCGGTGGAACTGCTCGTACGCGAGCAGTGACATGCTCCACTTCACCGCGCGCGGGTAGAGAACGCGTTCGTCGGCGAGCAGCCGGGATGCCTCCTCCGAGTACCGCCGTCCCTCTTGATCGCGGTCGTCGATGGCCTGTCGGAGCGCATCGGCGAGCGCGTGCAGTTCCTCGTTGGTCACGGTGGTGCGCGGTCCTTCCATGGGTTCGGGGTTGGCCCCATGGATCTATGCGCGGTGCGTGGTGTGTCAGTGGACACGCAGCGTGACGGCAGTGCTGTCGGTGAGTCGGTGGAGTTGCACTTTCGCGATTCCTAGCCTGGGCAGACCCCTATCAGGAGGCCGCGATGGCAATGCAGACGACATCGATCAGTGATCTCTGTGGCGTGATCGCGGGCGCGTACGTCATCTCGACGAGTGACGGATGCCGATTCCTCGTCGACATGGATGAGTGCGTAACGGTCCGGCTTGGATCGAGCGACGAGGTGCTCATCGGGAGGAACCAGGCTCGCTCGGATCGCCTCCTCGTCGTCGCTACGTGCCGACTCGGTGAGCCGATGGTGCTGCTGGTCGATCGCGGTGTGCCGAACGTGGAGTTCACGCGGCGCGAGACCGCCTCCGTGACGCGGATCGATCGCCTCCTCTGCCCTCCGCAGCTAGACCGGCTTGATACCTGATGGGCGAGGACTCGAGGCGGTCGGCGTCCGCGACTGACGACGCGACGATCGCTGGGTTCCTACCGGTGCACGCGCTGCCCTACTGGGCAGTCCTGGAACCAGTCGTAACCGTCGCGGTGACTGCGGCGGTTCGCGTCTCCGGTCGGTCACCTCGCGGGTTCCAGTCGGCGGCGACGGCGATGGCTCTGTGGGCGTGGCAGACGAAGGCGATCGCACCAGACGCGAAGGAGATCTTCCGTCGCTCCCTGGTGAACGAGTTCGTGCACCGCGGGATGCCGGGCACGACGCGCGCGACACGCGCGACATACCGTTCCGCGCTTGTTGTCGTCGCTGACGCCCTGCTGCCCCCGGCCGAGCGGACTTACCGGATTCCTCGTTCTGAACCGACTCCGCCCTACACGCACGCGGAGATCGTCGCGATGAGGAGTTGGGCAGTCCGGCAAGGGCAGCCGGCGCGACGTCTCGATGCTCAACTGTTACTGTCGCTGGGACTGGGCGCCGGGCTGACGACGCTGGAGCTGTTGCGCGTACGCACCTCAGAAGTAGACGTGAGTGACGATGAGGTTCGAATCCAGGTGTGGGAGGGGCGGCCTCGGGTCGTGCCTGTGCTCCCCGCCTGGCAGCAGCCGGTGAGGGACGCGCTCGAGAGCGCGACGGTCGAGCAGTGGTTGTTCCGTCCTCATCGACGTGGTGTTCAGCCCGGGCAGGTCACCGACTTCCTCCATCGCCGGCACGACACCCCGGTCGATGTGCGTCCGGTACGGATGCGGACGACATGGCTCGTCACCCACCTCACCCTCGGCACGGCTCCCCACGAGCTCCTGCGGATCGCCGGGTTGGAGCAGTTGGCGTCGCTGGACCGCATCAATCGGTTCCTGCCGCCGCGAGCTCCGAAGCCCCCGCGGGGATAACTCGTAAGTGCCTGGAGAGCTGGCGGTGCGGCGTGTGTCGATGGCTCTCGAGATGGTTGTGCGCGAACTTTTTCGTCGCCGCGTACATCCTGGGCATGACAGCTCGAAAAGACCGACTCTCCGACATTCCCGCCCACATCGAGGCCATCCGGGACGATCACCCACGGGTCAACGACCACGCGTGGAAGATGATCACCCGCTACGAGCCGATCAGCCGCAACCTCCGCGGAGCGTGGGCGGAGGTGCGCCCGTTCACGGTCGACACTGCCGCCGCGATGCTTCCCGAGACGTTCAACGTCACTCGTCGGCTGATGTCGATGACCGCCCGCTTCCACTGCTGGGTGTGGGCGCGCACCGGTAGCGAACTGACGGTCCAGGCCGTCTATACGCAGAGCCACATCGATCGCTACCTCGCGGCGGAACACAAGAACAGCTCCGTGCCGCACCGCTACGGGACCTCGCAGCAGATCGTCCACGTCGGACGTGTCCTCGCAGACCTCGACCTCGTCACGGCCCCGTTCCAGGGCGACAAGGTCCGCGACGCGTTCACGAAGAAGCAGATCGCGACCATGCACAGCTGGGCGAACTCGCGTACGACACTCCTGAAGCGGCAGAACGCGTGGGCGATCCTCGGCCTCGCCGGCGGCGCCGGACTCACCTCCGCAGAGATCGTCAACGCCCGCGTGGGCGACATCGTGCGCGACGGTGAACTGACGTTCGTTGACGTCCATGGCGAACGTGACCGTCGCGTCCCCGTCCGGCAGTCATGGTCCCGTGCCCTGCTCCGCAGCATCGAGGGCCGGGAGAGCGCGGACGAGAACCTGTTCGTCGGCTTCCGCGACGACGAATACCCGCCGCGCGTCATCCAGCACTTCCTCAGCGACAACCCCGCACCGGTGCGCCCGACACCCGCGGCGCTCCGCACCAGCTGGCTGATGCACCACATCGACAACAACGTCCCGCTGACCGTCCTCAAGCAGGTCTCCGGCATCCAGCACCTCCAGACTCTCGTCCGCTACTACGAGAACGCCGCACCCCTCGATGTCGCCGACTACACCGCGCTCCTCACCGGGACGGAGGCGGCCCGATGAGCACCACCGACACCGACTACCACCTCCCCGGCTACACCACCGCGTTCGGCGGCATCACCGAACGGGAGGTCGTCGGCCGCGGCCGCAACATGCAGACCGTCGACCCTGGCCTCGTCGCCCTCGTCGAATCACGCGTCCGGAAGTCCGGCGTCCTCGAACAACTCGAGCAGTGGAGCGCCGAAGACGCCAACCCCGACGGGATGGGAGGCAGACCCGCCGCCATCTCCTTCCGCGCCCTCCTCACCGCGATGCTCATCCTCACCCACGAGGGCGCACCGCTGCACATGAGTCGCGCGGCGACCCTCCTGCAGCACCGCCTCGACGATCAGTCCCGCACGCTGCTCGGGGTGTCGAAGCCCGCCACCGCGTTCGCAACCCACACGGCGATCAACGCCCGCTGGTACAACAACACCGTCCGCGCGTTCCACCGCATCATCCGACTCGTCGACCCCTATCCGCAGGAGCGATACACCTCGAAGACACACACGCAGATCCAGCAGATCCTCAAGGACCACGACGCCGACCGTGCCGACAAGTACAAGGCACGCCTCGATCACTTCACCCGGGTCATGCTGAACATGTCGTTCATGGAACAGCCCCGACACATCCGCCGCGCCTCCAAGCAGATGGACGTCTCCTTCGACCAGACCTACGTCGGCACCCCCACGACCAAGGGCTACTCCAAGAAGCACCTCAACAGCCGCGTCAGGTCCGAGAAGGGCGCCGACCTCGGTCAGCTCGCTCCCGGACCCGTCGACGCGTTCGCCGGGTGGCACGTCAAGAGCGGCAAAGGCGAACGCAACGACTACCAGAAGGGCGAGATCGACGAAACCGCCCCCGGACGCGGTGAGTACACCGACTACGAATGGGGATGGGTAGCGAACCTCGCCGTCCGCGTCGACTCCGAGGCCCCCGGCTCCAAGCGCTTCCCCGGCCTCGTCGTGGCCGCGTCGCTCAGCATCCCCAACATGGAGGTCGCAGAGGAAGCCACCCGTCTTCTTCAGACCGCAGCGACGATCGACCCCACCCTCACCGCTGGGGTCGCCGATGCCGACAAGCAGTACTTCGCGAACAGCAAGTCGTTCCGGCTCCTCGTGCCCGCCTTGGAAGCTGGGTTCACCCCGTCCACCGACTACCGGACCGACCGGATGGGAGTGAAGGGCGGAGACCACGGCGGCCTCTTCGTGGAAGGAGACGTTTACTGCCCGAGCACGCCGAAGCACCTCCTGGAAGCATCGAAGATGTTCCTCGCTAAGGAGATCGACGCCCCGACGTTCCGTGCGCGCCTCGAGGAACGCAAGAGCTACCGCCTCCACGTTAAAGAGAAGGCCAAGACCCCCGCCGGGAAGGTGATGCTCCGCTGCCCCGCACTCGGCAAGGCGCCGACGGTCACCTGCCCGCTCCGAGAGCTCATGGTCGGCGCGGCCATCAAGGCGCGTCCTGAGGTCAAGCCGGAGGAGATCGAGGAAGAGTTCCTCGACACCATCTGCACGAAGCACTCCGCCGCCTTCGATCTCACCGAGATGCAGTCCCCGCCGCAGGCCTTCGACTACGGCAGCGAGGAGTGGGAACAGTTCCACGATCACGCCCGCAACTCCATCGAGTCCGAGAACGGCCAGCTCAAGACATCGGGCAACGATGACATCGAAACCGCCGGCCGCCGGAAGGTCCGTGGCATCGCGGCCGCCCAGGTGATGATCACCATGCTCCTGGTCAACCACAACATCCGGAAGATCGCCGCGTTCTTCAGCGACAAGGAGAAGGAGAAGGCACGCACCACCCCGCGCATCCCCCTCCTCCGCCGCCGAGACCGCGTCTGGGCGAACCGGTACACGAAGACCACCGGCAACGGCGACCTCACCATCCCCCGAGGCGTAGCAGCACTCTCTCTCAAGGCAAACGAGCTAACGTCGCGACCACTCGCCATTCCCCTGCGGACCTGAGCTCCGCACGAACAGCGCCACCCGCCGGCGACGACACCGGCACCACCCACCGCACACGAGACGATCGAACGCGCCCGAAAACCGGGCGCGTTCGTCATTTCACCCACAACTTCACGATCAGCACTGACCCTGTGACTCTCCCCGGCCCACAAGAGGCCGAAACAACAGACGGGCACCCGCGCGATGCGAGTGCCCGTCTGTCTTTACGGCAGTTTTGCAAACAGTATTGCTAACGGCCCCAGCGTGCCGGCTACAGGACTTGAACCTGCAACCCCCGTATTACAAGTACGGTGCGCTACCAATTGCGCCAAGCCGGCATGGCCACCGCGCCGTGCACGGGGCCGCATCAAAGTCTAGAGCGTCCGCTCGCCGTCGACCGCCCAGGCTGTCCGTCTCAGGGCAGGTCGAAGTCGTACAGGCCGCCGTACGGCGCGAGCGGATCACCGTTGTCGCGGGCGTCGAACGGCACCGTGGCCACGGTGAGACTCGCTTGCGTACGCGGCGTCACCAAGGTCGACACGCGCCGGTTGCCGACGACGCTGAACTCCACGAAGTCCGCGCCGCTGCGGACGGCATCCTTGATCTTCTCCTGGATCTCCTCGACGTCCTGCCCCTGCGAGAGCTCGTAGGCCTGATGGTCGATCGACAGCAGGACCCTGACCATGGTCTTCATCTCGTCGTCCATTCCAGAATGCTAGTCAGACTAGGTAAATGCGCACCGGCCTTGACAGAGTCGCCGACCGATGCGAGAAGGCGAGCCGGCCGGGGTCCGGCTACCGCTTCTTCGGTGTGGGCGTCGTCGTGGGTGTCGGCTCGGGCGTCGGGGTGGGGGTCGGCGATTCCTGCGCCTTGTAGAAGGCGTCGCTCGCGCTCGTCATCACAAACTGCGAGAACTCGGCCGGGTCATCGAGCGCACCCACATAGGCCTCGCCGTTCACGACGATGAGCGGGATGCTGGTCAGTGCCAGATCGTTGGAGTCGGGGATGCCGGCGACCGCGCGCTCAGTGGCGTCCTTTACCCACGAGCCGAAGGCGGCCGTCTCGATGCAGGTGCGCACCTCTTTGGGGTCGTCCGCCCCGGAGGCGATCGCGAGGTTGGCCAGCTCGTCGTCGGAGAGGCCGTCGGACTCGACGGCGGGCTGCCGCGTGAGCAGCTCGTTGTTGAAGTTGAAGAAGTCGTCGGGCGAGTAGGTCGCCATACACGCGGCGGCGCCGGCGGCCCGGAGCGAGTACTTCGTTCCGTTGGACTTGGCAGCGAGCATCGAGACGGGGTGGTAGGTGAGCGTCGCGGCGCCCTGGTTGACCCAGGCGGTCAGCTGCTGCACGTTGGCCAGCTGCCACTGACGGGCACCGGGCGAGAGGTAGTCGAGGTAGACGCGGATCTCCACCGGCGGCGCGGCGGACTCCTCGGCCTCGGGCGTCGCGGTGGGCGAGGCGCTCTCCGATGCGGTACTGGGCGTCGGGGTGGGGGTTTCGGCGATGCCGGTGTCGGCCGCACCGACGACACCGGTGATCGAGGTGATGGCGAAGCCGTCGGCGGTGGCGTTGATCGGTTCGAGCTGGGCGCGATCGGCGGTGGCTCCGATGGCCCACGCGACCACGACGGCCACCGCAGCCCCCGCCAGCACGACGCCGCCGATGAGCGCAGACCGTCGGACCATGCGCGCGCGAGACTGCTGGACACGCACCTGCTGAGCCTTCTCGCGCACCGCTTCTCTGCGGTCGGGCGCGGTGGGCTCGGGGGTGGAGTCGTCGATGGACATGAAACCTCTTGCGGGAAACAGACGTGCCGGCTCGGCTACCGGCGGCTCGCACGGGTTTGCGAACAGACAAATGCTAGTCAGAGACCCTGGGAAAACCCCAGACACCGCCCCCGCGGAATCGGCCCGACGTGCCATACTGGACGGGCGTCCTCCCGGGACGTGCGGGCCAAGCCCCCGCTCATTCCATTCACTACGGATCGTCCGGCACGTACCTGCCGGTGAAGGAGAAGAAACAATGGCGTCCGTCACCTTTGACAGCGCAACCCGCCTCTACCCGGGCGGCACCCGCCCCGCCGTCGACAAGCTCGACCTCGAGATCGCCGACGGCGAGTTCCTCGTTCTGGTCGGCCCGTCCGGCTGTGGAAAGTCCACCTCGCTGCGTATGCTCGCGGGCCTCGAAGAGGTCAACGCCGGCCGCATCCTGATCGGCGACCGCGACGTCACCGACATCCCGCCGAAGGATCGCGACATCGCGATGGTCTTCCAGAACTACGCCCTCTACCCGCACATGACGGTGGCCGAGAACATGGGCTTCGCTCTGAAGATCGCCGGCGTCGGCAAGGAAGAGCGCGCGAAGCGCGTCGAAGAGGCCGCCAAGCTTCTCGACCTGGAGGCCTACCTCACCCGCAAGCCGAAGGCCCTCTCGGGTGGTCAGCGTCAGCGCGTCGCCATGGGTCGCGCCATCGTGCGTCAGCCGCAGGTGTTCCTCATGGACGAGCCGCTGTCGAACCTCGACGCGAAGCTCCGCGTGCAGACCCGTACCCAGATCGCGTCGCTGCAGCGCCGCCTGGGCGTCACCACCGTCTACGTCACGCACGACCAGACCGAGGCGCTCACCATGGGTGACCGCATCGCGGTGCTCAAGGACGGCCTCCTGCAGCAGGTCGGCACCCCGCGCGACCTGTACGAGAAGCCGCAGAACGTGTTCGTCGCCGGCTTCATCGGTTCGCCGGCCATGAACCTGTTCCCGGCCGACATCGCCGAGGGCGGCGTGCGCTTCGGCTCGAGCGTCGTGGGCGTCGAGGCCGACACGCTGGGCAAGGCCCACGGCTCGCAGGTCACGATCGGCATCCGCCCCGAGGACGTCGTGGTCAACCCCGAGGACGGCCAGGGCCTCACGGTCGACGTCGACCTCGTCGAAGAGCTCGGCGCCGACGGCTACCTGTACGGCCACACCGACATCAACGGCAAGCGCGCCGACCTGGTCGCCCGCGTCGACGGCCGCCGTCACCCCAACGCGGGCGACAAGGTCGTGCTGGCCCCGATCCCCGGCCACGTCCACGTGTTCGACATGGAGACCGGCGAGCGCCTCACCGACAAGGCGATCGCCTCGGCCTGATCACCTCACCAACAGCGACGCGGCGCGGCGGGTCATCGACCCCCGCGCCGCGGCGCATGTGGGAAGCGATTCACCCCATCCCTCACCCGACGACCAGAACCAAAGCACACCCGAGCACCACATGAGCAACAAGGCAGGAAAGGGAGGCCGCCCCGTGGTGGAGTCGCTGACCATCACCGCCAGCAGCGTCGATGCGGGACTGCTCTCGCTGCCGTGGTCCACTCCGCTCGAAGAGTGGACCAACAACACGATCGTCTCCCTGCCGAAGGGCATCTCACGTCACCTGGTGCGGTTCGCCAACCTGTCGGGCCGCGTGGTGGCCGTCAAGGAGACGACCACCGAGATGGCCCGACGCGAGTATGAGATGCTCGGGATGCTGTCGCGCCTCGACGTGCCGTGCGTGGATCGCGTGGCCGTCATCGACGGTCGCCGCACACCCAAGGGCGAACCGTTGCCTGCGGCGTTGGTGACCGCTCACCTGCGCTTCTCGCTCCCCTATCGCGCCCTGTTCACCCAGGTGCTCCGCCCGGACACGGCCGGACGCCTTGTCGACGCGCTCGCGGTGCTGCTCGTGCGCCTGCACAACATCGGCTTCTTCTGGGGCGATGTGTCGCTGTCGAACACGCTCTTCCGGCGCGATGCCGGCGCCTTCGCCGCCTTCCTCGTGGATGCCGAGACCGGCGAACTGCACGAGCGCGGCCTCACGCGCGGTCAGCGGGAGCACGACCTCGACATCGCGCGCACGAACATCGCGGGCGAGCTGATGGATCTCGAGGCCGGCGGCCGGCTGGAGCGCGGCATCGACGCGGTGGCGATCGCCGACAGCATCATGTCGTCGTACTGGTCGTTGTGGGGCGCGCTCAACGACCAGGAGTCGTTCGCTGCCGACGAGTCGTGGCGCCTGACCGACCGGGTACGAAAGCTCAACGACCTCGGCTTCGACATCGGCGAGATGTCGATCCAGACCACCTCCGACGGCACGAGCGTGTCGATCCAGCCCAAAGTGGTGGATGCCGGGCACCACCAGAGACGACTGCTGCGGCTGACGGGCCTGGACGTGCAGGAGAACCAGGCGCGCCGCCTTCTCAACGACATGGACGAGTTCAGCGCTCGCGTGTCGCGGCTGGGAAGCGACGAGGAGATGGTGGCGCACGAGTGGCTCACGCGCGTGTTCGAGCCGGTGGTGAAGGCCATCCCGTTCGACCTGCGCGCGAAGCTCGAGCCGGCGGAGGTGTTCCACCAGGTGCTGGAGCACCGCTGGTACATGTCTCAGGCGCGCGGCAAATCCGTGCCCATCGCCGAAGTGGTCTCCTCCTACATCGACGACGTACTACGCCACCGACGCGACGAGGCGACGGTCATGGGCCCTCCGACCGAGACGATGTCCATCCCGGTGATGACGGGCGCGATCGACGTCGAGGAGGACGACGAAGACGAGAGCGTCGATTGGCGCGACCTGGTCTAGTACCCGACGGTGAACCGCTCGCGGTGGTGGCGGGGGTTCTCGATCTCGTCGAGCACGGCGACCGCGAGGTCGGCACCGGAGATGTAGGACTCGCCGTCGGCGTCGGTCACGATGACATCGCCGCCGTCACGGTAGGTGCCGGTGCGCTCCCCCGGGTTCCAGGCACCGAATCCGCCCGCGGGGTGGATGAAGAACCAATCGCGGCCCGACTGCTCGGCCTGCAGGTCTTCGAGCACCCCGACGGCTTCGAGCGCCTCGGCCTTGAACTCCTCCGGGAAGCCGCTGTCGACCACCCGCGGTCCGCCCGGGGAGACGAGGCTGCCGCCTGCTCCACCGATCACCCCGACACGCACGTCGTCGGGGAGGAGTGAGAAGAGCGCCTCGAGGTTGCTGCGTACCTGACCCTCCATCTCACCGCGCGGTGCGACGGCGGAGATCACCACGTCGGCCCCCACGAGTTCCTTCGCCAGGGCCGGGACATCCAGGAGCGTCCCTTCGACATACGTGGCTCCCTCGACACGCTCGGAAGGAGCGGTGCGGGCGATGGACAGCACGGTGTGCCCTCGCTGCACGGCTTCGGTGACGATGTGGCGTCCGGCGTAACCGGTGCCTCCGAGAACGGCGATGGTGGCCATGGGTGTTCCTCTCTCGACGGTGGGTGAGTCTCAGGTCGACGGTTTCTCAGTCTCCAGCATCACCCGGCGACCGTCACTCCCGCCACGGGCACGGTGACACTCACAGCGGGTCCCTCAGATCGGCGGCGGAAGCACGAGCGACTTGACCGCCGGCGGGCGACCCTCGGCGATCGGGACGAGCGCGTCCTCGACGACCCGTTCGAAGGGCAGGGGCGCCGGAGCAACCGCGTCCCACCTCCCCGCACGCGCGGCGACGAGGCGCGCGGCGACGTCGAGGTCGGTCTCGCGCACCATGGCGTTGGTGCCGATGATCGACAGCTCGCGCACCGTCACGCGTCCGAGGTCGACCGGCATCGCGGCTTTGGCGATGCCGACGGCGACGATGGTGGTTCCCATCGGCACGGTCTCGATGGCGAGGTCCATGCCGCGCTGACTGCCGGTGACCTCGAAGAAGACGGGCAGCGCATCGCCCCAGGCGGCGGCGATTTCCGCTGCCGATGTGCCGGTGCCACCGCGGATCGTGGTGTGGGCACCGAGGTCGTGCGCCAGAGCCAGTCGCTGCTCGTCGAGATCGACGGCGACGACGGTCGCCCCCAGATCGACGAGCACGTGGATGAGAAAGGTGCCGATACCGCCGACGCCCTGCACGACGGCGACGTCTTCGGCGACGACGCCGGAGCGTCGAGCGGCGTGCACCGCGATCGACATGGGCTGCACCAGGGCCGCCTCGTGCTCCCCCAGTCCCCACGCTCCCGCATCGACGCAGCTGGCGACGGGCGCGGCGACATAGGGTGCCAGCGCTCCGTCGCGGTGGAGGCCCACCGACCAGTAGCGACGGCAGAGGTTGGACCGACCCGTGAGGCAGAGGTCGCACGAACCGCACGGCCCCGCGCCGCACGAGGCGACGAGCCGGTCGAGCCAGGCATCGTCGACGCCGGGACCCACCGCCACGACGCGTCCCGCGAACTCGTGCCCGATCGTCATCGGACCGAGGTGCCCGGTGACGGGATGACGCACCTCGATCGGCATGAGCTTCGCCCCGTACGCCCACTCGGCGGCGTCGGTGCCGCACACACCCACTGCCGTCACCTCGATGAGGAGCTCACCGGCGGCCGCTTCGGGCACCCGAACGGTGTCGAACCGGAGATCCCGGCGGCCGTGCAGCACCGCCGCGCGCATGGTCGCCGGGATCTCGGGAGACGTCATCGGTCGCTCACTCGCTCCGTCGCCTGTTGCGTCAGTCGCTCAGCCCGTCGGTGACGTCGGCGTTCTCCGGCGTGAGTTCGAGACCGGCGCCCTTCGCCACCCGGAGCAGGAGCGTGGCGAAGTCGAGCTCGGTGTTCCCCTCGCCCACCTCCTGTGCAACGATCTGCCGGGTCGCCGAGGCAATCGGCATCGGAGCGCCGAGCCGGTAGGCGGCGTCCAGACCGAGGTCGAAGTCCTTCTGCAGCAGCGGCATCGTGAACGTGGCGGTGAAGTCGAGGTTGACGAAGGCCGGCGTCTTGTAGCCGGTGAACACCGAGCCCATCACCGAGTCGTTGAGGAACGACAGGAACGCCTCGCGCGAGACGCCGCCCTTCTGCGCGAGCACGGTGATCTCGGCCAGCGACTGCGTGACCACTCCGAGGAAGACGTTGTGTGCGATCTTGACCAGCCGCGCCACCTCGCCCTCGCCGACGTACGTGACCCCGCGGCCGAACACCTGCAGCACGGGCTCGACCTCGTCGAAGACCTCGCGGGGGCCCGAGACGGCCACGGTGAGCTTGCCTGCGGCGATCACGGCGGGGTTGCCCGACACCGGCGTGGCCAGGAACGCGGTGCCGCGCTCGGTGGCGACGGCGCGCACCTTCTCGCTCGTAGCGACCGAGACCGTCGAGACGTCGGCGACGATTCGCGGCGCGGTCTCGCCCGTGAGCAGGCCGTTCTCCCCGAGCAGCACTGCTTCGAGGTCTTTGTCGGCCGACACCATGCTGAAGACGAGGTCACGGTCGGCGAGGTCGACAGGGCGCTCGATATGGCGGGCGCCCGCATCCACGAGGGGCTGAACCTTCGACGCCGTGCGGTTGTAGACGGCGACGTCGTAACCGGCATCCAGAAGCCGCTGGATGAGTTGGGCGCCCATGCGTCCCGCGCCGATCCAGCCGATGGTGGGCAGGTTGTCAGTCATGCTGTTTCCTTTTCTGTTGACGACGTTCTTCGGTGTTGTTCGCGTTCTCACACCAGGAGAGACAGAGGGTTCTCGATCCGCGCAACGAAGGCGGCCAGCCACTGCGCCGCCAGCGCGCCGTCGAGCACGCGATGGTCGGCCGACAGCGTCACCGACATGATCGATGCCGCTTCCAGCTCGCCATCCTCGCCCACGACCGCCCGGCGTGTGGCGGCCCCGACGGCCAGGATGCCGGAGTGCGGCGGATTGATGATCGCGGAGAACCGCGCCGTGCCGTACATGCCGAGATTGGAGACCGCGAAGGAGCCGCCCTCCAGCTCGTGCTGCTTGAGCTTGCCGGCGCGCGCACGTTCGGCGAGATCGCGCACGGCGCGGCTGATCGCGCTGATCGACATCGTCTCGATGCCGCGGACGACGGGGGTGACCAGGCCGCCCGGAAGGGAGACGGCGACGCCGACGTCGACCGCGGTGAAGCGGCGGGTCGCGTCGTCGGTCCAGCTCGCATTGGCCTCGGGCACGTCGGCCATTGCCGCCGCGACCGCCTTGAGCACGAAGTCGTTGACCGACACCCTCACATCGGTGCGCTCGTTGATGCGGCTGCGCAGCGCCAGCAACTCGTCGACGCGGCAGTCGGCCTCGACGAAGAAGTGCGGCACGGTGGTGACGCTCTCGGTGAGCCGACGCGCTATCGCCCGGCGCATCCCGGTGTGCGGCACGTCGGTGAACTCCCCTGCCGGAGCGGATGCCGGAGGGGTCGCGGTGCCGGCCGTCGGCGCCGGAGCGGCAGCCGGCGGCGCGGCCGCGGGCGCGGACGACTCGGAGGCGGGCGTGTCGGAGGCGAGGAGGTCGTCGAGGTCGCGACGGACGATCCGTCCGCGCGGGCCCGACCCGGCGATGCCGGCGAGGTCGATGCCGCGCTCGCGGGCGATCTTGCGCACGAGTGGGCTGGCGAAGCGGCGCGCGGGGGCGGGATCCTCGGCGGGATCGGGCGTCGACGCGTCTTCTGCGGGGTCGACGACAGGCGGCGGGGCGAGAAGCCCGTCCTCCGACGACTCGGTGACCGCTCCCGCCGGCGACGGGTCGGCGGGAGCTTGTGCGGCGGCAGGGGCAACGGCTGCCGGAGAGGAGTGAGCCGAGGCGGTGATCCCCGCCTCGGCGAGGGCGTCCGCGGCGCTCTGACCCTCCGCGGCGAGCACCGCGATGGGGGCGCCGACGGCCGCCGCGGCACCGGCATCCACGAGCAACGCGGCCACCACTCCGGCCTGCTCGGCCTCGTACTCGACGACGGCCTTCTCGGTCTCGATCTCGACGATCTCCTGACCGACGTCGACGTGGTCGCCCACGGCGACCAACCACCCCTGTACGGCGGCCTCGGTGGCTCCGGCGGCGAGCGCCGGCATGCGGACGATGGCAGCCATCAGCGGCCCCCTCCGTTGATGCGCATGCGCTCCAGACCCTCGGCCACCTCTTCGGTGCGGGCGATCGCTGCCCGCTCGAGCACCTTGGAGATGCTCGGGCTCGCCTCCCCGCCGGTGACGCGCTCGATGGGCTGGTCGAGCCAGTCGAACAGGCGACGCTGCAGTTCGTCCGCCAGCCAGGCACCGTAGGAGGTGCCGCGGGCGCCCTGCTCCACGATGAGGACGGCACCGGTCTTGCGCACGCTCTCCTCGATGGTCTGCCAGTCGAGGGACGCGCGGTCGAGCCACCGCAGGTCGATCACCTCGGCGTCGACCCCGGTGCGTTCGACCGCTTCGAGGGTGTGGCCGACCATCGACAGGTAGGTGAGGACGGTGACCTCCGACCCCTCACGTCGCACCGCGGCGGTGCCGGGCGGGATGACGTAGTCGAGGTCGATGTCGGGAACGCGGTCTGCCGCGCCGTAGAGGTCGACGTGCTCGATCACCAGCACCGGGTCTTCGAGGGCGAGGGCGGCGTTGATGAGACCCACGTAGTCGGCCGCGTTGGAGGCGGCGACGATCCGCCATCCCGGCGACGTCGCGAAGATGCCGGCGGGGTCCATGAGGTGCTGCGAGCCGTAGCCCGAGCCCATCGCGACCTTCGTGCGCAGAACGAGCGGCATGGTGTTGTTGTCGCCGAACATATGCCGAGCCTTGGCCACCTGGTTGAACACCTGGTCGGCAGCGACCCACATGAAGTCCGGATACATGAACTCGACGACCGGTCGGAAGCGGCCGTCGAGGGCGACACCTCCGGCGAGCCCGAAGAAGCCGTTCTCGCTGATGGGGGTGCCGATGACGCGGTCGGGTCCGAACGCTGCCGCGAGGCCCTTGGTAGCGCCGTTGGTGCCCCCGGCCAAGCGGTGCACGTCCTCGCCCATCACGATGATGCGGGGGTCGGCGGCCATGCGGCGCTCCATGGCCGCGGCCACGGCATCCACGAACTTCACCTCGGTCCAGGAGCCGGTGTGCGACGACGGCTCGAACGTCTCCCGTTGCGCGAGCTCGGATGCATCGCCGCGGATGCCGGTGTCGACCACGGCCGGATCGGGCCACAGTTCGGGACGGATGCGGCGGCGACCGGCGTTGTCGGGGTCGTCTTCGACGAGCGCGGCCACGGCCGTGGCCATCGCGTCCTGCGCCTGGGTGCGCACCGAGGCGGCCTCATCGGCGCCGAGGATGCCGAGGGCGGCCAGCTCACTCTCGACGCGACGGATCGGGTCGCGCTCGCGCCACGCTTTCTCCTCGTCCTTGGTGCGATAGCCGAAGGCACTGCCCGGGTAGGGGCCGTTCTGGTGGAAGAAGCGGTAGACCTCGGCCTCGATGATCGCCGGTCCCTCCCCCGAGCGCATGCGCTCTAGCGCCTCCTGCGTGGCCAAGTGCACGGCAAGCGGGTCCATGCCGTCGACGCGCCACGAGGGGATGCCGAAACCCTGGCCACGGACGGAGAAGCGCGGGTCGGCGGTGACCTCGTCGGCGTGGGTCGAGACGGCGTACAGGTTGTTCTCGATGAAGTACATGACCGGGAGCCGCCACGCCGCGGCGAGGTTCATCGACTCCAATACCGACCCGATCTGGCTCGATCCGTCGCCGAAGTAGTTGATCGACACGTCTGTGGTGCCCGCGTGCTTCTGCGCCCACGCGTTTCCGGTGGCGATGGGGGCTCCTCCCCCCACGATCGCGTTGGTTCCGAGGGCACCGGCTTCGAGCCATTGGAGATGCATCGAACCGCCCCTACCGCCCGAGAAGCCCTGCGCGAGACCGAGGATCTCGGCAAGCGTCCGCTGGAGCAGTGCCTGCATGGGTTCGGCGACCAGTGCCGCCGGGTCGAGCGTGCCGCCGGAGACATGGCCGATGGCCTTGGCGAGGAACTGGTGGTGGCCGCGATGCGAGCCGTTGACGGCATCCGACGAGCGAAGCGTCACGATCGATCCGACCGCACCGCCCTCCTGACCGATGCTGGAGTGCGCCGGCCCGTGGACCAGGCCCGCTCCGGCCAGTTCGAGCACGCTCTCTTCGAAGGCGCGGATGAGGTGGAGCTGACCGAGGATGGTGGTCAGCAGCGACGGATCGGCGTTCTTCCAGTCCGTCGAGGTGGTGGTCAGTTCGATCCAGGGAACCTCGGTCGAGAGCTTGCGTCGTCGCGGCATGTTCGTCTCCATCGATGTCATGCGGTGCCCTCACGGTAGCCCTCATTGCATCCAATCGCAAGAGTCGACGACCGACATCCTTGATTCGGGGGTTGCCGTTGACCCCTCACTGGATACAATCAAGGGATAGGAGAGCCCCCACGACGGCGTGAGGAAAGGAGTCGAGGATGCCGATCCCCGGAATGCGCGGTGCCGACCACATCGGATTCACCGTTCCCGACCTCGACGAGGCCGAACGCTTCTTCGTCGACGTGCTCGGAGCGGTGCACGTCTACACCCTCGGGCCGAAGCGCTCAGATGACGACTTCATGGCGGTGCAGCTGGGGGTGCACCCCCGCACCGAGATCACCGAGATCCGGTTCCTGCGACTGGGCACCGGCACGAACATCGAGCTGTTCCACTACGACAGCGCCGACGGCCAACGCCCCCAGCCCCGCAACAGCGACATCGGCGGCCACCACCTCGCCCTCTACGTCGACGACCTCGACGCCGCCGTCGCCGACCTCCGTGCCCGCGGCATCGAGGTGATGGGTGAGCCGGTCGTCAGCGCCGGAGCGTCGGCCGGTCAGCGCTGGGTCTACTTCCGTAGCCCCTGGGGCATGCAGTTCGAGCTCGTCTCCTTCCCCCAGGGCAAAGCGTACGAGGCGGATGCCGATGTGCTCCTGTGGCACCCCGCCCACCCCGCCGCGTGAGCGACCACGATCGGGCAGAGTGAGACCATGACCGACCTCGAGCTGGCATCCGACGCCGACGCGACCCGCACCCGCGATGGCGACGCGGGCGCGCGGATCGCCGAGGGAATCCGCAGCCGCATCCTGGCCGGCCTCTACCCGCCGGGAACGCGGATCCGACAGGAGGATGTCGCCGCCGAGTTCGGCGCGAGCCGGGTGCCGGTGCGCGAGGCCATCCGCCAGCTCGAGTACGAAGGCCTGGTCACGGTCGTTCCGAACTCAGGCGCCTGGGTATCCACGCTCACCCTCGCCGAATGCGAGGAGGTGTATCAAATGCGGGAGCGACTCGAACCGCTCCTGCTGCGCTACTCCGCACCCGGCCTCACCCCTGCCGATCTCGATCATCTGGCATCCCTCGCTCAGCGCATCAGCGACGCGGGCGGCGACACCGAGGAGTTCCTCCATCTCGACCGCGAGTTCCACCTCGCGAGCTATGCCGCTGCCCACACCTCACAGCTCGAGCCGCTCATCCGCAAGCTCTGGAACACGACCGCTCCCTACCGCCGCGCATATGTGTCGTCGTGGGGCGGCGATGCGAGGCGCATCGCCCACGAAGAGCACCACCTCATGGTGGCGGCGCTGAAAGACGGCGACCTCGAAGAGGCCGAGCGGGTGCTGGGCGGCCACATTCGCCGCACGCGCCGGCAGCTGGCCCGCACCCCCGAGATCTTCGACCTGCCCGCCACGTAGGCGGCGAGCCACCCCACCGACCGACCGCACCCGTCACCGACGACACGAAAGGCGCTCTCATGCCCATCGCATCCATCAACCCCGCCACCGGCGAGACGATCGCCGAGTTCGACGCCCACGACGAGGCGCAGATCGAGGAGCGCATCGCGTCGGCATCGGCGGCTTTCGACACCCTCCGCTCCACCGACTTCGACACGCGCGCGTCGTGGATGCGCAACGCCGCCGACCTCCTCGATGCCGACGTCGAGGAGGTCGCCGAGCTGATCACCCTCGAGATGGGTAAGCCGCTCGCACAGGCGCGCGCGGAAGTGCACAAGTCGGCCAAGGCGATGCGGTTCTACGCCGAGCACGCGAAGGAGTTCCTCGCCGGCAGCGAGCTGCCCGACCCGAGCGTGGTCGGCGCGTCGCGTGCGCGCACCACCTATCAACCGCTCGGCGTGGTGCTGGCCGTGATGCCCTGGAACTACCCGATCTGGCAGGTCGTGCGCTTCGCGGCCCCCGCGCTGATGGCGGGCAACACGGGGTTGCTCAAGCACGCGTCCAACGTTCCTCAGGCTGCGCTGTATCTCGACACGCTGTTCGAGCGCGGCGGGTTCCCGGAGGGCTCCTTCCGGTCGCTCCTCATCCCCGCAGGCCGGGTGGAGGGGGTGCTGCGCGACCGGCGCGTCGTGGCGGCCACGCTCACCGGTTCCGAGCCGGCGGGGCGGTCGGTGGCGGCGATCGCCGGCTCCGAGGTCAAGCACGTCGTGCTCGAACTCGGCGGCTCCGACCCGTTCATCGTGATGCCCTCCGCCGACCTCGACGCGGCCGTGTCCACCGCCGTGACGGCCCGCACCGCCAACAACGGGCAGGCCTGCATCAACGCGAAGCGGTTCATCGTCCACCAGGACGTGCACGACGAGTTCGTCGAGAAGTTCGCCGCCGCCCTCGGCGCGCTGCGCATGGGCGATCCCCTGTCCGACGACACCGACCTCGGGCCGCTGGCCACGGCGTCCGGACGCGACGAGGTCGCCGGTCTCGTCGACGACGCCCTGGCCGCGGGTGCCGAGGCCGTCGTGGGCGGGAGCACACCGACCGGCCCGGGATGGTTCTATCCTGCGACGCTGGTCTCTGGCATCACCGAGGAGATGCGGCTCTACCGCGAAGAGGCGTTCGGACCGGTCGCGTCGGTGTACCGGGCGCAGGATGCCGCCGATGCGCTGCGGATCGCCAACGACACGACGTTCGGCCTGAGCTCTGCCGTGTGGACGCAGGATCCCGACGAGGAAGACCTGTTCACGCGCGGACTCGATGCGGGGGCGGTCTTCGTCAACGGCATGTCGATCTCCTACCCCGAGCTGCCCTTCGGCGGGGTGAAGGATTCGGGCGTGGGTCGCGAGCTGTCGGCCGAGGGCATCCGCGAGTTCTGCAACCTGAAGTCGATCTGGAAGGCCTGACCCCTTCGTCACCGCCGGTCGTTGAGCGAGCTGTAGTGCCCAGGGAGGTTGGTTGAGTCGGGGGTAGATGGGTGAGGGCCTCCGGTCCGAGAGTGGAGCTGTCTAGGTTCCCAACTCGAGGAGGAGGCCCTCGTGGTCCACGCTAATGCTGCTTTGACTCCCGCGCACCGTCTCCGGGTCGCGAGGCTGGTTGTTGAGGACGGGTGGCCGGTTGCGCGTGCGGCGGAGCGGTTCAATGTGTCGTGGCCGACGGCGAAGCGGTGGGCGCATCGGTATGAGGTGTTCGGGGAGGCGGGGATGCAGGATCTGTCGTCTCGTCCGCGGAGGTCACCGAATCGGACGTCGGTGAAGCGAGAGCGGCGGATCATCGCGGTCCGGTTGCATCGCCGGCTCGGCCCGGTGCAGATCGCGACGGTGTTGCAGATGCCGGCCTCGACGATCCATGCGGTGTTGCGGCGGCATCGGCTTCATCGGTTGTCTCATGTGGATCGGTGGACAGGGCAACCTGCCCGCCGGTATGAGCATCCGCACCCGGGG
>QFCS01004573.1_pt1 | contig 40286 bp, 40 predicted proteins | sample 3576561 | NCBI WGS metagenome assembly QFCS01 | reverse complement strand
CCGGCAACGGAACAGCCGGAAGATCAGGCCACCCCTGCCCCGCAGCGGACGATCTACACCGTGCTTGTCTGCGAGGACGAGGCGCTGATCCGGCTTGATACGGTCGATCTCCTGCAGGAGCTCGGCCATATCGCCGTCGAGGCGGAAAACGGCATGCAGGCGCTGGAGCTGCTGACCAACGGCACCATCGATATCCTGTTGACAGATATCGGCCTGCCCGACCTGCGGGGCGACGAGTTGGCCCGGCGCGCACGGCAGATGCGCCCGGAGCAACCGGTCGTCTTCGTCACCGGACATAGCGAGGTCCCCGGTTTCGAGGACGCCCCGCGCACGGTGATCCTCAAGAAACCCTATGCCTTCGAAGCGCTGGAACGCGCGATCGCCGGGGTGATGGCAAAGGAGGCCGCCGAAAGCTGATCTGCTGCGCGAAGGCCTTGTCGCGGCACTTGCCCACAAGCTAAGGCTTGAAGGCTGGGTGGCGAGGCCTTAAACGGCTGCTGCGGGGCGGTTAGCTCAGTTGGTAGAGCATCTCGTTTACACCGAGAGGGTCGGCGGTTCGAGCCCGTCACCGCCCACCACGACCACGCTCCAGAGCGTCCCCCGATATCTGTTATTTACAGGCTGTTCCGGCGGGCGATGGCGCCCAGCACGGCAGCGCTCGGCTTGGCAGTGCGGACGAATGTGGCGGGATCGACGCTGTGCAGGCCGAAGCGGTGGGCATAGCCGAAACCCCATTCGAAATTGTCGAGCAGGGACCAGTGCATATAGCCGCGGACCGGGACGCCATCGGCGATGGCGCGCTTGAGTTCGGCCAGCGCGGCGGGGATCAGCCATTGGCGCAAGGAGTCATCGCCGGTGTTGACGCCGTGCTCGGTCACGTAGACCGGCAGCTTGGTTGCTTCCCAGGCATAGCGCACCGCGCCGGCCAGTGATCCAGCCCAGACCTCGGCGCCGGTGAAGTTCTTGCGCGCGTCGGCCGGTGGAGGGACCACGCCACGGTCGTTCCAGACCTTGCGTTCGTAGTTCTGCACCCCGACAAAGTCGCAGGTCTGTGCGGCCAGGCGCAGCCACTCGCCATAATAGCGTTCGCGCATGCGATCGCGCAGCGAATCGCGTCCGATCGCCTGGTCGTCGATGATGGCAAGGCTGACGCCGACCGGCAGGTCGGGCCGCACGCTCTTGATCGCGGCCACGCCGCGGCGATGGGCTTCCATCATGTGGGCGCGATAGGTGGCCGGCTCTTCGACCCAGATCGCCACGCCGGGCGCGTACCGTGCCACGCCCAGTTGGCGGGCGGCGGCTTCCTGCATGGCCTTGTCGCCGGCAACCAGTTGGGCGGGAAGCAACTCGCCCAGCAAGCCGGCCAGGTTGGGCTCGTTCAAGGTCAAGGCCAGTTCGATGCCGGCGCCAAGATGGCGCACGGCCCGATCACAGAAGCGGGCGAACAGCGTGACCGATTCCGGGTTGCCCCAGCCGCCCTGCGCGGCGAACCAGCGCGGCGTGGTGAAATGATTGAAGGTGACGACCGGCTTGATACCGCGCGCGCGGCACCCGGCGATCATCGCCTTGTAGTGATCGAGCATGGCATTGGAGAAGTGCCCTTTGTCAGGCTCGATCCGGGCCCATTCCAGGCTGAAGCGATAGGTGTTGAGGCCAATGCCCTTGACCAGATCGAGGTCCACCGGCCACAGTTCCAGACTGTTGGCCGCGTCGCCCGAACGATCGGCGAACATGGTGTTGGGCAGATTCTCGATCACCCACAGGTCGGCGTTGAGGTTGTTGCCTTCCACCTGGTGCGCGGCGGTCGAGGCGCCCCACAGGAAGCCGGATGGGAACGCCGGGTTGAGCGGCGCGCCCTGCGCCGCCCGCGCCAGCACCGGCGTGCCGGCGGCAGCGCCCAGCGCCATGGCCGAAGCGAGCAGGCTACGACGATCGGTTTGCATCACTTGTCTCCTCGTTCGGCCACCGCCAGCAAAGCCGAGGTGGCCGCCACGGCACGCGCACGCGATGTCATTGCGATGCGGCGCGCCGCCAGCGGATCGGGATGGAACCGGCCGGCACCATAGCGCGATATGCCCGAACGGAAGCCTGCCACGTCATCTCTCCCTTCGCCGCCGATTACAGCGCGGTATCGAGCGGCAATCACTAAGGTCGCAGGGAGTGATGGTCAACGATATTCAATCACTGATTAAACGCGCTGAGAGCGCAGCCATTTGTGGAAGATTGGCCGATATTCCCGCGCCGTGCCGCCTCTGCCCACCGCATTTGTCGTACCATCGGGAGGCAGCGGCATGCTCGTCAGGCTGCGGGCTCTTCGACGAATTCGATCAGGTTGCCGGCGCAATCGCGGATGAAGCATCCTTTGCCAAAGCTTTCGCGCACGACGAAGGCGATGTCGGCGCCTTTTTGCTCCATCTCCGCCAGGAAGGCGTCGAGGTTTGGCACCTGGAACGCCGCGTGCTTGTTGCCGTGGGTCTTCACGTCGCGCGGCGGGTGGCGCCGGTCTTCGGGCAGGGGGGCCGCGCCTTCCACCTCGAAGATTTCAAAGCGCAGCGGGCCTTTGCGCACCATCGCGGTGTGGCTGCGCGCGGCTTCGATATAGAAGCGCTTTTCGAGGGTGAAGCCCAGCACGCGATCGTACCAGTCGATCGCGGCATCCAGATCGGGCACCGAGACTCCGGCGTGATGAAAGACAAACTCGGCCATCAGTCTGCTGCCCCTTCGGCGGCGATCTTTTCCTGCAACACCCGCCGCGCCCGTGTGGATGCGCCATCGATCTTGAGCAGTACCGGTTGCAGATCCCAGAAGTCGGCCTGCCCGATCCGGGCCTGCTGCCGCTCCAGCATCGGCTTGTCTTCCTCGACGAAGGCCTGCGCCAGGGCAACCTTGAGGAAATCGGTGAACGGCTGGTCATCGATGCGAAAGCGACGCGTCGCGCAGTAAAAGTAATGGGTGGTTGTCGCCGTTTCCGGCACCATGTTGTGCAGGGTATAGCCTTCGTCCTGCGGGCGACGCGCGACACCGGCTTCCATCGCGGCCACCCCCAGCGTCATCACCGCCGGTGCTTGCCACACCACTTCGGTCCAGATGTCGGCCCGTTCGGCGCCGTGCAGCGTGGCCCGGAAAGCGGGCGGCGGCACGCAGTTTTCGGCCAGCCAATCGACCACGACCCGCTCGCCGTCCTGCCGATTGGTGCTCTTGGCGCTTGTGTTGATACCGCCCAGCGTATCGGGGTGGAGGAAATCGGCATGGCTCAGGTCGAGGATATTGTCGCTCAGCAACTGGTAGTTGGCCGCCGTTGGCATGTAGCCGGCGATCCGCGCCAGCGGCGGCGTTTCGTCGATATAGGAAAGGTCGGGAATCAGCGCCGGATCGGCCTGTTCCGCCGCGCCGGTCCACACCCAGATCGCGCTGTGCCGTTCCACCACCGGGAACGCCCGCACGGCCAACGCGGAAACGATCGGGCCGTGGGGATTGTGCACGCAGCGGCCGTCTGCGCCAAAGGCCAGCCCATGATAGCCGCAGGTAATCCGGTCGTGTGCCACTTTGCCGGCCGACAGCGGGGCGAAGCGGTGTGGGCAGCGGTCGATCAAGGCCGTTGCCGTTCCATCGGCGCACCTGAAAAACACCAGGGGAATCTCGCAGATCGTGCGTGCCAGCACGCCTTCAGGTGCGAGTTCCTCGACCCAACCAGCCTGGTACCAGGTGTTTTTCAGATATCGCGCCATCACCCCATCTCCGCAAACGTCTGTGCGCACCAATCGGCGATATAGTCGCGCATCCCCGTGCCGTTGTCTGCGCCGCAGTGCTCCACCTCGAAATCGGCCTTGGTGAACACCCGCAGCGTGCGCTTGGGGCTGTTGACCGCCTGGTCATAGCTGCGCTGGGCGTTGAAGGCGGGGATCTGGCGGTCGTTTTCGCCATGGGTGACGAGGAACGGCACCCGGATCTTTTCCACCTGCCCGTCAAGCGTGATGCTGTCGGCATAGTTGAGGAACGCGTTCCGGTCGTCGATCCCGAACACCCACATCACGTGGTCCCAGTAGTGCGGCACCGGGTTCTCGCCCTCGTTGGCCACGCGCTCGCGCTGGCGCTGGCCCCACACGTGGTTGGCCCCCATGACCGCGCACAGGGCATAGCGCGGATCGTTGGCGGCGATGCGCGGTGCGTGATAGCCGCCGAACGACAGCCCGAAAATGCCGATGCGATCGTGGATCACGTCGCCGCGCGTCAGCAGGTAGTCCAGCGCCGGGCTGCCCCAGCGCTCCGCGTCATAGACCGCCGGCAGGCCGCGCTTGCGGATCGCCTCGCCGGTGCCGGGCTGGTCGAGGAACAGCGTGTTCATCCCGCGCTCCAGGTTGACCGCGGCGTGGCCGGCCATGGCCACCTGTTCCTTCATCGAATCAAGCCCGTTGACCGATACCAGCGTGGGCCGCGGCGTGCCCGAGCCGTCGTGGTAGAACAGCGCGGTGTAGCTTGATCCCTCATAGGGAATCTCGACCTTTTCGACATGCTGCCCGCGCAGCCGTGCGCCCTTGAGATAGAGTTCGAGGCCCTTGTCATAGGCCGCCCAGCGCGGGGCATAGTCGCGGCTCTGCAGGCGCTCTGCCCCCAGGTAATAGCCCGATGCCCGCAGATACTTGGTTCCGGCCGACAGCAGGAAGCCTTCCGCTTCGTCGGCTTGCGCATTGCGCGTCACCTGGTCGGCTACCGCGATCCAGCTGTCGAACAGCTGTGCCGATCCGGCATCGGCGCCGGCCTTGGCTGCCTCGCGCACCGGGCGGCAGACCTCGTCCAGCTCGCCATGGTTGCCGCCGGCGATCAGCGCCAGGTTGATCCCCAGGTTCCAGATGTAGTTTCCGGGAAACGGCTCGAACATGTGCAAATTCCTTGTGAAAAATCAGTCTGCGGTCCAGCCGCCGTCGACCACCAGGCTGGTCCCGGTCATCAGCGCGCTGGCGTCGCCCGCCAGGAACAGCACCGCGCCCATCAGGTCTTCGACCGTGCCCAACCGGCCCAGCTTGATCTTGCCCAGCACGCTCGCCCTGAAGCTTTCGTCGGCAAAGAATGGGCGCGTCATCGGGGTTTCGATGAACGTGGGGGCGATGGTGTTGCTGCGGATGCCGTGGGGGGCAAGGTCGAGTGCAAAGGCCTTGTTCATGCCTTCGAGCGCCCACTTGCTTGCGCAGTAGAGGCTGCGGTTGGGCCCGCCGACATGGCCCATCTGGCTGCCGATGTGGATCAGGCTGCCGCGCACGCCCTGGGCGATCATCGCCTGTACGCAGGCCTGCGCCACGAAGAACGCCGCCTTCACGTTGAGATCCATCACCGCATCGTAATCGGCTTCACCCACCTGCCACATCGGCATCGGGCGATTGGTCCCGGCGTTGTTGACCAGCACGTGAAAGGCCGGGCGGCCGGTGAAGAAGGCTGCAACCGCTGCATGATCCGCCACGTCGAGGACCACCGCCTCGGCAGCCCCACCGGCATCGCGGATGGCTGCTGCGGCTGCCGCGATCTCGTCGGCGCTGCGGGCAGCCAGCGTGACCACAGCGCCGGCATCGGCAAGTGCGGCGGCCATCGCCAGGCCGATCCCGCGGCCCGCGCCGGTAACCAGCGCGCGCCGCCCGTCCAGCCGGAACGATGGCGTGGTCGGCAACACCGGCCGCTCCGTCATGCCCGCGTCAGCTCGCTGGGGACGGCCTGCCCGGCGTAGGGCACATTGCGCCCGCCATAACGGCGCACCCGCACGTTGGCCTGCTCGCCATGCCCGGCAAAGCCTTCCAGTGCGCAGAGCCGGCTGCAATATTCGCCAACCAGTGCCGATGCCTCATCGGTCAGCACCTTTTGGTAGGTGCAGGTCTTGAGGAACTTGCCCACCCACAGGCCGCCGGTATAGCGCGCGGCTTTGCGCGTCGGCAGCGTGTGGTTGGTGCCGATCACCTTGTCACCGAATGAGACGTTGGTGCGCGGGCCCAGGAACAGAGCGCCATAGTTGGTCATGTTGTTCAGGAAGTAATCGGGATCGGCGGTCATCACCTGCACGTGCTCGCTGGCGATGTCGTCGGCGATGCGCACCATCTCGTCATAGCTTTCCGCCACGATCACTTCGCCATAGGTTTCCCACGCCTTGCGCGCGTGGTCGGCGGTGGGCAGGATCTGCAGCAGCCGCTCGATCTCGGCCATCGTCTCGCGCGCCAGCTTCTCTGAATTGGTCAGCAGCACGCCGGGGCTGTCAGGCCCGTGTTCCACCTGGCCCAGGATATCGGTGGCGGCCAGTTCGGCATCGCAGCCCACCTCGTCGGCGATGATCAGCGTCTCGGTCGGCCCGGCAAAAAGATCGATGCCGACGCGGCCGAACAGCTGGCGCTTGGCTTCGGCAACGAACGCATTGCCGGGGCCAACCAGGATATCGACCGGGTCGATGCTCTGCGTGCCGATGGCCATGGCGCCGATGGCCTGGATGCCGCCCAGCGCATAGATCGCGTCGGCCCCGGCCATTGCCTGCGCCGCCACGATATGCCGTGCCGCCTTGCCCTGAAAGGGCGGGGCGCAGGTGACAACGCGCTTCACGCCGGCCACCTTGGCGGTGATCACCGACATGTGCGCCGAGGCGAGCAGCGGATACTTGCCCCCCGGAACATAGCAACCGGCGGCATTGATCGGCACGTTCTTGTGACCCAGCACCACGCCGGGCATGGTTTCCACTTCCACGTCCTTCATGGAGTCGCGCTGGATCTGGGCGAAGTTGCGCACCTGGGTCTGCGCAAACTCGATGTCCTTGCGCTCCTGCGCGGTCAGGCTGTCCACCGCCGCATCGATTTCGGCTTGGCTCAGGCGGTAATCGTCGCGGTCCCATCCGTCGAAGCGGATGCTCATCTCGCGCACGGCCGCATCGCCACGGGCCTCGATGTCGGCCAGCGCTGATTCTACCGTATCGCGCACCTTGCGGTCCGTGTCCGCCTTGGCTTCCGCCGTCGCACCGCGCTTGAGATAAATCGCCACCAAACTCTCCATGTCGGCTTGTCTTTGCAGTGCCCTGCCAGCCGCCTGGAGGCCGAACCATCGCATAGTTTCGATGCGAAGCTATCGATGAGATGCCGTTGTGCGCTGCCTGCCGCCCGCATAGTCGTTGCGAAACGAGAACTTGGAGAGACACGATCGATGCGCCTTGCCACCTTGCAGGATGGAACGCCGGATGGACGGCTCGTGGTGGTATCGCCCGATGGCAGTTCATGCGCGCCCGCACCGGTGCGCACGTTGCAGGCCGCGCTGGAGCAATGGGCCGACGTCGCGCCGCAACTCGCGGCAATCACCACGTTCGCTGACCCGCTCGACCCGGCGCAGGTGCTCGCCCCGCTGCCGCGCGCCTGGCAATGGCTCGATGGCTCGGCGTTCCAGTCGCATGGCGATCTGATGGATGCCGTGCTCGGCATCACGCCGATCAAGACCGGCGCACCGCTGATGTACCAGGGCACGTCGGATCGTTTCTACGCCCCGATCAGCGACGTAAAGTTCCCCGACGAGGCGCTCGGCATCGATTTCGAGGGCGAATTCGGCGTAATCGTCGATGCCGTGCCCATGGGCACATCCGCGGCCGAGGCGATGAACCACATCCGGCTGGTCGTGCAGGTCAACGACTGGTCGCTGCGCACGCTTGCCGGGCCGGAAATGAAGACCGGGTTCGGCTGGGTCCAGGCCAAGCCGCCGTGCGGCATGGCGCCCTATGCCGTCACGCCCGATGAACTGGGGGATGCCTGGCGCAACGGGCGCGTCTGTCTCGATCTTCTCGTCGATTGGAACGGCCAGCGGTTTGGCGCGGCCAATGGCGAGCCGATGGGCCATGGCTTCCACGAACTCGTCGCCCATGCGGCGCGCACGCGCGATCTGGTTGCCGGCACGATCATCGGCTCGGGCACCGTGTCGAACCCCAACTTCCGCGAGATCGGCTCTTCCTGCATTGCCGAGCGACGCGGCATCGAAATGCTCGACCTGGGTGAAGCCAAGACGGCCTTCATGCGCTTTGGCGACAGCGTGCGCATGGAAGCGGTCGACGCCGCCGGCCGCGCACCGTTCGGCGTGCTGAACCAGACCGTTGTCCGTGGTTGACGCGGCGCCATCCGGCCCGGTCAAGCTGGTCATCCTGCCGCGCACGCGCGTGGGGCTTGGCCGTGCGGGGCTGCGCCGTCATCTCGAAACCGTCCATGGCCCGATGGTGGTGGCAGAGCCTGAGGTGTCGGGCGGTTTCGCCAGCTATGTCCACCACTATGCGCAAGACCTTGCCGGGCTGCCGCTGTTCGACGATCGCGATGCGGTCACGGTGATCCGCTTTGCCGAACCGGCCGCGATGGCCGCGTCCAAGGCAAGCGAAGCCTATCGCCTGCGCGTCGGGCCCGATGAAGACAACTTCCGCGAGCTGGATGGCTCGATCGCGCTGTTCGCCGCCGAACGCGTCGTCGCGCCCGGCGCTGATGATGCGCCGGCCAAGCTCCTGGTGTTTCGTGCGGCGCGGGGCGTGGATATCGCGCGGTGGGCCTTGGCGCTGGCGGCGATCGCCGCGCGGGACGATGTCTGCGGCGTGGTCACCAATCTGGCCCGCGTCGTCGAAGGCGATTTTCCGTTCACCCAGTTCGATGAGATCGGCCTCGCCGCCGGGGCCGACCCCACCGTGATTGCCGGCATTCTTGCCGATCTGGCCGAGCCGGTGCTGGCCCCTGCGGCAACGCGCCACCTGCTGGTTGAACCTGTCCGTTTCATCTGATCAACTACGGAACATGCCCATGAACTCGCCAATCTCCGATTCCGGTCTTCCCCCCGTGCAGCGCGTCGTTACCGGCCATGATGCCAACGGCCGGGCGGTGTTCAAGTCAGAGGACGTGTCGCCCACCAAGCTGATCCCTTCGGGTGACGGCGCGTTCCTGCTGGTGTGGACCACGGCGACCGTGCCGGCTGACAACAATGACGAAACCGATGGTCGCCATCGTCCGGCAGGCCTTACGCTCAACGGCGGTTCGGTCATCCGCATCGTCGACATGCTGCCGGGCAAGGAAAGCCCGATGCACCGCACCAACTCGATCGACTATGGCATCGTGCTGGAGGGTGAGATTGAGCTGGAACTGGACGACGGCGCGAAGCGCACGATCGGGCAGGGCGGCATCATCGTCCAGCGCGGCACCAATCACCTGTGGCGCAACACCACCGACAAGCCCTGCCGTATTGCCTTCATCCTGATCGAGGCAGCGGCCTATCTCCACAATGGCCAGCCGCTGCCCGAAGACAAGCCGGACTGAGCCGATGTTCGATCTGTCGGGCAAGAGCGCGATCGTCACCGGCTCTACCCGGGGCATTGGCCTGGCGATCGCGCAGGCGCTGATCGCGCAAGGGGCGCAGGTCGTGATCTCCAGCGAAAGCGCGGCCGACACGGCCCGTGTTGCTGCCGATCTTGGCATGCCCGGCATGGCTTGCGATGTGGCTGACGATGCCGCGCAGGCGGCGCTGGTCGATTTCGCGCTGGCCCGGTACGGGCGGCTCGACATTCTGGTGTGCAATGCCGGGATCACCGGCCGCCCCGGCGCCTTTGCCGATCTCGCCATGGAGGATTACGCCCAGGTCATGGCGATCAACCTGCGCAGCCAGGTCGTGCTGTGCAACCTGGTGCTGCCGCATATCGCCGCGGCGCCAGGTGGCGCTGGTGCCGCGGTGCTGGTCGCCAGCCTGGCCGGCCTGCGCGGCAATGGGCGGATCAATGCCTATGCCCTGGCCAAGGCGGGGGTGGCGCAACTGGCGCGCAACCTGGCGGTGGAATGGGGGCCGCGTGGCGTGCGGGTCAACGCCGTATCGCCTGGCTTTGTCGCCACGGAACTGTCGCAGCCGCTGCTCGACAATGCCGATTTCATGGCCCGCCGCATGGCCATGACGCCGCTGCGCCGCCCGGGTACCCCGGCCGAGATTGCCGGTGCGGTTTCCTTCCTTGCCAGCCCCGCCGCCGGGTTCGTCACCGGCCACAATCTCGTCGCCGATGGCGGCACCCTGATCAGCGACGGCAGCTGACACCGCGCGATGCGCCGGGAAGGGTCAGCTGCGCTGCCTCACCATGCGGTCGCGCCGGCGTCCACGCGGAAATCCGCTCCGGTGATATAGCCTGCCTCGTCCGAACACAGGAACGTCGCCGTCCAGGCGATATCCTCGGGCTGCCCGATGCGCTTGATCATCATCTTTTGCAGCGCAAACGCTTCGAACCCGGGATCGGATGCCATGTGCCGCGCGGTTTGCTGGGTCAGGATCAGGCCGGGCGAGATCGTGTTGGCGCGGATGCCGTGGGCTGCGCCTTCCATCGCCAACTGGCGCGTCATGGCCATCACGCCGCCCTTGCCCGCGCAGTGCGCCAGCGCCGGCGAGCCGTTGAGCGCCACGTGCGCATTGGCCGAGGCGAAATTGACGATCGCCGCGCGTCCGCTCGCCTTCAGCCAGGGCCAGGCCGCGTGGGTGCAGAGAAACACGATGTCGAGTTCGCCGCGCAGGGTATGCTGCCACTGCGCATAGGTCATCGTGTCGATCCAGTTGAACACGGCCATCGCCGCCGCCGGTACCAGCGCATCGATCCGCCCCGCCTCGCTGCCGATCGTCGTGATCGCCTGCTGTACCGCGGCCTCGTCCAGCAGGTCTATCGGCCAGGCCCGCACGGCCCCGCCGGCCTCTTCGGCCAGCGCGCCAATGCCTGCCGCATCGATATCCAGTGCGTGCACGGTTGCCCCTTGCGCCGCAAACATCCGCGCGATCCCGCGTCCGATGCCGGAGCCCGCGCCGGTCACCACGGCCACGCGCCCTGCCAACCGCTGCTGTCCACGGGCCAGATCCGAAAAGGGCGTTTCGGCAAGGGTCATGGTCGTTTCCTCTCCATCGCAGGAATGGCCCTGCCGTTGGCCAATTCTAGCATCCCCTGTTGCGCGCGTGGATTTCGCTTTTTCGATGCCTTGCCATCGGTCCCGTCGCGCCTATCGACAAGACCGATCGATTGGGCCCTGCGCTATCAATTGGACGCGCTCCGCACTGCCGGGAATGGTCTTGCGCTCATAAGCCAGGAAAGAGCATGCGCGTGGAGAGACAACAGCAAGCCGGTACGATGACGGGAATTTCCCTGCTGTTGCCGATTACCCTCACGACCATGGCGGTGGTTCTGCTCGCGCCGGTCCTGCCGCGCCTCATGGCCGAATATGCCCATGTTCCGGGCCACGATTATCTCGTGCCGATGGTCCTTACCCTGCCATCGTTGTGCGTCGCCTTGTTGTGTCCGGTCGCAGGGCTGCTGGGCGATCGCTTTGGCCGGCGCCGCCTGCTGCTGATGGCGTTCGTGCTCTATGCGATTGTCGGCATGGCGCCGCTGGTCTTGACGAGCCTGTGGGCCATTCTCGCCTCGCGGGTGGCGGTCGGCATCGCCGAAGCGCTGATCTACGTGCTCTCGACCACGATGATCGGCGACTACTTCACCGGCCCGGCGCGCGATCGCTGGCTGGCGGGGCAAACTGCCTTTGCCTCGGTCTCTGCCCTGGTGTTCTTCAACCTGGGCGGTGTGCTCGGCGATTTCGGCTGGCGCACCTCGTTCTGGGTCTATGGCGCGGCACTGGTCATGTTCGCGCTGGTCTGGCGCTATACCTGGGATACCGCGCCCGCCGCCGCCGCGCCCAAGGCATCGTCCGCGCCGGTGGTGGCGTCCAGCCCCTGGGGGCGCCTCGCGGTAATCGTGGCCATTACCATCTATGGCTCGGTGTTCTTCTACACCGTGCAGATCCAGGCTTCGTCGGGTCTGGTCCAGCTTGGCCTGGTCAGCGCCGCGCGCATCGGCCTGTTCACGTCGCTGGCCAGCCTGGGCGTGCCGCTGGGCACGTTCATCTACACGCGCATCGCGGGGCAGGGGCCGCTGCGCCTGCTTTGTGCGGAATTCGCGCTGATCGCCGCAGGCTTTGCCATCATGGGGCACAGCACGACCGTGGCGATGTTCCTGTTGGGTTGCTTCGTCAACCAGATCGGCGGCGGCATGCTGCTGCCCACGCTGCTGGTCTGGTCGATCAGCCTGCTGCCCTATGCGGTGCGCGCGCGCGGCACGGGTGTGTGGCAATCGTCCTTTGCGCTGGGCCAGTGGCTCAGCCCGCTGGTGGTGACGGCTCTGGCGCTGCAGCGGGGCGGATTGATGCCGGCTTTTGCCATGCTTGGCTATGCCGCGCTTGCCGGCCTTGGCGTTGCGGTGACGGCGCTGGTCGTATCACGCCGCGCCGCCACCTGACAGATCTAGCGCTGCGGGATCAGTAGGGCGCGTTCAGCCGGTGCAGCGCGCCTTCCAGCATCTTGGCGTGGATTTGCGGATCGCCGTTTTCCAGCTGCAGCCGGCCCACGGCCACGCTGGTCTCGATCACGTCGCGGCAGCGATCAAAGCGCCGCTCCTGATAAGCGCGCAGCCCGCTGGCCACGTCCGGCGTCCGCGCCAGCTCTTCGGCCAGGACGATGCCGCTTTCCACCGCCATCCCGGCGCCTGATGCCAGGTGCGGCGTGGTTGCGTGGACGGCATCGCCCACCAGCACGATCCGACCGTTGAACCAGTCGCGCGGCTGCAGCACGGCGGCGAGCGGGCGATAGTTGATCCAGTCCTCGCGCGTCATCGTATCGCGGATCCACCCGGCATTGCCGCCAAAGTCGCGCAGCAGGTCCTTGAGCGTGACGAACAGCTCTTCCTCGTCCATGTGTTGCTCGCGCTCCACATGCGGGGTCAGCATCCATAGATAGATCTTGTCGGGGGCGCAGGGGGTGATCCCCGCCGGGTTGGCATGGCCCAGAAAGAACTCGCTGGCATTGAGCCCCGGCGGCTTGGCGATCGAGATGCGCCAGCATCCCTGGCCGGTCGGCTGTGCCGGGCCCATGTGCGGAAAGGCGATGCTGCGCACGCCCGAAGCGACGCTGTCTGCGCCCACTACCAGGTCATAGCGGCCTTCCGTTCCGTTGGAAAAGCGCACGTCGACCCCGTCGTCGCGGTTTTCCAGCGCGGACACGGTCAGGCCCAGCTGGACCGGGATCTGCAGTTCGGCAACCCGGCGCTGCATGATGTGGTGCAGGATCGGCCGCATGATCCCGCCAGTGGCGGGCAAGCCTTCCTCGATCACCGGCTCTTCCAGGTCGAGGATATGGTGGCCGTCATAGCGGAACAGGCGCGTCTTGCTGGTGATGGCGCCCTGCTGCTTGATCTGGTCGAGCAGGCCAAGCTGACGATAGGCGCGCAGCGTGGGGCCAGTGATGGTGATCCCGGCGCCATAGACCCGCCATTCCGGGTCGAGATCGATCAGGTCGACCTTCACCCCCCGCTCGGCCAGGCTTATCGCCGTTGCCATGCCGCCAATACCGCCGCCAACGACAAGCGCCGTTGCGATGCTGCTGATTGTCTCCCGGTTCATAGGGGTCATGACCTAACGAAGCAGGCACACCGCACAAATCCGAACTGTGGATAGAGATCTATCGATTCAATCGGTGAGATATTTGCGGCGCGCAGGGCTAACCGCAAGATCAAGCAATTCAAGCGCCACATTTACGGGGAGGAAAAACCATGCGCACCCTTCTGCTCGCCACGAGCGCCCTGGCCATTGTCGCCACGCCGGCATTCGCGGCCGAAACGCCCGCCCAGGACCAGTCGGCAACGGCCACGACCACGGCGACTGCCGCAGCCCCGGCCGACAACGGCGGGATCGGCGAAATCATCGTCACTGCGCAGCGCCGCGAGGAATCGCTGCAAAAGGCGGGCCTCGCCATCGATGCCGTCACCGGCAACGATCTGGCCCAGCGTGGCATCACCTCCTCGGCCGACATCACCAAGGCCGTGCCTTCGCTCTCGATCCCGCAGCCCGGCGGCAATATCGCCTCGATCTTCATCCGCGGCGTCGGCAATATCACTACCAGCAGCTACAATGATCCGGCCGTCACCCCCAGCTATGACGGCGTGGTGCTCGGCCGTGGCGGCGGCGTGTTCGGCGCGGCATTCTATGACCTGCAGCGCGTGGAAGTGCTCAAGGGGCCGCAGGGCATCCTCTATGGTCGCAACGCCACCGGCGGCGCGGTCAACATCATTCCGGCCCATCCCGAAATCGGCCGCAATTCGATGGGCTTCAACATCTCTGCCGGCAATTACAATGCGGTGGATGCCGATGCCCATGTCAACCTGGCCACCAGCGCCAATTCCGCGCTGCGCGTCAGCGCGGCCTATTCCACGCACGATGGCTACAACCGCGATGGCACCGACGATGCCAAGCGCGGCTCGCTGCGCGCGCAGTTCCTGGTCGAGCCGAGCAGCGACCTGTCGGTGCGCATCGGTGCCGATTACACCCACCTGGGTGGCCGCGGTGCGGGCGGCAGCTACATCGGCGGGTATATTCCCGGCGCGACGGGCTACACCTTCTTCCCCGCCAATCTTGATTCGAGCGAGGGTTTCAACACCCCTGCCGCCAATGCTTTCCGCGCCCAGAACATCGGCGCGCCGGCCTTTGGTTTCCTCAGCGCGATGAACCAGGACCAGCGTCAGGACAGCACCTATTGGGGCGTCAACGCGGAAATCAACTGGACGACCGGCATCGGCAAGCTCACGGTGATTCCGGCCTATCGCGAAAGCAGCGACAATTCCTTCTTCTATGGCCCGGCCTTCAACGTGGCCCACACCGTCGAAAAGGTGAAGCAGACCAGCCTGGAAGCCCGCCTTTCCGGCAAGACCGGCATGTTCGACTATGTGTTGGGTGGCTACTACTTCAATGAAAAGATCAAGGCCAACGACGAGTACAACCAGGAATTCGTGCTACCGATGGTGGATTACCGCCACAAGACCGACAGCTATGCCGCGTTTGGCCAGTTGACTGCTCATGTGTCCGACCGGTTCCGGCTGATCGGCGGCGCGCGCTATACCCACGACAAGAAGTCGATCGACGGATTGATCAACAACTTCATCACGTTCTGCGGCGGCCCGCCCCCTGCGTTGATCACGCCGCCGGCCTCGTTCGGCGCTGGCTGCGCCACGCCGGGCAACATGCCCTACTACCCCAATTTCCTGAACACCGGTGACACGATCAACTGGCTCAAGTCCAACGGCTGGATCGCTGGCAACAGCACCAACCAGCCCGGCTATCAGGTATTCCCGCTGGTCAATGGCGTCGGCGCCATTCTCAAGACCTATAACCCCGTCGTCGATACGCGGAGCTATTCACGCGTGACGTGGAAGGCCTCGGCCGAATTCGATGTCACGCCCACCAGCCTGCTCTACGCCACGGCGGAATCCGGTTATCGCGCCGGCGGCCTGCAGATGACCGAGAGCAAGACCTCGTACCTGCCTGAGTTCATCACCGCCTACACCATCGGATCGAAGAACCGGTTCTTCGACAATCACGTCCAGCTCAATCTCGAAGGCTTCCTGTGGAAGTACCGCGACCAGCAGATCACCTATTTCACCGTTGACACCAGCGGCACGCTGATCAGCTCGAACGAGAACGCCGGCCGCTCCACGATCAAGGGCTTCGACGCCGATCTCGTGGTCAAGCCCACCCGTGGCACCACGCTCAGCGCCAAGGTCCAGTACCTCGATACCAAGTACAACGACCTGCACCTCTATACCGCCTCGCCGCGTGACAACATCGGTTGCCCGTTCACCTATACCGGGGCCATCGCTGGCGGTGCGCCGGTCAAGGACTTCAACTGCTCGGGCAATCCGCTGCTGTTCAGCCCGAAGTGGACGGTCAACCTTGGCGCAGAGCAGGTGGTGCCGCTCGACGCCAACGTCGAACTGGTGGCCAACGTCAACACGGCCTGGCGCGACAGCCAGTGGGGCGCTTTCGAATATCTCGATTTCGAGCGCATTCCCGCCTACTGGACGACCGACGCCTCGCTGACGGTGCGCGCCGCCAACGGCAGCCTGGCGCTGACCGGCTTTGTGCGCAACATCGAGAACAAGCGCCGCGACCTGGCGCCGCAGGCCTCGCCGCTCGGCATGGCCGTCGGGCACTTTTCCGCGCCGCGGACCTGGGGCCTGCGCCTTTCCGGCAATTTCTAAGGAGCGTTTCCCAATGCATATCGTGGTGACGGGCGCTGGCGGTTTTGTCGGACGGGCATTGGTCGGCAGGCTGGTCGGCGCCGGCCACGCGGTGATCGGGCTCGATACTATGCCCGCCGATCTGCCCGCGCCCGCGCGGCTGATCGTGGGGGACATGGGCGATGCCGCCGTGCGGGGTGCGGCACTGGCGCAGGGATGCGATGCGCTGGTCCACCTCGCCACGGTGCCGGGCGGCGCGGCGGAAGCCGATCCCGCGCTGTCGCGGCGCATCAATGTCGATGCGATGTATGACCTGCTGCTCGAGGCGGCCGCGCTCAATCCCGGCCTGCGCGTGGTCTATGCCAGTTCGATCGCGGTGTTCGGCGATCCGTTTCCGGCGCAGGTGGACGATGGCACCCCGCTCAGCCCCAAGATGATCTATGGCGGGCACAAGGCGATGATGGAGCATGCCGTCGCGATGTTTTCCAACCGCGGCCTGATCGATGGCGTCACCGTTCGCCTTTCGGGCATCCTGGCCCGTCCCAAGGGACCATCGGGATTGAAATCGGCCTTCATCTCCAACCTGTTCCATGCGCTCAAGGCCGGCGAACGCTTTGTCTGCCCGGTCTCGGCCCAAGGCACGATCTGGGCGCAATCGGTGACGCGCTGCGTCGACAACCTGGTCCACGCCCTCAACCTCGACAGCGGGCTGATGCCCAACACCCGCGCGGTGACGCTTCCGGCCTTGCGCGTGGCCATGGGCGATCTGGCCGGCGAAATCGCCCGCCAGTGCGGGGTGGCGGCCGATCTGGTCAGTTACCAGCCCGATCCATTGCTCGAAGCAGCCTTTGCCGCGCAGCCCCCGCTGACCACCGCAGCGGCCGATCGCGCCGGTTTTGCACACGATGGCGATGCTGCTACACTCGTCTCCAACGCCCTCGCAATGATCTGAGGGGCGAGGGAGATGGCGATGCGCTACGGAAGGCTCGATCTCAACCTGCTCGTGGCGCTCGACGTGCTGTTGACCGAACGCAGCGTCAGCCTGGCGGCCGATCGGCTGTGCCTGTCGCAATCCGCCACCTCCAGCGCGCTCGGCCGCCTGCGCGAGTATTTCGAGGACGAACTTCTGGTGGTGAAGGGCCGGGCGATGATCCTCACCGCGCGGGCGGAAGAGCTGATCGAGCCGGTGCGCGCCGTGCTCGAACAGATCCGCACCACCGTGGCGGTGGCGCCGCCGTTCGATCCTGCCACGGCCGACCGCACCATTCGCATGATGGCCTCGGACTATTCCACCGAAGTGCTGCTTACCCGGGTGCTGGCCGATCTCGAAAAGGATGCCCCGCATCTGCGCTTCGAGATCCAGCCGATGAACGATACCCCGATCGAAGCGATCGAGCGCGGACACATCGACCTCCTGCTGACCATCGATATCGCCATCTCAGCCGATCATCCCAGCCAGGTCCTGTTCGAAGACGATTACGTCGTGGTCGGTGATGCCGCCAATCCGGCCATGGCCCAACCGATGACGCGCGATCTCTATCTCGACCTTGGCCACGTGACGGCGCGCTTCGGCAAGTCGCGGGTTTCCGCGTTCGAGGACTGGTTCATGCGGCGCCAGAAGCAGCAGCGGCGGGTGGAGGTCATCGCGCCATCGTTCCTGTCGTTGCCCGGCCTGATCCTTGGCACCAATCGCATCGCCACGATGCACCGCCGCATGGCCGAAATCGTCGTCGGCACGATGCCCCTGGTCATGCGGGAAGTGCCGTTCGACATCCCGCCGATCCGCGAAGCGATCCAGTGGAACCTCGCCAACAACAACGACCGCGCCTTGCGCTGGGTGGTCGAACGCCTCCAGGCCGCAGCGGGTGCGAAGGCAGATGTGGCCGACAATGTCGTGCAACTGCCCAGCGCCGCCAAGATCGCCCTTGATGAAATCGAGGTGCAATACCGGATGAACCATCCCCAGCACTGATTGATGCAGGCTAGGTCGTAAACTCATAAATGGCACCCCCGAGGCGCCATTTATGAGTTTACGACCTAACTCTCTGCCGCGTCGAACTTTTTGCGCGCCAGCCAGATGGTTGCCGCGCGGGTGTTGATCCAGTCGATCAGCATGCGCGCCTGGCCGTGCAGGTCGCGGCCCAGCGGCGTGAGGCGATAGCTCACTTTGGGCGGGACCGAGCCGATGATCGTGCGCGCGACAAAGCCGTCACGCTCCAGCGTGCGCAGCTTCAGGGTGAGCACGCGCTGCGATATCGCCTGCTCGGCCGAAAGTTCGCCCAGCGTTCGGCGCAAATCGGCATGGCGCCATTCGCCCGTTGCCAAGACCAGCAGGATCAGCGTCGACCAGCGGTCGCCCAGCAAGCCCATCACTTCGCGCGCGGGGTCATCACGATGCTTGCCATGCGTGGCCATTTCGGCGGCCAGCCGCGCGATGGCCTGATGCAATGGCGCGCTGTCCAACTCGGCCTCCCTCGCCTGGCATGGGCACAAAAAAGTGCCGTCTTCCGCTTTGTCACCATCACCATAAAACGGCCTGACACAACCGAACAGGGAGAGAATGCGCATGACCGCAGATGCCTTTGCCATGGACGGCAAGGTTGCCATCGTCACCGGTGGGGCGGGCGGAATCGGCGAGGCGACTGCCCGCCTGCTGACCGCGCGTGGCGCCCGCGTGGCGCTGGCCGACATTGCCATTGCGCGCGCCACTGCGCTCGCCGCGCAATTGCCCGGTGCCATCGCGGTGCCGCTCGACCTGGCCGATGAAGCATCGATCCAGGCAATGGTCGCGCAGGTTGTCGCCCACTTTGGCCGGCTTGATGTGCTGCACAACAATGCTGCGCTGCTCGGGCCCGAGGTGGCGCGCAACGATGGCGACGTCGAACGCATGGACACAGACCTGTGGGATCGCACCTATGCGGTCAACGTGCGCGGCACGATGCTGGCCTGCCGCGCCGCGTTGCCAGCGCTGCGCGAAAGCCGGGGGTGCATCGTCAACACCGTCAGCAACTTGGCGCTGCAGGGCCATCTCATCCAGGCGGCCTATTCCAGCAGCAAGGCGGCCGTGATCCAGCTGACCCGCGCCATTGCCGCCAGCCATGGCCGTGCCGGCGTGCGCTGCAACGCGGTGGCGCCCGGCATGACGATGACGCCGGCGCTGCGCGAGGCGTTTCCACCGGCCCTGCGCCAGCTGGTAGAGGACGAAACCCTGCGCGACCGCCTTGGCGAGCCAGAGGATATCGCCGAAGCCGTGGCGTTCCTGGCCAGCGATGCTGCGCGCAACATTACCGGCCAGGTGCTGGTCTGCGACGGCGGCAGCGCGTCGCATGTCCCCGGGCTTGCCGGGTTCCGCGCCTTTCTGGGGAAGGAACCGGCATGAGCCAGCATGACATCGTCGTGATGGGGGCAGGGCACAATGGCCTGGTCGCCGCAGCCTACATGGCCAAGGCGGGCAAGAAGGTCCTCGTGCTGGAACGCAAGCCGCACTACGGCGGCGGCGTGTCCACGCGCGAATTGCTGCACCCCGGATTCTGGCACGATGAGCATTCCAACGTGCACATCATGATCCAGGGCAACCCCATGCTGCGCGAAGACGAGCTGGGCCTGCTTTCGAAGTTCGGGCTCGAATATATCTATCCCGATCTCGTCCACGTCTCGATCTGGGAAGACGGCACCGTGATCCGGTCCTACAAGGATCTCGATCGCACGTGCGAGGAACTCACCCGCGTCGTCGGCGAAAAGGATGCCGAGGCCTATCGCCGCTTTGTCGGCATGAGCACCACGGCACTGCCCATGCTGATGAGCGGGATGTATGCCCCGCCGTTTCCGCTTGGCGCGTTCGTGGCGATGATGGACCAGTCGGACGAAGGCCGCTTCCTGCTCGATCTCATCCAGCGCAGCGCGCTCGATATCGTCGACCACTACTTCGATAGCGAATTGCTCAAGCTGCACATCGTGCGCATGGTCACCGAAAACCTGCAGATGCCCGATGAGCTCGGCACCGGGATGGGTGCGTTCGTCATGCCCGGCATCGTCCACAGCTTCGGCTGCTCGATGCCGAAAGGTGGCTCGGGCCAACTCAGCCACGCCCTGGTGCGCGCCATCGAGCATTTTGGCGGCGAAGTGCGCTGCAACGCCGAGGTGCGTCGTGTGATCGTCTCAGGTGGCAGGGCCACCGGCCTCGAACTGCGCGATGGCGAATGCGTGATGGCCCGCGATGGCGTGATCGGCGCGATCCACCCGCATGTCCTGCGCAAGTTCGTGGCAGAGGCGCCCGAACCGGTCTTGCAGCGCGCCGAACGCGTCACCCAGTCCACCTTCTCGATCAACCTCACGCACCTGACGCTGAAGGAACGCCTGCAACTGCGCGTCGGCAATGATTGCAACGCGATGATGACCGAGTTGATGGACTTCTACACCGTGCGCGACATGCAGCTGGAATACGACAAGCTGCGCCGTGGCGACGTGAGCGCGCGCCTGATCGCAGGCGGTGACAACACGATCTTCGATCCCAGCCGCGCGCTGGCCGGGGCCGGGGTGTTCTATGGCGTCAATTTCGCGCCCTATGACCTCCACCCCGGCGGTCCGCAATCGTGGGACACCCACAAGGACGCGGTGGCCGACCGCGCGCTGGCGCAATATCGCAAGTTCTACGCCAACCTGACCGATGACAACATCACCGGCCGCCTCGTGCGCTCGCCGCTGGATCACGAGCGTGACAGCCCGGCCAGTTTCGTACGCGGGGATATCCACGGCTGCGCGCCGTTCTTCTACCAGTCGGCCGGCCATCGCCCTACGCCTGACCTCGGCGCGCTGCGCGTGCCTGAGGTGGAGGGCCTCTACCTCGTCGGTCCGTTCATGCACCCGGGCGGTGGCGTGTTCGGGGCCGGACGCGCCACGGCGATCCAGATGATGGATGACCTGGGAATGGATTACGACCGGATCTGCGGAAGGGCCGTGCAATGACCGACGTGCCGAACAAGAGCGCGGCGAAGGCGCGCGTCGCCCGGATACTTGATGCCAATGACAAGGAACTCATGGCCATCCGCAAGATCGAGGCAGACGGCAACACTCTGGTGATCCGTGGCAAGATCTTCGGCGCGATGCCGATGGTCGCCCGGCTCACCCCGGCCGAAGCCCGCGCCGCGCTGCGCCTGCTCGATCTCAGGACAATGCTGTTCCTCCTTACCCTGCTGTTCCGCCGCAGCTGATCCATCCGTGCGATGAATAGCTTGGGTCCGGAAACATCGGTTTCTGTAGCCAAGCCATCCACGGCATGAAGGTCAGTGACAGATTCCGCGGAGACCCCATGCCGATCGCATCCAGCCCCCTTTCGTCCATCCCCGCCATCCTTGGCGTTGAAAGCGTCGTCTTCGGCGTGGCCGACCTTGCCGAACACACCCGCTTCTGGGCTGACTTCGGCCTGCCGCTCGAAAGCACCGGCGAGCATGAAAGCGTGTTCCGCCTGCAATCGGGCAGCCGCGTGATCGTGGTGCGCCATGGCGATCCGCGCCTGCCTGTGCCCGATCCGTTTGCTGGTGACGGCATCAAGGAAACCGTCTGGGGTGTCGATACGCCCGAGAACCTCGAGCGCATTGCCGCCAGCCTCGCGACCGAGGTTGCCGTGACCCGCGATGCCGATGGCACCGTGCATTGCGTCTGCCCCGATGGCCAGCCGATCGCGCTGCGTGTCTGGGCCAAGCGCGCCGTCGTGTCGGAAGCGAGCCCGGTCAACACCCCGTCGAGCTGGCCGCGCTTCAACCAGCACCGCATCTGGCGCAAGCGCGCCATTCCCAAGACGATCAACCACGTCGTCTTTTTCTCGCCCGACTATGTCGGCAGCTTCGAATTCTACGAACGCCACCTTGGCTTCCGCTATGTCGATCATTCCAAGGGCACCGGCATCTTTGCCCGCGCCGGCGGCACGTTCGAGCACCACTCGATCTTCTGGGTCAACTGCGACCTGCCGATCGCGCCCGACCATTTCAAGTTCATGCACATCGCCTTTGGCTGCGATGATATCGACGAGGTCATGCTCGGCGCCAACATCATGGACAACCGCGGCTGGAAGAACACCACCATGAACACCAGCGGCGGCATCTCGCGCCACCGCATCTCCTCGGCAATCTACTATTATTGCGAAATGCCTGGCCACGCCGGCGAGGCCGAATACCACGCCGACACCGATTATCTCGACGATGCCTGGGTGCCGCGCGCGTGGGACTTCAAGTTCGGCTCGCTGCTGTGGGCGGCCAATGCCCCGGCGATCTTCCGCGGCGACAACATCCCCTGGGACATGACCTTCGACGCCGATCGCAGAAGCTTTGACGCCTATCGCCGCACCAAGCCCGGCAAGCAGCCGATCGAGGGCGACCTCGCCACCCTGACGGCAGACGACGAGCACGCGATCTGACGGCGATGGCAGGCGGCCGCAATGCCGCCTGCCATCGCGGCGCGACATTTTGTCCTGATGACAATCCCCATGCGCCCGCTTATGCCGCGTGTCGCATGATTGCCCTTCGCGCCTTCTTGTTTCGGCATTCCGCGCTGGCCCTGTGGCTGGTCGCGCTGGCGTTGGCGATGAAGGCGCTGGTTCCGGCGGGCTACATGCCGGGCAGCGAGACGCGCAGCTTCACCATCCAGCTCTGTTCCGAAGGGATCGACGGGCGCCATGACCTGGTGCGCCAGGTGGTGGTGCCGGTCAAGGATGCTGCCGGAAAGGCCGAGGCTGGCCATGCCAAGGCCCAGGGCACTTGTCCCTATGGCGCGCTGGGCCATGCCCTGATCGGCGGGGCCGATCCCGTGCTGCTCGCCGCAGCGCTGGCCTTCATTGTCGCGCTGGGCTTTGCCGCCACCCCCGTGCCCGCGCCGCGCCGGCGCGCACATGCCTGGCCGCCGCTGCGCGGCCCACCCCTGATCGCCTGATCCACACGCGCCGCCCGCGCCCGGGCGGCATCATCGGATTGAGGCCGGCCATCGCGCCGGACAGGGGATAGTTTCATGCAGATTTCGTGGAGCGCGCTGCCGTGCGCGCTTGTTTTCGCCGTGCCTGCACAGGCCGCAGCGCCAGCGCCAGTGCCAGAGGCAGCAGCAAATTCGGTTGCCGGCCGCGATGCGGTCGATACCGGCTTTTCCATTGGCGAACAGATCGTGGTTTCAGCGCGGTCGATGGCCGCCTCTTCGCGCAACGTGCTCACCTCGATCGATCGCATGGGTGGCGATGTCGCGCAGAATGCCAACGTCAACTATGCCTGGGAACTGGTCGGCCGCCTGCCCGGCGTGATGCTGACCAACTTCAACCAGGGCACGACCAGCGGCAAGTTCAGCTTCCGCGGGTTCAACGGCGAGGGTGAAATCAACGCGGTCAAGCTGTTGATCGATGGCGTGCCGGCCAACAGCAACGATGGCAACATGCCTTATATCGACAGTGTCTTTCCACTCGACATCGCCGGGATCGAGGTGGTGCGCGGCACGTCCGATCCACGCTATGGCCTGCATGCCATTGCCGGCAGCGCCAATATCCAGACGCGGATCGGTGGCAATTACCTGGAGGGCAAGGTTTCGGGCGGCAGCTTCGATACCTATGAGGCGCAGGCCGTGGCCGGGATCGAGCGCGGCGGCTTCAGCCAGAACTATCTGGCGGCCTGGCGCCAGGCCGGCGGTTGGCGCGATCATGCCGGGCTGACGCGCGGCAGCCTGGCGGGCAAATGGTTCTTCCGCCCCAACGAGACCCTGCGCGTGGGCGCAATCGCGCGCTGGTATCGCGGCACGGCCGACGAGCCGGGCTATCTCACCCTGGAAAATGCCGCGGCCCATCCGCGCATGACCAATGCCTATAACCAGACCGATGGCGATACCCGCACCGTGGCCCAGGGCAGCCTCCATCTCGATGCCACGTTCAGCGACAGCCTTGATCTCACCGCCAAGGCCTATGCCAACCGGCTGCGCGATGATCGCTACGTCAAATTCTCGGCGACCACGTCGCAGCAGCGGCGGATGACGGACGAGGACCATTATGGGATCAGCGGCGCGCTGCATTGGCACACGCATGTGGCCGGCACGCCGGTCATGGCCGAACTGGGTGGCGACATGCAGTGGCAGGACAATGTCTCGCGCCGTTACAACACGGTGGCGCGGGTGGTTTCGGCGCAAACGCGCGACCAGGCTTTCACGCTCAATGTCGGTGGCGTTTACGGGCTGCTGACGTTTGAGCCAGCGCGCTGGCTGACGATCAGCCCGGCCTGGCGGCTCGACTGGGTGGGCGGCACGTTTCACAACCGGCTGGCCGGCACCACCGCGCCAATCAATGCCTATGGCACGATCAGCCAGCCCAAGCTGCAGGTGGCGATCACGCCGGTCGATCAGGTCACGCTCTATGGCAACTATGGCAAGAGCTTCCAGATCGGCACCGGATCAGGCGCATACCTGATCCCGCCGCGCACCACCAACCTGGCGCCCTCGATCAACGCCGGCTGGGAAGCGGGAATCAAGCTGCGCCCCATGGCCGGGGTGGAAACCCGCGTTGCGCTGTGGCTTCAGGATGCCAGCGGCGAGATCAAGCGCAAGCTCAACGACCCGCTGGGCGACAGCGAAAATGTCGGGGCGACCCGCCGGCGCGGGGTGGACGTGCAGGTCAACCTCAAGCCGGTCACGGCGGTGTCGGCCTGGGGCGCGCTGTCATGGCAAACCTCGCGCATCCGCGTCGCCGATCCGGCCACGCCCGGCTATGTCGGGCACGAGATCGACCATGTCCCTCACTGGCTGTGGTCGGGCGGGGTGGATGTTACCCCGACCCAGCGCTGGCGCGTCTCGCTCTGGGGCAATGGCCAGTCCAGCTATTGGCTGACTGCGGCCAACGATCCGGCCGTCGGCAAATTTGGCCAATATGCCGTGTTCAACGCCGAAGTGGCCTTCCGCCCGCGCGACAAGCTGGAACTGGCGGTGACGGGCAAGAATCTGCTCAACCGCCGCTATGAATATGTCTGGTACGATGCCACCGTCACGGCGGCGCAAAGCCGCTCTCCCACCGCGCACAGCCCGGCCGAAGGCCTGGGGCTGACCGGCAGCGCCCGCGTGCGGTTCTGATCGTGGGCCGCTGCACCCTTTCGCCGCGCGCCTGGGTGCGGCGGCTTCACCTGTGGCTGGGCCTGTCGCTCGGCGCGCTGATGGTCCTGGCCGGGATCACCGGCGCGCTGCTGGTCTTCTATGTCGAGATCGACCGCGCATGGCATCCGGCGGTGCAGGTGGCTGGGCACGCCGGCCCGGCCGATTGGGATCGCGCCGCCGCCAGCCTCCATGCCGCGTTTCCCGCCCGCACCGGGCCGTGGCGGCTTGAACTGACCGAGGGCACGGGCGCCATTCCAGCGCGCTATTATCATCCGGCAGAGCGTTCTGGCGCCGGCCATGCGCCGCTGCTGGCCTGGCTTTCGCCCGATGGTCGCCGCGTGCTGCGCGCCGAATTCTGGGGCGATGGTGGCATGACCTGGATCTATGACCTGCACTATTGCCTGCAACTCGGGCCGGTGGGTGGCACGATCTTCGGCTGGGCCGGGCTGGCACTGGCGGTGCTCTTGGCCAGCGGCCTGTGGGCGTGGTGGCCGCGCGGGGGCTGGGCCAAGGCGCTGCGGGTCAAACCGCGCGCCGCGCCGGTGCGCCGGCTCTACGACTGGCACAAGCTGGCCGGCCTGGCGGGGGCGCCGCTGCTCCTGCTGCTCACGCTTACCGGCGTGATGCTGGCGCTGCCGCAGGAAACCGGCCAGCTGCTGCGGCCGGTGCCGGGCAATGCGCAGACGGTGCCGGGCCAGATCGCCGATGGCGCCCCCGGCACGCCCGATATCGCCGTGTCCCGCGCAGTGGCCCAGGCCCAGGCGGCCATGCCCGGCGCGCATGCGGTCTGGATCGAAGTGCCGGGGCTGGGGCAGGGCGCCTATCGCGTCCGCCTCACCCAGGCGATCGACCCGTCGCCGCGCTTTCCGCATAGCTGGGCCGTGATCGACCGGCACAGCGGCGTCGTGCGCGCCTTTGCCAATGTGGCGCAGGGCGGGCCGATGGACGTGCTGCTCAAGTGGCTGCATCCACTGCACGATGGCTCGGCCGCCGGGCTGCCGTTGCGCATCGCGGTGGTCGCGGCCGGGCTGGTGCCGGCCGCGCTCAACATCACCGGGCTGTGGCGCTGGTGGCTCAGGCGGCGCCCTGGGTTGCGGCCTTGATCAGGGCGGCGGCATCTGCCCCGGTCCAGTCGAACGCACCCACCACGCGGCCCACTTCCTTGCCGTTCGCGTCATAGACCACGGTCGTGGGCAAGACGCCGGTGCCATAGTGGAACGACAGGTCGTTGTCGGGGTCGAGCAGCATCTGCACATGGGCGAGGCCATGCTCGGCCTTGAAGCCCTTGACCTTGTCGACCTGCCCGGTGGTATCCTGCGAGACGGTCAGCACGCGCAGGCCACCGGCGGCGAGCTTGTCGAGCGTGGGCATTTCCACCACGCAGGGGCCGCACCAGGTGGCCCACAGATTGATCAGCACGGGCTTGCCGGCCAGGTCCTTGGCGCTGATCTTGCCGCCTTCGGGCGTGGCAAAGGCAAAGGCCGGCATGGCCGATCCCTTGTGGCTGAGATCAACCTTGCCGGCAGCCGGGGCTGCCTCGCCACCGGCACCAGGGGTGGCGGCGGCGCTGGATGGTTGCGCCGGCGGGTTTGCTTGCCTATCGCAGCCGCCAAGCGTGGCTGCGGCCAGCGCACCCAGAATCAACGGCAGATAGGGCGGACGAGCGGACATGAGTGGCAATTCGGGCTCCAACCAGATGTGGGGCGGGCGTTTCGCCGCCGGCCCTTCGGCCATCATGCGCGAGATTAACGCCTCGATCCCGTTCGACAAGGCGCTGTGGCGCCAGGATATCGCCGCGTCAAAGGCCCATGTGGACATGTTGGCCACCCAGGGCATCGTCGCGGCCGAAGATGCCGCGCTGATCGCCCAGGGGCTCGACCAGGTGGCGGGCGAATACGAAGCCAATGGCGTGCCCGAAGACTGGGACCTTGAAGACATTCACATGACCACCGAAAGCCGGCTGGCCGAACTGATCGGACCGGCGGCGGGGCGCCTGCACACCGCGCGCAGCCGCAACGATCAGGTGGCCACCGATTTCCGCCTGTGGGTGCGCGATGCGATCGACCAGGTCGATTCGGGCCTGCTCGCCTTGCAGAGCGCGCTGGTGGCGCGGGCGGGCGAGCATGCCGGCTCGATCATGCCCGGCTTCACCCACCTGCAGACCGCGCAGCCGGTGACGCTGGGCCATCACCTCATGGCCTATTACGAGATGATCGGCCGCGATCGCTCGCGCTTTGCCGACGCGCGCGCGCGCATGAATCGCTCACCACTGGGCGCCGCGGCGCTGGCCGGCACCGGCTTTCCCATCGACCGCTTCCGCACCGCGCAGGCGCTCGGCTTCGACGGGCCGACCGACAACAGCCTCGATTCGGTATCCGACCGCGATTTTGCGCTCGATTACCTGATGGCCGCCGCGCAATGCTCGCTGCACCTCTCGCGCCTGGCGGAAGAGTTCATCATCTGGGCCAGCCAGCCTTTCGGCTTCGTCACGCTGCCCGACAGCCTGTCGACCGGCAGCTCGATCATGCCGCAGAAGAAGAATCCCGATGCGGCCGAACTGGTGCGCGGCCATTCCGGCCGGATCGTCGGTTGTCTCACCGCGCTGATGATCACCATGAAAGGCCTGCCGCTCGCCTATTCCAAGGACATGCAGGACGACAAGCCGCCGGTGTTCGAGGCAGCCAGCCTCTTGGCGCTGTCGATCGCGGCGATGACCGGCATGGTTGCCGAGGCGCGTTTCCGCACCGATCGCATGCGCGGCGCGGCCGAACTGGGCTATGCCACGGCGACCGACCTGGCCGACTGGCTGGTACGGCAGGCCAATATCCCGTTCCGCGAGGCGCACCACATTACCGGCAGCGCGGTGAAACTGGCCGAAAGCCGGGGAATCGCGCTCGATCAGCTGCCGCTGGAGGATCTCAAGGCCATCGATGCGCGTATCGATGATCGCGTCTATGCCGCGCTTTCGGTCGAAGCATCGGTGGCGGCGCGTTGCAGCCATGGCGGAACCGCCCCGGCCGAGGTAAGGAAGCGTGTGGCCCAGGCGCGTGCAGCGCTTGGCCTGGAGGAGTAATCGCTTGATCCGCCCCATTGCCCCCAAAGCCGCTGGCGTCGTGCTCGTTGGTCTTGCTGCCCTGGCCCTTGCCGGGTGCGGCAACAAACGCGAGCTGAAACCGGCGCCGGGGCACGGCCTGCCGCCTGCGCCCTATGGCCGGGAGCAGAGTCGCGGGGCGGACGCGCTGTTGAAAGCGCCGATCCAGGCCAAGCCCGATCGCAACGTGGAATTGCGCAGCCGCTCGCAAGAGCGCGAAGACGACCCGTTCGATCTGCCGCCCGAAGAATAACGCGTTTTCAACGATCATTCTCGAGAGTTTCGATGGACCACTTTCACCAGGTGAACGGCGTGCTGCACGCCGAAGATATTGCCCTGCCCATGCTGGCCGATGCCGTGGGTACGCCGCTCTATGTCTATTCGCGCGCTACGCTGACGCGCCACGCCCGCGTGTTCCGCGATGCGCTGGCGGTCCTGCCGCGCGTCAAGCTGGCCTTTGCCGTCAAGTCCAACCCCAACCTTGCCGTGCTCAAGGTCCTGGCCGCCGAAGGCTATGGCGCCGACGTGGTGTCGGGCGGTGAGATGGAGCGCGCCCTGGCGGCCGGCATGGCGGCCGAGGGCATCGTCTTTTCCGGGGTGGGCAAGACCCACGCCGAACTGGCCCGCGCGCTGGAGGCGGGCATCGGCCAATTCAACCTGGAAAGCGAGGAAGAGGGCCTGGAGCTGGCGGAAATCGCGCAGGCAATGGGCAAGACCGCGGCCTGCGCGCTGCGCGTCAACCCTGACATCGATGCCGGCACGCATGGCAAGATTTCCACCGGCAAGGCGGAAAACAAGTTCGGCGTGCCCTATGATTGCGCCGCGGCGATCTATGCCCGGCTGGCGACCACGCCGGGCCTGACCATGCGCGGCCTGGCGCTGCATATCGGCAGCCAGCTGTCGCGGCTCGATCCACTGGAAGCCGCCTTTACCAAGATCGGCCAGCTGATGCAGGCGATCCGCGCGGCGGGCCATGCCGTCACGCACATCGATTTTGGCGGCGGCGTGGGCGTGCCCTACAAGGCCGGGGAAGTCTTTCCCCAGCCCGAAGACTATGCCGCGATGGTGGCCCGCGTGACGCAGGGCTGGGACATTACCGCGATGTTCGAACCCGGCCGGGTGATCACCGGCAACACCGGCGTGCTGATGACGCGCGTGGTGCGGGTCAAGGAAGGCGTCGGCGCCCCGTGGGTGGTGGTCGATGCTGCCATGAACGATCTGGCGCGCCCGGCGCTCTATGATGCCTGGCACGATTTCGCGGCGGTTTCTCCCACTGGCGAGACGATGGAGGCCAATATCGTTGGCCCGATCTGCGAATCGAGCGACACTTTTGCCATGGGCCGCACGATCGACGCGGTGGCGCGGGGCGATCTCGCCGTGTTCCGCACTGCCGGCGCCTATGGCGCGACGATGGCCAACACCTACAATTCGCGCCCGCTCGTGCCCGAAGTGATGGTGGATGGCACGAAGTGGGCGGTGGTGGCCGACCGGATCGAGCCGGCGACGATCCTGGCGGCCGAACGCGTGCCCGAATGGCTGGCCTGACGCCATGCGCCTGACCCGCTAGGCCGCTGCCATGAGCCTGCCCGCGCTGCCCCTGTTCCACCGTATCGCCGGCCAGCCGGTGATCGTGCTGGGCCATGGCGATGCGGCGCAGGCCAAGGCGCGGCTGGTCGAGCGTGCTGGCGGCCAGGTGGTGGATGACCTCGCCCACGGCATCGATATCGGCGCGCGGCTGGCGTTCATCGCCCATGACAATGCCGATGCCTGTGTCGCCGATGCCCTGCGCGCGCGGGGCGCCGGCTTGCTGGTCAATGTGGTGGACCGGCCGGCGCTGTGCGATTTCACCACGCCATCGCTGATCGATCGCAGCCCGGTCGTGGTGGCGGTCGGCACCGCCGGAGCATCGGCGGGGCTGGCCAAGCATGTGCGGCTGCGGCTGGAACGCGCGCTGCCCCAGGGGCTGGGCGCGCTGGCCAATGCACTCTATGCCGCGCGCGATGCCTTGCGCGCGCGCTTTCCCGATGGTGCCGAACGGCGCCGGGCGCTCGATGGCGCGCTGGCAGAGGGTGGCCCGCTCGATCCGATGGCGGAGCATGCACCTGCGGCGGTGGAGGAATGGCTGGCCGGTGCGGCCGACGTAGCGGCGGCGCACCATGTCATCGTGCTGCGCTCGGGTGATCCGGAAGACCTTACCCTGCGCGAGGCGCGCCTGCTGGGCATGGCCGATGCCGTGGTGGCCGATGCCGCCGTGCCCACCGCCATCCTGGTGCGCGCGCGTGCCGATGCACAACGCCTGCCACCCGGCGCGCCGCTGCCGACTGGCCTGACGGTGGAACTGCGCCTGCCGGGCTGATCAGCGCCTGCCCCGTTGCTCAGCCCTTGGGCGGGGCCAGGTGAAAGTTCATCCAGCAACTGGCGATCGGCACGGCGCGGTCGCTCTGCCAGGCTTCTACCCGCACATTGGCCACGCGCCGTCCGGCCCGCACCACCTGGCCCACGGCGTGGACCGGCTGCGGCAGCCCGGCGCGCAGGTATTCGATCGAGATGTTGATCGGCTTCATCCGCTGGTTCACCCCGTTCCGCGCAAGATGGGCAGACAGGGCGGCAAACCCGGCCATTTCCAGCAGACCGCCAATCGCGCCACCGTGCAGAAAGCCGGGGCGCCCTTCGGAGTGCGCGCCGAACTGCATGGTGACGATCGGGCTGCCGTCTTCATCCGCCGCCAGGGTCATGCCCATGGCCAGGGCAAAGGGCGGCAGGGTGAACAGGGCGCTGTCGTTGCGTTGGCCCTCGCTCATTCGCTGTCTCCCAGCACCATGAAGATGGCCGCGGCGTGGGCCAGCGGATCGGCAATGTCCCCATCGTGGGCCAGCGCCCGCACGAACGCCAGGTCGCCACGCAGCTGATAGCATTCCGCCCGCGCGATCACGCTGCGCCCCGGCACGGCCGCCCGCACATAGTCGATGCGCAGGTCCAACGTGACATGGGGGATGAAATACCCCCGCCGCGTCCAGATCGCCATCGAGGTGCAGTTGTCGAACAGGCTGATGATCGGACCAGAGGCGAGCACGCCGGTGTTGCCGGCGCCGACCAGATCCTCGCGCCAGGGCAATTCCGCCTCGAACCAGTCCGGCCCATGGTCGCCATAGCGCATGCCGAGAAAGCCGCCATGGCCCAGCTTGCTCAGCAGCTCGCCCGCAGCTGCCGGATCAAAGGGGCCCTGCTTGCGCCAGGTGAAAGGTTCGTGTTCTGCCATTGCTGCTCCTTGCCGCAACGCGGGGCGGGGTTCAACCGATTGGTTAAATCACAGCACCCCGCCGGCCAGCGTGTCGATCGCGGCCTGGAGGATCAGCGCGGCGGCATGCGAATCGATGCGCTGGGCGCGCTTGGCCCGGCTGAAATCCTGCTCGATCATCGTGCGCTCGGCAGCCTGGGTCGACCAGCGCTCGTCCCACATCAGGATGGGCAGGCCCAGGTCCTCCAGGTTGCGCGCCATGGCCCGGGCCGACTGGCTGCGCGGGCCATTGCTGCCATCCATGTTGAGCGGCAGACCGATGACCAGGCCCTTGACCCCGCGCTGGGTGACGATCTGCGCCAGCGCCGCCTTGTCCTGGGCAAACTTGCGGCGGATCACGGTCTGTCCGGCCGTGGCAAAGTGCCAACCGGCATCGCACAGCGCCACGCCGATGGTCTTGGTGCCGGGGTCCAATCCCATCAGCACCCCGCCCATCGGCAGGGCGGCGCGCAGATCGGCGACATTCTGGGTGATCATTCGGTTCCTCCGTCCCGGGCCTGGTGCCAGGCGGCGCTGCGGCGCAGGGCATCGGCGCGCAGGTTGGCCCAGAATAGCGGGATATCGTAGACATGGTAGGTGTTGCCGGGCAGCACGAACAGCCCGATGTGCGGCGGCGGCCCGATCAGCAACAGCCCGCGTGCATCGCACCGCGCGGGGACGAGGCCGGTCACCAGCGGCCCGGCGCGCTCGGTCTCCCTGTCGTTTTCATCGGGCAGCAGCGTGCCGCGATTGGCATTGCGCGTGGCAGCGCCGCCTTGCGTCCCGGTCAGCGGATTGACGCAGAGCAGCGGGCCCTGGCCTGGCGCGTGATCCGGCCAGCGATGATAGGCGCCGATCAGCAGCGTGGGATCGGCCGGTTCGGCAAAGCTCAGCCAGCCGACCAGGCATCCCGCCTGATCGGGCGCGGCGCACGGGGCAAAGCCGGTCTCCGCTGCGGCCGTGGCGGCAACCACGGGCCAGCCGATGACATAGGCGGCCACCACCCGCCGCGCGAGGGGGCGGCCGCGCACGCTGTCGTGCAGCAGGCGGGCGACGGCCCAGGCGCCCTGGCTGTGCCCGGCAATGATGATCGGGGTCTGCGCCGGCACCGCCGCCAGGAACGCGGCAAAGGCGGCGCGGATATCGGCATAGGCCAAGTCCATCGCGCGCTGGCGATCTGCGCCCTCGGTCAGGAATGCACCCAACGCGGCCTGGCGATAGCGCGGCACCCACACCGGCCCCACGGCGTTGAACGCGCTGGCCGTGGCCGCCACCAGGATGTCGGCACGCCGCTGCGAATCGCTATCGTCCAGCGGTGCATTCCAGTGGTTGCGGCTGAGATACGTGGTCGAATGCACGAAAAAGACCGCGGTCCTGCCGCCAGAAGGCGCAGGCACGCCCGGCGGCAGCCACTGGGCCGGATCATGGGCCGGATCATGGGCCAGGCCCGGCCGCGCCAGCCACATCGCCGGATCGGCATAGGCCGTGCTGGCTGGCGGCGCGCCCGGTTCGAACGCATGGATCGGGGCAAAGGCAAAGCGCGAGATTTCCGCCGTGCAGTGACGCAACACGCCAAGGCACAGCAAGGCCAGCACCACGAACAGCGCGCCGGCCTGAACCACGCGCTTGATCACCATGGCGTCATGCGGCGGGTGCGGCCTGTTCGGCGAGAGCGGCTCCCTCGCGCTCGTCATCGTTGCGCTCGGCCTGCCGTTCCAGCGCGATCTTGATCATCGCCACGATCGGATCGGCCAAGGCCAGGCCCAGGATGCCGAACAGCACGCCAAAGATCAGCTGCGCGCCCAAGACCATCGCCGGGGCAAGGTCGGCGGTCTTCTTGGCCACCATCGGCACGATGATGTTGCCGTCCACGGTCTGCACCACCAGGTAGACGATGATGCAGTAGATGCCCATGTCGGTGCCGCCCGAAAAGCCGACCAGCACCATCAGCAGGCCCGACAGCGGCGCGCCGATATTGGGCAGGAACACCAGCAGCCCGGTCAGGATGCCCAGCAGCGCCGACATCGGCACGCCATAGACGGCGAGCAACAGCCAGGTTGCCAGGCCCTCGGTGAACATGCCGATCATGCGCCCGAACAGCAGCATGCGCAGCGACTTGCCCATGCGCTGCAGCGTCACTTGGAAATGCGGGCGGCGATCGAGCGGGAACAGCCAGGCAAAGCCGCGGCGATAGATATCGGGCTCCAGCACGAAATAGATGCCCAGGATCACGATCAGGAAGAACGTGGTGAAGCCGCCGAAAATACCGCCCAGCGCCTGGGTGACGGGGCCGACGCCGCCGATCACCTGCTCGGCGATCTTGGAGACATCAGCCTGGCCCACGTTGATGCCATGGCCATGCAGCCAGGTCAGCGTGCGCTGCGCCTGGCCCTGGATGATATGCGGAAACTGCGCGGCCTGTGCCGCGATCTGGTTGCCGGCGAAATAGCCGAGCCATACCAGGAAGCCGACTGCCGCCAGCAGCACCAGCGCGATCCGCAGTGCGCGCGGCCCGGGCATGATGCGGCCGAGCAGGCGCTGCCCGCCCTCGATCAGCGAGGCGAACACCACGCCGCCAAAGATCACCAGCAGCGGTTGGGCGAGGAACACCGCCAGCACCACCAACGCGGCAATCCCGATCCACACGAAAGCCTTCTTGGCTTCCTGGCGAATCGTGGTGTCGGCAATGTCGGTCGGGCCGGGTGCATTGGCCTTGGTGGCTCCCCCGGCCGGCGCCGCGGCCGGGGTCGAAATGGTGTCGGCAGAATCAGACATCGCGCGCAAGCTACCCCCGCAGCAAGAGTTCAGGAAGCCGGAACGGATTGTGGGGGCACCCGTTCCGCGCGCAGGCTGGTTCCGCCGCGACCATGGCGCAGCGCCCGCCACCAGGTGGCCGGATTCCAGGTTTCGCTGCCATCGAGCGACAGGGTGACGAACTCGGCGCGGCCGCCGATATCGGCGAGCGGCACGGGGCCGCCCAGGCCCTTGAGCGCCAGCGGCTCACGGCTGTCGGCGGAATGATCGCGGTTGTCGCCCATCAGGAAGACATGTCCGGCCGGCACCTTTACTTCGGCATAGTCATCGAGCGGCTGCTGCTCGTGATCGATGATGCGGTAGGTTGCGCCATTGGGCAGCGTTTCGCGCAAGATCGGCAGCTCGCAGAACTGCCGGCCCATCGCATCGCGAAAACGCAGGCCGGGAAAGTCGGTCGGATCGCACGGGTCATTGGCATCGACCGGCAGGTCGAGCGGCGGCTCGACCACCTGCGGCACAGGCCGTCCGTTGAGGATGATCTGGCCATGGACCACGGCGATGCGGTCCCCCGGCAGGGCCACGACGCGCTTTATGTAGTCCTCGTTGCTGCCGCGCGGCACCACGATCACGATGTCGCCATATTGCGGCGTTGCCGGGAACAGCCGCAATGACGAGCGCGGCAGCACATGGAACGAGGGCGATACCCACGACCAGCCATAGGGATACTTCGACACCACCAGCCGATCGCCCACCAGCAGGTTGGGCATCATCGACATCGACGGGATGTAGAACGGCTTGGCGACCAGGCTGTGAAAGACCAGGACGGCAAGCAGCATGCCGACCAGGCCGCGCAATTCCGCCCACCAGTTGACGCTGGCGGGCCGCGCTTCGGCCTGTTCCGGCGGCAGGCCGGTGACGCCGTCGCTCATGCCCTGGCTCCCGGGCCCAAAAGCGCTTCCTGTCGCCCGGCCTCGGTCAGCGGGATCGCCTCGATTACCACGAAGGCCTGGGCCCAGGGATGGTCATCGGTCATCGTCAGGTGCACCACCGCCTGGTGGCCGGGCGGGGTGATCGCGGCCAGCCGCGCGGCGGCGCCGCCGGTCAGGGCCAGGGTCGGCGCACCCGAGGGCGCATTGACCACGCCGATGTCCTTCATGAACACGCCGGCCTTGAAGCCGGTGCCCACCGCCTTGGAATAGGCTTCCTTGGCGGCAAAGCGCTTGGCCAGGGTGCCGGCGCGGGTATAGGGCCGGCGCGCTGCCTTGGCCTGCTCCACCGGGGTGAACACCCGCTCGACAAAGCGATCGCCAAACCGCTCCAGCGATTGCTGGATGCGCTCGATATTGCACAAGTCCGAGCCCAGGCCGATGATCATGCGGGATCTTCCTTCCAGCCGCGTGGCGGGTTCAGCGCACTTCGTCCATCAGCGTGCGCATGCGCCGCACCGCCGCATCCAGACCCACGAAGATCGCCTCGCCGATCAGGTAATGGCCGATGTTGAGCTCGGCCAGTTGCGGGATGGCGGCCACCGGCTGCACGTTGTCATAGGTCAGGCCATGGCCGGCATGGGGCTCGATCCCGTTCTTGGCGGCCAGCGCGGCCATGTCGGCCAGGCGCTTGAGTTCGCTCGCACGGGCCTCGCCTTCGGCATGGGCATATTCGCCGGTGTGCAGTTCCACCACCGGTGCGCCCAGCTTCATCGCCGCCTCGATCTGCCGCGCATCAGGCGCGATGAACAGACTGACGCGGATGCCGGCGTCGGCCAGGCGCGAGACGATCGGCGCCAGGCGGTTGTGCTGCCCGGCGGCATCGAGGCCGCCTTCGGTCGTGCGTTCCTCGCGGCGCTCGGGCACGATGCAGCAGGCATGGGGCTTGTGGCGCAGGGCAATCGCCAGCATTTCGTCGGTGGCGGCCATTTCCAGGTTCAGCGGCAGGTTGGTTGCCGCCTGGATGCGCGCCAGGTCCTCGTCGCGAATATGGCGGCGGTCCTCGCGCAGATGGGCCGTGATCCCGTCACCGCCCACGTCGGCCACGATCTGTGCGGCGCGCACCGGATCGGGATGGTCCCCGCCGCGCGCGTTGCGGATCGTTGCCACGTGATCGATGTTGACGCCCAGCCGCAGCCGGGCGGGCGTGAACAGTTCGCTCACCGCCACCTTCTCCTGTCTTACGGTTGTGCCCGGCTGCCGGGCTTGATGGCGGGCACTGCGGCCAGCGCCGGCGGCAGTTCATCGGGCGCATAGGTCGGGAAGTTGAGCGAGACGAGCGGATAGAACGGCACGCCCAGGTCCACCGCGCCGGCCGACCGGTCGACCAGGGCCGCCTCGGCAATCACCACGCCGCCGGCTTCTTCCACGGCCTTGATCGCTTCGCGGCTGGAAAGGCCGGTGGTCACCACGTCTTCGACCATCAGCACTTTTTCGCCCGGGCTAAGGGTGAAACCGCGGCGCAGTTCGAACGTGCCGGTGGGCCGTTCCACGAATACCGCCTCCACGCCCAGGGCGCGGCCCATTTCATGGCCGATGATCACCCCGCCCATGGCCGGCGCCACCACCTTGGCGATCTGCTGGCGCAGGTCGCGCGGCAGCTTGGCAGCCAGCGCACTGGCCAGCCGCGAGGCCCGCATCGGGTCCATCAGCACGCGCGCGCACTGCAGGTAGTGGGCGCTGTGGCGGCCCGAAGAGAGCAGGAAATGCCCTTCAAGCAAGGCCTGGCTGGCACGGAATTCGGAAAGGATGTCTTCTTCCTGCATGGCTCTGGTTCGCTGGTCCTGCCTGTTCGCCGTCTTGGCTTGCTGGGGTTTGCCCTGTGCCATGGGCGCTGGCGCGGCAGGGGGCAAGGGTTTTTCGCCCGGCGGCGGGCCGGCTGGCGTGAACACGGCCAGCTTGAACCAAGGGGCAATGGTTTCCTGTCGCCTTGGTGAACGTCTCAACTTGTGGGGCGGGACAAGGCCGCGTATAGCCGGGTTCAATCGAGGGAATTACAATCAGTGCACGCAGACCTCGAGACTGGCGTGTACGCGGGGAAGAGCGGAACAAGCGACGATGAGTCCAATCGAATTCGTCCGCCATGCGGGCACAGCGTTTCGGACCGCCGGTCAAGTCCTGGCAGGTATTGCAGCAACAACCGCAGCCGCGGCGCCTTCGCTGGCGCTGGCTGCCGCCACCTATGTCCCGGCCAAGCCGGTGCCCGGCAAAGGGCAGCCCGTTCCGGGCGGCTGGACCTTTCAGGACCAATATTCGCCGATCGGCCAGGAAGCGCTGAAAATGCACGATTACCTGCTGATGCCGGTAATCACGGTCATTGTCCTGCTGGTCCTGTTCCTGCTCATCGCGGTGATGGCCAAGTTCAACCGCCGCGCCAACCCGGTTGCGTCCAAGACCAGCCACAACACCTTGATCGAGGTGATCTGGACGCTGGTTCCGGTGCTCGTCCTGGTGGTGATCGCGGTGCCCTCGATTCGCCTGCTCGCCCACCAGTATGAGCCTGCGCCCAAGGGCGCGCTGACCGTCAAGGTCACCGGCTATCAGTGGTATTGGGGCTATACCTATCCCGACAACGGCGGGTTCGAGGTGATCTCCAACATGCTGCCGCCGGCCGAGGCGATCAAGCGTGGCGAGCCGCCGCAGCTTGCCGCCGACAACCGCATGGTCGTTCCGGCCGGGGTGCCGATTCGCCTGCAGACCACCGGCTCTGACGTGATCCACTCGTTCTCCGTGCCCTCGCTCTGGTTCAAGCTGGATGCCGTGCCGGGCCGCATCAACGAGAAGGTGATGATGATCAACAAGCCCGGCGTCTATTACGGCCAGTGCTCCGAACTGTGCGGCGCGCGCCACGGCTACATGCCGATCGTGGTCGAAGCCGTGACCAAGCCCCAGTTCGACGCCTGGATCAAGAGCCAGGGCGGTACGGTGGGCGGCGCTGCCGCTCCGGCCGCCTGAACGACAATCGGAAAGAGGATCGCCCGATATGGCCACCATTCCCGCCGATCATGAAAGTTTCGATGCGCATCACGACCATGCGCATGATCACGATCACAAGCCCAGCTTCTTCGCGCGCTGGTTCATGTCCACCAACCACAAGGACATCGGCACGCTCTACCTGATTTTCGCGGTCTTCGCCGGTGTTGTCGGCGGCGCGATATCGGGTATCATGCGCGCCGAACTCGCGCATCCCGGCATCCAGTACCTCGGGTTCTGGACGCGGTTCGTCGGCGGCGATGGCGCCGATCTCAACCAGACGCTGCACATGTGGAACGTGCTGATCACCGCGCACGGGCTGATCATGGTGTTCTTCATGGTCATGCCGGCGCTGATCGGCGGGTTTGGCAACTGGTTCGTGCCGATCATGATCGGCGCGCCCGACATGGCCTTCCCGCGCATGAACAACATCTCGTTCTGGCTGACCTTCTCGGGCTTCTGCTCGCTGATGATCTCGCCGTTCATGCCCGGCGGCACCGGGCACGGTGCCGGCACCGGATGGACGGTCTATGCGCCGCTTTCCACGTCGGGCTCGGTCGGTCCCGCGGTCGATTTCGCGATCTTCTCGCTGCACTTGGCTGGGGCTGGCTCGATTCTCGGGGCGGTGAACTTCATCACCACCATCTTCAACATGCGTGCGCCGGGCATGACCCTGCACAAGATGCCGCTGTTCGTGTGGTCGGTTCTCGTCACCGCGTTCCTGCTGCTGCTCGCCCTGCCGGTGCTGGCTGCGGCCATCACCATGCTGATCACCGACCGCAACTTCGGCACGACGTTCTTCGACCCGGCCGGCGGCGGTGACCCGATCCTCTACCAGCACCTGTTCTGGTTCTTCGGCCATCCCGAAGTCTACATCATGATCCTGCCGGGCTTCGGCATCATCAGCCAGATCATCTCGACCTTCTCGCGCAAGCCGGTGTTCGGCTATCTCGGCATGGCCTATGCCATGGTCGCCATCGGCCTCGTCGGGTTCATCGTGTGGGCCCACCACATGTACACCACCGGCCTCGACGTGAACACGAAGATGTATTTCACGGCCGCGACGATGGTCATCGCCGTGCCCACCGGGATCAAGATCTTCTCGTGGATCGCCACGATGTGGGGCGGGTCGATCGAGTTCAAGTCGCCCATGGTCTGGGCCATCGGCTTCATCTTCCTGTTCACCGTGGGTGGCGTCACCGGCGTGGTCCTCGCCAACGGCGGCATCGACGACAATCTCCAGGATACCTACTACGTCGTCGCCCACTTCCACTACGTGCTGTCGCTCGGCGCCGTCACGTCGCTCTTCGCCGGGTTCTTCTACTGGTTCCCCAAGATGAGCGGCCGCATGCACTCCGAGTTCCTCAGCCACCTGCAGTTCTGGGTGTTCTTCATCGGCGTGAACCTGATCTTCTTCCCGATGCACTTCCTGGGGGTGCAGGGTATGCCGCGTCGCTATCCCGACTATGCCCCGGCGTTCGAGATGTGGAACCACGTCGCCACGATCGGCTACATGATCATGGCCGTGTCGATCGTGATCTTCCTGGTGAACATCATCTACGCCTTCGTTGCCGGCAAGAAGGCGGCGCCGAACTATTGGGGTGAAGGTGCGACGACGCTGGAATGGACCCTGTCCAGCCCGCCGCCGTTCCACCAGTTCGAAACGCTGCCGGTGATCGAGGATACCCCGCATCACTGATCGGCTCATGCCGAGTGCGATTGATCAAACCCCGCAGCGCCAGCTGCGGGGTTTTTTCGTTTCTTTTTGTGGTCTCACGCCAGGCACCGGCGTGAAAGCCGCGAATCATGGCGATGATTCACCTGGTCTGATTCGGCCTCGGCACGGCAAAATGCAGAAAAATTTCGCGCCAAAATGCCCATGGCACCGGGGTTTTACGGTCAACCCGCAGGCCTGTGGAAAAATGGCCGTTGACGGTAGTGCTGCCCGTCCATATATGCCGCTTCACCGACGCGGTTCAGCCGGTTTTGTCCGGTTCTTCGGGTGTTTCCTGAAGGGTTGTGTTGGTCGCCAGATAGCTACGGACGGCTTGG
>QFCS01000334.1_pt1 | contig 40344 bp, 37 predicted proteins | sample 3576561 | NCBI WGS metagenome assembly QFCS01 | reverse complement strand
GCGGTCGAACGGTTCTTCAACAAACTCAAACACTTCAGAGCCGTCGCCACGCGATACGACAAGCGCGACGACAACTTCCTCGCGTCCGTCCAGCTCGCTTCAATCCGCATCTGGTTGCGAAGTTATGAGTCGGTCACCTAGGCAAACCTGTCCCAACGCGCTTCGCTGTGCGCCTATCGCATGCCGAGCGTCGCCGGCAGACGGTCGGCCAAGTGGCGCAGGCAGTCTACGAGCCGAGCGCGGCGCTCACCGCCGCCGCTGCGTCACCGCCGTCGAACGTCGTGACGCCGTCGAGCCAGGGAGTGGCTGCATCCTGATGAGCCTTCAGCCAGTCCTTGGCTACGGTGTTGGCGTCGCCTCCCTTGAGGATGGCATCCATCAGTGCATTTTCCATGGAAAGGTCGAACGTCAGATTGGCGATGAATTTGCCGACGTTCGGGCATTCGGTGAGATAGCCCTTGCGCACGTTGGTGTGGACGGTGGCGGCGCCGAAACCGGAGTCGCCCATGCCGTCGAGATAGGTGATCTGCATCTCTCCCATGACCGGATGCGGGGTCCAGCCGAGGAAGACGATCCACTGATCGTCTTTCATCGACTGCTCGGCCTGGGTCAGCATGCCGGCTTCAGACGATTCCACCAGCTTGAAGCCGGCGAGATTGTTTTCGGGCTTGGAGATCATGTCGAGGATGATGCGATTGCCGTCATTGCCGGCCTCGATGCCGTAGATCTTGCCGTCGAACTTGTCCTTGAACTTGCCGAGGTCGGTAAGGGTCTTGACGCCTCCCTCAGCGACATAGTTCGGGACGACGAGGCCGTAGCCCGCGCCATCGAGATTCTTGGCCACCGTCTCGATCGAACCTTCCGCAGTATACTCCTTGATGTCGTTGGTCATCGACGGCATCCAATTGCCGAGGAAGACGTCTATGTCCTTGTTCTTCAAGGAAGCCAGAGTGACCGGAATGGAAAGCTGCTTGATTTGCGGCTCGTATCCAAGTGCCTCCAGCAAAATCGCGGCGGTGGCGGTGGTCGCCTGGATATCGGTCCAGCCGACATCGGAAAGGCGGACGGCCTTGCAGCTCTGCGGATCGGCGGCTTGAGCGACTGACGGCAGCAGAAGGCTGAGAGCAAATACGAAAAGGCGTCTGCGCATGATCTTTCTCCCGTTGAGACTTGCCTGGTCCTGAACGCGACGGGGGCGCTACCAGAGCGCCCCGCCGGTGATTTGAATGTTCTCCATGGTGATGCCTTTGGCCTCCTCGCGGCAGAGGAACGCCGCGAGCGCAGCGACCTCTTCCGGCTGGATGATCCTGTGCTGGGGATTGGCCGCCGCGATTTCGGCCATGGCCATCTCGGCCGTCCGCCCCTTCCCCTCTCGCGCCACCACCTGCGCCACATTGCGGCGCATCAGTTCCGTCTCGACCCAGGTCGGGCTGATCATGACGCAAGTGACGCCGTGCGGAGCACCTTCCAGTGCAACGCAGCGGGTGAGACCGAGCAGCCCGGCCTTCGAGGCGCAGTAGGCCGGGTTGTCCTTCCAGCCGACGCTTGCCGCCGTCGAGCCGATGTTGATGACCCGGCCCCATTTTCGCTCGATCATGCCGGGGAGCAGTTCCCGCGTCATGCGGAACGCGCCGTTGAGGTTGGTGTCGATAATCTTCAGCCACAACGCATCGGAATGCCCGACGACAGGCTGCTCGGCGGTGGTGCCGGCTGCGTTGACGAGGATGTCGGCCGGGCCGCAGGCCGCTTCGGCCGCCGCGAGGAATTGCTGGATCGCGCCTGCGTCGCGAACGTCGAGATGCCCTGCGAAGACTTTCGTGCCGTGCGCCGAAAGCGCGGTGCGAACCGCCACGATCTCGGCCGGATCAGGATAGGCGGCGGCATCGCCGCGCCGCCCGGCCGCCTCGCTGACGTAGGAACCGACGGCTACATTCGCGCCCTGCCTGGCCAATTCATGCGCGATCGCCAGTCCCTGCCCGGTGATACCACCGGTGATGACCGCGGATCGGCGCAAAAGTTCGGGCATCGATCAATCTCCGGGTAAGGGCTTCCCAAGCCAGTCACGATAGAATCCCTCGAGATCCGGTTCGAAGTCGTGCACGATCGGATAGCCGGGAGCGGCGGCCTCGACCTCGTGCAGAGTGCCGCATTGCGGACAGATGAATTCGCGGATTTCCATCCATTCGGGATCCGGCAGGTCACTGTTGGGATAGATCTCGCGCAGCGATTCCTCCGTGTCGCGCACGATGATCGCCGCTTGCAGTTTCCAGTTCCTGCGGTAGTCGCCGAATGAATGGCCGCATTCGCATTTCGTCACCCGCTCGCCGCCGCTCTGGCAGATGAAGAGGTGATCACCCACGGGGAGAAGTATCGGGTCGCTCCAGCCGACGCGGTCCTGCAGGACAGCAACATATTTGAAGAAGCGGTCGTCGTCCTTGTAGGCGCTCATGATGCGGCGCGTCTGCGGCCAGGGCAGTGTGCCGGCAACCAGATCGGCGATGACTTCCTTGCTGTATGAGGTCATGGTCCCTTACTCCACGCCGAAGGTCGATTTGGCGTCGACATCCCAGAAGGTCGAAAAATCCCTGGTGAAGCGCGGCGAAAGCCTGATCGCGCTAGCATACATTTTCTTTACCTCGGGTGCGAAATCGGCTGCCTTCACCCTTTCGCGCTCCTTGGCCATCCATTCCGTGACCGGTTTCGCACGCGCCAGGCGCTTTGCCCGCATCTCGGCGCGGTGGCGTCTGGTGGCGTCGATATTGGCGACCGGGAAGCCTTCGCCATCCTCGTCGAGGACGATGCCGAAGATGCCTTCGGCGGCTTCCCTGGTAAGGAAGCCGTTCTCGACATCCCAGGCGGTCTTTACCGGGTCGCGCTCCAGCACGTCGCCGTAACCGCCGCCGCCATTGTAGGAGTGGGTGAAGACATCGCCAGTCTTGTGCGGCGCTGTGATGTAGGGGCCTTCCAGCGTCACATGCTCGCCTTCGAGCCTGACCTCCAGTTCAGAACGATACGGATTGGTGCCGGTGTGATGCGCCAGCGGCGCGCCTTTCCCGGCCAGCTCGAAAATGTTCGAGTCGCGGACCGCGCGATGCTTCTGGCAGGTCGGCGCAGGGTAGCCGCCGCACAGTCCGCCATTGTCGAAGACACGCGAGGAGTGCTCGGACGTGACCAACCTCAGATGATCCGTCTTGCTGACCAGCCAGGTCGACAGGAACGAGCAGCCGCCGCGGTACTTGCCGGCGCCGCCGGAATTGGGAACGATGGAGCGGCCGATATAGAGCATCGGCATGTTTTGTTCCCAGATCTCGATGTTGCCCATGTCGGATTCGGGATTCCAGCCGACATAGGCGGTGTCGAGTCCATCCTTGATGGCCAAGGCGCCCGAACCCGCGGCGGCGCATTCGAAGTGCGCCATGCCGAACAGCGTGCCATACTGGCTTTGCCCGCCCATCTCGATCATCGGGCTGTTGACCTGGCCGACAAAGGCCTCCTCGACGAAGCCGCGGGCGATGAAGGAGCGCGACAGCAGGCGCTGGAACACGCCGTAGGCGGGCAGCAGCAAGGCCCATGACGTGGCCGTCGCCACCATCTCGCTATCGGGATTGGTCCACGTGCCGTGCGGCAGCTTCAGCTCGGTCGCCATCCAGGCGCCGTCATTGACAAGGCCCTCGAAGTTCATGTGCTGGGTCAACGTCACGAACATGCCGCCATCCATGCCGGCCGGCGTGCAGTTCATGGAGTGATAGCCCCAGGGCTGCGTGCCTTCGAAGTCCATGATGATCTTGCCGTCGCTGGTGATCTCCATCTCGATCGGCATGTTGTAGAGCCAGTCTGGATCGCCGAGCGGCTGATAGCCCGGCTTCCCGGCGGTGACGTGACCGTAGAAGGTGTGGCCACGATAGATGCCGGGCACGGTGAGTTGGCGCGTACGCGCGAGCTGGGCGCGGCGGCCTTCCTCGATGAACTCCTTGGAGACCTGCATCCAGTAGTCGAGGCCGATCTCGTCGATCAGCGCCTTGACGCTTTCGCGCATGTCGATGCAGGAGGCGACCTTCGCCTTCTCGTCCAGCACCCAATAGATCGGCATGCGGAGATTGCGCTCGCAGCGGATGACGTAGTCGCGCCGCAGCTCGTCGTTCTGGCCGACCTTCTCGGCGCAGACGAACAGGCCCTCGGTGAAGCGTTCCTGCGCCAGCGCCACGTCGCCGCCGGGGGTGATGCCGCCTGCTTCAAGCTCGTGGCAGACCGCGCCCGCCCAGCCGACCAGCTTGCCGGAATGGAAGATCGGCACCACGTCCATGACGTCGGGCACCTGCACGGTGCCGATGAAGGCGTCGTTGTTGGCGAAGATGTCGCCATCGCGGATTTGAGGGTTCTCCTCATACCCGTTGCGGATCATCCATTTGATGAATCGGCTCATCGTGTGCACGTGCACCATGATGCCGTTGGAGAGCGCGATGGCGTCGCCTTCCGGCGTATAGATGGCGACGACCATCTCGCCGACCTCGCGCACGCCGGGCGAAGCGGAGATGCGGCGGGCCATCTCGCGCGCCGACACGCAATAGGCTCGCAGCTTGGTGTGCAGCGTCTCGAACTTCAGCGGATCCTGGTTGCGCAGCTTAAGCTCGGTTATGCCATCGTAGCAGCCGGTCTCGTCCATCAATCGCTCGGATTCGATGAGCCGCTCACGGATGCGCAGGGCGGAGGCGGGTTTGTCCAGCATGGCGTTCGCCCTCTCAAGCATGGGAGTAGTGGAGCAGCGTCCATTCGTCGACGAAGACGCGGTCCTGCGGGTGGACGACAAGCGTCGTCGCGGGATGTTCGATGATGGCCGGGCCGGTCACCTCGTGGCCTGGCTGAAGCAAGTCCATCTCGTAGAGATCGGCCTTGTGCCAGCGGCCGCCGATATAGGCCTCCCGCATACCCTTGTGGGCCGGCGCCGGATCAGGCTTGCCGAGCGGCCGCTTGACCAACATAGGCTTCACCTTGTCGGCGGAGGCGATCAGCCCGAGTTCGGTGATCGAGAAGCCCGCTTCGCCGTAGCGCGAGACGCGGTGGTTGACCTTTGCGTAGACCGCCTCGAACTCGGCGATGACCTTGCGCATGTCGTCGGCGGAACGAACCGCAGACAGGGGCGCCATCACCTCGACATCCTCGAGCTGACCGGTGTAGCGCATCATCAGGAAAGGCACGGTCCTGACCTTGTCCAGCGCGTGGCCGTCGGCGACCATTTCATCGACCGCGGCCCTCGTCAGGTCATCCCAGACGGCCGTGACCTTCGCACCGAAGGCCCGCAGTTCCTCATCATCCGCGCGCGCGCCGATGTCGATCTGTGTCGACACCGAATGGCGGCGCATGAAATCGGCGGTGGTGCAGCCGAAAGCCGAGAACGCCGCGGCGAACTGGAAAGTGATGATGTCCTTGAAGCCTATACCCCGGGCGCAGCCCGCGAGGTGCAGCGGGCCGGAGCCGCCATAGGACAGAAGCGTAAATTCGGACGGATGGATGCCTTGGCCCGAGATGACGCGACGCAGGGCGTTGTTGGCGTCGGCTTCGAGCATATCGATCATGCCTTCCGCCGCCTCTTCGACGCCGACACCGAGCACGTCGGCGCATTTCTCCTTGAACGCGGCGCGCGCCTTCTCGACCTGCAGGACGACCTTGCCGCCAAGGAAGTAATGCGGGTTCAGCCGGCCGAGGATGGCGTCGCAATCGGCGATGGTCGGCTCCGTTCCGCCCTTGGCGAAGCAGATGGGGCCGGGATCGGAGCCGGCGCTTTCCGGCCCGAGCGAAACCTTGCGGGTCAGCGGGTCGACCTTGAGGATCATGCCAGCGCCGGCACCGATCGTATCGAGATGCAGCGTGGGCACGTTAAGCTTGAAGCGGTCCATCAGCGGCTCGTTCTCGATCCGCGTCTGGCCCCGCGTGATGACCCCCATGTCGAAGGAGGTGCCGCCCATGTCCGAGCAGATCAGCGACGAGTTGCCGATCAGCTTGCCGACATAGGCCGCACCCAGGATGCCGCCGATCGGGCCGGAAATCATCGTCTCGTGCAGGCGGGGATGGTTGATCGAGGTCAGACCGCCGAAGGACAGCAGCGTCTGCACGCCATATTTGAAGCCGTATTTCTTCGAGACGTCCTCGATACCCTTGAGCTGCTTGCGTCCGCGCGAGGTGGCATAGGCTTCGATCAGCACCGAGTTCAGCCGTGACTGCTCGCGGATGACCGGCCGAACCTGATGGCTGGTGTAGACGAGGATGTCGGCGCCGGCGGCGGCAATCTCCTCGCGGCAGATTTCGGCGATACGCTTCTCATGCGACGGATTGACGTGCGAGAAGACGGTCATGATGCAGATCGCCTCGACCTTGTCTGCGATCAGCTTCTTCGCGGCGGCATGTACCTCGTGCTCGTAAAGAGGCAGGATGACGTCGCCGAACTGGTCGATGCGCTCGGTGACGCCATGGGTCCGGCGACGTGGCACCAGCGGCTCGGGATGCGCGTGAGTCACCGCGTGCAGGCGGTCGGCATAGGAATAGTCGGCCCAGGCCTGCAGGCCGCGGCCCATCAGGATCATGTCCTCGAGGCCCTTGGTGGTGATCAGCCCGAGCTTGCGGCCGGTGCGCGACAACAGCGTGTTGAGCATGCCAGTGCCGGAATAGAGAACCACGTTGACACCGGAGAACAGGTCCTGCAGCGAGATGCCCCAGGCATCGGCCGCGTCCTCTGCAGAAGCAAGGAAACCTTCAGCCTCGTTCTTCGGCGTCGTCGCCGATTTGCCGATCTTGAAGTGACCGTCCTGATCGACAAGGATCGTGTCCGTCATGGTGCCGCCGGCGTCGATGCCGATGACGATGGGGTTTGTAGTGATCTGGTCCACAGGTCGCGTCCCTTGCCGAGAATGACCGCAGGCTAGATTCCTCGGGCTGGATCACGCCATATGCCAAAAGACACAATGACGGCGCGCCGGCCGATCGCCGAGAAGGGATTATGCCTATGGGAAAAATCTGGGAGCCGCTGGCCAAGGCGATCGCGGCTACCGGCACCCACGACCATGTCGACCGCCTGATCGACCTGATCGGCGCGGATATTTCGCACGACCTCGTCACGGTCACCCGCTACTCCGCCACGAAGGCTCCGGAATTCGTCAAGCACCGACGCTTCTCGGACGAGATGGTGAGGCGCTATCTCGACAGCTACTACGTTTTCGACCCCTTCTATGCATCGTGGCGGAGTGAGCGCCGTCTCGGCATCATGCCGCTCAAGGGACTTGCCGACGAAGAGGCCAGGCGTGGCCAGTACATAGCCGGCTTCCTCGCGCAGTCGGAGATCTGCGACGAGGTCGGCATCATGCTTGCCGATGGCGGCGACTGGTGCCTCGGAATCTTTCTCGACCGCACGAGCGGGTCCTTCAGGGACAACGAGATCGCGCTGCTTAGCGAGCGCCTGCCCGTGTTCGAGGCGTTGCACGCGCTGGACATCAAGGCGCGCGGCAGCGACTTTTCCCGCACGTCGGCGCCGACCGGTCCCGGCGCCTCGCCGCAGCAGACGCCGAGCATACCACCAGACCTGTGGCCCGATCTTTCTTCGCGCGAACGCGAACTCGTGCAACTTGTCCTCGCCGGACATCCGACCGCCAACATCGCCGTGTTGCTTGGCATTACCGTCGGAACGGTGAAGAACCATCGCCGCCGAATCTACGAAAAACTAGACATCACCACTGAGCGTGAGCTGTTCCTGCAGTTTTTCCAACAGCGGGTTTAACAAGGGCTCCGATTTTCGAGCCCTTTCCATCCGACATATGCGCACTTGAGGGCCTCTCAGCACTCACAGTTCAGCGTGCATGTCGCGGAACAAGCGAGGCGCGACGCCGAAGCGACGCTCGAACGCTTCCGCGAGGCGGGCCGGCGGGAAGAGGCCGACCTGTACGGCCACCGATTTCAGGGAGAGCCTGCGAGAGAGCATCATGCGCGCAGCATCGAGCCTGGCAGCCTCGACGAAACGCGCCGGCGTCTCTCCGGTCGCGGCCAGGAATTTCCGATGGAAGGTGCGTTCGGACAACCCGGCGCGCGCGGCCAGCGATGGTACGTCCAGCGGCGCGTCGAGATTCGACTGCATCCATCCGATCAGGTCAGCGAAGGGGCTGTCGCCTTTCACCTGCGCCGTGAGGACCGGACTGAACTGGGACTGGTAGCCAGGCCGCCGGGCATAGAGGATCAGCCGTTTCGCCACTTCTCCGGCGACCGTCGCATCAAGGTCGCCGGCAATCATCGCCAGCGCCATGTCGATACCGGTCGTCACCCCTGCCGATGTCCACAACCGCCCGTCCACCACGTAGAGTGCATCCGGGTCGACGGTCACGGCCGGAAAGTTCTCGGCGAGCGGCTTGCAGGAATCCCAGTGGCTCGTGATGCGATGGCCGTCCAGCAGGCCGAGCGCGGCGAGAAGGAAGCCGCCGCTGCAGACGGAACCGAAACGTTCCGCTTTCGCAGTCAGTTCCGGAAGGGTTGCCCGAATGCCCGGGTCCGCCATGGCGCGCAGGAGTTGCTCCCTCTCCGCGCCGACGACCAGAACCGTTTGAACTTCCCCCGGCTCAATATCCGAAATCGCCCGTGTCTCGACGACAACTCCGCAGCTGCTTTCGATCGCGCCACCTTCGGCCGATACGAGATCGACCTTGTAATAGGCCGGCCACTTTCGCTGCCGCAGAGTTCGGTTGGCGCTGTTGAAGACCGATGCCGGGCCGGCCGTGTCAAGCAGTTCGAAGCCTGGATAGACGATGAAGGCAACTCGGTGCATTGGCAGAAATTACCGCTTCTTTGTCATTTCTGCCATACGTCGCTTCGGGTAGATTTCTACAATTCCGTGTAAGCGCCCGACAGCGCGTCCATTGCTTTCACCGGAGCGACGCACCGATGCCGAAATCGATACTTCTGTCGAGCTGTGTCGCCGCCGTCGTCCTTTGTCTTGTGGGCTTCGGCGGCTGGATTTTCAGCCTTCCCACGACAAGCCCCGCGGCCGAGGCCCCGCCGGTGCCGCAGGAGGAAACTGACGCCCTGCTTGCTTCACTGAGGTCCAAGGGAAACAAGCGTCCGCTGGTTGCGATCATCGGCATCAACGACGCCACGGAGACCACGGACTATCTCGTGCCGACGGGCATCCTGCGGCGCGCCGACGTGGCCGACGTGATTATGCTCGCGACCGGCCCGGGACCGGTGCGGCTTTATCCGTCACTGAGAGTGGAGCCCGACGCAACGATTGCTGAATTCGACGCCGCGCATCCGCAAGGAGCAGACCATGTGATCGTGCCCGCCATGAGCCGCGATGATGATCCGGCGGTGCTTGCGTGGCTGCAAAGCCAGTCCCGGAAAGGCGCGATAATCATCGCCATATGCGCAGGCGCCAAGGTCGTCGGGAGAGCCGGCCTGCTCGAAGGCAAGCGCGCGACGACGCACTGGTACTATCTCGACGAAATGCTGAAGAGCAGCCCGAAGATCGAGTACGTCGCGGATCAGCGGATGGTCGCCGACGGGGGCGTGGCGACCACCACGGGCATCACTGCCTCCATGCCAATGATGTTGACACTGATCGAGGCTATCGCCGGACGGGCAAAGGCCGAAACAATCGCCCACGAACTCGGGCTCGAAACGTGGGATGCACGGCACGCGAGCGGCGCGTTCAGGCTCACGCGGCGCTTTGCTATCACCGTGCTCGCCAGCAGGCTCGCCTTCTGGAATCGGGAGGAGCTCGGCGTCATTCTCGAGTCGGGCATGGACGAGGTATCGCTCGCCCTGGTTGCCGACTCCTGGTCGCGAACCTATCGGTCGAACGCGATCACCTATGCCGCCACGACGGACGCGGTGAGCAGCCGGAACGGCGTTCGCATCTTTCCCGACCGCACGGACACGGCCTTGTCCGAAGACCGGCTTGTCTCGACCTTCCCCGACCGCAAGCCCGCGGCCGTGCTTGATGCGGCGCTCGACGCGATCACGGCGCGGTATGGCAGACGGACCACCGAGGTCGTCGCCATGCAGCTCGAATATCCGAGGCGATAGCGGACCGGCGACGGTCGAGGCCGGCGCTCCAGATTTTATTTCGATGCGATGTCGAATCCTCACCGACCCGTTCGTCATTACCGTATCGGGCGACGAAAGGCTGCCTAGCAAGAGACAACCGAACAACTCGAATGAACCGACCACAGGGAGAAATCCATGCCCAGCACGATCCGCCTGCACCGCGTCATCGCCGCCAAGCCCGAGAAGCTTTATCGCGCCTTCCTTGAGCCCGATGCGCTTGCGAGCTGGCTTCCACCCTACGGATTTACCTGCGCCGTTCACGAGCTGGAAGCGAAGGTCGGCGGCAAACACAGGATGTCATTCCGGAATTTTACCACGGGGCAAAGCCACTCGTTTGGCGGCACCTATCTGGAGCTCGTTCCGGGTGAGCGCCTCGTCTACACCGACAAGTTCGACGACCCAAACTTGCCGGGTGAAATGAAGGTCACCGTGACGTTAAAGGCTGTATCGGTCGGCACGGAGGTGAACATCGAGCAGCAGGGCGTGCCGGACGTGATCCCCGCAGAAGCCTGTTATCTCGGCTGGCAGGAATCCCTACGCAAATTCGCAAAACTCGTCGAGCCCGAGATCAATCAGTAGCGACGTCGATTCCGCAACCGCCGGGGAAGATGAGCCGAACACGCCAGCCGGCCAAGCAGACTAAATCCACGCAGCGGAAGGGCCGGTGGCCACGAGGCCCAATCGGGTCTCGCCGCAGCGACAACCGGGTGGTTCGGGCGCCTGCCGTCGCGTAGGCATCAGCGGCCCCTGCGCCCGTAGCCCACAAAAAAGGAAAAAACAGCCATGTCGCTCGCCCGTGTCCAGCACATTTCCATCTCGCTCGACGGTTTCGCCACCGGCGAAGGTCTGAGCCTCGACGCGCCGTTCGGCCATGCCGGCGAACGGCTGCACGAATGGATGTTTCAGACAGAATGGTGGCGACACATGCTTGGGCAACCCGGCGGCACGAGGGGCGTCGACGACGCCTTCCTGCGGCAGTTCGCGCCCGGGATTGGCGCGGAGATCATGGGTGCCGGCAAATTCGGCTATCCTGGATGGCACGACGACCCGGAATGGAAGGGCTGGTGGGGACCAAATCCGCCCTTCCACACACCGGTGTTTGTCCTGACCCACCATCCGCGCCCCTCGATCGAGATGGAGGGCGGCACCACCTTTCACTTCATCGACGCCTCACCTGCCGATGCGCTCGAGACGGCCCGCGACGCTGCGAATGGCGAGGACATACGCATCGGTGGAGGCGCCACCATGATCCGCGAGTTCCTAGCCGCCGGGCTGATCGACCACATGCACATCGTGGTGGTGCCGATTCTGCTCGGCCGCGGCGTCCGACTCTGGGACGGACTTGAGAGCATAGAGAGTGACTATCAGGTTGAAGCCGTTTCATCGCCCAGTGGCGTGACGCATCTGACCTTCATGCGAACCGCCGCGCGAAATGGTCAACGCGGGAAAAATGCCCAGTGAGAAATTCAAGATCACTTTGAACCGCAAAACCCGACAAAACGGCGTATAGAACGAATGTAAATCTTCTTTCGAAGGTCGCGCCGAGATACGATTTTGGTCGCACCTCAGCCTGCAGGTGCAGGCCAATCCAAGGCTTTTCTATGCCCGCTCAATGAATGCCTCGATACGGCGCTCAAATTACCGCCTGTAAGACAATCCGCTTTGGTCGAACAGATGAGTAGAGTTCGTATTTGCACATACCCGGATATTTTCTCCTTTATGCACTTTCAATAAACCAGGAAATTTTGCGATTATTGGAGATGCGTGACTTTCTCTTTCGATGTACACGAGATTCACCTCGCCCAGCGGTTCCACGAGCGAAACCGAACCCTCAAATATATAATCGTCGTTATCCGTCGGTTTCAGATCTTCCGGGCGAACGCCAAAATGACCGCTTTTGCCGAGTTCCGGGGCAGCGGTCGAAATGTCCAATATTATCTCCGGTCCGCCATCCAGCTTCACCCGGGTTTTCTGACCGGTGTCCACAACCTCGGCAGGAACAATGTTCATCGCCGGAGAGCCGATGAAGCGCGCCACGAAAATATTGACGGGGCGATCGTACAAGTCCGTCGGCCTTCCGATCTGTTCAATTCGGCCTGCCGAGAGAACAACGATGCGGTCGGCGAGCGTCATGGCCTCCACCTGATCATGCGTCACGTAGATCATCGTAGTGCCGGGCATCGATTGGGCGAGTTTGGCGATCTCGACGCGCGTTGCGGCGCGCAGCGCCGCATCTAGATTTGACAGCGGCTCGTCGAAAAGAAAAACCTTCGGGTCCCTGCTTATGGCACGTCCGATGGCCACGCGCTGACGCTGTCCGCCGGAGAGCGCCTTTGGGAAACGATCCAGATAGGGCGTCAATTGCAACATCTCGGCGGCGCGCCGCACACGCACGTCAATCTGATCCTTAGGCATGCTGGCCATGCGCAGGCCGAAAGACATGTTCTGGTAGACCGTCATGTGCGGGTAAAGCGCATAGGATTGGAACACCATCGCGATGCCCCGCTTCGACGGCGAGACATCGTTCACGACGCGTCCGCCGATCCTCAACGTGCCGTCCGTGATCTTCTCGAGACCGGCGATCATCCTCAGCAGGGTCGATTTCCCGCACCCCGACGGACCGACAAAAACGACGAACTCCCCGGCAGCAATCTCCAGGTCTATGCCATGTAGAACTTCCACGGCACCGTAGGACTTGCGGATGTCCCTCAGGCTCAGATCAGTCATCACTCACCTCAAAAAGTCGGACCTTGCCACCAATCGCAATGGACGTTGAAGCAGGCCCGGCATCGCATAGGCAGGTATTGGGGCGCTTGCCTCAAGCGTCCTCGGCACACCCCGGGACTGGTTCCCGGGATCGCTTCAGTTCATCCGCCAAACCTTGCCATCAACCCTTGACCGCGCCGAAGGAAAGTCCGGCCACGATATGCCTTTGGATCAGGATGGCCAGGATCATCACCGGAAGTGTTATCATCGTGGCTGCGGCCGTCAGCGCCCCCCAGTCGAATGCGCCAAACGACAGGAACCCGAATACCGCCACAGGAATCGTCCGTGTGGCGTCGTTGGCGAGCACGACGGAGTACAGGAAGTTGTTCCAAGACATGATGAAGGACAGAATGGCCGCCGTGGCAATGCCGGGACGAACCAGAGGCAAGGCCACCCGCCAGAATATCGCCGCGTTCGAACAGCCGTCCATGAGCGCCGCATCCTCCAGTTCCGACGGTATGTCCTCGAAGAAACCGATCATGATCCAGATGATCATGGGCAGGCTGATCGTCAGATGGCTAAGGATGAGGGCGTAGTAGCTCCCGACAAGATGCGCCTGCGAGAACATGACGAACCAAGGCACGATATAGCTGATCCCCGGGGTAATCCGGGTGATCAGGACCGCGAAAGCGACCTTGCGATGCTTGTAGCGTGCGATGGAATAGGCCGCGGGAAGCCCGAGCACCAAGCCGAGCAATGTCGCGCCGGCTCCAACGACGAAGCTGTTCAGCAGGAAGCTGAAGAACGGGTTCTCCCGGAAAACCGTTCTGTAATTGTCCAGCGTAGGCCAGAACCAGAACAGGGGCGGGAACGCCATGTTCTCGATCTGATTCTTCAGAGACGAACTCACCATCCAATAGAACGGAAATAGATATACGATCAGCACGACCACGATCATGCAGTAGAATGCCGCGGTTTTCAGATTAGAAATTTGGCGGTCCATCTCTAATCCGCCCTTCTCACGGCGATCATCGCGAAGCTTATAGCCAGCACGATAACAAAGAACACGACAACCAATGCGGATGAATATCCGATGTGATGATATTCGAATGCCTGGTTGTATATGTACAGATTGAGTGTCTCCGATGAGTTGACCGGACCACCTCTCGTAATGACGTAGATCGTGTCGAAGGATTTCAGTGCGTCTATCGTACGAAACAAGGCGGCAACGACGATATAAGGGCGAACCATCGGTAGAATTATGTACCTGACACGCTGCCAGGCTGATGCTCCATCAATGATTGCCGCCTCAATCGGGTCGTTAGGCAGAGTGGCGAGCCCCCCCAAGGTCATCAGCATGACAATGGGAGTCCATTGCCAAATATCGACAAGCGTCAACGACAGAAGCGCAGTACTCGTATCGCCAACCCACAGGCTCGGAGGCAAACCGACCAACTGCAGCAGGTAGTTCAGCACGCCCGAGATCGGATCGAACATCATCAACCAGACGAGCGCGATAGCCACTGGAGTGGCCACCATGGGGAGAAGGAAGACCGCCCGGGCCGCTCCCCGAAGAAAGAACTGGCGATTGAACGCCAGGGCCATCGAAACTCCCAGGACCAGTTCAACGGCTACCGCCAGGCCCGTGTAGATGAACGTTCGCAGGACTGCCCACCAGAATTGCCGGTCGTGGAAGATTTCGACGTAGTTCCGCAACCCGACATATCGGGGAGCCTCGCGCGATGCGGCGAACCAGTCGTGGACGCTGAAGTATAGCGTGTAGCCGAGTGGAAATAAGATCAGGGCCCCCAGCACCGCCACGGCGGGCAGGAGGAACAGCATGCCGGTGTTCCGGTCGAACCAGCCGCCGATCCGTTCCCGAAGATCCGAGCGAGATTCCTCTCGCTCGGCCGCCAACACTGGTCCAGCCGTCACGTCGCGGACATCCGCCATGATCTTATTCGGTCACGTTTTCAGTTTTTCGGCGCAGATCCTGGATCTGGTTTTGCGCGTCTTGAAGCGCATTTGCGACATCCCCGCCCTGTATCGAGGTCGCCACGACCTGACCGATGATATCGCGTATCTGGCCCACCGCCACCCATGGCGGGCTGAAGGAGGACAAAGTGGTTAATTCGTTGGTTTCGACCGTTGTCTCACGCAACTGCGCATAGACCGTGTCTTCCTGCACTTTCGGATCCGTCCAGGGGGAGCGCCGCGCGCTAGGAACACCTATGAGTTGGGCGCGCAAGGCGTTTTCCTTGTTCATGGCCCACTCTATGAACAGGAACGCCGCTTCCTTGTTCTTCGAGCCGGAAAAGATCGACAGCCCGTGCGTACCGAAGCCAGGACGCCGACCGGCGCTGCCGGCGGGCATCACGGCAAAGGCGGTCTTGTCGGCGACCTGCGACCTTGTCGCGTCAAGCAACGGGTTCATGACCGAGTTCGCGTCGACCCACATCGCCACGCGTCCGGACGCGAACAACGCCTGACACTGGAACCAGTGGAAGTTCAGGATGCCGGGCGGGCCGTACTCGCGGACCAGCCGGCCGTAAGTCTCGAAGCCTTTCACGGCTTCGGGGGTGGCGAGAACGGGATTGTATTTTTCGTCAGCCCACCGACCTCCGGTGCTGTGAAAAAAGGAACCGACAATTCCCGACGCCGCCGGGCCGAGGCCACGCAGGCAGATTCCATATTCGCCGTTTGCCTTGTCGGTCAGTTTCTCGGCCGCTGCTTCCAGTTCTTCCAGGGTTTGCGGCGGTTGCAGACCAGCAGCCTCGAAGAGATCCTTGCGGTAGCCCAAAATGGTGGATTCGGTGTAGGTCGGAATTGCCGTCAAGACGCCGTCGATGACCTGATCATCAATCGCCGACGCTATGAAATCGTCGGGGAAGTTGAAATCGGGCGCCAACAGCGATGTATTCTTAACATAGTCGTCCAGAGGCTCGTACCAGCCGGCGAGGAGATACTTTCTTCCCTCGTTATGGCGCTGCGTATCAAACACATCCACGTCGGCATTTCCGGAGCTGAGCGCGACAGTCAGCTTCTCGCGATGCTGATTCTCCGGCAGCACCTCCAGCTTCACCTTGATGCCCGTCAGGGCTTCGAATTCGCCAATATGTGGAGTCAGCGAGTCAGTCCAAGGTATTTTCTTCAAAGACACACTAATGCCGGTGCCTTCATAACGCTTCCAATCAAATTCCTCCTGAGCAGAGGAATTACTTGGAGCTCCTGCGAAAACAATTGCTACAAGAGCAGAAAGCGAAATGGACGATACTGTATTTTTGCCTATCACGGTTCTACCTCCCCATATTTTCTTTGGATGGTACGAAGCCACCGGCATTACATACAAATCATATTTTCGTTGCAGCGGCAGTAGCATTGTTTATGGCGCGGGCACGTTAGATTCGGATGATCGCCGGCGCCAAACGGAGCCGTCATGGACTGCGACGCAGTTGCGGCGCAGCCCGATGGACCCGGCCGCGGGTCGTTTGTCCCGGGGCGCCGCCCAGGGCCAAAACGACCAACCGTGGCCACGCGGGCACGGCAACAGGTTAATTTGATTGCCTGATCTCGGCCGGTGCCGGCTCCACTGTCGCCCGGCAGAGCGCGACCGCCATCTGACAGCGGATAAATCCGCAGCGAGATAAAGGGACCAGCAGCGATGATCGGCTGCACTGATTCCGGCTACGCAACGGGCAAGAGGGCGCCGTACGTGGCGGCGCCCTCCGCGTTCTTATCGACTGTTTGCCGTCAATCGATCAAAAAGGGCTCGCGCTGGAACTGCGTGAGCTGCTCCGGTCCGCTGTCGGTGAGCACGAAACACTCGCCGAGCGGCAGCCGAACTATGCCCGACGTCGGGTCGGTGACGTTCGGATGGTACTGGATGATATTGCCGGCCTGGAAGATGTCGTCACTGGTCTCGGCAACGAACGGGCTGTCCGAATAATCGAGACCCTGACCGTGCCCGACACGCCGGACGGGCATTTTGAAACCGGCCTTGGTGGCCACCGCGTCGGCAGCCTCGACCGTGCCCTTGGCCGGCAAGCCAACCTTGGTCACAGACACGCAGGCGTCGACCATGTCGCTTACGGTCTTGGCGAAGACCTCTGTCTCCTTGCTGATCGATCCGATACCTCCGGAACGCAGCGACTGCACCCAGTAGCCGCCATAGACGACGAAGGCACCAGCCTCGACCTGGTCGTGCTTGCTGAATTGGCGGTCGTTGGGGCGTTGGTCCAAGATATTGAAATAGCTGCCCGTTGGGTTGGAGCGTGCCGAAAAATGAGCATAGTCGGCGCCCTCGGCGCGCATCGCGGCGATCGCCTTGCCAACTGCGACATGGCCCCAGCCACCGGCCTTGATCTCCTTGAACAGCACCTCGTATCCAACGTCGTTGATTTGCGCCGCCTTGCGATGCAGCGCTATCTCCCCCGGGCTCTTTACGGCGCGAAGTTCGGCGATGACATCCTTGATGTCCTCGCGCAGCGCGTCACCGAGCACACGCTTCATGCTGAGATAGACGCCGTGGGGAACGTTGACCGAGTTGATGAGCCCTACCGCTTGGCCGCTCAGCCCGCGCATGTTCATGATCTTCTCGATGAGCTTGCCGTAGCTGTTTTCCGGCTCGCCCTGCCCGGCTTTCGTGAAATTGACCGTCACCGCAGCCGGATCTGGCGACGACACCTGCCAAATCGATTCCTTAGGCAGCCAGGATACACGCGTGATGCATGGAACGAGCGTGGGCAGGCCGCAGTAGAGGAGGATCGGATCACCTTCCACCGGGATCACGATAGCGGTGTCGGCCGTGCGGTCGAGATTGCTCCAGCGCGTAATGTAGCCGACATGGCCAGTCTGGTTCCAGATGGCATAGCGGTTGAACGAGAAGGAAACGATCGCGCCAAGACCATTCTGCCGAGCAAACGCCTTCACCTTTTCGGTTCGGGCGCGGCATTCTTCCTCGGAAATGCTTCGCTCAGCATCAATGATCGGGTTTGTCGTCGTTTCCCTGATGGCAATGTTCACGTCTTCCTCCGAATTATCGATCTGTCGATCCGAGATAGATTGCCCGCGTCGTCGATCGGGCTTGGCGTGAGATGCTAGCTGCGAAAAAGCTGACCGACATAATTATGTTTTCGAACACGCCACAGTAGAGAAGCTAATCATCGGCCAATCGTTCACCCACGCCGAGCTTTTCAAGCACCGAGTAGACCGCGGCGGTATCTTGATGTCCGCGGCCATCCGCCAGGGCTTCCTCGTAGAGGGGTGCGGTCGCGTCAAAGAGCGGCGTCGGCACCCCCTCCTGGCGAGCGAACTCGGCAATAAGCGCCATATCCTTCTGCCATACATCAAGCTTCATCGTTGCCGGTTCGAACGACCGCCGCGCCATCAGCGGCCCACGAACCTCAAGCATACGTGAACCGCCAGCTCCGCTGGCAAGGATCGGGACAAGCGTTTCGGCATCCAGCCCGCATCGGACGCCGAGCAAAACCGCCTCTGCCGCCGCGACATTGTGAATCGCGACCAGCAGATTTGCCACGAACTTCATCTTCATGCCGCTGCCAAACCCACCAAGATAGACCGCGTCGCGGGCAAAACTCGAGAGGAGCGGCCTGATCTCGTCATAAGCCTCTCGCCGGCCGCTGGCGAAGATGACGATATCCTTTGCCACGGCCTGGGCGCCCGTGCCACTGATCGGGCAGTCCAGCATGGCGACGCCAGCCAGGGCCAGAACATCGCGTTCGCGTTGCTTCGCGCCCAACGAGAGCGTGCTGAGTTCCACAACGGTTTGTCGATCCGGTCGACGCGCGGCGGCAGCGACGTCGCTGACGACGGCCGCGAGAGCCGCATCGCTGGGCAGACTCGTCAGCAGGATCGGCGTCCGCTCGGCGACATCACGGACGGAGTCCGCGATCATGATGCCTTTGGAGCGAGCCTCAGCGGCGCGACGGCCGTCGGTATCGAATCCTATGACAGCATAGCCAGCCGCCGTCAGGTTTGCCGAAATCGCGGAACCCATAATTCCCAGACCGATCATACCGACAGGCGGAAGAAGGTTGTTTCCCATATCGCGTTCCTTGGGTTTCCCGATGGCAGCCTCACGGCGCCGGATGCCAATGTCCAGTGCCAAGCCGGATTCGGCATTCCGCCGCCTCGCCGGCGAATTGGGATAAGCTACTGATCATGCATCGATTTCTTTATGCCATTATTCCCGCTAATCACCTCTCCGGAGAAAAATTATGGGGAGATGGCTTGGCATCGGATGTCGAACCGATGTTTGAACGTGCTGTCTGGATTGCCTTCCAGCAAGGAGATACGTGCCATGCTTTTTACCTGCTCCGCTGCCGACGCTTCGCTGCCCGGGCGGTTTCCCGGACCCATCCGGGGGCGCGGCAAGCATTGGACCGTCGACATTCATTGCCATGTACACTGCACGCACGCGGCAGACATGGTGAGGGGCCTGCTTCGGCCTGAGCACGAGCCCGCTGCTCAGTTCTCGAACGCTGCGACGAAGGCGGTGGGCAAGGAGCAGATGCAGCGCATCATGCCGCAACTCACGTCCGTAGAGCGCAGATTGGCCGACATGGACATCATGGGGATCGACATCCAGGCGCTCGCGCCGTCGCCCGCCCAGACCTATTACTGGACCGATCCCGACCTGGGCCTCGCCACCGCGCGCGCGGTCAATGACAACATCGCGACGATCGTAGCGGATCATCCGGATCGGTTTGTCGGCATGGGAACCATTCCGCTTCAGGAGCCCGAACTGGCGCTTCAAGAACTCGACCGCACCGTCAAGACGCTCGGATTTCGCGGCGTGGAGATCAATACCAACGTGGCGGGTGAGGATCTGGGGACTGCTCACCTGCGGCCATTCTTCGCCCGCGCCGAAGAGCTCGGCATCGTCGTCTTCGTTCATCCCATCGGCTTTACCGAGGGCAGCAGGCTGGTGGACCACTACTTCAACAATGTCATCGGCAACCCCCTAGAATCCACGCTGGCCGTCGGCCACCTGGTCTTCGGAGGCGTCATGGAAGATCATCCCGGCCTGAAGGTCGTCGTCGCGCATGGCGGCGGATATGTGCCCGCGTATTGCGGGCGGATGGATCACGCCGCGCAGGCGCGGCCCGATTGTTGCGCGCACCTCAAGCGGATGCCGTCGGAGTATGTGGGACGCATGTATTTCGATACCATCGTTTTCGACCCGGAACAGCTGAAGTACCTCGTCGCGAAATATGGGCCCGATCACATCCTGCTCGGCACCGACTATCCCTACGACATGGGCGAAAACGACCCCATCGGCTTCATTGAAAGTGCCGGCTTCGACCCGGATACCGTCCGCGCGATCATGGGCGCCAACGCCGGAAGACTGCTCGGCATCACCCAGTCCAAGACGGCGGCAAAGGTTGGATCCGCATTGTGACGCTTAGGACACTCCGCCGTCGTAGCTTGATCCTGCCTGCGATCAGACCTTTATACGGCGCAGCTTGGCGATAACGTCCACGCCGATGACCTCGTAGCCCTCCGGAGGCGTGACAACATAACCCAGCCCATTGCAGGACGGCGCCATATCCATCAGGCGTTGCTCGACTATGTCGAAGAAGTGGAAGTGGTCGGAGACGTTCGTATCGTAGTAGCTGCGGCTGCCGTCAACCGGCAACTGCCGGAGCATGCCTGCACCGGCATGCGATCTGAGCGTGTTGTAGACCGTGGCCAGCGAAACGCTGATGCCGCGTGCGCATGCCTCCGCATGCAGTTCCTCAGCGCACCAGTGGCGATGGCCATTGCCAAAGATAATCTGCGCGAGCGCCAGGCGCTGACGGGTCTTGCGCAGCGTCGTACCTTCTTTGGGTCGGCTCACTGCGCGCAGGCTGTCGCGGCTCATCATTCCGCACCCTACGCGGCGGATACACGCGTCGTCGCCGCGGCGTTGACAACCGGCATGACTTGCTCCGCCAGGAGTTCCATGGAGCGGATGCCGAGCTTCCTGTCCTTCCAGTCAGGAGCGGCGTAAAGCAGGACGCCGAACTCCCCAACCTCATCGCGGAAAGCCAGCAGATCATCCGCGACCTTGTCGGGAGTGCCCCATATGACGAGATCCTGCATGATCGTCTCTATCGTCACGCTCGAATCCGGCGCGGACTGGTCGCGCTTGAAGAGGTTGGCCCGGCCGTTGCGGATAAGCTTCGTGGCAAGCGATTTGTAGTAGGCGTGGTAGGGCCCATCGGGCGAAGTGCCGTATCGCCTGGCGGTTTCCAGGTCGTCGGCGACGAAGATGCTCTTCGCCACTCGCCAGTTCGCGGGTTCGGCGACGCGCCCGCCCTTGGCGCACCCCTCCACATATTTCGGCCAATGGCTTTTGACCCATACCGGCAGCAGGAAGTTTGCGGAGATCGGATCCCAGCCACGCGAGGCGGCCTCGGTTATACCTTTCGAAAATGGGGCTACCCCGGTCACGACAATGGGCGGGTGAGGCCGCTGAAAGGGCTTTGCTATCGTTCCCTGGCCAAGCTCCGGAATGAGTGTCCGTTCGGTCGTTATCGACCAATATTTGCCGGTCAGATTGTAGGGCGGCTCCGAGGACCAGATATTGAGGATATGGTCGATGGCCTCCACGAACATTTCCGTGCGATCCTTGTCCAGGTTGCCGAACACCTCGGCATCCGAGAGCAGCCCGCCCGGACTTACACCCATTATGAAGCGCCCATTGGCCATATGGTCGAACATGGCGACCTGGCCGGCCAGCGCGGCCGGATGGTGGTTCGGAAGGTTGAGCGTGCCTGTCCCCAGCTTGATCGTCGAAGTCTCCTTGAGCAGCCATGCAAGAAAGATCAGCGAAGAGGTAATGGTTTCCGCGGCGTCGGTGACGTGCTCTCCGAAATAGCCTTCAACGAAGCCGAGGCGTTCGGCGATGATGGCGAGTTCGCGGTCCTCGTTCAGAGTGTCCGTCAGGCTCCTGCCGACCGGATGAACTGGCATGGTAAAAAAGCCTAACTTCATAAATCTAACTCCATTGGCAGCAAGAGAAAGCCAATTCCACGACTATCGATTGATTTCTTCCAGTACAGTCGGGGCACAGTACTTTCCGGCATTAAAGATCAGCGGATGTCCATCCCGGTGGCGAGCGTGCTCTATTCTGCCAATGAAGATGATGTGATCCCCACCTTCGACAGTCGCTTCGGTCCTGCATTCGAAGTTCGCGACGCAATCCGGCAGGATCGGACACCCCCCGAGGCCGGGCTTGTAGGAAATACCCTCGAACTTGTTCAGCGCCGGGCGGGCAAAATGCTGGGAAAGCTCCCTTTGGTGAAGACCGAGGACGTTGATCGCGAACAGCCCCGACTTCATGAAGCTCAGGAAAGACGGCGCATCGCGCCGCAGACTCCACAGCACCAGCGGAGGATCGAGCGACACCGACGAAAAGGAGTTGGCCGTGAGACCCTCTATCTTGCCCTCGGGCGTGCATGTCGTAACGATCGTCACGCCGGTGACGAATCGTCCCAGCGCCGAACGCAGCTTCGGCTTGTCAAATATATCCGTAATAATACTTATATTTTTCTCGCTCATATCCTGTACATTCATGTCTAATTCCAAGCATAATTACCTTAGTATTTTCCACGGCTTTCAGTAAGCCTTTGTTCGCCGCCGGAACCATGTTAGGAAGAGACAGTCTTCAATCGAAATGATTTAATCTGTTGAGTGCTATCAACAATGCTGATTGGGTGAGAATATGAGTGAGAGCATGCGCAACCTCCGGCTTTTCGTGGCCGCATATGAGGAGGGCTCCTTCACGGCGGCGGCGGCTCGGGAAAACGCGACCCAATCAGGCGTTTCTCAACACATGCACAAGCTCGAGGCGCGATTCGGGGTCGAACTCTTTCAGCGCGGCGCGGGGTCGACGACGCCAACGCCGGCGGGCGACGTCTACTACCGTCACTGCCTGCAAATCCTACGCGCCTACGAGGCTTCGAAGAACGAGATGAAGAAATTCAGGTCGGGTCTGACCGGCCAGATACACGTCGGACTGATGCCGACCATGACGCGGTGTGCGCTCGGTCCAGCGATGGCCGCCTTCATGGCCGAGCATCCCAATGCGCAGGTTCGAATCCTGGAAGGATACAGCGCCATGTTGACCGATCGCGTCAAGGCGAGCCAATGCGCCTTCGCGATCGTGCCTGCCTTTCAAGGCGCGAACGGTCTGCACACACGGCCGTTCCTTTCCACGCCCGAGGTGCTCGTCTCAAGTCGGACTTCACCCCTCAAGCACATGGAGCCGGTGCACCTCAGCGACATGGGACCATTGAAGATAGTGATGCCCAGCCCTGAAAACACCAGACACAAGACCATTGAAACCTACCTGGTCTCGAACGGGGTAAAAGTCAGTCGCGTTCTCGAGCTCGACTCGATGTTCGGCACACTGGACCTCGTGGCAAACACCGACTGGGTGACCATACTGCCTGGCGTGATGATGGCATCGGAAATCGAACGAAATCTGTTCACGATCAACATGATCGTGAAACCCGTGTTCAAGCTGGATCTCATCCTGATCGAGCCGATCCAAATCCCCCTGGAGCCGGTCGCCGAAGTGTTCTTGAGCTTCCTCGAGGACGAGGCGGGAAGACTCAATCGACAGTGGCCGTCAGTCGATTAAATCTCGCACTTGCAAGTTTACCCTCCAATTATCTTGAGTACTGATCCCATTCAAAAAAAATAATGACCCAAGGGCGACTGTCATAAATAGATTGTCCAGCAGAGTAATTCTGCCGGAATATCGATATGATCCCTGACAAACTCGGCTTCATCGGGTTGGGCGCCATCGGTCGTCCATTGGCCGAGCGACTGCTGCAGGCCGGGTACAAGGTCATCGTCTACGACGTGGTCGCATCTGCCGTCGCGGCCCTGGTCGAGCAAGGTGCCGAGGCGTCGGAGAACCCGTCCAAGATGGCGGACAAGGCTACCACCATCATAGCCTCGTTGCCGAGTCCGCCCATCTGCCGGGCTGTCGCCAACGGCGTCTCGGTCGGCAGTGCCGTAAAGCTCTACATCGAGACGTCGACCGCCGGGGCTGACACGATGCAGAAGATCGGCGCCAACCTGCGTGCCAAAGGAATCGGGTTCGTCGACGCGCCCGTGAGCGGAGGCGCGGCAGGTGTTCGCGGCGGGCATCTGGCGATCATGGCCTCAGGCGATCCCGCGACATTGGATATGGCCCGCCCCATCTTCGCCTCGATTACGGACCGGCTTTTCGTGGTCGGCGACAAACCCGGCCAGGGCCAGATCGTCAAGGTGGCCAACCAGCTTCTCAACGTCGCCAATCTGACCGCGGCGTGCGAGGCGCTGGCGATGACCACCAAGGCAGGACTAGACCCCAAGGTCGTCCTCGACGTGATCAACGCGGGAAGTGGCCGCAACAGTTCGACCGAAGCTCTTTTCGAGCAGCAGATGCTGACCAGAGCATTCAATGGCGGCGCCCGCCTCGACATCCTCTACAAGGACATCGCGCTGGCCGTTTCCGAGGCAAATCGGTTGAAGACGGCGAGCATCGTCAGCAGCGCGGCCCAGCAAGTCTGGACGCTCGCGTCGCAGGATGACGGCAACCAGGACTTCACCAACATCTACCGCTACTTCGAAAAATGGGCCGCCATTGGCCCGAATGCCGATCCAAGGCAGTCGAGATAGCGGCTTCATCATCGAGATCGGGAGGAAGACATGGGTCGGATCGAAGGAAAGACTGCGTTCATCACGGGTGCAGGATCGGGCATAGGGCGGCGGGCAGCAAGCCTGTTCGCGGCCGAAGGCGCGAATGTCGTCGTGGCCGACATCAACGTGGAAACAGGGCGGGAGACCGCCGAACAAGTGAAAGCGGAGGGCGGAAAGGCAATCTTCATCGAGACCGACGTCACCGACCCCGAGCGCCTGAAGCTGGCGATCGACCAGACGGTCGACACCTACGGCAAACTCGACGTGCTCTACAACAACGCAGGCGGGGCGAATTCGCGCGACGATACCAACATTCTCGACGTGCCGATCGAGGAATTCTGGCGCGCACTGAGACTTGATCTCTTCGGAACGTTTCTCGGCTGCCGCTTTGCGGTTCCGCACATGATCAGCAATGGTGGCGGAACCATTGTCAACGTCGTCTCGATCGTCGCGCTGCGCGGCTTCAAGACCAGCCCGAGCTACACGGCCGCGAAAGGCGGTATCGCTTCGCTGACCCGCGCATTGGCCGTCACCTATGCCCCCCACAAGATCCGCGTCAACGCGATCGCACCGTGTATCACCCGGACGGCGCGCGTTCTTCGGCATCTGGAGACGGTTCCTGTCGTGACGGCGATGGCGGACGACCATTTGCTGGGGCTCGCCGACCCGATCGACATCGCCCAGGGCGCCCTCTACCTCGCCTCCGATGAATCACGCGTCGTGACGGGGCAGATATTGGCGGTGGATAGCGGCGTGTCGATATCCTGAAGCGTCCGAAAAGTTGCAGACTTTTCGGACGGCAAACAAACGGATAGAGCTGAAGGTCGTCTCATCCGGATCGTCTGCTCTAGCCTGAGAAACCAACGGGCCGGTGCCGCCGGCCTCCAACTTCGGAGCAAGGGGCGTGGCCAGGCTTCCCGATATTGCGGATCTCGGCATGTCTGCCGATCAGCAACGCGTCCATGACGCCATTCTCGGCGGTCCGCGCGGCGTGGTCGAGGGACCGCTCAGGATCTGGCTGCACAGTCCAGACCTCGCCGAAAAGGCACAGCAGCTCGGAGCCTTCTGCCGGTATGGCACCTCTCTGCCTCCGCGGCTGTCGGAACTGGCGATCCTTCTAACCGGTGCCTACTGGCGGGCTGGTTTCGAGTGGCATGTCCATGCTCCGATCGCCATCAAGGCCGGCATCTCCGCCGATGCTGCGGAAACCATAAGGCGCGGCGAGGAACCGGAACTTTTAATGGACGATGAGAAGGCGGTATGCGCGTTCGTGACCGAGTTATACCGAAACCGAAGTGTGTCGAGCGTGACCCATGCCGCCGCTTTGCGCCAACTTGGGGAAAAGGGCGTCGTCGAACTCGTCGGCATTCTCGGTTATTATGCGCTGATTTCCATGACGATCGTTGCCTTCGAAGTGCCTGTTCCCCAAGGTGCGGAGGGGCCGTTCGCCGACCTTGGCGATTGAGGCGCCGCGTGTCTCGCGAGACCGAGACCTATTTTCTTGCAAGGAAGGGTTCGACAGCCATGCGGAATTGCGCCGGCATGTCGATGTTCGACAGATGGCGCGCGCCGGGAATCACCTCGATCGACGCCCCGGGGGTCACTGCGGCCATATCGAGCATGGCCCCAGCCGGAGCGGCCAGGTCATCGGAGCCCGCCACAAAGAGAACGGGCACGGCAAGCTGCCGCAGACGTCTGAGATAGTCCAGGGACTGCAGGGCCTCGGCGCAGCTCACATAGCCCCGCTCGGTCGTGCGTTCGAACATGGCGGCGAGACGCAGGACGCCGTCCGCATTTCCGCGGTAGGCAGGACCTACCCAGCGCTCCAGCGTGTCCGAAAACAGGCTCTTGAGACCTTTCGCTTCGATCTGATGGATACGATCGGTCCATGACTTCACGAAAGGCTCCGGCGCATCGGCACGGGCATTGCAGCAGACGAGACGCCGGATACGAGCGGGGGCCTCAAGTGCGACGCCGAGGCCGGTCATCCCGCCGAGCGAGATGCCCATAAAGTCGGCACGCTCGATCGCGCAGTGATCCATCAGCATCAGCACATCGGATACAAGTTCGGGGAAGCCTATCTTACCGGGAGAAGCGCTGCTCTTGCCGTGGCCGCGCGTGTCATAGAGCAGAACCCGGTGGGTCGCGGCGAGCCAGTCGAGTTGGTCGTTCCAGAGCATGCGGTCGGTAGCCAGGCTGTTCGACAGCACCAGCCATGGTTTCGACGAGGGACCGTCATGCACCCAGCCGAAAAGCTGACCGCCGGGCACGTCCAGCGTGATTTCCATGCAACCCATCCTCGTGGAGCTGTGGCCCGGCTCAAAGGCTGAATGGCGCCCCGGAATGAGGTCCGCGACGGAGGCCGGTAGCGTCAAACATAAAAATTGCGGGAGCTGCATAATCCCGCCATGCGGCGAAGCGGGCTTCTCACATCGTCAAGCATTGAGCTGTGTGACGAATTTCGTCGTCAGATATGCCTCCAGTCCCTCGATGCCTTGCTCGGATCCATAGCCGGAGTCCTTGACGCCACCGAACGGAGTCTCGGGCATCGCCAGACCTTGATGATTGATCGAGACCATCCCGCTTTCCACCCCCGCGCTGATCGCCGCGATCGTTTTGGCCGATCTGGTGTAGGCATAGGCGGCCAAGCCGTAGTTCAGCCGGTTTGCCTCGGTGATCGCTTCGTCGGTCTCGGAGAATCTGGCGATCGGCGCCAGAGGCCCAAAAGGCTCCACATTCATGATCTGGGCATCGATAGGCACATCGACGAGGACCGTAGGCTCGAAGAAGAAGCCATTGTTGCCGATGCGGCGGCCACCGGTGAGAACCTTGGCCCCCTTTGCCACGGCGTCGCCGACAAGATCTTCGATCGCCTGCAGTCGCCGCGCCGTAGCGACCGGTCCCATCACCGTTGCGGGATCGAGACCGTCGCCGACCTTGACCTGCCGGGCGAGACTGACGAACTTGTCGACGAAATCGTCATAGACCCTTTCCTGCACCAGGAAGCGGGTCGGAGAGGCGCATATCTGCCCAGCATTACGGAACTTGGCACCGCCCAGGAACTTTACCGCCACATCGACGTCCGCGTCGTCGAAGACGATAGCGGGTGCATGTCCGCCGAGTTCCATCGTGTTGCGCTTCATATGTTGTCCGGCCAGCGCAGCGAGTTGCTTGCCCACAGGAACCGACCCCGTAAAGGAGATTTTGCGGATCGCCGGATGCGCGATCAGATGTTCCGATATCTGGGCGGGCTTGCCGAAGACGAGATTGAGCACGCCGGCGGGTACGCCGGCGTCAGCAAACGCTTTGACCATCATTGCGCAGCTGGCCGGGGTTTCCTCCGGTCCCTTGATGACGATGGTACAGCCGGCGGCGAGCGCTGCCCCAATCTTGCGGACTGCCTGATTGACCGGAAAATTCCACGGCGTGAAAGCAGCGACCGGGCCGACCGCCTCTTTCAAAACGACCTGATTGACGTTCGGCGCACGAGCGGGAATGACGCGTCCGTAAGCCCTTCGGCCTTCTTCGGCGAACCAGTCTATGAGATCGACGGTAGCGTTGAGCTCGAGCTTGGCCTCGACTGTCGGCTTGCCTTGCTCGATGGTCAGCACCGTGGCAATCTCGTCCATCCGCTGACGAACCAGGTCTGCCACCTTGCGCAGCACCTTTCCACGCTCGAACGCGGACACCTTGCTCCACGAGCGAAATGCCGACAACGCCGCCGCGGCCGCGCGATCCAGATCGTTTCGATCGCCATGCGGCACCGACCCAATTGTTTCGCCGGTAGCCGGATTGATCACATCCTCGCTGTGGCCACTGCCGCCTTTGGACCACACGCCATCAATGTAGAGCTGTACATCAGGATACAATTTTAGCTTCCCCCGGAGGAACATCGGCTAGGCGCTAGGCTGGTTATTCTGCGCCCGATTAAATTATCCGTCGCTCCGACCGTAGTCGCCGCCGCCTCACCACCCCAATTATTTTTGATTGCGTTGTGCAGTATGGATGATGATTTGGATGCTGGTTGATACGGCGCGAAGGTGCCGGCGGCGTGGGAGACCAGCTCTTCCCGGCTTGCACCCCGCTTGGCTTACAAAAATGCACTGGATAGACATATGTCAGGCGCCAGCGGCCCATCCATCGTCGAACGGGGCCGTTTGGGACGGGCGGTACCGCTGGTTGGCTACTCGTTCGCGGACGCCCGCAGCCGTGGCGAGTGGTCGAGGCCTGGCTTCATGCCGTTCCAGACTGTGTTCGGCGACTCCAGTCGACGATCAGAATGATCTGGCGCTCGATATCCGACGCCGGATTGGTCCAGGTTGCGAGCCGCGACGCAGTTCGCTCGCCACGCGGACGCATCATTGTTGCGGTTGCGGAAACGTTGTCGGAATTTTCGCGGCGCAAGCAACTCGACCGACATCAACAAAGGTATCTCCATGCGTATTGCCGAAATCAAAGCCTATGCAACCTCGTTTCCGCTGCCTAAGGATAGCGGCGTAACGCTCGGGATCGGCCGCCTGCTGAAACGCGATGCTGTGGTGGTCAAGGTGACCACAACCGACGGCATCGTCGGCTGGGGCGAATCGCACCATGGCCGCAGTCCGTCAGCAATCGCGCATATCGTCCAGACGACCTTGCGAGACCTGGCGCTTGGGGTCGACGCGACCGATGTCATCGGGCTTTGGAACAAGATCTACAAAATGCAGCTCCGCACCCATGGGCTGGGCGCCGCCGTGGCCATGGCGATGAGCGGCATAGACATGGCGCTTTGGGATATCCGTGGCAAGCTTACCGGCTGGCCGCTGTACCGCCTGCTGGGAGGTTCATCCCGACCGGTGCCAGCCTATGCCGGGGGGATCGCGCTCGGCTACCAGGAACCGGGATCTTTGGTCGAGGAGGCGAGCAAGTATATTGAGGCCGGCTATCAGGCCTTGAAGCTGAGGGTGGGCGACACGCCCAAACGCGATCTTTCCCGCGTGCAGGCCGTCCGTAAGGCTTTCGGCGACGACCTCGTCATCATGGTCGACGCCAATACCGGTTACACAGTCGACGATGTGCGACAGGTTATGCCGGGCTTCGAGGATGCGGGCGTCGCTTGGCTGGAGGAACCGTTTCCTGCACATGACTACCGCAGTTATCAAAGCGCTACTACGCTCGGACGTGTTCCTCTCGCGGCCGGGGAGAACCACTTTACCCGCTTCGAATTCCATCGGCTGATAGAAGACGGTGCGGTTGGAATCATCCAACCCGATCTCTCCAAAGCCGGCGGCGTGACAGAGTCGCATCGGATAGCTGCGCTGGCGTCGGCGTGGAAGCTGCCAATCCATCCGCATACCTCGATGACCGGCCTGAACATGGCAGCCACGGTCCATTTTCTGTCCTCCATCGAGAACTCCGGCTATTTCGAGGGCGACGTCTCCAAAGGCAACCTGTTTCGCGATCAAATGGTCGACACGCGCATCACGGTCGATAAGGATGGATACGTCAGGCCCATCGATAAACCTGGCCTTGGCATCGAGATGGACGAAAGCTTTCTGCTAGCGCATCCATTCATCGACGGACCGAGCTACGCCACGTCGTAGTTTGTTCGTTTGCCACACAAGTCGCGATCGAGACAGGATCGACATCCTCAGCCGGGTTCGGCACTGCTATTCAGGATCGAGAAAGCGAAGATCTGTTTGACGATGTCGCAGACGTGGACGGCGGTCGTCGGTGTTCCTCGGTCCTTCACTTTTGGGCGCAGAGCGCCCGAAGGCCTGCCCTCCTATGGCTGCCGGAACGTCAGAGCCTTCGATATTCATAGCAATCTCTGACTTCGCAGTTGTGCTATCAGCGTTAGCGTCGCAGGCGATCGTTCGTCCCGGCGGAATACCGCCGCCAGCGCGGCCGGTGCTGTCGGCAGGTCGATGTCGACATAGGCGACGCCCGGGAGTTGCAGGCAGCGGCAGGCCTCCGGCACTATGGATACGCCGAACCCGGCCGCGACCAAGGTTATGGCGGTGAAAAAGTCGGGGGTATGGTGCACGACCTTCGGCGAAAACATGCCGTGCTCGGCCACAGCAGCCAATGTCGGATAAAGCGCCTCTCCGCCGGTATATGTCGGCATCACGAATTGCTCCTGCCTCAGCGCCGAGGGCGGTATTTCGCGTAGCCGCGCCAGGGGGTGTACCTTGCCGAGCGCTGCCGCGACGCTGCCGCGCGAAATGACGAACCCTGTGATGGCGTCGGGATAGGGAGGACGGCTCGACAGGAACCCCACGTCAATCATCCCGTCGGTGAGACTTGTGAGCTGGCGCGCACCCTCGAGCTTGTGCAGCTTGAGTTCGACGCGTGGATGCATGTCGCGAAACCGGGCGACGACTTCGGAGACGATGCCCGAACAGGCCGCAGACGATACGTAACCGACGTTGATCTGCCCGACCTCACCGCGTGCCGTCTGGCGTGCGACGAGTTCGGCCCGGCCGGCCTGTTGCAACGTCAGCCGCGCTTCATCGAGAAAGATCGCGCCGGCATCCGTCAGGCGAACAGTGCGCTTGTTGCGCAGGAAAAGTTGGACGGATAGCGACCGTTCCAGTTCGCGGATCTGCTGGCTCAGCGAGGGCGTCGCGATTTTGAGCCGCTCGGCCGCCCTTGTGAAGTTCAACTCCTCGGCCACCGCAATGAAATAACGAAGCTGTCTGAGTTCCACGGCGAGCTCCTTCGGTATTAGGTTTTTCCTAACACGATAGCCTGCCTTGCGTCTTGATCAAGCAAGGTCGCCTGCGGTCTCATGAAGGTCAGCCAGCACCCGCGAGACAGCAGCGAGCCAAGCATGGGCCTTAACATCGTTGAAAAGATACTTGCACGTGCGAGCGGTTCGCCCTCCATTGCCGTGGGCGATGTCGTTGTCGTGAACGTCGACACGGTCGTGCTTTACGACAGCAATTTCTTTCCGGTCTACTGGCGCGATCCGCTGAAGATCGCGGATCCGGAGAAGCTGGTCGTGGCTTTCGACCATCGCGTGCCGGCGCCCGATCGCAGTTGCGCCACCGCACAGACCGTCGGACGCGAATTCGTGAGGAAGTTCGGCATACGTCGCTTCCACGACGTCGGCCGAGATCAGGGCATCGCGCATGTCATCGTGGCGGACCGGGCACTCGCACTGCCGGGCACCGTACTCGTCTGCTCGGATTCCCATACAGGCAGCGGCGGGGCCTTCAACTGCGCCGCGCGCGGCATCGGCGGTCCCGACGTCATCTACGCAGCGATAACCGGCCAGACCTGGTTTCGGCTGATGCCGACCATCCGCTACGACCTGATCGGTCGGTTACAGCCAGGCGTCGCCGCGAAGGACCTTTTCCTGTGGCTCGCCAACGAGTTCGGCGACCACTCCGGCTACAACCTGGAATTCGGCGGCGATGCGCTAACAAACCTGAGCCTGGACGCGCGCCGAACCGTTACGACGATGGCGACGGAACTGAATGCCGAGTTTGCCGTGTTCGAGCCGGACGGCGTTCTGCTCGACTACGTTCGTGAGCGCAACGAGGCAGCGTTCGAGCCTGTCCATGCCGACGCCGACGCGGTCTATGCACATCGCCGCACGCTCGACCTGTCGAAGGTCGAGCCGTTGGTGGCGAAGCCCGACAAGCTCATCGGGAACTCCGTCGGGGTCAGCCAGCTGGCCGGCCAGCGCATCGATCAGGCATTCATCGGCTCCTGCGCGAACGGCAATCTGGAGGATTTGGCGATCGCCGCGCAGGTCGTGGCCGGGCGCCGCGTCGCGCCCGGTGTGCGGTTCCTCGTGACGCCGGGCTCCCAGGAAATCTATCGCCAGGCGTTGAAGGCTGGTTATGTCGAGGCGCTGATGGATGCCGGCGCGATCGTCACGCCGGCGACCTGCGGCGCCTGCGGCGGGGGCCATATGGGCGTTCTCGGGCCAGGCGAGATCTGCATCACCGCCAGCACGCGCAACTTCAAGGGCCGCATGGGCGATCCGACCGCGCAAATCTACATGGGCTCGCCCGCCACCGTCGCCGCTTCAGCGGTCGCCGGGACGATCATGCACCCCGGCGAGTTCCTCGGGCAGGAGCCGGCGCAATGATTGCAGGACGCATCTGGAAATTCGGTGACGACATCAACACTGATCTGATCATGCCAGGCCCGGCGCTCTATCTGCCCGAAGCCGAGCGCGTCCGCTACGTGTTTCAGGCGAATCGACCGGGCTGGGTAGACATCATGCGCCCGGGCGACATCATCATCGGACGCCGCAGCTTCGGTGTCGGCTCGAGCCGACCGGCGGCGCTGTCGCTGCGTAATCTCGGAGTGGGATGTCTGATTGCGGAATCGATAAACTCGCTGTTTTTCCGGAACTGCGTAAATTTCGGGCTGCTTGCACTCGAATGTCCGGGGATTCATGACGCGTTCGAGGAAGGCCACATAGCCGAGATCACGATCGAGGATTTCCGGGTTCGCAACCGGGAGACAGGCGTCGAGCTTCAGGCTGCGCGCGTTCCGGACCAGTTGGTCAGACTGATGCTCGGCGGTGGCGTACTGCCCCTGCTGGAGGCCGAAGGGCTGGTCTCTCCGGAGATGCCGGCCGAGGAATCGTCACGGGGAGCTTCCCCGTCGATGTAGCAGTTCAAGGGAGGAACACATGAAGATCCGACTTCTTGCGGCAGTCGCCGCGCTTGCCGCGATGACATTGCCTGCGTCCACGCAGTCCTATCCAACGCGCGACATCACGATGATCGTACCTTTCAACCCGGGGGGCGTCGTCGATCCGGCCGCCCGCGCTTACGCCAGCGAACTAAGCAAGATCCTCGGCGTCGGCGTGAACATCGAGAACCAGCCGGGTGGGTCGGGTACGATCGGCGCGACTGCGGCGTTATCCGCCGCGCCCGACGGATACACGATCGGCTATGTGACGGCCAACATCCTGTCCTACCAGCCCATCATCAATCCGGATTTCATCTACAAGACAACCGACGACTACACGGTGATCGGCAAGACGGTCGAAACGCCGTCGATCCTCGTCGTGAAGACAGACGCGCCATGGAAGACGCTGGAGGAATTCCTCCAGGCGGCGCGCGACCAACCCGGCAGCATCCGGGCAGCCGTCTCCGGTCTGCGCACCGCGGGCGACCTGTCGATGCAGGAACTCAACCTGGCATCGGGTGTCGAGGTGCCGACGGTGCCGTTCACGGGCGGAGGCGGCGAGGCGCTCGTGGCATTGCTGGGCGGCCGCGTCGAGGCACTGGTCGGCACCACGACGAGCGCCAAGGGGCACGTCGATGCAGGAGACGTCCGCGTGCTGGCGGTCTTCAAAGACGGGACGTTCGACAATTTTCCGGATGCCCAGCCGACGGTGCAGGCCGGCTACGACGCCAAAACGCCGCAATCCTTCTATGTCGCCGTTCCTAAGGGGGTCCCAGACGACGTCAGGCAGAAGCTCGTCGACGCGACCGCAAAGGTGGCCAGCAGCGAAGAATACAAGTCGTTCCTGGCCGTGAACGGCTATGTGGTCACCGCCAAGGGACCCGAAGACGCCATTGCCGAATTGAAGTCGGACGCCAAGCGCTATGCCGACCTGGTTGCCTACATGGAAGGGCAAGGCGTCCAATGACGGACAGGATCGAAAGATGGCGCCAGCGGCGCGGGTGGCTGATCGCCATCGGCGCCGCCGGATGCGCGCTTGCCGTGGCCTATACCACCTACGGAATGGCGACATTGCGTCTCGGCACGCTGTCGCGGCCGGGCGCGGGCATCTTCCCGATAGCGGTCGGCGCCATACTGCTGCTGACCGGCGCCATGCTGGTCGCACACGCTCGGACAATTCCGGCGTCCGAGCGCGTGGACGTTCCGGAAGGAGCCAGCCGCGTGCGCGCCCTGACGCTGATCGGTCTTTTCATCGCCTACGCGGTATTGCTGCCGACTCTCGGCTTCATCACGTCGACCTTCGCCTTCCTGCTGCTGGCGTCCCGCAGCATCGGGGGAGCGTCATGGTTGCGCTGCGCCGTCCTCGCGGCGGCGGTATCCGCCGGTGCGTTCTGGCTGTTCGCGAACCAGCTCCACGTGTCGCTGCCGCGCGACGCATTTCTCGACCTGCTCTAGGAGGCGGCAATGAGTGCGATTGAAGGTCTCCTTTACGGCTTCGAGGTCCTGTTCACCTACCAGAACATCCTGGCGGCCCTGCTCGGTGCGCTGATCGGCACCCTAGTCGGTGTCCTGCCGGGCATAGGTCCCGTGGCTGGCGTCGCCATTGTTCTCCCGATCACCTTCAGCTTCGGCCCGGTGACCGGGCTGATCATGATGTCCGGCATATTTTACGGCTCCATGTATGGCGGTTCGACCACGGCGATCCTCATCAACATGCCCGGCGAGGCGGCCTCCGCCGTCACGGCGATCGATGGCTACCAGCTCACGAAGAAGGGCCGCGCGGGCGCGGTCCTGGCCATCGTCGCCGTCGGCTCCTTCGTCGGCGGCACGCTATCGATCATCGGTGTCATGCTGTTCTCGCCGCTGCTGTCGCAGACGGCGATCTATTTCGGTCCCGCCGAGTTCTTCGCGCTGACGGCCGGCGGCCTGCTCGCCATGGCCCGCATCTCCGGCGGGGCTTTGGCATTCGGCCTGTTCTCGATGGCGCTCGGGCTGTTGCTGGGCACGATAGGGCAGGAGGCGGTCACGGGAGCAAGCCGCTATACGTTCTCGCTGATCAGCCTGGCACAGGGCATATCGATCGTTCCTGTCGTCGTCGGTCTATACGGCATCGCCGAAATCCTGATCGTGTCGGAGGATCTGGCTCGCCGCCCGAAGGCGGTTTCGGTGCGCCTGCGCGACATGCTCCCGACGCGCGAGGAATGGAAGCGGGCTATCACTCCATGGATACGGGGAACTGGGGTGGGATTCGCCTTCGGTCTGCTTCCCGGGCCTGCCGCGACGCTGGCCAGCTTCGTGTCCTATCGCGTGGAGAAGGCCGTCTCGAAGAACCGCGACGAGATCGGCGAGGGCGCGATCGAAGGCGTGGCCGGACCGGAGACCGCGAACAACGCCGCAGCCACGGCGACGATGGTGCCGCTGCTGGCACTCGGCATCCCGTTCGCGCCGATCACTGCGCTCTTCATCGCCGCACTGATGGTCCAGGGGGTCCAACCAGGCCCTCTGCTCATCAGCCAGCGGCCAGACATCTTCTGGGGCGTGATCGCGTCGATGTATCTCGGCAACGTCATGCTGCTCGTCCTAAACCTACCGCTGATCGGTCTGTGGGTGAGCATTCTGCGCATCCCGCTCTACCTGTTCCTTCCGGGCATCCTCGTGCTGACCATCATCGGCACGTTGAGCGTTCACGGCAGCATGTTCGATGTCGTGGTGCTGCTCGGATCAGGATTGCTGGGCTATCTGCTGAAAAAAGCGGACCTGCCGCTGTCGCCTCTTATCGTCGGACTGATCCTTGGGCCAGCCATCGAGAAGAATTTTCGCGAGGCGCTTTTCCTGAGCCAGGGCGACCTCGGCTATCTGTTCTCGAGCTGGCTAGCGATCGCTATCTGGATCATCGTCGCGCTGATACTTGCGAGCGATCTGCGAAGGACGTTCGCCGGCCGCCGTTTCGCCGAGGCCGCCAAGCAGGCGGAGCTCGAATAGATGAAGCTGCTCGCGTTTCGTGCCGACGGCGTGTTGTCATACGGCATCGTCGAGGACGACCAAGTCATTGATGCCGGCCGCCACTTCGGCGACCGCTGGCCGGATCTGACGGCGCTCCTTGCCGACCCGGGCGGATGTCGTGCGCTGAAAGAACTCGCGCGCGGCTGCCCCAGCGATCACCCGCTTTCCGACGTGGAGATCGAGCTGCCCGTTTCAGACGCTGCTGCGATCTTTTGCGTGGGCAAGAACTATCACGGACACGCGCTGCTCGATCCGAAGGAGATACCGGCCAATCCGTCGATATTCCTTCGATTGAAGCGGTCCTTCGTGCCTGCCGGTCGGCCTGTGCTAAGACCACACCTTTCCGGCAGCTTCGACTACGAAGGCGAGCTCGCATTGGTGATCGGCGCGGGCGGCCGCCACATCGCGGAGGCCGACGCGCTTTCGCATGTCGCCGGATATACCTGTCTCAACGAAGGCAGCGTCCGGGATTTCCAGCTCGGCCATTCCGTCTCCTCCGGCAAGAACTTTGCCTCCAGCGGCAGCATCGGTCCGTGGATCGTGACGGCCGACGAGATCGGCGATCCCTCGAACCTCCACCTGACAACACGCGTCAATGGCGAGCGGCGCCAGTCCTCGGGCCTCGACCGCATGATCTTCGGCATTCCCAAGGTGATCTCCTATATTTCCGGGTTCACCGAGATCAGGTCGGGCGACATCATCGCCACGGGCACGCCGCCCGGTGCCGGCTTCACGCTGGATCCCAAGCGCTGGCTCGAACCGGGCGATACGGTGGAGGTCGACATCCCGGGCGTCGGCCTGCTGAGGAGCCCCGTCGGCGCCGAAGGTGAGCGGGAGGCCTGATCCGTGCGCCTCGTGACGTTCCAGCACGGCGGATCGATCCGCGCCGGCCTGCTGACCGGCGATACCCACCTGCTCGATCTCGGGCACCCGGCATCGAGGGCCGGCTTCGCCGGCAGCCGGCCCCATCTGATGTCGCTGCTCGAACTCTGCCCGCAGCGCATGATCGATGTGTTGTCCGCAGCCGACGTCGACGCGCCGGAAGCGCTGCTGCCGGTCGCGGACGTGCGCGTCCTTGCACCTCTGCCAAGGCCGAGACGGATTTTCGGCATCGCCTTCAACTATCGTGACGCCTTGGCGGAACGAGGACTGCCCTTGCCGGACGCTCCACGCGTGTTTCTCAAAACAACGGATACGGTCATAGCGCCGGGCGAGCCGATCGTTCTGCCCGCAGGGGCCGGCGGCATCACTTACGAAGCTGAACTGGCGGTCGTCCTGGGCGCTGCGGCCGAAGACATCGACCCGGGCGAGGCGCTGAAGACCGTGGCCGGCTACGCTGTCTTCAACGACGTCAGCGCGAGCGAGATCATCAGGCGGGACGGCAATTTCGATCGTGGCAAGAATTTTCCGACCTTCGGGCCGTTCGGTCCGTGGCTCGTGACGGCGGACGAGGTGCCCGACCCGCAGGCGCTCACCATCGGATTCCGCCAGGATGATACGGTCCTCCAGCACTCGTCGACCGCCGAAATGCTGTTCGGCGTCGCGGAACTCATCGCCATCCTCTCTCGCCGGCAGCGTCTGCTGCCCGGCGACGTAATCGCGACAGGCACGCCGGCCGGGGTAGCCGCCATGCGCGAGCCGCCAACCTGGCTTTGCCCGGGCAGCATGGCAACCGCCTGGGTGGAAGGACTGGGTATCCTGTCCAACCCCGTGCTCTCCGGAAATACAGCATGAGTGGACCCGTCGTCCTGTTGACCGATCCTATCCACGCAGATGGCGAGGCCATGTTGCGAGCCGCCTGCGTTGCCGTCATAACCGCCCCGGATGCGCGTCCCGAGACGCTGCGAGCCCTCGTCGGCGATGCGGACGGCCTGATCGTGCGCTCACGCCTGCCCTACGACATCGTCGACCATGCACCGCGGCTTCGCGGCATCGTTCGTCACGGGGTCGGACTCGATTTCATCCCGGTCGCCGCTGCTCAGGCAAAGGGCGTCGCCGTCGCCAATCTGCCGGGCAGCAACTCGCAGTCGGTTGCCGAGTACTTCTTCTCGGCGCTGTTCCATCTGAGGCGGCCAATCGGTGAGATCGACAGGCTCCACCGGGAAAAAGGATGGGCTGCCACCCGCGACCATGCCGGCGGTTCGGCCGAAATCGGCCGCACGACACTGGGTATCGTCGGCGTCGGTGCCATCGGCAGCCGCATAGCAGAGATCGGCGCGCACGGCTTCGGCATGACCGTCGTCGGCGCCTCGCGGAGCCGCAGCCCATCGGCCGGGATGATTCGCCATGTCGATCTGCCGGAACTCTTCGAGACGGCCGATGCGATCGCGATCTGCACGGCGTTGACCGACGAGACGCGCGGGCTCATCGATGCCGGCTTGATTAGGCGCATGAAGCCTTCGGCCGTACTCGTCAACATTGCTCGCGGCCCGGTCGTGGATACACAGGCGCTCCTCCAGGCTCTCATGGCGAAAAGAATCGCTGGGGCGGCGCTCGATGTGTTCGACGCGCAGCCGCTGCCCTCCGACAGCCCGCTGTTCCGATGTCCGCGCCTGCTGCTCACGCCGCACGCCGCCTCCCTGACGGCAACCGGCCTGCGCACCATCGGTATCGCCGCAGTCGAGGAGATGTTGCGCATCCTTCGCGGCGAGACGCCGCTCAATCTCGTCAAGAGGATCGATTCATGAGCCGCATTCGTTCCGTCACGCCCATCCCGATCTCCTTTCGTGTGCCAGAAGGACAGAACGTGACGCTGGGCATCGGCCGCGCCGTCAAGCGCGACGCGGTTCTGGTCAAGGTCGAGACCGACGACGGGCTCGTCGGCTGGGGGGAAGCCCATCACGGCCGTTGTCCCGGCGCTATTGCCAAGCTGGTCCAAACGACACTCGGCGAGCTTGTTGTCGGCATGGATGCCCTCGACGTCGCGGGCATCTGGAGCAAGGTTTTCCGGATGCAGCTCGCCAGCCACGGCATGGGAACGGCGGCCGCGCTCGCACTGTCAGGGCTCGACATGGCGCTTTGGGATATCCGGGGCAAGGCGATCGGCTGGCCGATCTATAGGCTGCTGGGCGGTTCCTCGAAGCCAATCCGAGCGTATGGCGGCGGGATCGCTCTCGGGTGGCAGGATCCCAAATCGCTTGCCGAGGAGGCGCTCGGCTACGTCGCGCAGGGCTACACCGCGCTAAAGCTGCGCGTGGGCGACACGGTGGCTCGCGACATCGCCCGCGTGCGCGCTGTCCGCGAGGCGGCGGGCGACGCGGTCGAACTCATGGTGGACGCCAACACCGGAGCGAACACGGAAGATGTCCGCCGCGTCATGCCGGCCTATGAGGAACTCGGCATAGCATGGTTCGAGGAACCCTTCGCGCCGCAAGACTTCGCCGCCTATCGCTATGCGTCGACGCTCGGGCGTGTTCCGTTCGCAGCGGGTGAAAACCATTACACGCGCTACGATTTCGCGCGGCTGGCAGAAGACGGCGTGGTCCGCGTCATGCAACCCGACCTGTCGAAGTCGGGCGGCTTCACGGAGACCATGCGGATCGCGGCGATCGCCTCGGCGTACAAGATCCCCGTCAATCCGCACACGTCGGCGACGGGCTTGAACATGGTGGCAAGCCTGCACGTCCTAGCGGCGATCGACAATCCCGGCTTCTTCGAAGTCGATCTCGCCCGGCACAACCCCTTCCGCGACCATGTGTGCGGGTCGCCCTATGAACTGGATGCCGATGGACGCATGTTGCCCAAGGAGGGGCCGGGGCTCGGCGTGGAGGTCGACGAGGATTTCGTCGCCCGGCATCCGCTGATCGATGGACCCTGCTACGTGTAGCGGGACATCCGAGCGACATATCGGCGGAGCTCGTTTCCGCACACAGGGCCAGATCTCGCTGGAGCTTCGAGCGATGTAGGGACGTATCATGGTTGTGGGCCCGACAGTACTCGCTGCGCTTCGGATCGTCACGCGATGGACAGCCTGGCGGCTCGGTTCCCAGACGCAGTTCGGTGCGCCCTGGTCCGAACTCGCGGCAGGCGCGGAGCGCATCGCTACCGGGGCGTGAACTGCGCTGCGCGGTCAGCGCCGGTTGGCTTCCAGGGCGCTGAACTCGGGTTAACGCTGGGCTATCATTGAAAGCGTGAGTCGGATTCAAGGATTGGCAGCTTCAGGAGGCTTCCATGGACCTTGGGGATCGGCCGCGGCTTCGCGTGCTTCTGGATCATTTTGCGGATTTG
>QFCS01000210.1_pt1 | contig 40423 bp, 39 predicted proteins | sample 3576561 | NCBI WGS metagenome assembly QFCS01 | reverse complement strand
GAGGACAACAAGCACAAGATCATGTTCGAGAACCTGACGCCCCTGTTCCCCAAGGAACAGATGCGACTGGAACGCGACATCAAGAGCGAAGAGAACATCACCGGCCGCGTGATCGACATCATCGCCCCCATCGGCCGCGGCCAGCGCGCGCTGATCGTGGCCCCGCCCAAGAGCGGCAAGACGGTGATGATGCAGCACCTGTGCCACGCCATCACGGCCAACCACCCCGAGGTGGTGCTCATGGTGCTGCTGGTCGACGAGCGCCCCGAGGAAGTGACCGAGATGCAGCGCACCGTGCGCGGCGAGGTCATCGCCTCCACCTTCGACGAACCGGCGGCCCGCCACGTGCACGTGGCCGAGATGGTGATCGAGCGCGCCAAGCGCCTGGTGGAGCTGGGCAAGGACGTCGTGATCATGCTCGACTCCATCACCCGCCTGGCCCGTGCCTACAACAACGTGCTGCCCTCCAGCGGCAAGGTGCTCACCGGCGGCGTGGACGCCAACGCCCTGCAACGGCCCAAGCGCTTCTTCGGCGCGGCCCGCAAGATCGAAGAAGGTGGTTCGCTGACCATCATCGCCACGGCCCTGGTCGACACCGGCAGCCGGATGGACGAAGTGATCTTTGAAGAATTCAAGGGCACCGGCAACTGCGAAATCCACCTGGACCGCCGCCTGTACGAAAAACGCGTGTTCCCCTCGATCCAGCTCAACCGCAGCGGCACGCGCCGCGAGGAATTGCTGCTTCAGCCCGAAATTCTGCAAAAAACCCGCATCCTGCGCCAATTCATGTACAACATGGACGAAATCGAGGCGATGGAGATGGTGCTCAAGAGCATGAAATCGACCAAGAACAACTCCGAATTCTTCGACATGATGCGTCGGGGCGGTTAAGGCTATAATCCAAGGCTTTGCTAATTGCGGCAAGTACAACGAAACGGTTTCGTTGCGGCTGCGGCACCTGAACTGAAAGAAACGCCATGAAAGACGGTATCCACCCCAACTACCGCGAAGTCTGCTTCCAGGACCTCTCCAACGGTTTCAAATTCGTGACCCGCTCCTGCGCGAACACGAAAGAGACCATCAAGATGGAAGACGGCCGCGAGCTGCCGCTGTACAAGCTGGACACCTCCAGCGAGTCGCACCCCTTCTACACCGGCACGCAAAAAAGCGTGGACAACATGGGTGGCCGCGTCGAGCGCTTCCGCAACCGTTACGCCAAGACCGCCAAGTAAGCGGCGTGTGCCCGGGCTTTTCCCGGGTGTTCGCACCTTGCTCAGAAAAGCAGCCCGATCCGGCTGCTTTTTTTTCGCCCCTGTATATTCGCCGCAGTGAACCAGCCCACCCCCGCCATCGTCACCCAGTCGGCCGTGCGCCGTCTGCCGCGGCTCGCGCTCATTCTGTTCTGCGTGGCCTATGTGCTGCCCGGTTTCCTCGGCCGCGAGCCCTGGAAGAACGCCGACGTGTCCGCATTTGGCGTGATGCTGGAAATGGCCGCCGGCCACAGCGGCTGGTGGAGTCCCCAGGTGCTGGGTCTGGCGGTCGAAGAAGCCGGTCCCTTGCCCTACTGGCTGGGCGCGGCCTTCATCCGGCTGCTGCCCTTCGTCTCACCCGATTTCGCGGTCCGCATCCCGTTTGCCTTGCTGCTGGCACTCACGTTGATCTGCACTTGGTACACGGTGTACCACCTGGCACGCCAACCCGCCGCGCAACCGGTGGCCTTTGCCTTCGGTGGCGAAGCACAACCCACCGACTACGCGCGCGCCTTGGCCGATGCAGGCCTGCTGGCACTCATGGCCTGCCTCGGTCTGGCCCAGCTCTCGCACGAAACCACGCCTGACCTGGCCCGCCTGGCCTGGGTGTCGCTGCTGCTGTTCGCGGCGTCGCGGCTCGCGCATGCGGGCAGCCGTCGGCCGCTGCGCAGCGTGTTCGCCTGGGGTGTCGCCGTGCTCGGGCTGGTCTTCAGCGGCGCGCCCTGGATCGCGGTGCTGCTGGCCAGTGGACTGCTTCTGATTCTGTGGCTCTCGCGCCGCACGCCCCCCTCGTCCGTTCCGCAGACCGACTGGTTGCTGGAGGCACCTGTCTCGGGGCGCGACCCGTTGCTGTCGGCGGCGCTGTCGCTGGTGGTGGTGTTCGTTGTGGCGATTTACCTCGGTCAAGTGCCCGCCCCGGCCCTGCAAACGCCTTGGGCCGAAGTGCAGTGGCGCAGCTGGGGCAAGCTGCTGGTGTGGTTCACCTGGCCCGCCTGGCCGCTGGTGCTCTGGACCCTGTGGCGCTGGCGCCACCAGTTGCTGCGGCCCCATGTGGCGCTGCCCTTGTGGGCGGCGCTGGTGAGCGTCGCGGACAGCGCGCTGTCGGACGAACGGGATCGCGCCCTGCTGTTGGGCCTGCCCGCGCTGGCTTCGCTGGCGGCCTTCGCCCTGCCCACCCTGCGCCGCAGCGTGGCTGCGCTGGTGGACTGGTTCACGCTGGTGTTCTTCTCGGGCTGTGCGCTGGTGATCTGGGTGATCTGGCTGGCCATGCAGACCGGCGTTCCCGCCAAGCCCGCCGCCAACGTCGCCCGCCTCGCGCCCGGGTTCGTGCCCGAGTTCTCCTTCCTGCTTTTCGCCGCCGGTGCGATCGCGACGGCCGCCTGGCTCTGGCTCGTGGCCTGGCGCGTCGGCCGGCACCGCCAGGCGCTGTGGAAGAGCCTGGTGCTGCCCGCGGCCGGCAGCACGTTGTGCTGGCTGTTGTTGATGACGCTCTGGCTGCCTCTGCTGGATTTCGGCCGCAGCTACGGCCCGATCTCGCGGAGCATCGCGCGCCTGGTCTCGCCCCAGAGTTGTGTGCTGGTCGATGGCCTGAGTCAGGCGCAGATCGCGGCCTTGCAGTACCACGGCCGCCTCGAGTTGGTGCGCACCGGTGCCTCGGATGAAAACCGGTGCCGCGGCCTGGTGGTGGATCCCGAGAACCAACGCTCGCTGGACCAGCGCGTCGACCTCACGCAATGGGCTTTCAAGGCCACGGTGCGTCGGCTGACCGACAACAAGGAAAGCCTGCTGGTCTACCAGCGCGTCAGCCGCTGACGCGCTCGCGCACGCGCGACGGGGGCAAGGCAATCGCGAAAGTCGAGCCTTCGCCCAGGACGCTCTGCACCTCGATGTGGCCGCCATGGCGCTGTGCCACGTGCTTGACGATGGCCAGCCCCAGGCCGGTGCCGCCGGTTTCCCGCGAACGGCTGCGATCCACGCGGTAGAAGCGCTCGGTCAGGCGCGGCAGGTGTTCTGCGGCCACGCCCGGCCCCGTGTCGTTGACGAAGAACTCCACCCAACCGTCCGCACGCCGCCGCCAGCCCGAGCGGATGCGTCCGCCGCCCGGCGTGTAGCGCACCGCATTGCTCATCAGATTCGACATCGCGCTCAGCAACTCCGTGCGGGCACCCGAGACCCAGAGATCGGGGCCATCCAACGGTTCGATGTCGTGCGGCGTGGCGGCAATCGCGTGCGTCAGTCCCCTCGCCTCGGCCACCACATGGTTCAGCAGCTCGTCGGCATCGATCCACTCGCCCGGCCCGGGTGCGGGACTGCCTTCCAGCCGGGAGAGGGTCAGCAAATCGCTAACCAGGGTCTGCATGCGGTGGGCCTGCTGGCTCATGAGACCGAGGTAACGCGTGCGGTCCGCCTCTTCCAGCGGGATGCTCTGCATGGTCTCCACAAAGCCGCTGAGCACCGTGAGCGGCGTGCGGATCTCGTGCGACACGTTCGCCACGAAGTCGCGCCGCATCGTCTCGGCCAGCTGCACGGCGGTCACATCGCGCGTGATCATCAGCTTGCGCTTCTTGCCATAGGGGTGGATCTGCAGCGAAATCTTGGTGGGCTGCGACGGCCGTGGGCCGGGCCCGTCGATCTGGATCTCGTGGCCGAAATCGCCCCCCGCCAGGTACGCGGTGAAGGCCGGGTTGCGCACCAGATTCCTCACGTACTGCCCAAGATCGCGCTGGGGGTCGAAGCCGAGGTGGTTGGCGGCGGTGAGGTTGGACCACTCGATGCGTCCGGAAGAATCGAGCAGCACCACGCCATTGGGCGAAGCCTGGATGGCTGCCAGGAAATCTTCCAGGCGCGCGTCGCTGCTCTGCGCCTTTTTCTCCAGCTTCTTGATGACCTTGCGGCAGCGCTCCACGAGCTCGCCCCATGCGCCGCTGAGATTGGGGGCCCGGGTCGCCTCGCCCTTGTTGAGCCAGCGCATCACGCGCCGCGCCCTCAGGCCATCCACGAAAGACCACACCAGGGCGCCCACGAGGCCGCCAGCGAAGGTGATACCGGGCGACTCATGGGCCCAGCCCCAGACCGCTCCCAGAGCGACCAGGAGCAGCAATTCAATGGCACGACGGGTCATGCGGCCGGGATCGGGGCGCCTTGAGCCGGTTTTCCGGTGTGATTCATCGCCGTGAGGCGGTAGCCCGCGCCGCGCACCGTTTCCACCATGCCGGACGCTTCACCCAATGACTCTCTCAATCGCTTGACGTGCACGTCCACGGTACGCTCCTCGATGAACACATGGTCTCCCCAGACCTTGTCGAGCAGCGTACCACGGGTGTGCACCCGCTCGGCGTGTTTCATCAGGTAGTGCAGCAGCTTGAATTCCGTGGGCCCGACCTTGAGTTCCACACCCCGGAAGGTCACGCGGTAGGTGGCGGCATCCAGCGCCAGTTCACCCACCTGCACCGAGTCGTTCACGATCTCGGGGGCCCGGCGGCGCAGCACGGCGCGGATCCGCGCGAGCAGCTCCTGGGTGGAGAAGGGCTTGGTGATGTAGTCATCGGCACCGGCATCCAGGCCCTGCACCTTGTCGCTCTCGTCGCTGCGCGCGGTGAGCATGAGGATGGGCACGGTCTTGGTGCGTTCGTTCTTGCGCCACTGGCGCGCCAGCACGGCGCCGCTTTCGCCAGGCAACATCCAGTCGAGCAGGATCACGTCGGGCAGCACCGCATCCACCTCGCGCTGGGCAGCGGCGCCATCGAACACCACAGTGGGCGCGAACCCGTTGTGGCGCAGGTTGACCGCGATCAGTTCGGCGATGGAGGGTTCGTCCTCGACCACGAGAACGCGTGGCAGCTTTCTCATCCGACCACCGACTCCACGGCCGACATGGGCACGTGCCGCACGTCTTCACCCTTGACGATGAAGATGATCTGTTCCGCGATGTTCTTGGCATGGTCGCCCACACGCTCGATCGACTTGGCCAGGAACAGAAGATCCAGGCTGGGCGAGATGGTGCGGGGGTCTTCCATCATGTAGGTGATGAGCTTGCGCAGGAAGCCGTTGTACTCGTGGTCAATCGCGTCGTCGCCCTTGATGATGGCCACGGCCATGGCGGTGTCGAGGCGCGCGAACGAATCGAGCGACTTGCGCAGCAGCGCGGCGGCCAGGTCGGCGGCCATGCGCAGCTCCGAGCTGGGCAGGTTGCGCGGCGAACCATTCTGGATGATGGACTTGACCATGCGAGCGATGCGGGCCACTTCGTCACCGGCGCGCTCCAGGTTCTGCGTGGTGCGGGAAATGGCCATCAGGAAACGCAGGTCGCGGGCGGTGGGCTGGCGACGGCCGATGGTGGAGATGATCTCGTGATCGATCTGCACTTCCATCTGGTTGATGCGGTTTTCGTTCTCCATCACCTGCTCGGCCGATTCCAGGCTCATGTGGATCAGCGCATAGACCGCCTGGTGCAGCTGGGACTCGACCAGGCCGCCCATTTCGAGCACGTGCGTGGAAATGGAGTTCAGCTCGGCGTCGAACTGGCTGGAGATGTGTTTGTCGGTCATGTAGGGCCTCCTTGGGTCGCTGAATGAGCGGGCTCAGCCGAAACGGCCCGTGATGTAGTCTTCCGTCTCCGTCTTGTTCGGCTTGAAGAAGATCTGCTCGGTCGAACCGAATTCGATCAGCTCGCCCAGGTACATGTAGGCGGTGTAGTCGCTGCAGCGAGCAGCCTGCTGCATGTTGTGCGTGACGATGGCGATGGTGTAGTCCTGCTTGAGCTCGTGCACCAATTCTTCCACCTTGCCGGTGGAGATCGGATCCAGCGCGGACGTGGGTTCGTCGAGCAGCAGCACCGACGGCTTCACGGCCACGCTGCGCGCGATGCACAGGCGTTGCTGCTGGCCGCCGGAGAGCGACAGGCCGCTCTGGTTGAGCTTGTCCTTGACCTCGTTCCAAAGGGCCGCCTTGGACAGCGCCCATTCCACCCGATCGTCCATCTCGCCGCGGCTGAGATCTTCGTACAGCTTCACGCCGAAAGCGATGTTGTCGTAGATCGACATCGGGAACGGCGTGGGCTTCTGGAACACCATGCCGATGCGCGCGCGCAGCAGGTTGATGTCCTGCTTGGAGTCCAGGATGTTCTGGCCGTAGAAATTGATTTCGCCCTCGGCGCGCTGGCCGGGGTACAGGCTGTACATGCGGTTGAGCGTGCGCAGCAGCGTGGACTTGCCGCAACCCGAGGGGCCGATGAAGGCGGTGACCTTGCGCTCCTCGATGTTCATGTTGACGTTCTTCAGGCCCTGGAACTTGCCGTAGAAGAAGTTCAGGTTGCGCAGCTCCAGCGCATTCTTGGCGGTGGCCGTGGCGGCCGAGGCAGTGGCGGTGTTGGGCATGGTCGGTTCCGTGTCGGGTATTCGGTTGTGCGGGGACGGGGCTCAGCCCGCCTTCTTTTCGCGCAGGAAGACCCGCGCCACGATGTTGAGGGCCAGCACCGAGAGGGTGATCAGCAACGCGCCCCCCCAGGCCAGTCGAATCCAGTTGTCGTAAGGGCTCAGGGCGAACTGGAAGATCACCACTGGCAGGTTGGCCATGGGCGCACCCATGTCGGTGCTGAAGAACTGGTTGTTCAGGGCGGTGAACAGCAGCGGCGCGGTTTCGCCGCTGATGCGGGCCACGGCCAGCAACAAACCGGTCATCACGCCGCTCTTGGCCGCGCGCAGCGTCACCAGCGTGGCCACTTTCCAGCGCGGCGCGCCCAGGGCGAAAGCCGCTTCGCGCAGGCTGCCCGGCACCAGGCGCAGCATGTTCTCGGTGGTGCGAACCACCACAGGCACCGCGATCAGCGACAGCGCCAGGCTGCCGGCCCAGCCGGAGAAATTGCCCAGCGTGGCCACGGCGATGGCGTACACGAACAAGCCCAGCACGATGGAAGGGGCCGACAGCATGATGTCGGTCACGAAACGCGTGAGCTCGGCGGTCTTGCTGGTATCGCCGTACTCGGCCAGGTACACGCCGGCAAAGATGCCGATGGGCGTGGAGACCAGCACCGAGAAGCCCACCATCATCAGGCTGCCGACGATGGCGTTGGCCAGGCCGCCGCCATCCGTGCCCGGCGCCGGCGTGGACTGGGTGAACATGTTCCAGTCCAGCGCGGCCAGGCCGTTGCTGAACAGCACGCTGAGGATCCAGAGCAGCACGAACAGGCCCAGCACCATGGCGCCCATGGACAGGGTCAGGCCGATGGCATTGGCGCGCTGGCGGCGCTTGTAGAGGCGGTGGTTGAATTCCATGGTGTGGTGTCTCAGAGACCTTTGGCCTTTTCAGCGCGCAGCAGCATGATCTTGGCGGCCGACAGCACGATGAAGGTGATGACGAAGAGCAGGAAACCGAGGGCGAACAGGGTGGAGAGGTGGAAGTCGGCCGCTTCACCGAACTCGTTGGCCAGCGTCGAGGCGATCGAGGTGCCGGGCGAGAACAGCGAAGTCGGCAGGCGGTTGGCGTTGCCGATCACGAAGGTCACGGCCATGGTCTCCCCCAGCGCGCGGCCCAGGCCCAGCATGATCCCGCCGATCACGCCTTTTTGCGTGTAGGGCAGCACAACGCGGCGCACCACCTCCCAGGTCGTGCAACCCAGGCCATAGGCCGATTCACGCAGGATGGGCGGCACGATCTCGAACACGTCGCGCATCACCGCGGCAATGAAGGGCAGCACCATGAAGGCCAGCACGATGCCGGCGGCCAGGATGCCGATGCCGTTGGTGGCACCACCGAACAGGGGCCCGATCAGCGGCATCGAGCCCAGCAGGCCTTGCATGCCGGGCTGCACGTAGTCGGCGAACAGGGGTGCGAAGACGAACAGACCGAACATGCCGTAGATGATGGACGGCACGGCCGCCAGCAACTCAACGGCCGTGCCCAGGGGGCGGCGCAGCCAGACGGGGCAGTTTTCGGTCAGGAAAAGCGCGATGCCGAAGGCCAGGGGAACGGCAATCAGCAAGGCGATGCCGGCGCTGGCCAGCGTGCCCACGATGGCGATCGCGGCGCCGAACTCCTCGTTGACGACGTCCCATTCGACACGCCAGACGAAACCCAGGCCGAACTTCTGGAAAGCCGGCCAGGCATTGACAAACAGGGAAATGATGATGCCCATCAGGGCGACCAGCACCAGCAGCGAGAAGCCCTGGGTGACCCGGTGAAAGAAGATGTCCTCGATGCGTTGCCGTTTGGCAATCGACACCATGCTGGGATTCCCGGACGCTGCCGGCGCAGATTTCGAACTCATGGTTGTTCCCACGCTCATGTTGACTCCGTATTGTGATCCTGAGAACAACGGGATCCGCCGGCCAGCCCTTTCCAGCCGGCGGATGTCATCGGACAAGTCGGTTGCTGATTACTTCTGGATCTGCGACCAGACCTTGGAACGGATCTCGTTCGTCAGGCTGTCGGGCAGGGCCACGTAGTCCAGGTCGGCGGCCATCTGCTTGCCGCTCTTGAAGGACCAGTCGAAGAACTTCAGCACTTCGGCGGACTGGGCCTTGTCGGTCGGCTGCTTGTACATCAGGATGAACGAGGCGGTGCTGATGGGCCAGCTGTCGGCGCCCTTGGCATCGACCATGGACACGCCCATGCCCGGCACGCTGAACCAGTTCACGCCAGCAGCCGCGGCGGCGAACGACTTGTCGTCCGGGCTCACGTACTTGCCGTCCTTGTTCTGCAGTTGCAGGAAAGGCATGTTGTTCTTCTTGGTGTACGCGTATTCCACGTAACCCAGCGAACCCTTCACACGGGTCACGTTGGCGGCCACGCCTTCGTTGCCCTTGCCGCCGACGGAGGAAGCGGCCGGCCATTTCACGGCGGCGCCCTTGCCCACCTTGTCGGCCCAGTCCTTGCTCACGGTGGACAGGTAGTCGGTGAAGTTGAAGGTGGTGCCCGAACCGTCCGAGCGGTGGATGACGGTGATGGCCTGGTCAGGCAGCGCTTTGCCGGGGTTCAGGGCGGCCAGCTTGGGGTCGTTCCACTTGGTGATGGTGCCCAGGAACATGTCGGCCAGCACGGGGCCGGTCACGCGCAGTTCGCCCGGCTTGAAGCCTTCGAGGTTGATCACGGGCACCGTGCCACCAATGATGGCGGGGAATTGCACCATGCCGTCTTTGTCGAGGTCTTCACCGGAGACAGGGGCATCGGTAGCACCAAAGGCCACAGTTTTGGCCTTGATCTGGCGGATGCCACCCGAAGAACCGATGGACTGGTAGTTCAGGCCAACGTTGGTTTCCTTCTTGTAGGCCTCAGCCCACTTGCCATAGATCGGGTAGGGGAAAGAAGCGCCTGCGCCGGTGATGTCGGCGGCCAGTGCGGAACCCATGCCAGCGGTCGCCATGGCGGCTGCGGCCACGGTCTTGAGGAAAATTCGTTTGTTGATCATGAAGTGACTCCTAGCGGTTGGGGATTCAGAACAAGGAGGACTTTAGGCAGGCAATATGACATCCATGTGACATCGAACGCTTGTCACACAACAGGCGATCATTCCTGAGACCACCGACAGGCGGCGCTTCACGGCCATGCGTCACAATCCGGGTTTTCCCGCTCAATCCAGCCCCTGGGGCCACCCCTCGGCCCCGCGCCGTCGTCTCGCATGCAAAACGGAACCCTCCTCGCCGCCATCGACCTCGGCTCCAACAGTTTCCGGCTGGAGATCGGCCGTTACCACTCGGGCCACATCGAGCGCATCGAATACCTGAAGGAAACCGTGCGCCAGGGCACCGGGCTGGACGAGGAAAAGAACCTCAGCCAGGCCGCCATGGAGCGCGGCTGGGAGTGCCTGGCACGGTTCGCCGAGCGGCTGCACGGCTTCAAGAAACAGCAGGTCCGGGCCGTGGCCACGCAGACCCTGCGCGAAGCGAAAAACCGCGACGAGTTCCTGCGCAACGCCCAGGCCATCCTGGGGTTCTCGATCGACGTGGTGTCGGGCCATGAAGAAGCCCGCCTGATCTACCAGGGCGTGTCCCGCCTCCTGCCCCACTCGGACGAAAAGCGCCTGGTGGTGGACATCGGCGGGCGCTCGACCGAGATGATCCTGGGCCAGGGCTACACGGCGCGCGCCATGGAGTCGTACCGGCTGGGCAGCGTGGCCTGGTCCACGCGCTACTTTCCGCGCGGCCAGTTCACCGCATCGGCCTTCAAGACCGCTGAAGTGGCGGCCAAGGCCGTGATCGACGAGGCGCTGGACAAATTCCCCCCGCCCGAATGGACCATCGCCTACGGCTCCTCGGGCACCGTGGGGGCGGTGGCCGACATGCTCGCGGCCAATGGCTGGGCCTCCGGCGTGGTCACGCGCGCCGGGCTGGACTGGCTGACCGAGCGGATGATCAAGGCCGGCAGCGCCGACCAGTTGCGCCTCGAGGGCCTGAAGGACGACCGCCGCCCAGTGATCGGCGGGGGTGTGAGCGTGCTGCGCGCCATCTTCGACCTGTTCGGCATCGAGCAGATGGTGCCGGCCCAGGGCGCGCTGCGCCACGGTGCGCTCTACGACCTGATCGATCGCGACACCGACGGCGGCGACGTGCGCGAGCGCACCGTGCGCTGGCTGGCCCACCGTTTCTCGGCCGACGATGTGCAGGCCCAACGGGTCAGCGAGGTCAGCACCGCCCTCTTCGCCCAGATCGCGGCGCTCGACGCACAGAACGAGCGCTACTCGCAGAAACTGGCGTGGGCGGCACGCCTGCACGAGATCGGCACGCACATCTCGCACGAACGCTCCCACCACCACGGCGCGTACATCCTGGACAACATGGATGCCCCGGGCTTTTCCCTGCCCGAACTGCACCGCATGAGCCAGCTGGTGATGGGCCAACGCGGCAAGCTGCGCAAACTCGAAGACGCCCTGATGGACGAGCTGTTCGCCAAGCAGCTCATGGCGCTGCGCCTGGCCGTGCTGCTCTGCCACGCGCGCCAGATGCCGGAGTACCAGTCGGTCAAGCTGAGCTACAAGTCGCGCGCCTTCAAGCTCTCGACCAACCCGGGATGGGCCAAACGCTACCCGCAGTCGGCTTGGCTGCTGGGGGAAGAAGTGGTGGCCTGGCAGAAGTCGGCCTGGAAGTTCACGGCGGACATCCGGTAGCGCCCACACTGTCACACAGCTGTCACTATTTCGAGGTAGATGGGAAACGGTATATACGGTTTATACTCCGGCCCCTTTTGTCATCCCCGGAGTGCATTCATGGCCAGTCAGAGCAACAAAACCAGCCCCAAGAAACCCAAGCTGGTGCGCGACAGCTTCACCATCCCCAAGACCGAGTTCGCCGCCATCGACCAGCTCAAGACCCGTGCGATCGCACTGGGCTCCAGCGTCAAGAAAAGCGAACTGCTGCGCGCTGGTTTGATGGTGTTGCAAGGCCTGAACGACGCGGCCTACAAGGTGGCCCTCGCTGCCGTGCCCACGCTCAAGACGGGCCGCCCGACGGTGACCGACAAGCCGGCGGCCACCAAGCCCGTGGCAAAGCCCACCGCCAAAAAGGCCGCGAAACCCGCGACCAAGGCGATTGCCAAGCCGGCCGCACCCGCTGTCGCCCAGCCTGCGGCCAAGGCGGCATCCCCTGCCGCCAAGCCCGTGGCCAAGAAAGCAAGCGCAAAAAAATCAGCCCCCGCACCCAAGGCCGCCGTCAAGCGCCCGGTGGTCCGCCGTGCGGCACCCGCCAAAAAAGCCGTCTGATCAGATCAGCTCGGGCGTCTGCACCGTGACCACCACGGTCTGGCCCACGCCATCGCGCTCGCGGTGGCGCAGCCACCACACGGCGCCCTTCTTCACCGAACAGTCCTCTTCGGTCAGGCCCAGCAGGCGGGCCACCACGCGCCCCAGCGTGGGCTGATGGCCGACCACCACCACCGGCGACTTGCCATAGGGCCATTGCACCAGCTCCAGCAAGGCCAGCGGGTCGCCATCGGGTGAGAGGTCGTCGCGCAGCTTGTACTTGCGGCCCAGCGCCAGCACCGTCTCTTCACAGCGCACCGCCGGGCTGCTCCAGATGCGAGCGCCATCGGGCAGTTGCCGATCCAGCCAGGCGGCCATGCGGGTGGCCTGTTTTTCGCCGCGCGGGGTCAGCCGGCGCGCCAGATCCTGGGGATCACCGGGTCGCCCGGTCAATGGCTCGGGGTGGTCGTGCGCCTCGGCATGCCGCCACAGAATCAGGTCCATGGTCCGGTTTTCCATGTCGTCAGCCTTTGCTGCCATACAGGGCCATCAGGCTGGCCTGCGCCGAATGCAAGGTGATGCGGCCCCGGCCGTTGCCGTTGGCCCCGGCGGGCACGTAGCTGCCGTCCGGCCGCAGCAGCCAGGCGTCCTTGGTGTCGTGCAGGTAGGCCTGCAGGCACTCGTCGATGATGCGATGGCGCAGCGCGTTGTCGGTCACGGGCCACGCGAGTTCGATGCGCCGCAGCATGTTGCGGTTCATCCAGTCGGCGCTGGAGAGCCAGAGCTCCTCCACCTCGCCGGTGCGGAAGTAGAACACCCGGGAATGCTCCAGCAGGCGCCCGATCACCGAGCGCACGTGCACGTTGTCGGTGAAGCCCGGCACCTGAGCGGGCAGGATGCAGGCGCCGCGCACGATCAGGTCGATCTTCACGCCCTGCTGCGAGGCCACGGCCAACGCACGCGCCATCGGCTCGTCGGTCAGGGCGTTCATCTTCAGGACGATGCGCGCGTCCTGCCCGGCCTTGGCGGCGGCACCTGCGGCCTCCACCTTGTCGAGCATGGCCTTGTGAAGATGGAACGGCGCGATCAGGGCCTTGTTGAGCTTGGGCAGGCGGTTCTGGCTCGCCAGGTGCAGAAAGATCTGCTCCAGGTCGGCGGTGAGCGCGTCATCGGCCGTGAGGTAGCTCAGGTCGGTGTAGAGGCGCGCCGTGCCGGGGTTGTAGTTGCCGGTGGACAGGTGGGCGTAGCGGCGCAGGCCCGTGGCCTCGCGGCGCGTGACCAGCAGCATCTTGGCGTGCGTCTTGAGGCCCACCACGCCATAGACCACCTGGGCGCCCACCGACTCCAGCCGCTCGGCGTAGTTGATGTTGGCCTCTTCGTCGAAGCGCGCCTTGAGCTCCACCACCGCCGTCACTTCCTTGCCACGGCGCACGGCTTCGCGCAGCAGGTTCATCAGCTCCGACTTGGCGCCCGTGCGGTAGATGGTCTGCTTGATGGCCAGCACATCGGGGTCTTCCACCGCTTCGCGCAGGAAGCCCAGCACCGCATCGAAACTCTCGAAGGGCTGGTGGATGAGCACGTCGCCCTGCCGCAGGCGCTCGAAGTACGACTGCCCGGGTGTGAGCTGGGCCGGCCAGCCCGCGCTGTAGGTCTCGAAGCGCAGCGCGGGTGCTTCGACCTGGTCGATCAGCTGGTTCAGCCGCACGAGGTTGACCGGGCCGGGCACGCGGTACAGCGCCCGCTCGGTCAGCGCGAACTGCTCCAGCAGGAAGTTGGAGAGGTGGATCGAGCAGCCGGCCGAGACCTCCAGCCGCAGGGCCTGGCCATAGTGGCGCTGCTGCAAGCCCTTGCGCAAGGCGGTGCGCAGGTTCTTCACCTCTTCCTCGTCCACCGCCAGATCGGAATGGCGGGTGACACGGAACTGGGAAAACTCGGTGACCTGGCGTCCAGGAAAGAGGTCGTTCAGGTGCGAACGGATCAGGCTGGAGATGGAGACGAAGTGCGTCTGTTTGGAGCCTTTGACCGGTGGCATGCGGAAGAAGCGCGGCAGGATGCGCGGCACCTTCACGATGGCGATCTCGTTCTCGCGGCCGAAAGCGTCCTTGCCCGTGAGGCGCACGATGAAGTTGAGCGACTTGTTCGCCACCTGCGGGAACGGGTGGGCCGGGTCCAGCCCCACCGGCATCAGCAGCGGCTGCACTTCCTTGATGAAGAACTCCTTGACCCAGCGGCGCTGGCGCGGATTGCGCTCGCCGTGCGAGATCAGCTTGATGCCCTTCTTCTCCAGCAGCGGCAGCAACTCGTCGTTGTAGATGGCGTATTGCTGGGCGACCAGCGAATGCACCTTGTCCGAGAGCTGTTCGTAGGACAGCGAGGTGAAGGGGCCGCGCTGTTCGTTGGCCCGCGCCGCCGTCAGGTGGGGCGCCACACGGACTTCGAAGAACTCGTCCAGGTTGCTGGAGACGATGCTCAGGTAGCGCAGGCGCTCCAGCAACGGCACGTCGGCCCGGCGCGCCCAGTCCATCACGCGTTCGTTGAAGGCGAGGATGCTGTGATCGCGATCGAGGAGGGGTAGCTTCTGATGCAGGGTGTTGCCGCTCATGGATGCCGCTGGAATCGAAGGGTTCGCCTGCTGCCCGCCGCTCCCGGCCGGTGATCCCTGGCGCACCATGTGTCGATTATTCAACGATTGGATGACGTTTGTGTGACAGTACCGTGCCATCCACCTCCTTCATGGCGCGAACCGCGGACCTCGGTCGGCGGGGCCGGGGCAGGACGCTGAGGTGGGACACGAACAGCGTCGCCGCCCGCCCCCATCCGAACTGGAGGGCGCGATCCCGCGCTTCGTGGCGTTTGACCTTGAGCGCGTCCTTCCAGGCCTCGCGCAGATCGTCGCGCAGGGCACCGGCCCCGCTGTTGCCAATCACCTGCAGGGGGCCGTCCACCGGATAGGCGGCCACCGGCACGCCACAAGCCATGGCCTCGAGCATCACCAGGCCAAAGGTCTCGCTGCGACTGGGAAACACGAACACGTCCGCCGCCGCGTACACCTGCGCCAGCTCATGGCGGGGCAGCACCCCGAGCCAATGCACATTCGGGTAGCGCTGGCGCAACGCCGAGGTCAACGGCCCCACACCGCACACCACCTTGCTGCCAGGCAGGTCCATGCGCAGGAAGGCATCGATGTTCTTCTCGTAGGAGAGGCGGCCCACGAACAAGCTGACGGGGTGCGCCAGCGGCCCCAGCGGCGCATAGCTGGTGGGTGGGTCCGTCAGCGAAAAAAGGCGCGTGTCCACGCCGTGCGTCCAGGCGCGCAATTGGCCAAAACCCCGCGCCTTGAGCATGTCGAGCACGCCCTGCGTGGGCACCATCACGCCACTGCTGGGGCGGTGGAAGCGGCGACACAGCGCGTACCCCCACGACACGGGGATGCCCAGGGCTGCGTGCAGGATCTCGGGAAATTTGGTGTGGAAGGCGGTGGTGAACGCCAGTTTGCGCCGCAGGCAGTGGCGCCGCGCGGCCCAGCCCAGCGGACCCTCGGTGGCGATGTGGATCGCGTCCGGTTCGGCCGCGTTGATCAATTCGCGCATGCGGCGGCCGGGAAACAGCGCGACGTCGATGCCTGCATAACCAGGGCAAGGCCTCGTGCGGAACTGGCCCGGATGGATCACCACCACCTCGTGGTCGCTGGCCTGCAGCTGCCGCGCCAGTTCCACGAGCGTGGTCACCACGCCGTTGACCTGGGGTTGCCAGGCGTCGGTCACGATCAGGATTTTCATGCGATGCGTCTCCCCCTGGCGAAAGCCGACTCAGGACGGTTGGCCCTCGGTCTGCGGTTCTGGCGACCGCTCCTCGTGGGACAGCGGCGTTGTGGCCTGCTCGCTCCAGTGCACCAGCTCGAGGCGGCCATCCAGATGCTCCACCAGCGCGGTCAGGCTCTCCACCCAGTCGCCGTCGTTGCAGTACAGCGTGCCGTCGATGTGCCGCATTTCCGCCCGGTGGATGTGGCCGCAGACGACGCCCTGGTAGCCGCGCGAGCGGGCTTCGGCCGCCACCGCGCGCTCGAAATCGGTCACGTAGTTCAGCGCGCTCTTGACCTTGTGCTTGAGGTACTGCGAAAGCGACCAGTAGGGCAGGCCCAGGCGCGCGCGCAGCGAATTGAGGTGGCGGTTCAGGCGCAGCGTGAGCTCATAGGCGTTGTCGCCCAGGTAGGCCAGCCACTTGGCGCACTGGATCACGCCGTCGAAGTGGTCGCCGTGCACCACCCACAGGCGTTGGCCGTCGGCCGTGGTGTGCACCGCCTCGTTCGCGACCTCGATGCCGCCGAAGTTGTGGCCGTCGAACTGGCGCGCGAATTCGTCGTGGTTGCCCGGCACGAATACCACGCGGCAGCCCTTGCGCGAGCGCCGCAGCAGCTTCTGCACCACGTCGTTGTGCGCCTGCGGCCAATACCATTTGCGGCGCAGTTGCCAGCCGTCGATGATGTCGCCCACCAAGTACAAGGTGTGGCTGGGGTGGTGCTTGAGGAAATCGAGCAGCGGCCGCGCCTGGCAACCCGCGGTGCCCAGGTGCAGGTCGGAAATGAAAACGGCCCGGTAGCGGGCACGTTCGGAAGGTTCCTGCGCGTCGTCGTCGCTGCCGCCACCGGCGGCCCAGACGCCGCCCGCCTGCGGCAGGCCGGACTTCACCGCCCAACCGCCCAGAACGTCGAGCGCGGCTCGCATCAGGCCCCCAGGAAATGCTTGCGGTAGCGCGCCGGCAGGTCCGAGATGCGCATCAGCATGGGCAGATCGGCCGCGTTGAAGTCCGGGTCCCAGGCCGGAGGGCCCAGCACCTTGGCGCCCAGGCGCAGGTAGCCCTTGATCAGCGCGGGCGGCTCCACGTCGAGTGTGTCGTCGAGCTGCTCGATCGGCAGTGGCAGGCGGGGCCGCACGTGGCAGTCGATGGGCGCCAGGTGCGTCGCCTTCACCTGCCGCCAGATGCTGGCCGCCGCATGGCCCCCGCCCACCATGCCGTGCGGGCCTTCGTGCTGCATCGGGATGCTGGCGCAGCCGATCATGGTGTCGAGCTGGTTGCGCACCATGAACTCGGCCAGCGCGCCCCACAGCGCCATGATCACGCCACCGTGGCGGTGATCGGGGTGCACGCAGCTGCGGCCCAGTTCGACCATGCGCTCGCGCACGGCGCGCAGGCGGGTCAGGTCGAATTCGGTGTCGCTGTAGGTGCTGCCCACGCGCTTGGCCTGGGCCGGGGTCAGCACGCGGTAGGTGCCGATCACGCGCTGGGTGGTGGCATCGCGCACCAGCAGGTGTTCGCAGAAATCGTCGAACAGGTCCACGTCGTGGCCGGGCACCTGCTGCGGCAGGCGCGCGCCCATTTCGGTGGCGAACACGTCGAACCTCAGCCTTTGCGCTTCACGAACCTCGTCCAGATGCCGCGCCCAGGAGACGGCGATGCCACCGCTGACGGGCTGCGGCGCTGGCGAGAAAAGCGGGCGGGGATGAAGTGACCCCCGTGGCAACGAGACCGGCGAAAGGTCCAGCGTGGGGGTGGGCAGTTCTTTCATGGCGGGCTCCTGGGTCAGTGCGCCCACCAGGGGCGCGGAGTTGAGTGAAGCTGTGGTCATGAACAGGCAGTGTGCGAACCACGGGTGTCTCCCGCATGGCAATCGCATGAAGTTTTGGTGACAACGGCCCACCCCCAGGGGGCCTGCCAGAATACGGAGCTGTGAACCCCAACCCCGCCCCCCTCCGTGCGCAGTTGCGCTGCCACCCCGCCACGCCCTGCGGTGTGGTGCTGGCGGTGTCGGTGGAGGTCCGCGTCCACGCCGATGGCTTGCGGCTGCGCTACGCGCTGCGGGGGGACACCACGGCCTTGCGCATCCCGGCACCGGCCGCGCCCGTGCCCACCGACGGCCTGTGGCGGCACACCTGCCTGGAGGCCTTCGTGGCCGCCGACGGCGAGGCCGCCTACCGCGAATTCAATTTCTCGCCGTCGAGCGAGTGGGCCGCCTACCGGTTTTCATCCGAACGCCAGCGCGATGAAGCGGCCGAAGCCCACGACCGCGCGTTGCTGCGCCCCCCGCTGGCCCACACCACGCCGCGCGCCCTCACGCTCACCGCGCGCCTGCCGGCCGCCGCCCTGCCCCGCAGCCCTTCCGCGCTGTGCCTGGGCCTGTGCGCCGTGATCGAAGAACGCAATGGTCAACTGAGCTACTGGGCGCTGCACCACCCGAACGAACGCCCCGACTTCCACCACCCCGACGGCCGCGCCCTGCGGCTGGCCGCACCCCTGCCCTGAACCAAGACCCCATGCAATTCGGCATCGAACGTTTCCTGCAAGACCCTGCCCTGCGCGCCCCCTTGAAAGACCGGCGCGTGGCCCTGCTCGCGCACCCGGCCTCGGTCACGCGCGACCTGACGCATTCGCTGGACGCCCTGGCCGCCCTGCCCGACGTCCGGCTCAGCGCCGCCTTCGGCCCGCAACACGGCCTGCGCGGCGACAAGCAGGACAACATGGTCGAGTCGCCCGACTTCAACGACCCCCGGCTGGGCATCCCGGTGTTCAGCCTCTACGGCACGGTGCGGCGGCCGACCGACGCCATGATGGACAGCTTCGACGTGCTGCTGGTCGACCTGCAGGACCTCGGCTGCCGCATCTACACCTTCATCACCACGCTGCGCTACGTGCTGGAGGCCGCCGCGCGGCACGGCAAGGCGGTGTGGGTGCTCGACCGCCCCAACCCGGCGGGCCGCCCCATCGAAGGCCTCACGCTGCGCGAAGGCTGGGAAAGCTTCGTGGGCGCCGGTCCCATGCCCATGCGCCATGGCATGACCATGGGCGAACTGGGCCACTGGTTCATCGCCACGCTCGGCCTGCAGCTGGAGTACCGCGTGATCACCATGGCCGGCTGGCAGCCCGAGGCGGCACCGGGGTTCGGCTGGCCCGAAGGCCGCACCTGGGTCAACCCCAGCCCGAACGCGGCCAACCTGTCGATGGCGCGCGCCTACGCCGGCACCGTGATGCTCGAAGGCACCACGCTCAGCGAGGGCCGGGGCACCACCCGGCCCCTGGAGCTCTTCGGTGCGCCCGGCATCGACACCCGCCGCCTGATCGCCGACATGCAGGGCCTGGCTCCGCAGTGGATCAGGGGCTGCGTCTTGCGCGAGTGTTTCTTCGAGCCCACCTTCCACAAGCACGTGGGCCAGATGTGCGCGGGCGTGCAGATCCATGTGGAGGACCCGACGCACTACGACCACGCGGCCTTCAAGCCCTGGCGCCTGCAGGCGCTGGCGTTCCGGGCCTTGCGGCTGCAGGCGCCGGACTACCCGCTGTGGCGGGATTTCGCCTACGAGTACGAGCACGACCGGCTGGCGATCGACCTCATCAACGGCGGGCCGCTGTTGCGCGAGTGGGTGGACGATGTGTCTGCAGCGCCCGATGTGCTGGACGCCGCGGCGGCGGCCGACGAAGCCGCCTGGGCCGAGGCGCGCCGGCCCCACCTGCTTTACTGAGCGTTCAGAGCCACTTCTGCAGGAACTGGGCGCTGCCCATGGCCGGGTCGAGCTGGTAACCGGCAAAACCGATGCGCTCGTAGAGGCGCATGGCGGGCTGGTTGCCGGACAGCACCTCCAGCGTGAGTTTCACCGCGCCGCGCTCGCGCGCGATGAGTTCGGCCTGGGCCAGCATCTGCTCGGCAATGCCGCGGCCCCGGTGGCTCGCCAGCACGGCCACGTCGTGCACGTTCACCAGCGGCTTGCAGGCGAAGGTCGAAAAGCCTTCGATGCAATTCACCAAACCCACCGCTTGCCCGCCGTCAAAGGCCAGCACGCTGTAGGCCTGCGGCCGCGCCGCCAGGCTGGCCACCAGGTTCGCTTTGGCAAAGGCCGACAACCCCTGCCCCCCACCCGCGGGGTCGCTGGCGTAGGCATCGAGCAGCAGGACCAGCGCCGCCGCGTGCGCGGGGTTGGCGTAGTCGGCGCGCAGCGTGGTGATGCCGGCCGTGGTCACGCCGGCACCTGTGCCTGCACCGCAGCGGCCAGACGCTCGGCGCAGGCCTGGGCCTGCTTGGCGTCACGCGCTTCCACCATCACGCGCAGCAGGGGCTCGGTGCCACTGGCGCGGATCAGCACGCGGCCGCTGTCGGCCAGTTCGGCCTCCACCGCGCGGGTCTCTTCGTCCAGGAAGGTGTTGGTCTTCCAGTCCTGACCGGGCTTGAGCCGCACGTTGATCAGGGTCTGCGGGAACAGCGTCACGTCGGCCAGCAACTGGGCCATGGTCTTGCCGCTGTCGACGCAGGCGTGCAGCACCTGCAGGGCCGACACCAGGCCGTCGCCGGTGGTGTGGCGGTCCAGCACCAGCAGGTGGCCGGAACCTTCGCCGCCCAGGATCCAGCCATGGCGCTCGAGTTCTTCCAGCACGTACCGGTCACCCACCTTGGCGCGCACGAACTTCACGCCGCGCGACTTGAGCGCGACCTCCACCGCCATGTTGGTCATGAGCGTGCCCACCACGCCCGGCACGTCTTCGTCGCGCGCGATGCGGTCCGCCACGATCAGGTACAGCAGTTCGTCGCCGTTGTAGAGGCGGCCCTGGGCATCGACCATCTGGATGCGGTCGGCATCGCCATCGAGCGCGATGCCGTAGTCGGCGCCGTGGGCCTTCACGGCCTCCAGCAAGGCCTGCGGGTGGGTGGCACCCACGTGGTGGTTGATGTTCAAGCCATCGGGCGAACAACCGATCTTGATGACCTCGGCACCCAGCTCGTGGAACACGGCGGGCGCGATCTGGTAAGCCGCCCCATTGGCGCCATCCACCACGATCTTCAGGCCCTTGAGCGTGAGGTGGTAGGCGCAGGTGCTCTTGCAGAATTCGATGTAGCGGCCGGCCGCGTCGTCCAGCCGGCGCGCCTTGCCCAGCAAGGCCGACTCCACCCACACGGGCGGCTCTTCCAGCGCGGCCTCGACCGCCAGCTCCCAGTCGTCCGGCAGCTTGGCACCCTGGGCGCTGAAGAACTTGATGCCGTTGTCGGCAAACGGGTTGTGGCTGGCCGAAATGACCACCCCCAAGCTGGCCCGCTGCGCCCGCGTGAGGTAAGCCACCGCGGGCGTGGGCACCGGGCCGAGCAGCACCACGTCCACCCCCGCCGAGTTGAAACCCGATTCGAGCGCCGACTCCAGCATGTAGCCGGAAATGCGCGTGTCCTTGCCGATCAGCACGGTGGGGTGTGCCTCGGTGCGCCGCAACACGCGTCCCACGGCATGCGCCAGGCGCAACACGAAATCGGGGGTGATGGGGGCCTGCCCGACGGTGCCTCGGATGCCGTCGGTGCCAAAGTATTTGCGGGCCATGTTGCTCCTGTCCTCTCTCTTGTTGTGGGATTCGGGTTCCCGCATTATCGCGGGCGGCCCTGACGGTCAGCTGATTTGCAATGCCTGCCAGACCTTGAGCGCGTCCACCGTGTCACGCACGTCGTGCACACGCACCACGCGCGCACCGCGCTCCACCGCCAGCAAGGCCGCCGCCACACTGGCCGCCGCGCGGTCGGCGGGCCGCTCGTGGCCGGTGACCGCACCCAGTGTGGACTTGCGCGACCAGCCGGCCAACAGCGCATAGCCCAGGGGCAGCAACTCCGCCTGACGCGCCAGCAGGCTCAGGTTCTGGGCCACGGTCTTGCCAAAACCGATGCCGGGGTCGAGCACGATGCGCTCGCGCGCCACGCCGTTCGCCATCAGCACGCCGGCTCGTTCGGCCAGGAAGGCGAGCACGTCGGGCAACACGTCGCCGTCCATGGGGGTCACCTGCATGGTCTGGGGATCGCGGTGCATGTGCATCAGGCACACGCCGCAGCGCGGGTGCGCCGCCACCGCCTGCAGCGCGTCACCGCGCCGCAGGGCCCAGATGTCGTTGACGATGTCAGCCCCCGCGTCGAGCACCGCCCGCATCACCTCGGGCTTGTAGGTGTCCACCGAGATCGGCACGTCCAGGCGCACCGCCTCCCGGACCACGGGCAGCACGCGCGCCAGCTCCTCCTCCAGCGGCACCGCCGGGCTGCCCGGGCGCGTCGATTCACCGCCGATGTCCAGGATGTGGGCGCCCTCCTTCAGCAACTGCTCGCAATGCCGCAGCGCGGCGGCTGTGCCGGCATGCAGCCCGCCATCGGAAAACGAATCGGGCGTGACGTTGACGATGCCCATGACGCGCGGGCTCGTGAGGTCGATATCGAAACGGGTGGTTTGCCAGCGCATGGAAAAACAAAAGAACGGTAGAAACAACAACGGGGCCGAAGCCCCGTATGTACATGAAGAATCCGCGCCGCTCAGGCGGCCGAGGGTGTGGGGTCGGTGGTCACCGCCGGGGTGCCTCCGCTGCCCCCACCGCCACCCACCGAGGGGTTGCGCGGCGTCCAGTCCTTCGGCGGGCGCGGCGGCTTGCCGGCCATGATGTCGTCGATCTGGTCGGCGTCGATGGTTTCCCATTCCAGCAGCGCGGTGGCCATGGCGTGCATCTTGTCGCTGTGCTGCTCGATCAGGTCGCGCGCCAGCTTGTACTGGGCGTCGATGATGCGGCGCACCTCGGCGTCCACCTTCTGCATGGTGGACTCGCTCATGTTGGTGGTCTTGGTCACCGAACGGCCCAGGAACACTTCACCTTCGTTCTCGGCGTAGACCATCGGGCCCAGCGCGTCGGTCATGCCGTAGCGCATCACCATGTCGCGGGCGATGGTGGTCGCGCGCTCGAAGTCGTTCGAGGCGCCGGTGGTCATCTGGTTCATGAACACTTCTTCGGCGATGCGGCCACCGAACAGCATGCTGATCTGGTTCAGCATGTAGTCCTTGTCGTAGCTGTAGCGGTCCTGCGCGGGCAGGCTCATGGTCACGCCCAGCGCGCGGCCGCGCGGGATGATGGTGACCTTGTGCACCGGGTCGCACTTGGGCAGCAGCTTGCCGATCAGCGCGTGGCCCGACTCATGGTAAGCCGTGTTGCGGCGCTCTTCCTCGGGCATGACCATGCTCTTGCGCTCGGGGCCCATGAAGATCTTGTCCTTGGCCTTCTCGAAGTCCTGCATCTCCACCACGCGTGCGTTGCGGCGCGCGGCCATCAGGGCGGCTTCGTTGCAGAGGTTGGCCAGATCGGCACCGCTCATGCCCGGCGTGCCGCGCGCGATCACGCTGGCGTTCACGTCGGTGCCCAGCGGCACCTTGCGCATGTGCACGTTCAGGATCTGCTCGCGGCCGCGGATGTCGGGCAGCGTCACATAGACCTGGCGGTCGAAGCGGCCCGGGCGCAGCAAGGCGGCGTCCAGAATGTCCGGGCGGTTGGTCGCGGCGACCACGATCACGCCCAGGTTGGTTTCGAAACCGTCCATCTCCACCAGCATCTGGTTGAGGGTCTGTTCGCGCTCGTCGTTGCCACCGCCCAGGCCCGCGCCACGCTGGCGGCCCACGGCGTCGATTTCGTCGATGAAGATGATGCAGGGCGCGTTCTTCTTGGCGTTCTCGAACATGTCGCGCACGCGGGCCGCGCCCACGCCGACGAACATTTCCACGAAGTCGGAACCCGAGATGCTGAAGAACGGCACCTTGGCTTCACCGGCAATGCCCTTGGCCAGCAGCGTCTTGCCGGTGCCCGGCGGGCCGACCAGCAGCAAACCGCGCGGAATGCGCCCACCCAGCTTCTGGAACTTGGCCGGGTCTTTCAGGAAGTCCACGACTTCCTTGACTTCTTCCTTGGCCTCGTCGCAACCCGCCACGTCGGCGAAGGTCACGGTGTTGTTGTTCTCGTCGAGCATGCGGGCTTTGCTCTTGCCGAAGCTGAACGCCCCGCCCTTGCCGCCGCCCTGCATCTGTCGCATGAAGTAGATCCAGACGCCGATCAGCAGCAGCATCGGTCCCCAGCTGACCAGCAGGGTCATGAGCAGCGAACTCTCTTCGCGCGGGCGCACGTCGAACTTGACGTTGTTGTTGATCAGGTCGCCCACCAGGCCGCGGTCGAGGTAGGTGGCGGTGGTGCGCACGCGACGGTCGTCCTGCGTGATGGCCACGATCTCGGTGCCGCCCTGGCCTTCCTGGATGGTGGCGCTCTTGATGCGCTGGGCTTTGACCTCGTCGAGGAATTCGGAATACCCCATGTAACCCGAACCCGCCGCGGAGCGCGTGTCGAACTGCTTGAAGACGGTGAAAAGCACCATGGCGATGACCATCCACACGGCGATTTTCGAAAACCACTGGTTGTTCAAGTGCAGCTCCTGGAGACGATAGTGACTGACAAGCTCATATGTTTCCCATTCTAGGACTTTCAAGCCCCCATGCCCCTGGGGCATGACGTGGCAATGTCAATCAAAGGGTTGGCATTTTTCAATGGCGCCAGGGCGTCAAGCCCCTCAACCGACCTTTTTCAGACCCAGTCCCACCAGGAAGGTTTCCGAGGATTTGTCCCGGGAGGCCTTGGGTTTGACCGCCTTGACTGTGCGAAAGGTCTCGCGAAACAGCGCCACCATGGGGTCATAGGCCCCGCCATGGAACAGTTTGACCACCAGCGCACCGTCGGGCTTGAGGTGATGAACGGCAAAATCCACCGCGAGTTCAACCAGATCGGAGATCCGGGCGGCGTCGGTCATGCCGATGCCCGAGAGGTTGGGCGCCATGTCCGACACCACCAGATCGACCTGCTGCACGCCCCGGTCCACCAGGGCCTGCTCCAGCTCAGCCAGCACCGCCGCCTCGCGGAAATCGCCCTGGATGAAGTGCACACCTTCCACCGCCTCCATGGGCAGCATGTCCAGCGCGACGATGGTGCCGTGCAATTCGCCCACGGCCGCCCCGTTCGGGCTGAGCCGGCGGCGCAGGTACTGGCTCCAGGCCCCGGGCGTGGAACCCAGATCGACAACCGCCTGTCCGGGCCGCACCAGCCCCAGCGTGTCATCGATTTCCTGCAGCTTGTAGGCCGCCCGCGCACGGTAGCCGTCCTTCTGCGCCAGGCGCACGTACGGGTCGTTGACGTGCTGGTTGAGCCAGGCCTTGTTGACCTTCTTGCTCTGTGTTTTGACTTTCATGCCCATGAGGGACGCCTGGGGTCTGTGTAAACGATAATTGTCCCATGCCCCAGATCACACTCACCCCCGCCCAGCGCAAAGTCCACCGAGCCGAGGCCCACCACCTCGATCCCGTCGTCCACATCGGGGGTGACGGTCTGAGCGCCTCGGTGAAGAAAGAAGCCGACGCCGCGCTCAAGGCCCACGGCCTGATCAAGATCCGGGTGCTCAACGACGACCGCACCGCCCGCGAAGCCATGCTCCAGACCCTGGCCGACGAGCTGGACGCTGCGCCAATCCAGCACATCGGCAAGCTGCTGGTGCTCTGGCGCCCCATGCCGGAGAAGGAAAAGGTCGTCGACGAGGACCGCAAGCCGGGCCCGCGCGACGTCAAGGTGCTGAAATTCAGCAAGCGCGGCGGCCAGCGCCCCGAGGTCAAGGTGGTGCGCGTGCTGGGCAACCAGCGCCTCACGCCCGGTGGCCAGGTCAAGCGCGCCAAGGTCATGAAAAAGAGCGTGAAGAAGAGCGCGCAATCCCAATAGCCGCGATAGCCTCTGGCTCCCCGTTCGTGCAGGGCCGCGCCTTGAACTTCCCTCATACCGCCACATCTGACAACGCATGAACGACCGAACCGCCCCAGCCACCCTCAATCCCCTGCTCGACTTCAGCGACCTGCCCCGCTTCGATGCGATCACGCCAGCGGCGGTGGGTCCCGCGATGGACCTGCTGCTGCAGGCGGCGAGCACCGCGCTGGAAGAGGTCACGGCCCCCGGTTTTCCCAACGATTGGGCCCGGATTTCCCTCACGCTGGACGTGCCTGCGGAGCGCCTGTCACGCGCCTGGGGCGCGGTGAGCCACCTCAACAGCGTGGCCGACACCCCTGAGTTGCGCGCGGCTTACAACGAGGCGCTGCCCAAAGTCACCGAGTTCTGGACGCGGCTGGGTGCCGACGAGCGCCTGTACGCCAAGTACAAGGCCATGGACCCCGCCACGCTCAATGCCGAACAGGCCCAGGCCCACCACAACGCCATGCGCGGCTTCGTGCTGGGTGGCGCGGCCCTGGAAGGTGAGGCCAAGGCCCGCTTTGCCTGGCTGCAGGAACGCCAGGCCGAACTGGCCCAGAAGTTCAGCGAAAACGCATTGGACGCCACCGACGCCTTTTCGCTGATCGCCACGGCCGACGAGATGGCCGGCGTGCCCGACGACGTGCTCCAGGCCACCGCCGCGGCGGCCCAGGCCGAAGGCAAGACCGGCCACAAGCTCACGCTGAAGATGCCCTGCTACCTGCCGGTGATGCAGTTCGCCCACAGCAGCCCCCTGCGCGAGAAGCTCTACCGCGCCTACGCCACCCGCGCCAGCGATCAGGCCGCTGGCGAGGCCGCGAAGTTCGACAACACCGCGATCATGGGCGAGCTGCTCGCCCTGCGCCACGAAGAGGCCCGCCTGCTGGGCTACCGCCATTACGCCGACGTGTCGCTGGTGCCCAAGATGGCCGAGTCGCCCGAGCAGGTGATCGCCTTCCTGCGCGACCTGGCCGCCAAGGCCCGGCCCCACGCCGAGAAAGACCTGGCCGACCTGCGCGAATTCGCGGCCACCGAACTGGGCCTGAACGATCCCCAGGCCTGGGACTGGCCCTACATCGGCGAGAAGCTCAAGGAGGCGCGCTACGCCTTCAGCGAGCAGGAAGTCAAACCCTATTTCACCGCCCCCAAGGTGCTGGCCGGTCTGTTCCAGATCGTCGAGACCCTGTTCGAGGTCGCGATCCGCCCCGACCAGGCGCCCGTGTGGAACCCGGGCGTGGCGTTCTACCGCATCGAGCGCTCGGGGCCTCAGGGCACCGAGCTGGTCGGGCAGTTCTACCTGGACCCGGCCGCCCGCACCGGCAAGCGGGGCGGCGCCTGGATGGACGATGTGCGCGCGCGCTGGCTGCGACCCGACACGGGCGTGCTGCAAACGCCGGTGGCGCACCTGGTCTGCAACTTCGCCGAGGGGGTGAACGGCAAGCCCGCGCTGCTCACGCACGACGACGTCATCACCCTGTTCCACGAGTTCGGCCACGGCCTGCACCACATGCTCACGAAAGTGAACGAGCGCGATGTCTCCGGCATCAGCGGCGTGGAGTGGGACGCGGTCGAGCTGCCCAGCCAGTTCATGGAGAACTTCTGTTGGGAGTGGGATGTGCTCAAGCACATGACGGCCCACGTGGACACCGGCGAGCCGCTGCCGCGCGCGCTGTTCGACAAGATGTTGGCCGCCAAGAACTACCAGAGCGGCCTGCAGACGCTGCGCCAGGTGGAGTTCTCGCTGTTCGACATGCTGCTGCATAGCCTGCCCGAGCCCGCCGCCAGTGGTGCGGCCATTCTGGCGCTGCAGCAACAGGTGCGCGACGAAGTGGCCGTGCTGCAACCGCCGGCCTACAGCCGCACGCCGCACACCTTCAGCCACATCTTCGCCGGCGGTTATTCCGCGGGCTACTACAGCTACAAATGGGCCGAAGTGCTGTCGGCCGACGCCTACGCCGCCTTCGAGGAAGCGGCGCTGCAAAATGGCCACAGCACGCTGGACGTCGCCACGGGGCGCCGCTATCGTCAGGCGATCCTGGAAGCCGGTGGCAGCCGCCCGGCCATGGAGTCGTTCAAGGCCTTCCGGGGCCGCGAGCCGAGCATCGACGCCCTGCTGCGCCACCAGGGCATGGCTTGATTTGTCCCGTGGCCTGCCGATAGGAACCGCCATGAACGCCCATTGCCCCGCGCCCCGACTGCTTGCCCTGGCCGTGTTGGCCGGCCTGGTCGCCGCCCCCGTGCTCGCGCAAGGCGTCTACCGGATCGTGGGGCCGGACGGCAAGGTCACCTACTCCGACCAACCACCGCCGGCGACCCCCCCGGCACGGCCCGTGGGCGGCACGGCGGCGGGCACCTCCGCCGGCGCAAGCGCCCAATTGCCCTTTGAACTGCGCCAGACCAGCAGCCGCTACCCGGTCACGCTCTACACCGGTCGCGACTGCGCACCGTGCAACAGCGGGCGTAACCTGCTCAATGCGCGTGGCATTCCCTACAGCGAGAAGACGGTCGAGACGCCACAGGATGCTGAAGCGCTCAAGCGCCTCAGCGGCGAGGCCTCTCTGCCCTTCCTGACCATCGGCAGCCAGCAGATCAAGGGCTATTCGGACACCGAGTGGTCGCAGTTCCTGGACGCCGCCGGTTACCCCAAGCAATCCGCCCTGCCCTCCAGCTACCGCCGCCCGGCCGCCACGCCTCTGGTGGCAACGGCGCGGCCTGCTGAAGCGGCAGGTGCGTCTTCTGCCGCGCGCGAGCAACCCGCAGCGCCCTCGACACCGGCCGAAGTGCCCGTGACGCCGCCCCCGCAGAACCCCGCCGGCATCCGTTTCTGATCACCGGGCCGCCTTCGGCGGCGGCCCACTCTCTCAGAACGTCAGCGTCTTCACGCCATCCGGCGTGCCCAGCAGGCACACGCCAGCCTTCTGGTGGGCGAACACCCCCACCGTCACCACGCCAGGCCATTGGTTGACCTGGCTCTCGAACGCCAGCGGGTCGGTGATCTGCAGACCGGTCACATCCAGGATGTGCTGGCCGTTGTCGGTGACCAGGGGAGCGCCATCCTTCATCCGCACCTGGGCGGTGCCGCCCATCTGCGCGAACTGGCGCACCACCCGGGCCGTCGCCATGGGAATCACCTCCACCGGCAAGGGGAAGCGGCCCAGCACCTTCACCAGCTTGGAGTCGTCGGCGATGCAGACGAAGCGGCGCGATTGCGCGGCCACGATCTTCTCCCGCGTGAGCGCCGCGCCGCCGCCTTTGACCATGTGGCCCTGGCCGTCGATCTCGTCCGCGCCGTCGATGTAGACCGAGAGTTCGCCCACGGTATTGGCCTCGAAGACCGGGATGCCCAGCGCCTTCAGGCGCGCGGTGGACGCCTCCGAGCTCGACACGGCGCCCGGGATCTGGTCCTTCATGCCGGCCAGCGCGTCGATGAACTTGTTGACGGTCGAGCCGGTGCCGACCCCCACGATGTCGCCCGGGGTCACGTATTGCAGGGCGGCCTGGCCCACCAGGGCTTTGAGTTCGTCTTGGGTCATTTGAGACAATCGGTTGGAACAACAAGTCGGATTATCCAATGTCGCTTCTTCCCTACGCTGTCGTACGCCCCTTTCTGTTCGGTCTGGACCCCGAAGCCGCCCACGAACTCACCCTGGGCTCCATCGCCCGGCTGCAGCATTCGCCGCTGACCTGCCTGTATGGCGAACCTCGGGTGCACGACCCGTACACGCTGGCGGGCCTGCAGTTCCCCAACCGCGTGGGACTGGCCGCCGGGCTGGACAAGAACGCGCGCTGCATCGACGGCCTGGCCGCCATGGGTTTCGGGTTCGTGGAGGTCGGCACCGTCACGCCCAAGGCCCAGGCCGGCAACCCCAAGCCCCGCATGTTCCGCCTGCCCAAGGCCCAGGCGCTGATCAACCGCCTGGGTTTCAACAACGAAGGCTTGGACGCGTTCATCGCCAACGTGAAACAGGCGCGCTTTCGCCAACAGAAGGGCGTGAGCCCCATGCTGCTGGGCCTGAACATCGGCAAGAACGCCAGCACGCCGATCGAGCGCGCGATCGACGACTACCTGGTCTGCCTCGACGGGGTCTACCCCCACGCCGACTACGTCACCGTCAACATCTCCAGCCCCAATACGCAGAACCTGCGCAGCCTGCAGAGCGATGAGGCCCTGGACGCCCTGCTCGGCGCCGTCGCGGAGCGGCGCGAGCTGCTGGCACAGCGCCATGGCCGCCGCATCCCGGTGTTCGTGAAGATCGCGCCGGACCTGGACGAAACGCAGGTCGAGATCATCGCCACCACGCTGATGCGCTACGGCGCCGACAGCGATGGCGTGGCCACCAGCGCCTTCGGCGTGATCGCGACCAACACCACATTGAGCCGCGAAGCGGTCGCGGGCCTGCCGCACGCCCAGGAAACCGGGGGCCTGTCGGGCGCCCCCGTGCTGCAGGCCAGCAACCGCGTGATCCGCCAGCTGCGCGCCTGCCTGGGCAAGACCTTTCCCATCGTGGGCGTGGGCGGCGTGATGAGCGCGGACGATGCGGTGAGCAAGATCCAGTCGGGTGCCAACATCGTGCAGATCTACACCGGCCTGATCTACCAGGGCCCTTCCCTGGTCTGGGAATCGGCGCGGGCGATCCAGGCCCTGGCCGACAGCTGATCAGGCCAACGCAACCACCTGGTCCGCGATGGCCAGGCAGCTGGTCAGGCCCGGGGACTCGATGCCGAACAGGTTGACCAGCCCCGGCACCCCATGCACCGCCGGCCCCTGGATCACGAAGTCGGCCGCCGGCTCATGCGGACCGCTGATCTTGGGCCGCATGCCCGCATAGCCCGGCTGCAAGGCACCATCGGGCAGGCCGGGCCAGTAGCGGCGGACCTCCGCATAGAACGCCTCACCCCGGGCCGGGTCCACCTGCAGGTCGTCGGCCCGATCGACCCATTGCACGTCCGGCCCAAACTTGGCCTGCCCACCCAGGTCCAGCGTGAGGTGCACGCCCAGACCGGCCAGGTGCTTGTCCGGCTCGGGCGCGGGGTAGATCAGATGCTCAAAAGGGGATCGGCCCGACAAGGTGAAGTAGTTGCCCTTGGCGAACCAGGCCCTGGGCACGTGGTCGGCCGCCAGTCCGCGGATGCGCAAGGCCAGATCGCAGGCGCCGAGACCGGCGGCATTGATCACCGTGCGCGCCCGCAGGCGCGTGCCGTCGACGGTCTGCACATCGATGCCGGCATCGGTTGCCGCGAGGTGATCCACCTGCGCGTGGCACACCACCATGCCGCCCGCGTGCTCCAGATCGCCTTGCAGCGAGAGCATGAGGCCATGGCTGTCCACGATGCCCGTGGAAGGTGAATGCACCGCACCCAGGCACGCCAGCTGCGGTTCGAGTTCACGCGCCTGCTCGCGGTTGAGCAGCCGCAGGTCGTGCACCCCGTTCGCGCGGGCCTTCTCGATGATCGATGGCAACGCCGCCAGCTGCGAAGCCGTGTTGGCCACGATCAGCTTTCCGCAACGCTGGTGGGCAATGCCCCGCTCCGCGCAATAGGCGTACAGGGCCTGCTTGCCCTGAACGCAGAGTTGCGCCTTGAGCGAGCCCGCCGGGTAGTAGATGCCGGCGTGAATGACCTCGCTGTTGCGCGAACTCGTGCCCGTGCCGATGTCGGCTTCGCTCTCGAGCACCATCACCTCGCGCCCCGCCAGCGCCAGGGCACGCGCCACGGCGAGCCCCACCACACCGGCGCCCACCACCAGGGCATCGACCTGTTCGATCGCAGCGCTCATGGGAAGGCCTCAGCGGTGGCGATCCACCAGTTCCTGCACATAACGCGCGGGAATGGCATACGAGATGCCGGAGGGCTGGCTCAGCGCCGACTCGCGCGTGTTCTTGATGAGCACCATGTTCATCACCCCCATCACCTCGCCCGTGTCCGGATCGAACAAGGGCCCGCCGCTGTTGCCCGGGTAGGCCGTGGCGTCGAGCTGGAAGATGTCGAAAGTGCCATTGCGCAGGCTGCGGATGGCCTGCTCGCGCAGCCGCTCTGCCGACGGGCTGGGCAACGCCGCCGAGGTGATGGTGGACACGGTCGCGCGGTGCGTGACGTGCGAGAACCCCAATGAGCCTCCAATCGGAAAACCCATGAAGGCCAGGTCATCGCCCTCTCTCACGCGCCGGGAATCGCCGATCTTGAGCGCGGGCCCGGGCGCGCCCGACACGCGCAGCAGCGTCAGATCGCGCGCCACATCGGTCTCCAGCACCGTGGCCGTGCGCATCTGCCAATCGCCTTGCCCCACGCGCACCTGGACCACCAGCGACGCCTCGTCGGCCTCCGACGGCAGCACATGGGCATTGGTCACCACCAGATCACCGCGCGCGACCAGAAAGCCCGCGCCCCGCAGGTGAAACCGCGGGTTGTCCGTGGTCCTGAACGTGCCGACCAGCACCACTGACGGCTTCACGCGCACCACCGTGTCGGCCAACCCTGCCCAAGCGCCGGCCCCGACCAGGAGAGCGATCATCCCGAGGCCCAAAGCATGGAAAAGGCGTCGTTTCATTTCGCGTCCGCAGGCTCGGCCCGCATCGATTTGACCAGCTTGCGCAACAGATGCCACACCAGCATGACCGGCGGCATGCGCAGCCAATGACCGCGCAGGTACAGGACGAACCGGGCGGTGGGCGTCCACGCATCCGATGCGGACGGATGGGCGGGGCGCAAGGCGCGCAGGAAGAGCGCATCCATCATGCGCTGGCGCCAGGGCGCCATGCGCACAGCGGGGCTGGCGCGCAGCACCTCGGTCACCGCCGGGGGGATGGGCGCATCGAGCAGCAGGCCGACATAGCGCAAGGCCTGGTGCAGCGGCCATTCCAGTTGCAAGGCGCGAGCCCGCGCAAGCAATTCGGGCCAGAAGTCCGGATTCGCGGTGAGCTCACGCAGCAATGCCTCCAGATCGACCAGCCCCCGAAGACCCAGCTCCAGATCGCCCTCGTGGAACAGGTGCGCCGCGCTGTGCAGCACCATGTCGGCCGGGCACAGCACCTGGATGCGCGGATCGTCAGCCACCGGCCGGGCACTGGCCAAAAGCAGATCGGAGTCGGGCTTGAGCCGAGCCGTCAGCGGCATGATGGCGTGGTGCACATCGAGCACCGTGCCACGCTTCATGTGCTTGAGCGGCGGCAGCTCGTGCATCCAGGTGCGGTAGTAGCGCTGGTCGTAGGCGTCTCGGTTCATGGACACCCAACCACCCATCATCAGCGCCGACTCCACCTCCGCCAGGCGCTGCCTGGGCACCAGGATGTCCACGTCCGACACCATGCGGCCCCGCGAGGCATCCAGCCCGGCCATGGTGTAGGCCGCGCCCTTGAGCAGCACCGCCGGCAAACCCATGGGCTCCAGCGCGCGCGCAATCTCGACCACCTCGTAGCGCAGCTCGGTGTGCTGTCGGGCCGCCAGCGCCATGGCCGAGCCAAGATGCCGTCGGGGCGCCGCCGGCAATCCATCCCAATCGCCCGTGGCCTGGGCACCGCTGCCGATGCGGGCGAGCACGTCGGCCTGACGGGCCTGACGAATGAGCAGATCCCAGGCGCCTGGTCCCAAGGCGCCCAGGCTGTCCGGCCGTTTCAGGGCCGCCACGAGGGTATCGATGCGGGGCAGCGTCATGCGGGTGTGGCGGCAAGGGCCTCGAACCAGGCAATGGCCTCGTCGAGGTGGCCGTATTGCAAGTCATGGCAGCCGCACTCGTCCACCAGCGCCGCCAAAGCTTGAAAGCCAGCACGCCCATGCACGTGGTGGTTGAAACTGTTGGACGCGAGCTCCACCAGCGCGCTGGGCTTGGGACGCGCTTCCACGGTCAGCGGAGCCTCTCGCTTGAACTGGGGAAAGACGACCCAGGCCGGCCGGGCCGGCTGGTCTGCGCGCGCGAGGCTGTCCGGCGAGATGCGCATGTGGGCCACCGTGCCCTTCATCGTGTCCCGGGCCACGGGGCCGAAGTTCGCATTGGGCGCCCGTTTCCGGATGACCTCGATCGACTCGTTCTTCAGGCTCACCGGGCGCGGCGACGGGGTCACCAGGCCCGACACCGGATCGAGCAAGGCCATTTCGTCGGACAACAGACGCCAGCCACTCAGCATGAGGGCCGCGCACAGCGTGCTCTTGCCCGAGCCCGGTGGCGCTGGCAGGACGAGCACCCGCCCGCCCCGCTCCAGCACCGCCGAATGGATCGTGATCCAGGTGTGGCAATAGCTGGTCACGCACCAGTTCATGCCCCACTCCAGAAACGCGAACGCCTCGCCGTACGCCAGGGGCGTGAACGGCTGGAAGCCGTCCATCTCGAACACACAGACCGTCTTGAGCAGGTGGCGCTTGGGCTTCACCTTCACGTGGAAGTCAGCAAAAACGTCTTCCCCCGTCAACACCTCATGGTCGGGATAGAGCGCCTGCAAACCCTGCGCGACCACCGGAATGGGGCTGCGGATGTGCATGACAAAGGGGGGGACGCGCAGAAAGAGACCGTCGGAACGCAGGCGGTGCGCCAGTTCCGCTGGAGGGAGTGCGGCCAGCGCCTGCGTGGACCTTACCCCTGCGTGCACTCGACCAGACCCATGGACTCGAATTGCACAAGCAAGGACTGCAGCATGTCCAGTTCCTCGGCCGCGGGCTCGACAAGGCCCATGGCTTGGGCGAGGCTTTGGGCATTGCGGGCCTGTCCGGCCTGGATCAGGCCAAACGCCTCGCCAGCGATGGGCGTCAGCGCGTGAAGACTGCCGCTGGAGTCGTCGTACACGACCACACCATCCGGCCAATGCTGAATCGCGAAATGATCGGCCCGGGCACAACCGAAGTTGACCTGAGCCTGAGCCAGGGTCACAGGAAGGCTGGACCGTAGATCATGTCAAAGTAGGCCATCGTCTGCGACAGCGTCCAGGTCGTCCCCGCAAAGGGCGACCACACACCTTGACCATTCCAGATCGCGCGGCACTGGCTCTTGGTCAAGAGCACGCGCGTCGAGTCGTTGTTGAATGCGGTGGCCGTCAGGAAAGCGGCCGCCACATGGCGCGCCAATGCCGCGTTGTTGCGGTTGCCGCCCTGGTCGAGCACTTCCTGGATCGTCATCTTGCCGTAGACGTTGCCGGGATCGCGCGTGAAGCCCGTGGTCGTGGACAGGAACTTGGTTTCCTTGAACTTCGTGGCCAGGCCCGCTTCGCTGTTCTTCCAGTAGCCATGCGACTTGCATTCGTAGTCGGTCTTGATCGCGCGCCCCTGGCTGACCTTCATGTGCGCAGCGGCCAGCGACGAGAACGACGACGGGCGGATGCAGGTATGGTCACCAGCCAGCACGCTGTTGCTCTTCAAGGCGGCCATCACAGGAGCAGCCGACAGGCCTGCGCGCACCAGACGGCGACGCGACACGCCAGAAGCGGGTTGCTGAGACGGAGTGGAAGAATCGATCATCTTGTTTACCTCTCTTGCAAGACAGGCCCAGGTGCGGATGGAAGCCCAATGGGTGCTTGAGCCTTTGGTAGCGTAAGTATAGACCACGCGCAACAAAAAGTAAGCAAATACGGGTCAAAAGCGGACATATTGCCGGTTTGGCGCTCCCTCAAAATGGGGAGAATTCTGTCAGACCCGTGTGACGATTTGACAGCACTTTCTCAACAAGTGCGCAAAGCGTTTTGATTTTCTTGGGATTCGGTTTTTCCGCAGGGACAAAAACAGAAAAGCCCGGAATCTTTCGATTCCGGGCTTTCGTAAAAATGGTCGGCGTGGCGGGATTCGAACTCGCGACCCCTTGCACCCCATGCAAGTGCGCTACCAGGCTGCGCTACACGCCGACAAGCCTCAAATTATAGCGTCCAAATGAGGGCAAATCAGGCTGAGTGCCTCAGAAGCTCACGAATTTCAAGCAGTTCACGCCGAACGTCGTGCAGGAGGCCGCCTGAACCGGTGTGCACGGGGTACTCGGCTTCGATCAAGGGGATCACCACGTCACCATGAACGACTTCATCGAGGTCGATCACATCGATGGCTTCATCTTCCTCGTTGCGGCGCTTGTCGCGCTCGGCCTGAACGATTTCCTGCAGCTTGTTGCGTGCACCGCTGATGGTGAACCCCTGGTCGTACAGAAGCTCGCGGATGCGGCGGATCATCAACACCTCATGGTGCTGGTAATAACGGCGATTGCCGCGCCGCTTCATGGGCCTGAGCTGCGTGAACTCCTGCTCCCAGTACCGCAGCACGTGCGGCTTGACGCCACACAGCTCGCCCACTTCACCAATGGTGAAGTAGCGTTTGGCGGGAATGGGTGGAAGCGTTTTTTCCATGAAAATCAAGGCGGTACGGACCGAACCTTGAAATCTACTCTAACTGGTGCGTGTGTGCACGGCATGGTGAACATTTCCGTGTGAAATGTTGCAACGGCCCCGCCCGCCAACAAAAACGCCCCAAATCGGGGCGTTTTGTGTTGTGAAGACCGCAGTGGCGGCCGGTCGGCTGTTGCCGTCCCGGGGTGCGCTCAACCCCCGATGATGGCGGTCTGCACCTGTTCCTTGAGCTTGGGACTGGCGTGAAACGTCACCACGCGGCGCGCTTCGATGGCCACGGGTTCACCCGTTCTCGGGTTGCGCCCGGGCCTGGGCGCCTTGGTGCGGATCTGGAAATTGCCGAAACCCGAAATCTTCACGTCGGTGCCGTTCACCAGGCTGTCGGTGATCAGATCGAAGAAGGCATCGATCATGTCCTTGGATTCGCGCTTGTTCAGGCCAATCTGGTCGAACAGCAGCTCAGCGAGCTGTGCCTTGGTCAGGGCAGGCGTTTCCAGGCTTTCCACAGCGAGTTCCATGCGGGCATTCTCCATTTTGTTCGTATCAGGCACGCAACCGGCCAGCCACACGCTGGGCCACCGCCTCGACGGCGGCGTTGACGGTCGCGTCGATGTCCTCTTCGGTCAGTGTAGCGTCGTCGCGGTTGAGCACCAGCCGCACCGCCAGGCTTTTTTCATCCGCGGCCAGCGACCCCGGGGGCGTGCTCTCGGACGACGCCTGCTTCTTGGGCCGGTACACGTCGAACAGCACGACGTCGCGCAACCAGGGGCTCGCCGGCGCCCGGATCGCCTCCAGCACAGCGGCGTGGGTCACCGACTCCTTGACCACGATGGCCAGATCGCGCTCCACCGCCTGGTGGCGGCTCACCGCCTGGTAGGCCGGCACAGGGCGGTCCAGCACGGCATCGAGCTCCAGCTCGAACAGCACCGGAGCCTGCGCCACCTCGTAGCCCTGGCGCCAGCGGGGGTGCAGTTCACCGACATGGCCGATGCAGCGGTCGTCCAGCCAGACGCTGGCGCAGCGCCCCGGGTGCATCGCCGGGTGTTCAGCCACCTTGAACTCAGGCCGGCGCGGGGCCAGCAAGGCCTGCACATCGCCCTTCCCGTCGAAGAAGTCCACGGCGCGTTCGGCGGCGCCCCATTGAAGCGTGTCGGTGGCACCGTAGGCCAGGCCGGCCACGCGCATGGGCTGGCGGAAGCCGGCCACGGTCGTGTCGCTCTCGACGATGGAGGCGTCCTTGAAGAACACACGCCCAACTTCGAACAGGCGCACGCGATCGGTCCGCCGATCCAGGTTGAATTTGAGGACCGACAGCAAGCTGCCGAGCAAAGACGAGCGCATCACGCTCATCTGGCTGGCGATGGGGTTCAGCAGGCGGATCGGATCGGCATTGCCGGCCAGTTCGCGCTCCCAACGCTCTTCCACGAAGCTGAAATTGATGGTTTCCTGATAGCCCAGCTGCGCCAGGCTGCGGCGAACCGCAAACGGACCGCGGCGCGCTTCGGTGCGGATCTTGGCCGTGATGGGCGCCAGCGGCGGCGTGTCGGGCAACTTCTCGTAGCCGACGATGCGGGCGACCTCTTCGATCAGGTCTTCTTCGATCTGCAGGTCGAAACGGTAGGCGGGCGGCATGACCGTGAGCACGCTATCGCCCTCTTCCACCGGCAAGCCCAGGCGGCGCAGGGCACCCGCGCACTGGGCCTGGTCGACCGGCATGCCGATGACCTTGGCCGCGCGAGCCACCCGCAGGCTCACGGGTTGCGGCGTGGGCAGCTGCACCACGTGGTCGTCCAGCACGGCGGCCTGACCACCGCAGATGTCCAGCACCAGCTGCGTGATGCGCTCCACGTGCTCGCGCGTGGTGGACGGGTCCACACCCCGCTCGAACCGGTGACCGGCGTCGGTGGAGAAGTTGTAGCGGCGCGAACGGCCCGCAATGGACTTGGGCCACCAGAAGGCGGCTTCGATGTAGATGTTCTGCGTGCCGTCCGACACCGCCGTGGAGTCGCCGCCCATGATGCCGGCCAGCGATTCAACGCTTTGATCGTCCGCGATCACACCAACCTGCGCGTCCACCGCGACCGTGTTGCCATTGAGCAGCTTGAGCGATTCGCCTTCCCGACCCCAACGCACCTGCAGGCCACCATGGATCTTGTCGAGATCGAAGATGTGGGACGGGCGGCCCAGTTCGAACATCACGTAGTTGGAGATGTCCACCAGTGGGGAGACGCTGCGCTGGCCGCAACGCGCCAGCCGCTCGACCATCCAGGCCGGCGTGGTGGCGCGGGTGTTCACGCCACGCACGATGCGCCCGGTGAAACGGCCACACAGCTCGGGGGCTTCCACGCGCACCGGCAGGCGATCCTGCAGGGGTGCCGCCACCGCCGGAAACGCCGGCTCGATCAGAGGCGAGCCGGTGAGCGCCGACACCTCGCGGGCAATGCCGTACACGCTCAGGCAATGCGCCAGATTGGGCGTGAGCTTGAGCGTGAACAGCATGTCGTCCAGCGCGAGCTGTTCGCGGATATCGCGCCCCACGGGCGCGTCGGCCGGCAGCTCCAGCAGACCGCCATGGTCTTCGGACAGCTTGAGCTCGCGCGCCGAGCACAGCATGCCCTGGCTCTCCACGCCGCGCAGCTTGCCCAGCTTGATCTGGAACGGCTTGCCGTCTTCACCGGGTGGCAGCTCGGCCCCCACCAGTGCGCAGGGCACCTTGATGCCCACGCGGGCATTGGGCGCACCACAGACGATGTTGAGCAGACTGCCCTGCCCCACGTCCACCTGGCACACGCGCAGGCGATCGGCATTGGGGTGTTGCACGGCGTCCTTGATCTCGCCCACCACCACCTTGGTGAACGGAGGCGCCACCGGCTCCAGCTCTTCGACCTCCAGACCCGCCATGGTCAGGGTGTCGGCCAGTTGCTGGCTGGTCAGGGGTGGATTGCAGAAGGCACGCAGCCAGGATTCGGGAAATTGCATGTCGTGGTCTCAGCGGAACTGGGCGAGAAAACGGACGTCACCGTCGAAGAACAGACGCAGGTCGTTGACCCCGTAGCGCAGCATGGTCAGGCGGTCCGGCCCCATGCCGAAAGCAAAGCCGATGTAGCGCTCAGGATCCAGGCCCATGTTGCGCACCACGTTCGGGTGCACCTGGCCGGAGCCCGCCACCTCCAGCCAACGACCCGCCAGGGGACCGTGCTGGAACTGGATGTCGATCTCGGCGCTGGGCTCGGTGAAGGGAAAGAAGCTGGGGCGGAAGCGCAGCACGAGATCGTCGGACTCGAAGAAGGTGCGGCAGAAATCCGTGAAGACGTACTTCAGGTCCTTGAAGCTGACGTTCTCGCCGACCCACAGGCCTTCGCACTGGTGGAACATCGGCGAGTGCGTCGCATCGCTGTCCACCCGGTAGGTGCGGCCAGGCGCGATCACGCGGATCTCGGGCATGGAACGCCCCGCATCCAGGTCGGCGCGGTGGCGCTTGACGTGCTGCACCGCGTGGCGGATCTGCATCGGGCTGGTGTGCGTGCGCAGGAGGTTGGGCGCCTTCTCGCTGCCCCCCTCCACATAGAACGTGTCGTGCATCGAACGCGCGGGATGGTCTTCCGGCGTGTTCAGGGCGGTGAAGTTGAACCAGTCGGATTCGATCTCGGGGCCGTCGGCCACCTCGAAGCCCATCGAGCCGAAGATCGCTTCGATGCGCTCCAGCGTCAGGCTCACCGGGTGAAGACCACCCTGGCCGCGCTGGCGACCGGGCAAGGTCACGTCGAGCGCCTCGGCCTTGAGTTGCGCCTGCAACTCGGCATCGGCCAGAGCCTGGCGCCGCTCGGTCAGCGCGCCTTCGATCGCCTGCTTGGCCTGGTTGATGGCCGCGCCACGGGTCTTCTTCTCTTCCACGGAGAGCGCGCCCAGGCCCTTCATCAGCTCGGTGATGCGGCCCGACTTGCCCAGGTACTGGGCCTTGGCGTTTTCCAGATCGGCCGGCGTGGCGGCTTGAACAAACCCGGCACGGGCGCTCTCGACCAATGCGTCCAACTCGTTCATGTGTGTGCTTGAATCGTTGGGAAATAAAAAAGGGGTTGAAGCCAGCGAGGGAATCCCTCAAGCCTCAACCCCTTTGAGCGACGGGGCACACCGCCGTGAGGCGGCGCGCTCCTGCCGTGAATCAAGCGGCCAGCTTGGCTTTGACTTGCTCCACGATGCTGCCAAAGGCAGCCGGATCGTTCACCGCCAGATCGGCCAGCACCTTGCGGTCGATTTCGATCTGGGCCTTCTTCAGGCCGTTGGCGAATTGGCTGTACGTCAGGCCGCAAGCACGGGCACCCGCATTGATACGGGCGATCCACAGTTGACGGAAGACGCGCTTTTTCGTGCGGCGATCGCGGTAGGCATATTGCCCAGCCTTCATCACCGCCTGTTTGGCGATGCGGAAGACGTTGCCGCGGCGGCCGCGGAAACCTTTGGCCAGAGCCAGAACCTTTTTGTGTCGGGCGCGAGCCGTTACACCACGTTTGACGCGAGGCATGTGTGTTCTCCTTGTTCGTCGTTGATCAAATGCCCGTGCCGGGCAGCATCTGTGCCATGTGACCCATGTTGGTCTC